>Ga0196972_1000164_pt1 | contig 52496 bp, 79 predicted proteins | sample S1v_2013CmetaG_FD_148618 | JGI IMG/M metagenome (GOLD analysis project Ga0196972, IMG submission 148618) | Soil microbial communities from Anza Borrego desert, Southern California, United States - S1+v_20-13C | ecosystem: Environmental > Terrestrial > Soil > Desert | place: USA: California...
GGTGCTTTGGTTGGACTTTGATAAAACTGCTGAGATGATTAAGTTCCAACAGTCCTATGGTTATCTCTTTGATTCTATTGAGATTGTCTCTACGGAGAAAGACCCAAAGGAATATTCCACTGAGGAAATTAAAAACCTTTTGACATAAGGTATTTTATATGGTATAATTAATATATAATATAATAATAAATATAAATATGAATATAGATATAATAATAATAAAAATATTATTAAATAAAGATATATTTAATAAATATTTTAATGTAATAGATTTAAATTACTATAAAAATAATAACAAAGAACTTTACAAAGTCTTTGCTATCCTTCCAACACTTCACGAGAAAGCAACAGAGGATGCTTCTCTAGAAGATTTAATCTTGTTCTTCTTTACTCAATATCCACTTCTTAAACCTGAAGAGAAAGTTCTGTACGAGAACATCTTCAAGCAGGTCACAGAAGCAGAAGTAGATGCTGGTATGGCTATTGACTATCTGGAGAAACATCGGCAGCACGTCTTAGCCACTAACCTTGCTCTCAAGTGTCTGGATGTAACAAGAGGCAAGGGAAGCATTTCTGAGGTCATAGAGCTTCTAAACAACGAGCGCCCTATCGAGACTATCAACGAAGAATCTTTGTTCGTCTCAGACGATTTGGATGTGCTTGCTGATACTGTTTCAACTGACTCAGGGTTGCGCTGGAGACTTCAAACCCTAAACAATATGATTGGGCCGCTAAGGAAAGGTAACTTCGGGTTCATCTTCAAAAGACCGGAGACAGGCGGAACTACTCTGCTAGCATCTGAAGTTAGTTTCATGGCAGAGCAAGTAGATAATCCTATCGTATGGTTCAACAACGAAGAAGTAGGAAGCAAGGTAATGCTTCGGTGTTACCAAGCAGTATTTGGAATTACGCAACAAGAACTATTCACCAACCTTGATTACTACAAAGAAGAATACAACAGGCGCATTGCGGGACGAATTAAAATCTATGATGAAGCGTCAATCAAAAAGGCAACTGTTGAGAAAATCTGTGCAGAACTAAATCCGTCAGTTATTATCTTTGACCAAATTGACAAGATTGCTTGGTATGAATCTGAACGATATGACTTGAAGATGAAAGCTATCTATCAGTGGGCGCGTGAGTTAGCAAAAACATACGGGCCTACTATCGGAGTATGTCAAGCTGGTGGTACAGCAGAAGGTAAGAAGTATCTGACTATGAATGATGTTGACTCTTCACATACAGCGAAGCAGGGTGAGGCAGACTTCATGTTAGGTATTGGTAAGACCAACAACGATGGTGAAGAGTTTGTACGGTATCTTAGTGCCTGTAAGAATAAGCTAGACCCTGAGATTCCAGAACTTCGTCATGGTAAAATGTCAGTAATTATTCAACCCGATATTGCACGATATGAAGATGCAATGAAATGGAAATAGGAGAAACAAATGGCTAGATATTATGTAGAGTTTACAGTAAATGGTGAAGAAGATGGATATGAAGTTGAGGCTTCTTGTGCATCTAAAGCAGAGGCAATTGTTCTATCGGAAAGCACAGTAGCCATTGTTGTTACCTCTGTTTCCGTAGTCGGAGAGTGTGGGTCATAATGTATTACAATAGAGAGCTAAATGATTCCTTGTTTGGTTGTCTGATATTGGAATACTTTTACACCAACGAGCATACATTCCCTGAAGGATACACTCTAGGGGATTTTCATGAACGACTTATGAATTGGATTACATGAGACTTGTATTCGACTTTGAAACCACTGGCGCACAGAGGAATAAAGGTCATCCATTCGACTATGTAAATAAAGCCTGTAACATTGGATTTAGAGATATTGACACAAAGCAAGTATGGATATTTAGCCTAGAGTACGATGATGAACCTTACGGAGAGAACCTTAAGCAGATACAAGAACTGCTGGATAAGACGACACTTCTCATAGGGTTCAACATGAAGTTCGATATTCATTGGCTCAGACGGTACAATCTAAATCTGAGTCGGCTATGTCGTATCTTTGATTGTCAAGGTGCTTTCTTTATCAAGTCAGGACAGATGGTTAGATACCCATCTCTGAATGGGGTAGCAGAACACTTTGGCGCAGAGGCTAAACTAGATGTAGTAAAGGAAGAGTATTGGGACAAGGGTTTAGACACAGACCAAGTTCCGTACAGGCTACTCTGTGAGTACTTAGAGCAAGACTTGGTTGTAACAGAACAAGTATTCTTTGAGCTTCAGAAGTGGCTAGAGTCCAGTTCTTTTGAGACTAAGCGGGTAGTATCAGTAACAATGCAAGACCTCTTGGTGTTAGAAGATATGGAATGGAATGGCATGTTATTTAATCGAGATAAGAGTATTAGAAAAGGAGACGAACTTGAAACAACAATTGAAGGAATTGATAACCGCCTCAGAGAAATCTTTGGGCAGCCTTGGGCAAACATTAATAGTGGAGAGCATCTTTCTGCTTGCCTTTATGGTGGGACTGTTCTATTGGACGGTTACGAGTCTTACACTTTTGTTTACAAAGATGGACGAGAAGCAGAAAAACAAAGAAAAGTCAAAGTCCCGCACACTTGCAAACCTTTGTTTAGCCCACTGGAAGGAACTGCTCTTGCAAAAGAAGGCTTCTATTCAACAGACGTTGGTACGCTTAAAAAACTTGGTGAGAAAGCCAAGGGGGTGCAACGGGAAGTCATCGAGCTTCTAACCAATCGAAGTAAACTTGAGAAACGTAGAGGCACATACTTCCATGGTATTCCCAAGAAGGCAATTGAGTTTAATTGGGAAGATAATGTAGTACATGCCAATCTGAATCAATGTGTTGCCAGAACAGGCCGGCTTAGTTCCGATAAACCAAACCTGCAAAACATTGAGGAAGATGTGAAAGAAGTATTTATTACGAGGTTCTCCTATGGGTGAAATGGCAGAGTATTATTTGGAGCAAAGTCTATTTGGAGAAGATTGGGAATGGGCACACAACCCAATACCAAGACGAAGAACTACATGGACAACCAGAGAAGGTAAGATACTAGAAATTTCCAAAATGGAAACTTCCCATATTAAGAACTGCATTAATTTACTTCGTAAGAAACAAATTCCAGTACCCTCTGAGTTTTACCGTGTTCTAAAAGAAAGGGGGGAAGGGAATGCTCGCTAACTTCGACGCAGCACAACTAGAATGGAGAGCTTTTGCTCACCTTTCTGGAGATAAAACAGCTATCCGTGAGATTAACGAAGGTTTGGACTTCCACTCTGATAATCAGGAAAAGTTTAAACTTCCTTCTCGTCTGGTAGCTAAAGTCTTTCTATTTAGAAACATCTACTGTCCTTGGTGGTTGGCTGAACGGACCGCATATGCTTATTCGGTTGACAATGACTTTAAGGATGTGGGTGGTGTTAAGTTTTGGAGAGCTGCTATTGATGCTTTCTATGAAAAATACACAGGAGGTTATGAGTACCACAAGAAGCTCAAGAATGAGGCTACAACTACAGGGCAAATCATTAGTGAAACAGGCCGCATCCATCCTATTCAGCCCGTCCTCAGACGTGGGCAAATGGAATGGCCTGATAGTGACATAGCCAACTATCCTGTTCAGGGCTTCAGCGCCGACCTAATGGCCTTGGCGCGGGTGTCTGCGTGGAATAGACTGCGGGAATATCGAGAGAGAGGCGAAGTATTATTCGTTAATTCAGTACATGACTCGATAGTTCTTGACATAAATACAGATGAATGGTATAATATTTGTATAACTATGAAAAAGACGTTCAGAGATATTCCTGCGAACTTCGAGAAAATATACGGGAAGAAACTTTTGGTTCCTATGGATTCAGATGCAAAGGTAGGAGTCAATTGGTTGTGGCAACATAAAATACAAATACAAGAAAAGGATTTACATTAATGGCATTAACTATTAGAAAGTTTTTAGCTTTTCCGTTTGCTTTAGTGGGGGCGTTACTTTTGGTAATCTCTCTACCCATTCGACATAGTTTAGAAGATGCAACAAAGATTGTTGAAGGTTTTTCGGAAGTGCTTGACAAAGTAAAGGGAAGTAAATAATGGCTACAGTTTTAGGTACGGTCATATCAGTTAGTCTAGAAACAGAAGTAAAGAAGCAAGGTGGTGGTAGTTACAAAGGTTGGGAACTTGTGTATCGTAGCGACAATAATGAAGTACGCACTATCGCAAAGCCGGTACAGGGTCTTCGATTTAATGCTGCATTGAAGAATTCTTTGAGTTCTCTTAATGCTGGAGACCAGTTCACTCTGACTCAAGAGAAGAATGCACAAGGCTTCAACGATGTAAAGTCTATCACAAAGGGTTGGGATGCAGCAGCGGGAGACCCCGTAGCAACGCAAGCACCACCCACAGTGGCAGCAGCACAGAAGCAAGCAGCACCTAGCAATACGTACACTCAGCGGGATTATGAGACTAAGGAAGAACGAGAAAAGAAACAGAAGTTTATTATCCGTCAGTCCAGTATCTCTAATGCTATTGAGTTACTTTCGGTTGGTGCGAAGGCAGCCCCAAAGAAAGAGGAAGTGCTAGAACTGGCTCAAGAGTTTGTAAACTTTGTGTATGAAGGTACACCGCAAGAAGTAGCACTACAAGCAGTAGCAGACATTGAGGACGACATTCCTTACTAAGTTACAAGCTTGTAATCCATAATAATAAGAAAAGAGAATAATAAATGAAATCACTTCTAATTGCTATTTTGGCAACTCTCACATTCTCAGCGTTCGCTGCTGATAATGACATTAAACTGGCAGTACCTAACGACAACAATGGTCACATTGTCCTGACTCTAGAACCATGTGATGTTAAGTTCCAAGGCCCTGTTCCAGACACTCTCTACCGTGCATACGCAACTCAGGATGAGAATACCCCACGTCAAGTAATCTATGAAGGTTGCTGGTCTGCTGGTATCCCACCCGCAAATGAAGAAGCTCAAGGTGCTATTCCTATTGTGAATATCTACACTGATGATGGTCGAGTGTACTCCCAACCCCTGAAGGATTTTAAGAAGTACAAGCCAGCTAATCAAGTAGACATTTAATAGATGAAAGCCCTCGTAGATGCGGATATTCTACTTTATCGGGTAGGGTATACGACTCAGGAAGAACCAGAGGGAATTGCTCAGTATAGGATGGAAGAACTTGTCAATCGGATATTGGAAAGTGTAGAGGCAACAAGCTATGCTTTCTATTTATCTGATGGGCGAACTTCCACCTTCCGAGCAAAAATAAATCCAGATTATAAGGCAAACAGAACTCAGCCTAAACCTATACACTACGACATGCTCAAGCGATATTTGATTGAGGCATGGAACGCAGAGGTACAGGTAGAACAAGAAGCTGATGATGCTCTAGGGATAGCTCAGTGGGCAGACTACTCATGGGGTTTATCTGAAGCATCAGAGTCAGACACAGACCCTGCGTGGGTTGCTGAGACTGTTATCTGCTCTATTGATAAGGATTTGTTACAGATTCCCGGACACCATTATAACTTTGTCAAGGAAGAACATAGATACATCACCCCTGAAGAGGGACTTATCTTCTTCTACCAACAATTGCTTATAGGTGACACAGCCGATAACATTAAAGGGGTTGCCGGTATAGGCCCCAAGAAAGCAGAGAAACTTCTAAGCGGGATGGAAGGTAAGCCCGAAGAAGAAATCTTTAAAGTTGTCCAAGACGCATATCGAGATTGGTTGCAGCTAGAATGGGCTGACCAGTACGAAGAGTGGGGAGACTTTGAAGAAAAGCAAATGAATAACATCATTCTCATGAATGGTCAATGTCTAAAAATAAGAACAATAAAGGACGAAGTATGGAATTTCAAGAAAACATTCAATTTAAAACCCGAAACAATACCGACGTTAGGGTAGACCACCTTACCACACACTCCATCACTGGAGCCTATCGCAACGGAGCAAACTGGATTGAGGCTGTATGGGACGAGTCCGGTAGCTTCATGTTAGACGGCTCTGACCACCCTCTAGACATTATCTTTGATAACTCCAAGATTAAAAATGCTCTTGGCAGGGCCTAATGTCTTGGACTGAAGGTCGACGCAAGGCATTTATAACATCTACCATTCGTAGCGGATTCAGAAGGTATCCAGAGAAGTTTGAAGTACTAAAGGAAGCAGCAGTCGGTAAAAAAATAAATAGCAAGTCCGGCAGAATGGCTCTCCATTATAAATGTGCCTCATGCTCTAAGAGCTTCCCAACTAAAGAAGTACAAGTAGACCATATCAATCCAGTGGTTGACCCCATTGTAGGATTTAAAGATTGGGATACATTCATTTCTAGGTTGTTCTGTTCTAAAGAGAACCTTCAAGTATTGTGTTTAGAATGCCATAAGAAGAAAACGAAGTCTGAAAAAGAGCAACGCGATAAGTCCTTAAAGAGCTTATCTAAAAAGGATAAAGAATGATTATAGTTCGTAATGTGCGTCAGTTAGAGGATGGAACCTACCAACTCACTTGGAATTTAGCACCTGACCAAATTGAGTTTCTATTAACTTTTGCTATCAATCATCTGTTAGCTGAAGGTTTAGTGAGTATCGAAGACCAAGCACCGGAGAGTCCTGAAGAAGCTAAGAAGCAACGAGAGCTTGACTTTCTCAATGATTTAGATGAAGAGGATTTACACCAAGCATGAGTAAGAATGACGTAACTGGCGATGAAATTAAATCAAAAGTTCCTTCTAAAGAGTTCCTAGATAACTATGACCGCATCTTCCGTAATCGAATAGATACTATCGGACAGAACGGTAACGAAGGACTCCACTACGATGCTCTATGTAATATCTGCGGGAAGGAACTAGAAAAGGTCACAGAATGTGCATGGACTTCATGCCCAAAGTGGCTAAGGGAAACTAAATGAAAATACTTCTGCTGGACATTGAAACAGCACCAAGCCTTGCATACATTTGGGGAATCTGGCAAGAGAACATCCCACTTGAGAGGTTGTTAGAATCTGGATATATCTTGTGTTGGGCTGCTAAATGGTTAGGTGAGGATGAAATCTTTTTCGATTCCGTCCAAACAAAGAGTCAGAAGGGTATGCTGAGAACCATCTATAAACTGCTCGATGAAGCTGATGCAGTTATGCACTACAATGGGAAGAAGTTTGACATTCCTACTCTTAATAGAGAATTTGTAGAGGTTGGTTGGACTCCACCTTCTCCCTATAAACAGATAGACTTGTTGGAAACAGTTAGAGGTAACTTTAAACTACCGTCATACAAGTTAGAGTATGTGGCTAAATTCTTCGGGATTGGTGAAAAGTTTAAGCACAGTGGTTTCTCTGTGTGGGATGGTTGCATTAGGGGTGATAAAGCATCTTGGGAAGAAATGTCAAAGTATAACAAGATTGACACTACACTTCTAGAAGCTCTTTACTTTAAACTCCAACCTTGGATTAAACGTCATCCCAACTATTCTCTGTACTCAGATGATAGGATGGTATGTCCTAACTGCGGTGGTCATCACTTGGTTAAACGTGGTACACATAAGACACTACATAGTATCTTCCAAAGATACAAATGTAAGGGTTGTGGTAAATGGTGTCACGATAACAAGCGACTCAACGCTCAAGAGTTTAAGACTGTGGGTATAGAATGACACAAGTAGAAAAACAACTGGCTATTACCAAGCTGGTAAAGAGAATGGTACAACTCACACAGGAACTGGAGTTAGCCTCTATGGATATGAAGGCATATGCTGTGCCTCTATCCAAGGGGCAGTTTCCTTCCTCTTGGGCAAAAGAAGTAAATAGAGCCTTCGAATCCTATGCTACTGAAGCACGTCGGATTGCAGAAGCCTATGCTGAATTGTTCAAAGAGGATATAGAAGCTCCAGAAGAACCTAAACAAGAGATTAAGAAAAGGAAAAGGAAGTGATATGGATAATAGGAATATTGGGAGTAGTGATTCTGCTGTTACTGAGCAAGCCACGGAAGAAATCAATCCTGCAAAGAAAACCCCCTTACAAATCCGGCAAGCGACGCTAGACCAAGCTAAGGAATATACTTCTAAAGACCGCAACAGTGCATATGGTGAACCAGAAGATAACTTTCGTAACATTGCTACTTTATGGGATGCTTACCTATTTGCTAAATATCCGGGGTCTAAGCGGTTTCTCTTTGCTCCAGAAGATGTAGCAATTATGAACATTCTTCTGAAGGTGGCCCGACTTTCTACTAACCCTACCCATAAGGATAGCTGGATTGACACGGCTGGTTATGCCGCCTGTGGTGCTGGCATTGCCTTAAAAGGACTAGATTAAATGAACAATGAGCCTTGGATTCAGACGTACACAGGAAAAAAGTTTTATTTCTTAAACCCAACTCCTGACATGATTGATGTAGAAGACATTGCCCACGCTCTCTCTATGCAGGTACGGTTCGGTGGACACATTAACAAGTTCTACTCTGTGGCAGAACATTCTGTTTATGTGAGTGAGCTAGTTGGTAAATCTGATAAGATGGGAGCATTGTTTCATGACGCAAGTGAGGCGTATATCGCTGACATTGTGAGTCCTCTGAAAGAACATCTTCGGAATTATAGAGAGATTGAGGATAAGTTGATGTGGGCTATTTCTAAGAAGTTTGGGTTTGAGTATCCTTTCCATCCAGACATTCACGATGCAGACCACGCTCAACTGAAGACTGAAGCTAAGGCTCTATTGAATCACTTTCCTACATGGTTAGCTGATTACCCAACAACCCGTGCTGGTGGAGTTCAACCTTATGGGTTGGCTCCTGAGAAAGCTAAAGCATTATTCTTAGGAACTTATATGTTCCTTACTACTGGAGATATGAAATATGCGTGAAATGAAAATTCGTAAAACAAAAAATGAACGATATATTGTTTCTATTTTTGAAGAAAATGAATGGGAGAGTGAAGAGTATGCTTTCACAAGTATTTGGGAAGCTACTTTATTTATTCAGAATATATACGACCCTCCAGTACCACGAGCACAGGAACAGACAGATGATAACCCTTTCTAATATAGTATTCCCTGCATGGGTTAAGTATGCAGCTATCGCCGGTTTGGTGGTAGCTGTCTGGGGACATGGCTATGTCAAGGGTCTTGACCGATACGTTCACAAAGCGGCTATTGCTGACACTAAGATAATTGTGAAGCAAGGAAAAGTCACTGAGAAGGTAGTCTATAAGTACATCAAAGAATCTAAGAAGATTGAAGAACAAGGAAAGGCTCTCCAGAAAGAAGGACAAAGCTATGAAATTAAATTCCCTAATGACAATTATGTTTTTAACAATTACTTTACATGGTTGTACGACGGTAGTATCTCGGACTCCGTTCCCCCACTATCCAGTGGAAATGCAGCCGACCCCTCCGGCGTGGGAGTGTCTGAAGCCATCCCTGTGTTCCTAAACAATAATACAGCAGGACGTATGTGGGAACAACGAGCCAAAGCTTGTGAGGCTTGGGCAGAAGAACAAGAAAAGTTACAAAATGGAAACTAGCAAATGACAATCACACTTGAGGAATTGAAAGAATTTATTTCTCATAACGTTGATGAAGTAGATGTACTGGAGCATCTGAATTTAACCTCAGAGGATTTGGTAAAAGCTTTTCATGATGTTATTGAGGATAAGTTCGAAAAATTGATTACCGACTTGGAACTAGAACAGGAACCTGATGACAACGCAGATTAATGACTATCAACGATATATTGCCGCCTCTCGTTATGCAAGGTGGCGAGAGGATGACAACCGACGAGAGACTTGGGAAGAAACGGTAGACCGCCTAATCAACTTCTGGAAAGGGCGGTTTCCAAACCTAGATGTATATGACGAGCTGAGGGATGCTGTAGTCAATATGGAAGTGATGCCTTCCATGCGAAGTTTGATGAGTGCTGGCCCTGCTCTAGAACGTGATGAAATTGCAGGATATAACTGTTCATTCGTTGCTGTGGATAACCCACGAGCATTCGATGAAATCATGTATATCCTAATGTGTGGAACGGGTGTAGGCTTCTCTGTAGAACGGCAAGAGATTGCACAACTACCTGTTGTAGCAGAAGAGTTCCACGATAGCGACACAGTGATTCGTGTTCGGGATAGTCGTCTTGGGTGGGCTTCTGCCTTACGTGAACTTATCTCAATGCTCTACTCAGGAAGGATACCAAAGTATGACGTTTCTGCTATACGCCCTCACGGTAGCCGGTTGCGTACTTTTGGCGGCAGGGCTTCAGGTCCGGAACCCTTGGTGGATTTGTTTAACTTTGCCATTACTGTGTTTCGTCGCGCAGCAGGGCGTAAGCTTAATTCTGTAGAAGTCCATGACATTGTTTGCAAGATTGCTGATATTGTTGTTGTTGGTGGTGTTCGCCGTAGTGCGCTCATTTCACTATCTAATCTAACAGACGAACGGATGCGTAATGCTAAGAACGGACAATGGTGGGAAGATAACGGACAACGTGCTTTAGCTAACAACTCTGTAGCTTACACTGAGAAACCTGACATTGGTATCTTCATGCGTGAATGGCATTCTCTGTACGAAAGCAAGAGTGGAGAACGTGGCATCTTTAATCGAGTAGCTGCTGTGAAGCAAGCTAAGAAGTTTGGACGTAGAGATTATGAAGGATATGATTATGGAACTAATCCTTGTGGCGAGATTATATTACGCTCGATGGGGTTATGTAATTTGTCTGAAGTTGTTGTACGTAGTGACGATACTTTTGATTCACTTCGGCGCAAAGTTAGGCTTGCTACCATCCTTGGAACACTCCAAAGTACGCTCACTAATTTCCGCTACCTTCGCTCAGGATGGAAAAAGAATGCCGAAGAAGAACGCCTGTTAGGTGTAAGTCTTACTGGTATTATGGATAACAAATTTTTAAGTCATTCTGAAGAGTTCAAAGATGGTGCTCTAAGTTTGGCAGGAGCATTGGAAATATTAAGAGATGAAGCAATTGCTGTCAACAAGGAATGGGCTGGTAGACTTGGGGTGTCTCCTTCTGTGGCTATTACTACTGTCAAACCAAGCGGTACTGTCTCGCAGTTGGTGGATAGCTCTAGTGGGATTCATCCTAGGTATTCGCCTTATTATATACGAACGGTACGTGCCGATAACAAAGACCCATTGGCTCAATTTCTTAAAGACCAAGGTGTTCCGAATGAACCGGACGTTACCAAACCAGAACGAGTAACTGTTTTTAGTTTCCCAATGAAAGCTCCTGAAGGTGCTGTACTTCGGAACGACATGACAGCTATTCAGCAGTTAGAGCATTATCTGATTTATCAGAAGCACTGGTGTGAACACAACCCTTCAATTACTGTATATGTGAGAGAACATGAATGGCTGGAAGTTGGCGCTTGGGTGTATAAACATTTTGATGAGTTGGGTGGTGTTTCTTTTCTACCGCATTCCGACCATTCTTATAAGCAAGCTCCTTATCAGGAAATAGATGAGGCTACGTATAAGAAGTTATTAGCAGAAATGCCAGCAATTAAATGGGAAGAGTTTATAGAGGTAGAGGATACGCTGGAGAATACAAAAGAACTGGCGTGTGTTGCTGGTGTGTGTGAAATCTAAGAAAAGGAAAATAGAAAATGTTTACGAAGTTTTTGAAGTTTGTATCCTTCTTCGACAGTGTTGATTCTGTCATTGCTGACATTGAGAAGAAGATAAAGCGGTTAGAAAATGTAGAAGAAACTCATGCCCATCAAGCACGGGTTATTCGTGAGACTATCTTTGATTTGGAAGAGGAAGAAGGTTTCCATTCTGCTGAAGCTAAGCGTGCCTCTGCTGTAGCTAAGAAGTTTAAAGCTCTGGTGAACGCATGAGTAAAGTAGAAATCAGTCATGTGGAGAATGGATACATCATCACATACTCTAGGATGGATATGATTAATGGTAGGCTAGTTACGGTCATCACTATTCATCCTGACCTAGATGCTGTGATAGCCTATTTGAAACAAGAACGTATCTAAAGTTTTCGTGCGGGCGCACAAATGAGAAAAGCCCCATTGGATTTCGGTCCTTTGGGGCTTTCTTATTTCTGCTTGTTACAAGCTTGTAATCAACAGATTTCTATTTCAATTGTTTCACCATTCTGAGAGGCATGAACTAGCTGAGGGTATAGTTTATTAAATGCTACCTTGCTATTCGAAATCCAATCCTTACCCTTAGCTGTACCTACCAACAGACACCCTTCGGTGTTATCTGCATGGTTCCCTGTGTGAATCCTCACACCAGAGAAGTTAGGCACATCATGTAGTAAAGGCAGATACCGCTTAAATCTCGGAGAGTATGTAATGGTAATTTTATAAGTACCAGTAGGAATCGCAGTCCGAGCGTACACTTTAGACTCTCTAACTTTGTCCTCCAATGTATAGCACTCAAACGTTCCATTAACATACAGTTCTCCGATGGTAGAATCTTCTGTAAACTCTTTCCTAATCAGTTTTAGATTCATTCCTCTTTCTCTCACTCCTGTCTTTGATTTGCATTGCATACCAGACTACAGAGAACAGGGCCGCCAGTGGCGGAAGTAGTTTAGCTATCAGCGTGGCTACTAAAATACTGCCAGCGAGAACTTCCCCTACTACTTTAATAAAATCGTAATTCATTCAGCAACCCCTAGCTAATTTTCTCAACAAGCACACGAACGGAATATTGCATTGGTGTAGCACCAACAGATGCGTAGTTGCTAGTCACATAGCTAAGGCTAGAGCCTTGCTGTGCTTGAATAACAATACTTCCAGCAATATGACTGCCTAATTGGTTAGTGGTAGATGTATTAAACATTAAATCACCGACAGCAACCCCAGTAGAAGCTTCTGTATAATTAATGGTGACAGATGGAACCACACAAGAGGTAGTAGCTGCTTGAGTTACAACAACAAACGCAGAAACACGATACAGAGCACTTGAAGTTACTTCATAAAAATTCTGTGCATTTACATTAGCTGTTTGTGCAAGCCGAGCGTCTTCTGCCACATACTTAGGAAGAAGGGCATCAACATAATCTTTAGTAACTAGAGACTTTGCATTTGCAGGAGTATACGAAGTACCAGCCAATAGGTCAGTAGCAGAGATAGTAAAGCGAAGGTCCCCAAGGTTAATGCCGGTATAGAACCGATGCATAGATAGGGAGTCAGCCGCGATAACTGCATTATAACCCACACCACCTGCTGCTGTACTATCCCAAGAAAGAGTTAGGTTGCCACTAGCACTCGTAGCAAAGCTCCAATCATTTGCAGAAGGGTCACCAAGAACAAGTTCACTGGTAGTCGCACCCTTAATATTTACAGGGCTGCTGGTAAACACATGCGCACCAGACCAAGTATAAGCAGCGGCTTGGTTAATAGCTGGAGCCGCATCTGAACGCATGAATGTAGAGGCCACACCATTAATTACAGCAGGGCCGGCCAAAGCTGTTGGGTTTGCACCACCAGCCCCGAACTCACCAGTGTCATGCCAATTAGCTAGAGTAGAAGCAGGGTCAGCAGTTAAGTAAAATACATGGGGTGGGGTGAAATCTGTACGAATACAAACAGCGGGAGCATTTACAGCAAGAGCCAACATAGCAGCTTGACTGGCAGCTTCACCAACCTCATGCTCTAATGGCGGCAATAGGTCTGCTGGAATCTTACCAGTACCGTCAGTGACGACGACACCATCTACACCATTAATAGGATAAGTTTCTGGAGCACCAGCATCATTAGTGCCATAGATAATATCTGGAGTAGTGGAAGCAGGAACCCCATCACCACCGGCACCTGAAGTAGAAGATATACCAGCTACATCTGGATGGACATTAACTGACATATTAAACTCCCATCGTTACAGTAACTACAGCATCAGTACCAGAGATACCAGAGACAACAGCTCGTACAAATTTCCAAGGGGCGATGGTAGTAAAACCATCAGAAGCAGAAGTAGTACCTGTTAGAGTGATAGTTCCCATAGGAGTAGCACACCAATTAATAGGGTCGCCATTTTCATCTACTTGATTAGTAACTTCAATATCTACAGTAGCACCTACGGCACCTGTACCAGTAACTGTAGCTTGAAAAGTGGAATATGGAGAATCCTTGTAAACACCCTCACCATTCCCATTTGCAACCACGCCATCTTTACCGAGCAACTGATAGATTCTACCAGAAGCGATTCTCACATTTTGCATTTCAATTCCTTATTTGGTTAAAGAAGTACTTGAGATTACACGCAAGAAAGCATTACCTACAGCAAGTACGACTGTAAGAATACCATAAGTATTTACTGGTAACATTGGTTGCAGCATTGAGAAGGAAGCTTCTAAAGCTACTAGACCAGTTACCAAAAGATTGAACCATAAAGTTTTAGATTTATACCAAGGTTTCATAATTAGGTCTTAATAATTTTAAGGACGACAGCAGAAGGTTGTATATTATTATGAGCACCATTCCCACCAGTGTTCTGGTTAGTAGCTGTTGCTGCAATGTTTGTAGCTGTTGTTTCTATATTGGTTGCAGTATTGCTATTAACGGTGGCGGCGTGTCCGGCTGCTGCGCCGCTGGTATTGCCTCTAGTGGGGTACCCACCGACGGCGGAGGTTGAGATTGTCGTAACCGTTACCGCGTGCGCATGAGCATTTTGAGTATGGTTATGACTATTTTGGATATGGTTATGACTGTTTTGAATATGGGTATGTGTAGGCATCTCAGAAATAACTAAGGTGTGTGTTTCATCACCCCCAACATTACCAACAGCATTACCTAACTCAGCAGTGCCAGTACCTCCAGAACCTACAGCAACTCTACGTCTAAAGTCAGGAACATTGAATGTAGTAGAACCATCACCAACACCCCAAGTAGTACCAATAGCAGTGAACAAGGCAGCGTAGGTAGTTCTATCTACAGCAGAACCATCACATAATAGATAGCCAGTTGGGGCAGATGTTCCAGCAAAATCAAACATCACACCAGAGGGAACAGAACCACCTCCGCCACCATCACAGCATTCGCCTGTTGGGGTTCCAGTACTGAACCAAGGAAGCCAACCATCAGCTCCCCCAATCTTAACCTTAATCCACTTTTGAGGACTAATTACCGCTGGAGCATTGCCTGAGGTAAAGGTAGCAGCATCGGCGCCAGTCTCATCGAGTCCATTTATCTCCAGTTCACCATTACCCCCACCTGAATATGGGTTGAAATTAAAAATCGTCGTTAAATTAGTCGAGTAATTCATCTCGACATTACCGTGACTATTTACGAAGTATCCCTGTACGTTATGAACGTCATTGGTCGGGTCATTCTCTATTTGGAATATGAATTCAGTACGCTCACCTGTTGTTTGGTCCTGAGCGAATAAATTAATAGCTCCATAACGGCTGGTGTTACTGGCCCCGCAAAATACTTCGGCAAAGGTATTTAGATTATTCGCTCCGTAGCCCAAGAACATAGCGGAGTCAGCTCCACTACTGTAAGCAGAGGACATTAGCTGATGGTAGTGGAAAGTACTGGTTGGATTTGTTATATTGGAACTGTAGTCAGATGTTACTGTGTCCACCCCTGTAGTACTAGACGTGAAAACTTGGGATGCTTCTAATCCAGAATCAAGGGGTGCCTTAATGGTAACAGTAATTGGATTGTCTTCAAAGGCAACTGCCCCTGTAAATGTAGGGCTATCCGATAAGACTACGTTTTCTGTTCCGGTGGACGTGGTTGTACCAGTACCCCCATTTAGAACAGGAACAGTATCTCCAGTGGCAAACTGTTCAACAGTTCCTGATTCTATTTTCAAAGGTTTCTTATCAGCCATTATTAAGCCAAGACGATGGGTTGATTAATTTCCGCATTCACAGAGTTAGGAGAGCCGGTGGCAACACACACACCAATACGCTGAACTACATTACCAGCAGCAGATGGAGCTGTATTAGTAGCTACTCCAGCCGTAGTGGACAGAAATACAATACCACCAGTGAGAGTACCAGCAGCTTGAGTATTAGTACCTTCAAAATATATAGTGGCTAATGCTGGAGAAGTAACCCCTGCCAAAACGAAGCCGTGAGCTTCTTTGCCAGCAGTAGTGGCATCTGCCTTACGCACCTTTACAGTACCAGCATCATTCCAAATGTTTACAAAATCACCGGCAGCTAGATTCTCACTAGACGCAACCTCAGCCGTATCTGCACCAATACCTACAGGCATTACAGATTCATCTAAACGACCTGTAGAGTCCAGAGCTACAATCTCACCAGCATCACCAGCTCCAGCAGAAACTACAGTAGCTTCTTTCTCAGTCAGAGTACCGTTCAAATTACGAATAAATTTATCAGCCATTTGTTATCCTATGCTAAAACTATTGGGTTATTAAATCTTAAAAATATCTTTGTTGCAGTTATTGGAAAACCAATAATTAGTGAGAATGCCGGGGCACTCGGTTGTGTTTGAGTAAGCAGTCCATTTGTACCTAAGAAGATAGGTTGCCCTAACGTCCAAGTCCAAGAGGGTTCTGTGTACTCTCCCTCTGTTTGAATCTCTACATTAGCTCCCATTGCAGCAGCTCCAGTAGTGATACCAAGAACAGTATTGACAATTGCTAGATTTGTATTGTCAGCATATTGAGCAGTATTAGCATTATCTATGTAAACTACTCTATCACCACCTAATGCCGCACCAGCAACATGAGTATATGTTCGTTGAGGAATGTCAGCACTAACTAGGTGTCTGAAACTTGCAGTACCCGGACTCCCATCAGGAGGACCGGCAAACACTTCATTAGCATCAACAGTGGGAAGAATAATTTGGTCCCAGTCCGCCGAGAATCCGGTGGCAAGGTACTGAGCCATCTTGTATAGCCAGTCCTTGTATGCCGGACTATTTGTATCATTGGTTGGTGGCGGTGGTGGTGCATTAAACGCCATTATTCATCTCCACGGATTTGTTTGTAGAACAACTCCCTATTATATTCCTCAGCCCCACCTAGATTCCAAGAGTAGAGCATACGACCCACAACTGGGAAGTAGTTCAGAGACTTGTAGGTAGGGTCTTCAGCAAGAGCATCTTTAAACAATTGGTCAAACATCTTATAAGGTGGTAAGGCCACATCACCAATTGCTTCTCCAATGGCTCCACGTTTTATTTTATTTCCAGCATACTCAGACCAACCAAAGGTCTTAAGAATGTTTAGAGGAATATCATCTAACTCTGGATCAACATCCCGACCTAACAACCAGTCTTTGATATATTGTGTAGTAGCACCAGCAATACCCATAGTAGCAGCATACTTCGTGATGTTACCTAGGGCAGTACGAACATTACCCTTCTGAAGTTCATTGTAGAAATCATTACGGACAACATCCATTTGCTTCAGCATAAATGACTTTAGCATATAGACAATACGACCATTAGGCATATCCAAATACTTCTGAGGAAGCTCCAACTTAGTAATTGGCTGCATCTTAGAAAGCTTTGAGAATAACATGGTTTGTACTGTGTCAGTAAGTTCTCCCCTCTGCAAATCTTCTAACAGTTGTGGGAATTCCTCACCAAAGCGTGGCTCCCATTCCCTACGAAGATTCTCAATACCCTTTGGTGTCTTAGCATCAGCTAGAGCACGATTTAGAGTACCATTCAAAACAGTATTCTTACCGAGTCTGTCAATAGCAGAGAAGCCAGAGTATTTAAATACAGAGTTCAATAAACGAGAAGTGGTTGAGGTAGATACAAACTCTTCTGAGATATGATCTAACAAACCAAAGTCTTTCATATTGACCTTGGAGATACCACCAGCCATTTGGATAGCCGCCATTAAGGTTGGACGTAAGCCATTTAGATAAACAGACATAGCAACGTCACCTAACTGAGTTCCCGCGGAGATGAAGTTACCCAACAAACCTAAGTTAGCTACGTCCTTAACACCCTGCACAATAGAGTTAGAACTACGATTGCCGGGACCAAAACGGGAACGCAGCATACTCTCAAGTTCAGATGCTTGATCTCCCTTAATCTTACCTCTCTTCAGTTCTTCTAAAACTACATTACCAATAGATTGATCTATGTTAACTTTACCAGTCTCAGGGTCACGAATAGCTTCACGACCAAAGAACTTAGAGGTTTCAATTTCTTGAACAGCATTACGTAAGTATGTATGCAAAGCCTCAGCAGGTGTAGCGTAGAACTGATGGAATTCCTCTGGCACTTCATTCAACACACGGGTCTTTGAGAAGCCCGGCTTGTAGGAAGGGTTCGCTGTATTACGAAAGTACTGATTGATTATCTTAGTTCTAGCTTCATCGGTGAATGGTTCTCCACGACCAATGAATTTCCGTTCAGCTTCTAACAAACGAGTTTCAAGAGCATTTCTACTCTCTGCACCAAGAACCTTCTTCAAACCATCAATATCAGTTACAATACGTGGAAAGTAGTCTTGACGCATATCCCCAAGACGACCAGCCTTTTGTAACTCAACACCAGTCTCTTTTAGAACTTGACGAACTCTGTCAAAGCCAGTAATATTATATTCTTTGGCTAATGCAGTAATCGCTGGAATATCATTGTTAATCAGGGCTGTGTTAAAACGAGCTTGAGCTTCTTTGTCAAGCTTCCCGATTCCTAGAATAAAGTCATCAACTTCACCAATCTTCTTATGGGTATTCTTTAAGATGCCTTCCTCGAACTTAATTGCTCGATGAAGGACATTTTGAGAAATGTTACCGATACGGGTAGATAGAACACCTAAGCCCTTATCTAAACCCTTAGCCAGTTTACTATTTCCAAAATCAGAAGGTTGTTTTAACTTAGATTGGAAAGTATCGTAAACTCTATCAGCTACTTCAGGACGGTTGACATACTCTGGATACTTCTCGGCAAAAGCACCACGGAAGTCCTCTTTGGACATACTACGGATACGCTTCTCCAAGGAAGGTGGGGTTTTCTTACCACCACCAAAACCTACAGCACCACCTTGACCAAAGCCTTTTTTACCAGTACCACCAAGAGGAGCCTTCGAACGAAGGAAATCTTGATTGATTAGATACTGACTACGATTAGTTAAAGCTGTATCATTAAAACCTGAGTTATTCTCAATGATAGTAAGCTTACCATCCTTAGAACGTTGGACGATAGCCTTACCCTTTTGTGCTCTCTTGTCAACACGATCTGCTGTCTTTAGAGGTATGAGCTGATTGGTATTTGGATCAACTTCCCACATACTGATACCAGCAGCATTCTGTTGTGCTAGACGATTGATAGCCTCAACACTGGCGGCTGATTCACCTGATGCATTATTAGTAGTTGAAGTTCCTTCATCAGTCTTATTGAAAAGCTTCATAAAAGCTTCTTCAAAGACCTTAGGATCAACTGATCCACCTTGTCCGAACTTACCTTTATTGGGACTCGTGCGGGAACGGTCATGCGGAAATAAGGACTCTTGTAGAATCTCAGTTCCTTTGGTTTGGGTCACATCTGTTGGAATTCTTTGGACGTGTTCAATCCCCTGCTCTGGAGTAGCATGATCTTTATAGTTCACACGTTCCATATCAGTTAATGGTAGTTCTCCTTGCTGAGTACGCAGAGTAGCAGGGTCAACAATCTCCCACTCAAGAGGGCCAGTATCCTTGACAGGCTCTGCCTTCTTAGGCATTGACTCTAATTCCATACCTTCGGTCTTAGAATGAATCTCTGCCCATTGCTGAGGATTCAAACCTTCAGCCATAGGATCAATAATCTTCACATCTCCCACAGGCGCAGAAGCTGCCGCAGGGGTATCAGCAACAGCCTCTTCCTTACGGATTTCGTGGACAAGATCATCAATAGTTTGATTGGCTTTACCATCATACTTCATACCAGCCCGGATACCAGCACCCTCAATTGCCAATCCAGCAATGTCAAAGAGTTGCTTCGCCGCGGCACCAGCTTCGTCAGAACCAGTAGCAGAAGATACAGCATTAGCACCAGACTCTACTGCCTCACCAAGCTTGCCAAACATTTCAGAGACAACACCACTCTCATGAGGTTTAAAGCCTGTAGCTGTTTCAATAGGAGCATTGAGGAACTTACCAATTCCTTCGCTAGACCAATTCTCTGCAATCTCATTAGCTTTAGCTAGGGGATTCTCTTCATTCCTTAACAGGTTGAGTATGGAAGACCATTGGGCGACACTAACCTTAGCTGCCTGTCCGGGCAGACTCAAGATCATATCAGCAGCTTGCATGAAGTCAGAGCCAGCAGCCTTTGCTGACTCAGCCCAATTCCCCTTAGTCTTAGAGACAGCAGGAGTTTCTTCCTTAGCAGCGAAAGGGTCAACAATGCTAGGCGCTTCAGCTTGTTGCTTAAAAGGGTCTATGATAGCCATTTACTTCCCGTATGTTTGGGTATAATATGCAACTAGTTGTTCTTCTGGAACGCCCGGATTAGCTTTCTTTGCAGCCACTAACCACTCATCTTGTGATGGAGCAGTTGGTGGTTTCTTACCATTAGCTCCAGAATACTTACTAGAGAAGTAACCATCCTCTTCTAAACTACCGAAGATTTCCTCACGAGCCATTTGTAGAGCCTCTGCCTGATCAGCAGCCTCTCCAGAGGAATAGAGTTCTGCGGCTCGATAATAAACATCACGAGCTGCTTGAAGTTTTTGTCCGGGTGGTAAATCATCAAAGAGATCATTATTCGCCGCTAGAGTTTGTACTTCCATTTCAACAGATTTGGCAGTAGGTTCTTTCATCTTACGAGCGGTAGATTCTACCTTAGCCCGTTGACGTTCTTCACGTTGTCTTGCTATTCTAAGATTCTCTTCACGAGCTTTCTGTTTAGATTCATTCTCAGTTGCCTGAAGATCATGAGCACGTTTAGTTTCCTCAATCTGAATCTTCTTAAGATAGTTGTCAGAAGCAATTTTACGATTCTCCCACCAAGACTTAGCTTCAGGACTCCATGTACGATACTTCTCAGGAACAGCTACACCAAGTTTAGCCAGTGCAGGAATCGCTTCCTCTAGGGATGCTTGGTCGGTAATACCAGCAGCAATATCTCCCTGCATTTCTACCTTAGCTTTTTGAATCTGCATCTTTTGAAGTTCTGTGGTAATGGCACTAGTCTTGTAGGACTGACCTTGTTTAATTAAATCTAAACCAGTCTTAGGGTCAGTTCCAATGATAGCCTTACCAGCAGCAATAGATTGTTCTGCCAGAGCTGCATCACCATCAATACTCATCTGAGTACCTTGGTTCTTAGCAAAAGCTTGTTGAAGCATGGCGGAAGTGTAGTCTTCCCTAGCCATTTTACGCAGCAGTTCCTCTCTCTGTGCTTGACGCATAAGATTCTGAGAACCTACTTCCTCTGCTTGAAGACCCAACCGTTGCTCATCATTAGCTAATTGTTGGTCGCCTTGTGCCAGCTTTCGAAGGGCTACTGTACCCTCTAAAAGACCTGAATGAAAACCTAAACCATGGGCCATCTAATTCTCCAATTAACCGAAGCTATAACCTGCATATACATCTTTAGGTGGATTCATTGATCTAGCAATACCTGCTTGATAATTTGAATTGTCTGCAACCTCTTGGTCAGCCTTTGACTTAGCTAAACCAACACCCGCATTACCAACACCAGCTAGTTCCATCAAGCGACCCATAGAACTATTGTACTGATCTTCTACACCACCCATAGCTTTGAGCAGTCGGTCGAACTGAGCACCATATTCTGTAGAGGCCATATTCTGACCACGTTCTTGTAACTCGACAGCAGCATTACCACTATTCAGCAACCCACGCGCACCTAAGCTACGCTCAAGCATACGCTGGCCTTCGTCAAAACGCCATTGATAACTTGGGTCATCTGGGGAGAATTCTCCCATAGTCATTTGCTGTAGCCTGTCACGGTAAATATCTGATGGATCATTACCAGCCATATTAGCTAGTTTATCAGCAGCACCACCTCGATAATAACCCCACGGGTCTATTGAACGTTGTTGTTCCATTGCACCACGCTGGTTGGCAAAGTTAGCAGCCTGACTTCCAGCCAGAGAGTTTCCATCACCCATGTATCCGAAAGACTGACGTTGTAACTCTAGGAGTTTGTTTCTATCAGTAGTATAGTCACCAGCAGGTGTAAAATTTAATGGGGCTGTTGGTCTAGCCATTTAGTTTGTTCCTTCTAAGAAAGATGGTTCTAATGCCTCTAATCTAAGAGGACAAGTATCATGATGACGTATTTCATAAGCTCTACGTCTTGCTCGTCCCATACGAGACAACATACTCTTATCTCTATTCAAATCAACAGCGCGGTACTTAGACCAATTCTGGTAGTCGTCGTCGGTGTATCTTAAGTAAGCGAAAGACTCTACCTTATCTCCAACAATTTCAATCTGAGAAGTGAATTTCTCTTTGGTACTTCCTGCATCAAACTTAAATGTTCGAATTAGAACATCAATGGGATTGCCATTATCCGCGTACGTACCATTATCAATCATAAAGATGTAACCTGTGGTGCTGTCTTGAACGAAGTCAATGTTGTCACCAGAGGTATAGGAAGCTATAGCGAAAGGCTCTTTATCATAGCCAAACAGAGTACCAAGAACAGTTGCAGTACCGGGATTATCTAGCAAAGCATAGCTAAAGGTATTAGCATCAATGTACGAAATGGTATGAGAACCATTATATTGTTGTGGAGTACAGCCAGTAATAACTACTCTATCACCATCAGCAAAACCATGATTGGTAAGAGTTACAGTTACAGAACGATTACTCCAAACAAGACCGCCAATGTTCTGAGAGTCTTGTGGGATGCAAACAGACCACGTGGCAAATTGCTGTGTGGTTACATCGTAGACTAGAGTAATACCTACTGTACCTAAGTAAAGAACATAGAACACATGACCAGAAATACGAATACAGAAGGCAGTAACATTCTGCATATCATCTTTATTCAGTATACGATCAATGAATGGGTTAGACAGATACTCAGGATTAGTCCCCACAAACCTATAAATACCACGACCCTTCTGTTTAGTAACACCAACAAAGAACATAGAGTTATCTGTTTGTGCTACTGTTCCTGCTGCCGCACAACCAACCTCAACTAGGGCACTGTCGTAAGGAAGCAAAGGACTTCCTGCTGCTGGAGGATTTGGATTGGAGTAGAAGAACTCAGTTGCGTAAGCCCCCATGGAAACCAAGAGGTTCAACTGACGGCCTAAATAAACACCATCATCAGGTTCCGCATGAGACTGAATTACATTAAGAGCTGACCAAGTAAGAGGGTCATTAATCTCAGAACCGAAGACAGTACCATTAGAGTTCATAACATAGTAGGTACCATCCATATACTGTATGCCCGGAACTGTGTTCGCAGGATAGTCTGGGTCAGTAATTTGTGTTACAGTAGTTCCATCGAAGTAGTACGCAGCAGTCTCAGACTTATAAACAAAGCCAACACCAGATACTGGAGATTCTTGTATGAATTCGAATGTAGCCATTAGTTATCCAATTACCCCGCTGAGAGAGCCTATGTTAGTTAAATCTCCGAAAGCATTTGTTTGCTCATCATGAAACTCTAAAATATTTAGAGGGGATTTGTATGAGAAAAGACCGAGGAAAGTAGTCCCTTTCATAAGTTTAATTCTACTAAATGTTTCGGTGTTTAGGTATCCGGCTGTATATGTATCATTTATTTGATTAGAGTAAATATCACTTAAAACAATGAAGCCACCTTCTCTATCACCCGGTTGCCCAGTTCCAAATCCAAAGTCAGCATTAGGAAAGATAAAACCACTTTGATCTACTCCTCTAGCTACTATGGTGGCATTAGCTCCATCTACCCCATACTCAGAGTCTGGGTAGAATGCGTAAAAGACTCTGCTGCCCGGGCTTCCGGATTGGACAGGAACAGGAACAGAGTACCCACTGATAGTGCCTGTGAAGAATACTTCTGGCTCCTCTGGTAGAATCTCTGTACTGAAAACAACATTTGCCATTTCTCCGTTAACGGCTTGTCTATAAAATTCTAAACTTTCAAAATTATCTAAGGTGATAACAGAGGGATTAGCTAAAATTAAGTCACCATTTAAATAACTGTTATTCTGTAGTGGGGTTACTGACAGTTTAAAGTGAATGTTATAGTTAGATACAGGAACTTCAACAGTGTACCCAGTGGAAATTCCGATACCAAGTGAAACTATTCCATTTCCTATAGAAAGAGTAAAGTTTTGAGTTCTAGAAGTAATATAAAGAAACTGCTCCTCATGCTCTGGAACAAACCCAACTATATCGAATTCAAAAATAAGTTCTTCTGAGGTCACAGCCTCAACTACTCCAGACACTTCAGCCGTACCCATAGTCTCTCCAGCCATATCAGCGTAAAGCTGGTAGGTGAATTGGTCAGAGTCTATTACATTAACAATATCGTATTTTTTAGCCATTAAGAGAACTTAATTGTCTGTCCGGGTTTTAGTGGAAGAAGACCTTCTTGAAAGTCAGTGTAAAATATAATGTTACGATATGTAAAAGCTTCAGTAGAAGGTAGGGAAAGTGTTACTACATTACCCACGACATTCGTTACACTAGTTCCAGAACGAAGACCATTAGCGTAGACATATAAACCAATCGAAATTCCAGAGCCAGAATTTACTGTTAGGGAAGTGGAAGCGTCAGCTATGGTTCCAATCCTAGAGATTGCTGGTGGTGGTATAATCTCAAACTGAGTATATTGTTCCCTATTAAAGATGTTATCTGAAATAGTAACTAATTGTAGTTCTTCATCTGTAGGCATTATTCCTCCAGTACTTCAAGAGAACTCACTGGGATGCGTGGGATTAGGGAAATGTCAATCTCTACAGGACCATCAGTAATCTCAGCGAAATATAGAAGAGTGCCTGCACCAGTAGCGGCTGTACCTATACCAAAATAGGTTACTTCAACTGCTGGTTCTGCTTCACATTGTGGGAACTCAATCTCCGCGGTATTGCTAATGGAGTTAGCATTGACAGTGAAGCCACCACTATTTCTAGTAACAGCTACGCGCTCATATCCTTCGTAATCCACTTCATTAGTGGTTTGATCTCCAGCCACAGTTGGAGTATCTGTATGCAAAGAGATATATAGATTGGTATTAGCATTCCAAGGAAGTGCTGTCCCATTAAAAAGAAGGGTAACTAACTGCGTCCCAAACACTACGGTTTTTGGCATTATATATAATCCTCATTACTGATAACTACACTCTGAGCACCAAACATATTTCCGCTAGGGATGAAGCCACCTAAGATGCCGGGGTTAGTTGTGACGTACCAGACGGTACCATTGTGATAAAAGATACCTCGATTGAGTCCTGTGGTAACACCATCAGAACCCATTACAAAGCCGGGCCTCTTAACTGCAAAAATAGCCCCATAGGGATTCTTCTCAACAAAGGCATTCTGTAACAAAGCATCTTTGTCTAGGTTAGCATCACGAGGCTCTGTTGGGACACCAAGCTCTAAACGTTTTCTTTCCAATTAAGTATCCCTCTTTTTATACACAGATATTAAAGTCTCTTCTCCAGAAGGAAGACCGAGAACATAAATGCTTCCATTGATGTACCCCATCACTCCAGAAGTTATCAGTGGCATTTCTTCAGGGGTCAGGATATGTTCTATAGGAGCTGAAGCACCATCTGGAATTTCCAGTAAAACATTGGTATTGTTAGTTCTTCCAAAAATGTAATTAGTTGTGCCTATTTTAGTTTTGAATTGTCCAAAGACAGAACCACCAGAGCTAGTCCAATAGAGACTCCAGTTAGTCCCATCAGAAGTCTTCCAAATGTCACCACCATTTGCTCCGAAAACTCTCATAACATATAAGTTATTAGTATCCTCGAACCAAATACCGGAATTACCTACTGTCGGCAGCCCTACAGTTTCGTGCCAATCCCCACTCTTAGTTGTCCAGTCCATTCTCCACATGTCATTAGTAAATGAATCATTTGGAAGTGTGTACATGTAATTATTAAAAACTACATGTTCTCTAGAATCAAACCAGTCAGGAGCATTTCCAGATACACGACTCCAAGTAGTATAGGGAGTACTAGTTTGACACCACTCGAAGTCACCAATATCTAAACTTGTAAAAGCATATAGGACAGACTCGTACTCATATGGAAATATCCCATAATAAAGATAAGCAGTAGCGGGATAAGAGCCTGCTTCCCCCGCATTAATAGGAGTACCATTATCTAAATCAGACAAAGACCAAAGAGTAACAGTTCCATTGGGGTCTGTATCTATAAAGGTACCAATATATGCCGTATCTTCTGTATAATAATAGATTCCTATAAGATTTTCAGCCCCCAAATCAAACTGGTTAACTAGGTCAAAGATATTGGGGTCTTCGGCTTCTACAGTTCCACTAACCTCTACTGTACCTGTAGTAGTACCAGCCATATCCACATACAACTGATACGTAAACTGGTTAGGTTCTAGGAAGTTAACAATGTCATACTTTTTTACCATTGGGTACGAATAGTTCCACGGTGATCTGGAGTAAAGAATACACCAGCTTCTTCTTGAGAGAAGTCCATGCAGTCATTCAGATACATTTCTGCTCTAGCTTGAATACGCATAATTTTATTCTCAGCAACTTCATACTCTTCACTCAACTCATTAGCCAAGTTCCACTTGAGAGCTTGGAACCATTCTTGGGGGAAGTCGAAGTTCTGAGTGCCTTCAGACATATCTTGGAACTGACGTTGTACGGTAATGTAGATAACAGAACCATCTGCTGCCGGTACGTTATAGACATACATTAAACCATTGATTAACTGAGTGTCGTAGTAGTATTGAGTAGGGACACCAGCAGAGGATTTATTACCAAGGATGTTGTATTCTTGTTGGGATATAGCAAACAGAGTAGTGTCAAAGTTCTCTGTGTTTCTGATGTAACCATCAATGATACGTAGAGGTCTGGACATAGTAAGTCCTGCCACTATAGCAGTACCAGCAGCATTGGTACCCCCACCACTGAATGTTACAGTAGGTGCTGAGGTATATGAGTTACCACCATTTGTAATAGTTACAGATTGGATAACACCACCAGATGCTGTATATGTACCAGTAGCACCAAGACCACCACCAGTAAAGGTAACAGTGCCGGAATTTGGATAGCCAGTTCCGCCATTGGTAATATCTACTCGATAAATGTAACCAGCAGTAGGACCTATAGGATAGACACCTAAACCACTAAGCATAGGAACAGCAATACGTTCATATACCCATAGAGGGAAACCCTTCTTAACCCAACTCTTAAGCATGATATTTAGAGCTTCAGAGCAATTAGCATAATCCTCTGTCTCTGCGGTTTGACCTGAGCCGATAACAGTCAAGAGTCTTAAGGCAGCATCAATAATCTCATCGCGTGTTACGGTAAATGAATATGTTCCTGAAGTTGCCATATTAGCCTATTGTAATATTTGTAAGTGTGTTTGGTGCAGATGGGCTACTTAAAAGTAAAGTAAGTGTGCCGGAAAGAACATTAGCTGTATTAGCTATCTCAACTCCATTCCTAAAGAAATAGATAGTTGTTCCATTCTGACTTGCTTGGAACTCACCTTCTGGACTTAATGTTTGGGTTAGATCATAAGCTATGGCACCAGCTAAAACTAAGGCTGTTCTTACTGCTGTGGTCGTGAGTATGAAAGCTACGTAATTTGAGAAGTTTGGACCTATGTATATTGCAGTAGTTGCTGTTGGAAGTCCTGTGGATGTAAATGTTGCAATATTGTCAAGTTCTGGAACAGGAGCTTCTGCTACAATATAATTGGTTTTAGTTTCAGTATCAGAACCACCGGGACCTGTTACAGTTAGAGAGACTGTATACTCACCAGCTTCTATGTATTCGTGAGTAGGATTCTCTAAGGTGCTTTCTGACTCATCACCAAAGTTCCACAAATAACTTGAGATTGACCCGGTACTTTCGTTGGTGAAAGTTACTGTAAATGGAACTGTATCTCCCAAAGGATTTCCAGAGAAAGCCGCTACTGGAGGTTCTCCTACTGGTGCTGTAGGGTCCCAAGGTTCTAGAGACTGAGCCCCCGAAGTAAACTCATCAGGAGCTTCTGGTCTTGATAGAACTGGTCTGGAATCATCTAGAACTCCACGAACAAAGTCCTGCGGTTGTCTAGGTTCCCAACATCTTTTGCATGTCCAAATACCGTCCCACTGTTTTGCTAACTGATGGGCCTTATACTTTTTGCCACACATATCACAGATGACATTATTGGACCCATCTAAATAATAATCTGCTCTGCCCATTTAAGTTCCTAAGACGTATATTGAAGATTTGTAACAAATACTTGTTCAGGATTAGATTCAAAAGCATCCAAGGGTGATACTGGCACAGTAACTGTGTTATTAGAGCTTGTTATTGAACAAACGACAACACCATCTTGTGATAGAGTGTAGGTATTTCCTATCTTTTCAACTAAGATATTTCTAGTCCCATATGCCGAAACACCAGTATCTATAATGAAAGAATCCTCATCTTCAATAATACCATTAATAAATCTGCGAAGTCTTAATTGGCTATTTACCGTTGCTCCTCTAGTAGTCTGAAAGTAGGCTTCTAAGTAATTAGAAGAAGCATAACCATCATAATACTCCCTAATCCAAGCAGCTCTAACAGAACCTCCTGCGGTAACATTTGAGGTAATTGTATATGAGAAATTTCTAAACTCCAATGGAGGGGAATCAACTACTCCAGTGACTTCGGATGTTCCAGTGGTAGTTCCTGACATATCGGTATAGAGTTGGTACGTAAAAGCATCAGAATCTATCACACTGACTATGTCATATTTCTTAGCCACTATTTCATCTTTCCGGTTTTGGTCCTTGCATAACTACGATTTTTACTTGCAGCCATAACTCGCAAGTTACTCCGAGAATTTGAGCCGCCCTTAGAGAGCGCCTTCTTATGGTCTACATCTTTCCCGTCACCTTTCCGGACGAGTCCCTCGCGCATAAGAGTACGCCTCGCAGCGTTACGTTTGGCCCTCCGTTTCTTAACTTCAGGCTTAGAATCATATTTTTGTTCAGCTTTATAATCCCGTACTTTGCGAGGCATATCTTATATCCATTTAATTAAGCAGCGGCAATGGTTGCCAGAGTGTCACAACGTAACCAATTAGTACCATTAGAAAAAGCTAAAACCGGCTGACCGGCTGCTCCATTTGATACATAAATAACGCCGCCTACATATGTGGCAGCGGCTGGTACAGTTGCTACGGTGTAAGTACCCGTTTGAAACACATCAGTTTTTAGTGCACCCTTGAAATATGTTGGGTTAGCCATTTCGACCTCTCTTCTTCTTCCGAGCCGGTAAAGGCTGTGGTGGAATCTTGAACGACATATAATCTCCTCAATAAGAGGGAGCCGCCTAAGCGACCCCCAATCTTATTTAAACAGTGCTACCGAACAGAGCCAGAGGATCAGTCCAACCGAAGGAATAACGCTCGAAACCCTTAGCTTTCGCATTCATGGTGTCGAAATCGTTATCTTGGTCAAACGTGATAGCCTCACGCTCGTAGTACTTAAGACCATTCGATACGTTAGTACGAACGAACCAAGCACTTGGATCGGAGAAGTAGTGATTCAGCTTGATGCCTTTCGGGAAGACATTCAGAGCTTTAACTACGTTGATATCGTTGTTAGCGTTTCCGGTTTGGAATACAGAACCAAAGATGCGATGGGCTTCCCACCAGTTAGCCGGAGCTACGTGGAGAGATTGACCCATAAGGTTGATCAACAGACCACGATCATCCTTTGCTTCCATGATTTGAGTTGCCAAATCTTCAATTGCTTGTTCAGACAAATCCGCAGCAACGGACAGAACGTTAGAGAACGTACCGCCAGAAACATTTGGGTGAGCTGCATTAAGCAACGACACACCATCACCACCGACATAGTTTGCATCAAACGCGTTGTTGTAGATGCCTGCGGCAACACGTTCCTTCGTTTGACGGAAACCACGTGCCAGAGACGAGGCGCGGGTATTGGATACTTCGGAGTACAGATTGTCCTTCAGTTCTTCATGAGTCACGATATAACCCATTGCGTAAGCAACGTGGGTATAGCGAGTGATGAAGCCTTGAACTTCAGAATCGTACGTTACAGCAGCACCCTGAGGTTTTTGTGGAACCAGACCAAAGCCAACCAACTTAACATCTTCTTCATACGCCTTCTCGGACGTGAAGCTGTCAAACAGATCGGTATACTCGGTTTGGTGATCGTCGTACTCTTTACCCCACCACGCCTTGACACCGGGCCAAAGGGCTTTTGGGTGTAAACTAGTATTAATTACGCCAGCCATTTTTTATTCTCCTAAATTAAACACCAACGGTATTGTTAGCCAGTTCATGTTGATTAATCTTAACATAAACACGGGCATTCGTACCGGGCGTAGCAGTATCATTGTCAGGACGTGCTGGAGAACCTACGATCTTCAGGGGAAGAGCTTGAGTTACTGCGGCGGCGGAACCTTGGACATACGATGCAGATTGATTAACAGGTGCAGTAGGTGCATTGGCTACAAACAACGGAGCATTCTTGTTGTATGCAGTCGAAGCAAACGTATCTGCCTGTGCTTCATAAATTACAGTAGGGTCATCGCAAACCCAAACATAATAGTCCTTAGTCTTGGTAGCCGGAATATATACAATATTCAGGTTATCAGGGTCAAAAGCTTGTGGGGAACTACCACCGGGAGTCGAAACAGAACTACCTACACCGACTAGAACACCACGAAGGTTCCCAGTAGTGAGAGCAGCGTTACGAGTACCAGCAAGAGTTACGGCGGGAACACCAGCAGTAAGACTACCACCCGCAGCAGACTTAACAGCATCACCGAGGTAATATGCGTTAGTGTCAGCTTGGGGGATAAGATACATGTTCATTGCACCGTTCCAAGACGAGCCGTCAACATGCTTTACTGGCTTTAACCCGAAAGGGGCGCTTGCATTAGCCATTATTTATTCCTTTATTTTCGTTGAATTTTGATTCCTCCCGGTGGCACATAACTATTAGAAACTCCAATATTGCCGCCCTTAATGGCACGTTCAATATTCTCGTTATGTTCACGCTTGATAGCGTCATCTTCTAGTTTCCATTCCGTCGGGATTTTCATTAGATAAGCATACATTGCAGAGCCGTCTTTGTGATCCCCAACCAGTACCTTCACTTTGTCGTCGTCAGTTGCTCGTTCTCCCACTTCTTCGGGAGCGACAAAACTATAGCCTCGATCTTCATATTCCTTGATACGACCACCAACATCATTGATGTAAGCAAGTTCGTGTCCGGGAATAGTATTCTTAACTACTAGTTTTTGTGCTTTAGAGCCATACTTAATACGTTGGCGTTCTAGGGTTGGTTTCTTGTTCTCTGCCATTTTCTTATTCTCCATCAAAGTAATCTGCGACATATTGTTCACGTGTCAGAAGCTTCTGCTTCACGTACCTGTCACAGGCGATCTTGGCGTCAGCCGGAAGATCATTATATGTTTTCTTCTTGTTTTGGGATGGGCGGGATTCACCAGAACCTGCAACTGCTGAGGCTGCGGCACGAGCATCTTGGAAAGCATCTGGACGGGCTTTCTTAACCTTCTTGACAACTTCCTCAAGAAACTCAAGACCAACCAAGTCAGGATTCTTTGCCTTAATTGCTTCACCGAAATCACCAGCTAGTTCCGTTAGTTCAGCATCAGAACCATACCAATCATTTTCTTTTGTCCAGTTCTGCCACTCGGCCTGAGTGAGAGCTGGCTTTTCTTCTTTAGGCTTGACTTCAGGGACTGTAGGAGTCTTTTGAGCTTCTTTCAGACTTTCGATCTGCTCTTCAATCTCAACCACCCTGTCACCATCACTCTGTTCAATAGCTACTTTCTTTGCATCCTTTAGCTCTGCGAGTGCTCGTTCATAAGCCCTCTTTTCTGTTTCTTGGTGATACTTAGCAAACTCTGCAACAGTTGCTCGAATCTCTGCGATCTCTGCATCCTTTTGCTGTAGCTTGGTAAGAATCTTCTCATTCTCTTTTCGAAGGAAACCATTGATCTCCTTACCGCGACGCATGAATGTTTCTGCGTCCTTCCAATCATCTGGATTACCATTGAAGTCATCCTTAGGAACCCATCCAAGTTCTTTGGCTTCAAGTTCTACTGGAGTAAACTCAACTGTGTTATCTTCACTCATTATTATCTTTCTCTAAAATGGCAAGTACATCTACATCACGAATCAGACGGTAGTTTTTTCCGTCCTTCCCTATCCGAATCATACCGGCATACTTAGCCATAACAACTCGGTCCCCGACTTCACAACGAGCCTTATTTTCATCACCCCAAGCCATATCACTAATCTCTATTACGATAGCATCTGTTTGGGCTAATTCATGACGCTCATGTTCACCATCGGTATACAGTACAATTCCAGACTCTGTTTCCTTTGCTACTTGTTCTGGAAGAACTAAGATTGAAACTCCTACTGGTTTGATTCCTGAATTATTCACTCATAAACTCCATTATCTTTTCGTAAGAACATTGCTCACTATCTAGTAAATACTTTAGGACTTCTGCCTTACCTATTGCTGATGCATTCTTTTGTAGAGAAGCATCACCATCATATGCGGTATAGGCACCGTCAGACCATTGTTCCTTTATATCTTCCAACATCTTTCGTAGAAAAGCTTGGTAAAACTGGAACTCCTCACTCTTTACTAGGCTTTGAAAGCTTTGCTTGTCTATCAACATCTATTTTTTCCTTCTCTAGGTTCATTTTCTGGAAGTCTTTCATATGGTCCATGACCATCTTAATACCATCTTGCTTCTGCTTCATCAAAGACACAGCCTGTTGCAATGCAGCAATCTGTTGTCCTGATTCAATGCTCTCTGCCTCTGCCAAGAGTTTAGCTGATTCAGCTTCTTTCTTAGCAATTTCAGCAGCGATATACTGAACTTCTTGTTGCAACTCAAACATCTTAAGTTGCATATTGGCTTGGAATTCCTTGTCTTTCTGTTGTATCTTAGCGAATTCAACAGCAATCTTAGGCTCTGGGCCTTGCTCTGGTAGAGCATTTGGTCCTTTAGGATCAGGGAAGAAGCTCTCTACGTCCGGAACCTTCATAGCTTCTAGGAAGTTACGTTCCACGTTGTAGGTGTTATATCCCGGAGTAGTTGCAGCAGCTTCCTTAATCAACATTGCAGTTTGAATCTTCTGTTCATCGGTAATGAGGTTAGGATCAGCAGCAGGAACTACATCACGACCATCTCCACTAAAGTCAGAGGCGAATACAACATTTGCTCCATCATTAATCAGAGAGTAGAACTCTTGTTCATCCTGTACGAAAATAGAATTCAGCTTATATAGCTTACGGAATTCTTCCTTAAGGGCACGGTAGGTCCGCTTAAATACAGCGTTGAATATACGTTGCCCTTCCGCAATCATGTTACGAGAGGTTTCTGCCGGTGTATTCTGCCCCGGATTAACCCCTACTAGCGGGTCTACAGCCATACCAATTCTCTCACCATAGTCAATGAGAAGACTTAAGGTTTGGTAGAGAACCATACTAGGTTCGCGTACAGGGAGTGGGAACACACCCTTATGTAAATCTTCACCAGTCGAATCTACTCTTTTCCATTCGAACGGACGGAAAGAGTTATCACCAGACCTAAACTTAACGCCACGCCCAAGGAAACCACCTGCGGTATTACTAAGGGTTCCTGCATCAACCAACTGATTAAGAATTGAATTGATAGACTCGTTAATAGGCCCAAGGAGAACGCCGAACCCAAGGTCATAGATGCCTCCATCTGGGGAAGGAATGAATGGGAATTTAGTATAGAAGTGGTTTGCAGCAATGTAAGAGACTTCGCCCTTAGCGTTTTTCTCTACGCCAGACTTATTAAAGCGAGCTACAATACGCAAGACTTGTTCATTATCACGCAAAACAGTGACAATGTAGGGCTCATCAAAGCCGTCGCCGTCCAAATCAAGCCAACGATGCTGTTCCAGCACGTCATACGGTTTATCAGACTCATTAGCAGGGTCTACAAGACCTTGAGCCTCATCACGAGCGGCATCAATAGGAGAATCATTATTCATCTGGTTGGATACATGACAATCTGCCTCTAAATAGATGCCTTTACGGTACTTCTGGACGAGTTCATTCTTCCGCATATACAGATGTTGCGTAATGCGGCTTGCTTTTTCAAGACTGGGAGCGAAATACGGGATGTAGAGGTCCTTAGGAAGGACCAATTCAGAGACATTATGACGCAAAGAAGGGTCATAATAGGTCTTTTTGAAGGCGCAGCCAAGGATAGCTTGTACGATAAGTACTTTATCCATGTTTTCTTCCCAACACTCGTCCTGTTCAAGCACTTGATAGGACATATATTGAGAGATACGGCTGGCACGAGCAGCTTTTTCACCAGTTGGGTCAGTGCCGATTACTCGGGCTTTGACTACTGAAGTGCTTGGAATGAGTGCTGGATAGGCACGAGATTGGTATTGTAGGGCCGCAATGGTGAGCAATGGGAACTTAACGTTACTAGCACCCTCCCAAGGGAAGGTTTTCTCGTCCATGACTTGCAGAGCCAACTTATAGGCTTCCGCTGTGCGGTCATCCCATTCAGAACGGCTCTGTTTGTCCACTTCCCAATCGGCTACAACACACTGTCCGATTTTACGTAAGTCTTCCTCCGTCATTTTCTCGGCTAGATTAGGAGACTTAACAATCTCAGAAATAGTAAATTTGGTTTCTAATTCCATTAATATCCTGTAAACCTAGAACGACCTTGCATTTCGAAGGATTGACTGAGCATGTCTTGATATTCTTCTTCGGCTTCGTCTTGTGCAGACGGAGCTTCTATAATCTTATCAAGAACTAACCCAATCCACGCTAGTGCATCTACTTGGTCATCATGTCTATCTCTAGGGAAACGAGCCATTTCATCCTCTAGAGTTGGATACCAAGTTCTATCTTTATCGAACCGAATACCACCAGCTCTCATACGAGCTTGTAAGCTTCGTGCTCTACTTTGTTTATCTTTAGTTGGGGTAACTGGATACAGGTTGATGTAGGTTCCTCTTTGGTTCATTTCCTTATTCAAGAAAGGACCAAGGGACTTCTGAATTGCACCAGTTTCTACGATGAATAGTTCAGGTTTGTAACGATGGTGTACTGAGAACATTTCTTCAACAATCTCAGCAGCATCCCAACGACCACGCCTAATGTTGACTACCAGTAAATCTCCCTCAGAGTTGACCCCCACTGTAGCAATAACTGTGTAATCGGAACGCTCGTTAGTGCTAATAGCAAAGTCAACAGCAGAGTAATATTCAACTTTAGCTTCTCTATCGTCTTGCGTTAAAGGGAGAAAGTCATCACGCTTGAAATATGCGATAGACTCATCAATTGGATAGTTTAGGAACTCACGACTGTATACATCAGACAAACCTTGTTCAAGAAACGCTTGGCGTTCTTTTTGCAAAGCACTCTTAGGCCATTGCTCAGGCCATAGAATTTTACTAAAGTCTTCATTGTGCGCCCTATACTTAATTGCAGTCCAGATAGCTCGATGGTCTGTAGAGTAACTCTTTAAGTCTTCTTCTACAAAGAATTGACGTTTGGCTGGAGTCATGATACGTTCTAGCAGACTATCCATGTGCAGGATTGTACCTACAATGATAATCTTACCACCTGTACCACGGGCCGGCATTAACGCACCATAGAACCAACGACGGAATTTCTCACGACGGTCCCCGTTCATAACAGCTTCGTCGTTTTCCATATCATCGCAGATAATTAGGTCTGGACGGCGGTTATCCCACTTAAGACCGCGGAGCTTTTGTTCTGCTCCCTTTGCCATGATACGGAAGGTGTGTCCATCTTCCAACTCTACAATAATATCTGTCTCTGACAGCTTATTGAATTTCTTTACACCAAACAACTTTATAAGGTCTTCGTTCTCAATCAGCTCTTGCTTAATATCACCTAGAAATAGAGAGGACTGAGTTTCGGTATCTGAGCAGATGATAACAAATCTATGCTCACGAAAGAGGACGGCAGCCAGAACATAGGAAAATGTAATCGCTGTAGACTTAGCATGTCTACGTGGTGCTGCAATAGCAATTTGCTTTTTGTCACTGCAACAGAGGTTCCACCATTCAAGATGACATGCTGGAGTGGCTTTAGGCTTATCGAACTTTCTTTGGAGACATGCCTGTACGAAACCATGTATTGTTTGTGCATCAAGCATCCGGATTTCCAAATAAATCGTTTACTGTTTCCCCGAAACCCTCTTCGTCTTCCTCTTCAACTTCACTAAGATACTGGTCCTCGTAGGCATCTGCGGTTTCTTCTTGGGTCCGAATTTCATCTAATCTTACCTGTTCTACCTCTTGGGCTAATGAGAATCTACGGAAGTCGTCTCGGAGTTTTGAGAGGTGCTCGTCTGTGGAGACTTTTTCGACTCTAGATGTAGGTTTACCTCGTAATAGTTCTCGTTTGTCAATCGCAATTGCCGTAACCACTGTGAGGTCTTTTGCTTTAACTGGTACACGTACCAACTGACCTCGCTTGAGATCGTATAGATAATCCCCATGATCAATTCTATCATTTACGGCCTCGACTGCTTTATCAACAAGGTTGGTGAGTTTACTGTTTAATTCCTCGTCTTGTTCGTCATGAACACGAGACATAATCTCATTCCACCATTGGGTTTGTTTCCAACCACGAATGGTAGCTTCTGGAATAGAAGTGAGTTCAGCAGTACGACGAGCATTACCAGAGACAGCGTAGACGCACACAGCGTTTAGCTTTTCTTCATCAGTGAAGTGATTCCTACGTCCCTTGACCTTACCACGAACGGGTTCAGACTTACGACGTTTAGCGACAGTGGACTTTTGACCACCCTTCTTCTTGAGAATGGATGAATCTACTTTGATTTCGTCAGGGAGGGAATCTATAAATTCTGGAGATGGTGCTGTTTGTTTAGCTGGCATTTTCTTATTATTCTTTTCTAGAAATGGACCCCGGTGTTGTTTATCTTGTCGTCATCACAAGGTGGCTGAATCCGGGAACAGCGCATTTGGTGGAAGCTGATGGAGTCGAACCACCTAGGAACTAGCCTGCTTGTGGGTTACAGCCACACCCCTTACCGTTCGGGCAAGCTTCCTTAATTGGCGATGTGTAAGGGAATTGAACCCTTGCGACCTCTTAGACAGAGAGGGATGCTACCTCTACATCAACACATCAGAATGGTCCCCATCGGTAGATTCGAACTACCACTGTACGGTTTCTAAGACCGCTATCTCTGCCAATTGGATTACATGGGGAATGGTCTAGAAGGTAGGACTTGAACCTACGACCCCGAGCTTCCAAAGCTCTCACTCTACCAAACTGAGCTACTCCTAGATAAGTTATTTCTACAGCTTATATAAATATTATACCACAAATAAGGAAAAAAGTCAAGAGATATAAGAAAATATTCTACTAAAAGACAGTAGAACATTAGAAAATATTAAGAAGGTAAAATATTTTAAAATAAGACATGAACTATTTAAGGTTTTTGTTGTCTAATATTTAATATATATATATATAATATATATAATATATATTAATATATAATATTATAATAATATAATATTTATATAATAATAATATATAAATAATATAATATACTTTCTTATATTTAATTATTACAAGCTTGTAATATTCTTATTTATACTAATATCCCCTTATCTTCTTAGAAGTAAGTACCTCCATTCTGTCGGTAAGCGAGGTGTCTAACCAAGGACCTATTCTAAGGGCCTACACCGAGCTTAAATATGGTTCCCTATACATACCCCTTAATAAATTAAAATAATGCGTTTAAGACCCCTTAAAATGAGTTTTAGCCCTATTTTTATATTTATATCTGTACCCAAAAACATTCCCCTTGTAAAATTATAAAATTATAGCATTGAGCTATACCCAAATTTTTTAGTTCTGCTTTTTGCCCCCCCCCCTGCCTGTGCTGCTCGCTCGCATGGCGCTCGTTCCATATGCCTTATATGTGCTCATCATGGGCTGATTCTTATTGTGTCTAGCCTATTGATGGTGAAGTATTACACGCTCTCATATATATCAATAGCTTACATACATACTACATATTGTGGTTGATACACAACAACAACACTACATATGGTATGCGCTACCAGGTAACACATGCTGGTTACAAGGTTGTAACAGTGGAGTGTATGAATAGAGGATGAGATAATAGTTGACACACACTTATATATGTATGCTAGAGTGTGGTTGCGTTGATGTTGGAATGTAAATGAAACATCTACTAACAACACTAGATAGAAAGGTTAATCATGGCTAAGTACTACACTCTATTAACGAAGGATGCTAAAGGCGATGACTGGTCTATCCAGTTCGGAGACTATGACCGCGAAGTGGTTGAAGATGAAAAGGTTGATAGCTATTCGGATTGCTATACTAAGATCATATGCACTCATGCTGACCAACAATCTATTAATGATGCAGTAGCAAATCTCAACAAGAAAGGATAAGACAATGAACGCATTACTCTATGCTGTTGTTCTGTTCGTTATGTTCTATGCAGCTCTATGTTCTGCATACACTAATGATATATTAGCTACTCTAGTATGTATCAGTGGTATGGCTATTATGTCTTTCTGTTGGTGGCTTGAATAAGCTAAAGGGCCGGATAATTACCGGCTCTTATATCAGTGCCTTGTCCATTACAGGGTATTGATATAAGGATTGACTGTGTTATACTCATGATGTGGGCGTGCGTGTTTTTAAAGGTATGCCCCATTTGTTGTGTAAATACAACACATTACAAGGTTGTAACAGGTAGCTGAAAAAAAGCTTGTATTGTTCGGAACTATCCTGTAATGTGTCAGTCATAGCAGTACAACCTCTGAATATGCGGGGCGCATGTTCCAACCGAAAGGTTGATTAACAAACTGATGATATATGTGTTTATGTAGGGTGCCTACATTCAATCGTTTTTTATTTATTGAATGGAGATTAACATCATGGCAAGAAACCAAACACAACCTAAAGGCATGACTAAGGCTGAACTGGAAAAACTCGGCGCATCAATAGCCCACGATTTTATTAAGGCTATCGTAACGGCTGAAGCTACTCAAAAGGATATTATCCTTAAGGCAGCAGAAGCACACGCCAAGAATCCAGAGCATGTAGTAGCGATTCTCACAGGCTATGAAAATGGTCTAAAGAGTGAGGGCGTTAGCGATTCTATTGTCCGTGTCCGTAAGGCTGAATTTAAAGCCGTATTCGATGCTGTAGCGAAAACCGAAGCTTCTGAATTCAATCTCAAGACACTGCGCAATGTGAAGGGCTATCATAACCTTATCGCTAAGGCTAGAGAATTACGTGGTAACAAGACACGTGCTAGCTCTGAAAAGCCTCGCAAGGCCGCAGAAAAGTTAACAGATAAACAGTACGAGAAGCTTGAGGAAACAGTTTCAAAGGCTTCAGTTTCTCAGTTGATGGATTTTGCGGATACTGCCATTAATAAGGTACATAAGGACGCACCAGCGGAACTAGCTGGCTATCAATCACTGTTACTGATACAAATGGCAGCCGGGCAAGTCTTGAAGAATGAGAAGGTAGAAGATTTTTTCAAGAAAACCGCCGAAGCCGTTCTAAAGATTGTCGAGCCTGCAATTTCACAAGCTCAAGAGGCAATGAAGAAAACGGCGGAAATGAAAGAGCAAAGCAAAAATTCGTCCCAAGTAGTAACGCACGAAAAGGAAAAGGTAGCGTAATAATTACCTGCCTACATAAACATGTAGGCATCCTAAATAAGCGCATATATCATCTGAACTCTAACCAAAGGGGCTATTATGTCTTTACTTTCGCAAAGGTTAATAAGTAATAAAAATGCGTTATGTAGGCTTAGAACAAGTTCATATGCGACACGGCTCGGACTTAGTTATTACGAGACAAAATGTCGTGTCATCGCTACTTTTTTGATATGGGGCAAATATCACGCATAGGCCCATATAAGGGAACTTATGCTCATATTAGGGAACTAAGGTATTCATTCACAAAATTTCATCAATAAGGGGCCAATTATGAAGCGTTAATTATCTTTTTAACTATATAAGAATCACAGAAGCTTTTTAACTGGTGTATGATCGGAAAGGCCGGATTAATTTTCGGCCTTTCTTTATATAAGAGCATTGTCAAGTGTTTTTATATAAAGAGTTACAAGGTTGTAACCTAAGGGAGAAAAAGAATGCTATATATTACTGTGTTGTTTAATTTTCCGCATGAGGCACAAGAGCATATCTATGCGAAAGAAGATTCTGCCTTAGTTATAGACTTCATGCGCGAGATAGCCGAAGATAAACTCGCTTTGGGTGCTTCTGGCGTATCTTTTCAGGATATGTCTACAGAGAGGCCGGAGAATTATGGCAACGGCTTCTAACCCTAAATTGTCAAGACAAGAATTTACATTAGGTTTTATATTCTATTGTTTAGAACATAAAGTCTTTTTTGATGAATGGAGTATTACAGTTGCATGGGTTGATTATGATAAATATCCCGAAAGATATAATCATATAATTCCCCATGTGCCAGTTTGGGCAAATCCATAACTCATTGAAATATAAGGGAACTTTCTCTCATATATGTGTTCTAATGTATATGACGGACAGATTCGGGCAATAAATTGTAAAGTTACAAGGTTGTAACATTAACTGAGAGGGGCAGTAATGAAACTATCAAGTAATAACGACGGTGTTTTGATTGTGCTTTTAGTTACAGTAGTTGAGAAAACAATAGTCTGGATAATTGTCCTACACTTTGCTGCTAAGTATTGGTAAAGGGGCAATCATGAACATAAGATTAATAATAATTCGTGTTTTAATTGTTCTTGTGTCTGTCCTATTAGTAGTATTCTGCGTATTCCTGTATGAGTACGGAATACAAAAGGAAAATGCACGATGGGTTAAGAATTGCACATATGGACAACGCATGGTGAATTATGAACAAGGCTTTGCTAATGTATACAATTGTAAACTTATCGCCATTGACGAACTGAAGGTGATTGAATGATTCCTATAGATAAGCCCTATGAGGAACAAACCTTAATAGAGCGATTGCGGAATCGTGCTTTAATTCGTCGTAATGTTCGGGCAAAAGATGATAGAATTGCTGAACTTCTAGAAGAGGCCGCAAGAGTTATTGAAGCTCAAGAAAATGAACTTATGGAATTAAAAAGAATCCTTGCAAGGTAGTTAGATGCTTTCCCCTTAGTATCTAGCCTGTAGCCCGCCAGTAGTTGCAGAAATAGAGCAACGAATTGTGTGGGCTATGGAGTAGATATTTGATGATGCAATAAAAAAAGTAGTTGGATAGTATCCGAGCAAACATTCATTCGAATGAACTCGGCGTGTTGTTTACTATTAGGGGCAATAAAAAATGAATCAAAAATCACAATCAAAAACTAGCGGCACCCAAACTCTCCACAGCCATTTCTGGCGTTCTTCCTCGTAAGTACTCACAAGTAAATCCAAAGTAACAAACCCAAACTCGCTTTATTTTGTCCTTTTATTTGGGCAGAAATAAGCAACTAAAATAAGAAGGGGATTTATTGTGATTAAATACGCTTGCCTTTTCATTGTAGTATTTTGTGCCGTTAGCACGATGCTACTATCCAATGCCGCATTATTCATGCGCGTTCATCAACCACCGAAACCGCAACTAAGTTACAAGGTTGTAACATTAGATTGTTTTGACCATTACCACAAACAGAAAGTGAAATTACGCTGCATCTAAACTAAGATGCCAGCGTTTTTTTACGTCCATATAATGTAGGAGAATATAATGCCAAAAACCCCAAACAAATACCGCGCTGTTGTAGTTCATCCAAACGGCAAATCTAGTATGAGTAGTTGGTTTAAGTATGATTTAGATTTAAGCACGATGATGTACGAGTGCCTTGTTTCTATGGGCTGTTACGAAGAAGTAAGAATGGAGTTTGAATAATAGGTTACAAGCTTGTAACATTTTTTTATAGGAGAAATAAAATGAAAATGACTAAATGCTTTATCGGTGTAGCTTTGATGTTAACATCACTTTCAGTATGGGCTGTATCAAGTGAGCCTCCTCCTGAACAAACTGCATTACAACAAGTTGGAGTAAATGATGCAATCCAAACACAACTTGCTGAGTTAATTAAGAAGTCTATTAATGCAGCAGAAAAAACAGGTGAGTTCTTACAGAAGGAACTTCCGGATGTTATCAAGCAATTTCTACTATGGAAATTTTGGGAGGCTCTAGCCATTGGAGTATTCGGCCTACTAGTATTTCTTCCAATTTCTCTATGGGTGATATATAAGGATTACCGTTCTTGGGATGTTGGTGCTGGAATTGCTTTTGGCAGTATCTCCGCTGTAACAGCTCTCTTGGTCGGGTTTTGTGCATTGTTGGAAGCCCTTAAAATCCATATTGCACCTAAAGTATATCTGCTCGAATGGGCAGCAACTCAAGTGAGGTAAGTATGACTTTATTCTTATTTGTTCTTTGTTCATTTCTTTTCTTGATGTTGTGTTCTGTCTCTTTGTATTTCTATGCACGTGGGTTCTGTGATGGGACTTTGTGTAGGGACAGGGCGCGTTGCGCTCTTACGGCTGGCTTGTGCGGAACCATCCTTGCTTTGTTGTGGGGTTGTCTTGCCGTTGACCAATATCTAATCCTTTTGAAAGGCTGATATGAGTATCAAACTAGATGGTAAAGAAGTAAAGGTTGGGGATAGGCTGTTTAGCCTTAATCATGGATGGGGAAGAGTATCTTCGACGAGTTATTCAAGGGTTTATCCAATCTTGTTTGTCCCTGATTTTGGAGCACCAGTAGCATGTACTTTGGAAGGAAAGATTAATAAAGTACACACCAAACGCGCTTTGTTTTGGGATGAGATTGCTATTACTCCACCAGCACCACCCAAAAAGAAAGTGAAGAAGTATAAGGTATTGGTACAGACTGACAGGGGTGGGTTCTGCGTTTCCGTAGATTATTATAAAACTATGGAAGACTATGACTTACAATTCTCAATGGCTGGACTCAAGGCTATCTACCTTATCCCCGAATCTATGAAAGAAGTGGAGGAAGTATAATGCCTACACCACGGAAACATGCAAAAGAAATTAAAGCTTGGGCTGATGGTACTAAGATTCAATTTAGAATTCCAAAAGCAGGAAGATTGGACAATCAGTGGGAAGATATTCCAGAAGGTGAGAATCCTTTGTGGTGTGATTCCTTGGAGTATCGAGTCAAGCCTGAGCCGAAACCTGACATTATAATAGAGGAACATGTATTGCTACACGGGGGAGTTGGATGTTGGGGAAGTAAAACCCATTATCCAGCTAATGCCCGTTTCATCTTTGATGGTGAGACTAACCAACTAAAGGATGTTCAACTAATCAAGGAGAAATCATGAAAATTAAAGGTGTTGTGCCAGCAAGTAAGAACGGTGATGAACTTTCCTTTGAAGAGATTCAAGAAGAAGAGGGAGTTTATTCTGTAGTAGGGTATGAGACAATACGGATGGTAGTTATCAAACATGATATTTATATCTGTGTATTGTATGTCAATCAGTTCACATTGGCCCCTGCCGACAGAGCATGGATGGGTAAGAAATTCCTCAAAACTGCTGAGAAAGTAGAACTCACCATAACCTAACGTTACAAGGTTGTAACAATGACAAACCAAATAGCTGCATTATTAACAGATGCGTTGGAGAAGAAAATGGCTGCGGAAGCTAAGCTGTTTGAAGATAAGGCGATGGAAGCCTTCTCAATTTTAGGGGAAACGCCAGAGTGGGAAGAGTGGATTTATAAATGGCGTAACCAACTTCAGGGTAAGATAAATTCCCTGCGTTGGATTCCAAGTAAAGAGGGAACAACAGAAGTATTTGATGTAAAGTTTCCAGATAACACAGCTATCAGAGTTTCCCGTTTTATTAGGAAAACAGATAAGACTGTCCATACGAAAATAGCTAGAGTGAAAGGGGAATAAGTATGTGTGGCCTACTCGCATTCCACACAGCGGATAAGATAGGGTTTCAATCAGCGGATAGGGATAGCTTTCGACAGATGCTGATTCTTACCTCATTACGTGGGAACCATTCAACAGGTGTGGCTGGTATCTCAAAGAATGTAGATAAGAATGATGTAAGTATTGTGAAAACTACAGGCAGTCCCTATGCTTTGTTTGCATATACCAAGACAGATGAGTTCCTGACTCGCATGTTTAATGAGTTCGGTACGGTCATCGGGCATTGCCGCTATGCCACGCGCGGTGAGATTACAGCAGTAAACGCGCATCCTTTTGAAGAGGAACATATCACACTGGCACATAACGGAGTGATTAATAACTATCACCAACTGCGGGATTACAAGCGACATTCTGACATTACTGTGGACTCTCACTTAATTGCTCGTATGTTTGCTGAGGAACATCCACTTGACATTCTGCCAAAGGTAGAAGGTGCTTATGTCTTTATGTGGATTAATTCTGAAGAGGGTAGCTTTAACATTGCTCGTAACTTAGAACGTCCATTGTTCGTATCTCAGAAGGAGCATCAAGCTACACTTGCCTTTGCATCGGAAGCACAAACCCTGTCATGGAACTCTTCCCGTAATAATATGAAATGTTCTGAGCCGACAGAGATTAAACCTTTCCATATCTATACATACCCACGTGGTTCCATTGAGCCAGTGATTACGGAGTACAAGCCAGAACCAAAAAAAGTTATTATCTACCCGAATCAAGGTGGGCATGAAAGACAACACCATAAAAATAATGATAACTTCTCTAAGGTAACACCCATAGATAAAAAGGTTCAGAAGAAGGGAAGTCCTCACGAAGCAGACGAGACTGACATTCTTACCTTGAACACGGCATTGGATGTGACTCTGGAAGTAAATCAAGTTGTCAATATTTGGGTAGATGATTATGAGGACATGGATGGTTACACCGTCATCCGTTGTTATAGTGATGAATACCCGAATGTGGAGTTCTATATCAATACAACTCCAGAAAAAGCAATAGAAATTCTAGATGCTGATTCTCTCCGCGGTAATGTGAATGGTATCCACCTAGTACCATCTGAGAAAACAGATAAGGGACTTCGTTGGAGAGCATATGTATCTAACTTTGTGTTTGTCTATGAGCCTAGTGAGCAAAAGACAGAGTTTGGGCCAGTAGAGGAACCTAAGAAAACCAAAGTAACTTACAAGTACTCTCGTCGTAAGATGGGAGATATGCTTAAGATAGTTGAGTATCCTTCTGGAGAACTTATTAAAGTATCCAGACGTACATTCTTGACTTGGTGTGAGAAAGGTTGCTCTTGGTGTCAATCAGAGATAACCCAAGCTGAAGCTGATAATTATCAGAAGCTCTTTCTTATGGATGATGAGGTTATTTGTCGTAGTTGTTCTGATACTGTTCGTAATTAATGGAGGACTAAATGCAAAGAGGGGGTAATTCAGTATGTGATGATTGTATTAATGATATGGGAACACACTGTCGCCTACATCATGCACATCATCCAAAAATATTGGGATGCTATGACCATAAGGCAGCTCTTCCAGCTCCTGTAATCCAGCATCCACCTATTAACCAACAAAGCAAGAAACAGATTGAGTTTATTGTTACTGACCCAGAGACTAAGAAGGTAATTAAATATGCCAAACTTCCATGAGACACCTCCAACTATTCCAGTCTTTCAAAACCGGGATAGAGTTATTTATCAAGGTCTATCCTCTACTGAGGAAATAGTGTACTCCACTACTCATATTTGTTTTGGGTTGTTTGGCTCACACCATTTCAGAAAGGAGTTCTTAGAAGTTCCAGACCTTACTTATTTTCAAACATGGTTTGGTGACTCTTTATCTCTTGTTCTCAAAGAAGAGGGATGGGCTGAGAAATTCATAGATGCCTTGAAAACAACAGGACTTCTTGAAAATGTAGACCTAAAAGTACTTGACAAAAAAGATATTACTAAGAAGGAATCTGAAGCTTTTTCGTATGTTGCTTCTGCTGATAAAGCATTACGCATGGTTCGATTGAGGTTCGACCTTAATAAAGTATCTTCTCCGGAAATGTTTCTGATTATCTGTACCATTAGAACTCTTGCTATAAATCCGGGGGTAATTTATGACAGCCTTCTGTTGTGGGAGAAACATCCAGATGTATCTTATTGGAATTGTCTTATAGCAGCCCATGGTATAAATATGGGGACATATCGCTCACACCATCCGCTCCACGGCCTATGCTCAAGTAAAGTTGGGTATGTTTTAAGCACAGTTGAGGAAATTCTAGAAGTACTAAAGCGTGAGCGAAAAGTACTAGCAATCAAAGATATGCAATATACCCGTGTTATATGGGATACTGTAATTCATGCGGATTTTAGGTATGGCCCTATACCGGCTTACTCTGAAGAACTATTTAATTCTTATATGGGGGAAAAACAATTCAAAGAATATGTAAAAGCTCATCCAAAAACAAACAGACCAGCATGGTAATTTAAGGAGAAACAAATGGCACGTTTAGTAGCAATCGGTAATTTCTTTGGGGCACATGCTCCGTTTCAAGACTTATTCAAAGAGGTAGTTGTCATGTCGTTGGGTAAGTATGCAACCTTTGAATTGAAAGATGATGATGTTGTATTGTTTGGCGGTGGTGCTGACATTAGCCCATCAATCTATAACCAAGTTCCAAGCAGACATACAGGCGCACGTGCCGAGCTGTCTGATAGGGATGAAGTAGAAGTGTATATGTTTAATGCAGCTAAGAAGAAGAACCTTCCGATGCTTGGTATCTGTCGTGGTGCACAATTAGTATGTGCTTTATCCGGTGGTTCCTTGATTCAGCATGTGTCTAATCATGCAGGGCCGAATCATAAGATTGCTACCAATGAGGGTACGGTCATTGATGTGTGTTCTGTGCATCATCAAATGATGAACCCATTCTCAACTAAGCATGAGCTTATTGCGTGGGCGCATCGACGGCTATCCCCACATTACATTGTTGCAAATGAACTTGAAGTTGAAATGAAGGTAGAACCTGAAGTAGTTTATTTTCCTGAGACGAAAGCTTTGGGTATCCAATACCATCCTGAGTTTATGCACCCTGACGACCAAGGCGTTATCTACGCTCGTGAGTTGGTTGCTAAATATCTTCTGAAGGAGTAAGACCATGTTTTTTGATGATATGACTACAGCACGCTATAAGAAACTTATAGCTAATCTGTCTAAAGAAATTAAAAAAGAGGTTAAGGTATATTTTCCTCTAATGGATGGTGATGGTTATGATGAGAATGATTCGGCACTAGTTCAGATTTCTGTTGAGGGACAAGCACGAAAATTTAGTGCTTATTTTGACGGGTATCCAAGTAATTGCGGCATAGCTATTCTTAATAATATGGCACTGACTTCTGATAAAGCTCAGAACAAAGCTTTTCTAAAATTCCTTCTTGACTTGGCTGAGTCTGCTAATTATACGCAAGTTCATTATACAGCAACAGACCATCAAATTGGGATTCGTGATTTACTCGACGAGTGTGGCTTTGTAGAGATAGAGGCTCTCCGTTTTGAAAATAAACGAACTGGCAGTCTGCTGTTCTATTACTCAATGGAGATATAGGTTACAACCTTGTAACAATCTAATATAGGAGAGTGTTATGTGGCTGAGGATATTTAAAGAGCATATCAAGAAGGATATCGAAAAAGAATTACCTGATAAGTTCTCGGTGGAGTATGGTGTTTTATCAGCGGATTACAAAAGTATACATCGTCTTCGGTTTACGACGCAAGAAGACACATATACTAGGACACTGTTTTCAGTTAGGTTAACACAGTTTCCAGAAAATTGCGGTATTGTTTTGGTAGCTGGTTTAATCTCTGACACAGATGAACTCAGAAGCATTGGTCTAAGGGCCATTAAGTCACAGTGTTATGATGCTGGATATACTCAGTTATTATACACTGTGAATGAGAAGCAAGAGGCATTAAAAGAGGCTCTTTTAGAGTTTGGTTTTGTTGAGCATCCATCTCTAAGTTTTCTGAATCATCGCTCAGGTAAACAAATTACGTATCTTTCTTATGACTTAAGGAGCAAGAACAATGTATAATAATCTGCAACGCGGGGCTGACCCTGAACTCTTCTTACGGGATAAGCATAACTTTCCCGTAACAGCGATTGGTCTGATTGGGGGTAGTAAGAATGTGCCAAGGCAAATCGGTAATGGGTTTGCTTTGCAAGAGGATAATGTAGCTGTGGAGTTCAACATTCCACCAGCTTCCTCTAAGGAACAGTTTGTTTCGTCCATTCACTTTGTACTTGACTTCTTACGTCAAGAACTAGCACCCAAGGAATTACACCTTGACATTTCTCCAACTATGGAATTTACAGAGGAGCAACTTGACCATCCACAGGCTCGTCAGTTTGGATGTGAGCCGGACTTCAATGCGTGGACTCTGGACATTAACCCACGACCCAAAGCACCAGCAAACTTCCGTAGTAGTGGTGGTCACTTACATCTAGGTTGGGATGATCCAACTGAGGAAGAACAGGTTCGATTGATTAAGGCCCATGACTTATTCTGTGGTGTGCCTTCATTGATATACGACCCTGACGTTAAGCGTCGTGAAGTATATGGCAAGGCAGGGGCATGTCGTTTCAAAGATTATGGTGTGGAGTATCGCACTCTATCGAACTTCTGGCTGAAGAGTGAAGAGTTGACAGCTTGGCTTTTCGAACAGTCGGAGAAAGCAGTTAAGTTTGTGAAAGACCAGAATAAATTATCTGAAGAAGATTGTGCTAAGATAGTTCATTGTATCAATGCATCTGATCATCAGCTTCTTGCAGAGTTGAATGAGAAGTTTGCAATTCTATAGGATTCTAATATGGATAATTTCAATGCAAAGGAATTACAGCGGCGGTATGGGGGAACGTATGTAAGTATCTTCCGCAAAGATACTAAGGAGATTGTCGGAGCCTATGTAGATAGGATACATGCGGATGAGAACTTAACAGCAATACCCTCCGCTGTTCTCTATGTACTTCCCAAAGAGAAATCTGAGGAATATGTAATTAAAGGGTCTAAGGGGGACATGGGAAAAGCTGTTCTCCCACTTAGTCACTTTACCATTCTACCAATGCCACCGGCACGTGTCTTTGATGTTAATGGGGTTACTATAGTATTCCGACGTGATCCTGCTAGACAGTGGCAGCGAGGACTTACTGGACAGAACGGAACGTTCCATAATCCACTGTACACATTCCTAACTTCGGTAAAGAACTTCAAAGTTAAACGTGAACAGTTCAGATTATCTTTACAAGAGATTAATAATCTTTTGATTGGGGAGAGTGCTGGTAGTTTTAACAAAGCTCTGAATGATATTGAGGACTACAAGCTGTTGTCTAGAACTATCAACGATAAGTACTTTATCTCGTTGTATCCAGACAAGCAGCATGAGTATCTGCTATTCCGAATGGAAGAGCCTCTGGCTTATTACAGTAGGGTTACAGATACCTTTACTGTTGTGAATCCTTTATTCGAGCAAGAGGTAAGTGATTTTATTCGTCGCAATAACTTGCGTTCATTTGTGAAGAGGGCCAATTAAATGAGAGTCAGAGATATGTTTCATGCGCCGGACTTCCTAGATGAAACAGAAATCTTATTGAAGATAGCACAAGATAAGAAGTATGTTTCTCCTGTTAAGATGGCAGTTGATGATGTTTTTGTGGGCATTGAGGTAGAGGTTGAACGAGTGTTCCGAACCAATGGTATTCTCCCTCTGCCTTCGTCCGGTAACTTCCTATGGAAGAATGTAGAGGATGGAAGCCTACGTAACAATGGTCGAGAGTTTGTTTCTATTCCCATTCGTGGGGATACAATTCCATTCGCTCTTGAGGTATTGAATCGTACTCTCAATAAAGAGAAACTCTGCATTGGTCATGAGTTCTCTGAGAGAACCTCTGTGCATGTTCATGTTGATGTTCGGGCAATGACTACTGAGCAGCTACAGAGCTTTATCCTGACGTACATTCTGTTAGAACCCCTGTTCTATAACTACACAGGAGACACACGGTATAACAATATCTTCTGTGTACCTTTGAACTATTCAAATCTCAACAAGGTACTTAAGAGACTCTTTGATGATTTGCAAAAGGGAATTGCTCATAAAGCTATGGGCGGTATTAATACATGGCCTAAGTACACAGGGTTTAACCTTAAACCAGTTACAACGTATGGTACTGTTGAGTTTCGGCATATGGGTGGAACTTGTGATGTTGCTGAGTTGTCCAACTGGATCAATTTAATCTTACGGTTGCATCGGTACGCTGAGGGACAATCGTTTGAGAAGTTGAAGAGCCGCATCCTTAATATGAATACAACGTCAGAGTATATGCAAATTGTCTCTGAGATATTCGGCAATGACTTGTACTTGATTCGTGAGGATAAGTTGGTGCAGCATATGGAAGATATGGTTGTCTTTATTAAGGATATTTTCTCAAACGTATCTGTTAGCACACTCTTTTCCGCGGAACTAAAATCAAATTTCCCTGAAGAGTTATTAGATTGTAAGTTTGTCAAACATGCCACAGATGCAGGATGGTGGGTTAAGGTTAGGCTGCCATTTACTCGTGATGAATATCATACTTTCTTGGCAACAAGTGGACATAATACGGAATATATTTCTTGGTTGTTTGAGTTCCACAAACGACACGCTATCAAGGTTCGGGATGACGACGAATTGCTTCTTCTATCTCACGAGCATATGAGATATTACTTGGACGAAGTACAGAAAAAGGAAAAGAAGGAAGTGGTGAAGAAGCGTGCCACACCACGGGAGCCTAGAGTGGAAGCTGTTGGTGGATGGGGGGGTGTTAACCCCAATCGAGATGATGCTATAGCGGCAATGGCCGCCGCCGCCCGTCGTGGTCTTGACCCTGATGTTGCAGCAGCAGCTCTTCGTGTGGATGCGGTACCACCACTAAGGCCATTCGGCGAACAGCCGCAAGCAGAACCAGCCCCACGTCGTAGAGGACAGGTAGCAGAAATAGTTCAAGATGAAAATGGAAATGCAAATCTTATTTGGAGGGACATAGAATGAACTTAGTAATATATCCATACAACTTAGGTAGTGCTTCTGCTCGTGCTTTAAAAGAAGCACTTACGGATAGGTTACAAGCACGGGTGTTGCGGGTACGGTCATCTGCTCGTTTGCGGCAGCGTCCTCGTATCGTGTTGAATCTTGGGAATGCTAGACCACCTGAGTTCTTCCATACTCGTATGATTAATCAACCAGCCGCTGTTAATGTGGCAGGTAACAAGCTTCTGTCTTTCCAAGCTTTGAGGGATGCCAACATTCCAATTCCTGAGTTCACTACTGATATTGCTCAGGCAAGCAATTGGTTACAGGAAGGTATTTCTGTACTTTCCAGAGAAGCACTTCGTGGGCATAGTGGGGAAGGTATTGTGATAAATAATCCCAACCCAACTAATGCTGTGGCATTGGCTCCACTGTATGTCAAGTACAAAAAGAAGAAACATGAGTTCCGTGTCCATGTGTTTAATGGTCAGGTGATTGACTTGCAGCAGAAGAAGAAGATACGTGACTTCGAGCATACTGATGAACAGAAGAAAGTTCGTAGTCATCATAATGGTTGGGTATTCTGTCGAGAGGACTTAAATTTAAATGAAGAAAATCTGGTTCGAATTAAAGCTATCGCTGTATCTGCTGTTAATGTTTTGGGTTTGGATTTTGGTGCTGTTGACATTATTTTTAATGAAAGAGAGAACGCTTTCTACGTCTTGGAAGTTAACACCGCTCCGGGCTTGGAAGGGCAGACGTTAGAATCTTATGTTGAAGCTATTGCTAATTTTGTGGGGGTATAATAAAATGAGAATTAAATGTACGTGTCATCATGAGTATCAGGATAACCGTTATGGTAAGGGGGTTAGAGTAGCAACTCCTAAGAAACTTTCCCAAGGAAAACCAACAGAAGTTAAGTGCACTGTTTGTGGAACAGTTACTAAGAACTTCACAGAAAAATAAGTTACAAGCTTGTAACATCCACCTATAATAATTATAAAGGAATTGAAATGCATTGCCGTGCTTGTGATTGTGAATTAACTGATGAAGAAGCTGTTCGTAAATATGACAATTGGAAAGAGATTGAAAATCCAGAAGAGCGATATATTGATTTGTGCAACAGATGTATTGGTAAGTCAGACCTAGCGGTTTATGATAGTGACATGCTAGATACAACAAGTATACCTGAAGAGGATTATCATGGAGAAGAGTAAAGTAGTGCCAGTAGAGCCAACAGAGGAAATGATTGAGGCAGGAATACTCAACGCGCACGGACACAAAGCGGAGTGGGAGATACGCCTGTTTTACAAGCTGTTCTACGAGGGAGCGATAGCAGCCGCCCCACAGCAGCAGGGCGAGCCGGTGGCATGGTTGATTCCAC
>Ga0196972_1000165_pt1 | contig 52238 bp, 51 predicted proteins | sample S1v_2013CmetaG_FD_148618 | JGI IMG/M metagenome (GOLD analysis project Ga0196972, IMG submission 148618) | Soil microbial communities from Anza Borrego desert, Southern California, United States - S1+v_20-13C | ecosystem: Environmental > Terrestrial > Soil > Desert | place: USA: California...
AGAACTCGGCACACGAGGCACCCCGGAGACGCGTCACGCGGAAGCGGCAAGGGCTGCAGAAATTATCGGCGTAACAATAAGGGAGAACCTGAAAATGCGCGATGGTTTCTTTCGCAATGATGAGGCCCATCAGCTCCAGGTCATTGAAATAATCAGGAAATATCAACCCGAAATAGTAATAGGAAACATCCTAAATGACCGTCACCCTGATCACGGACGGGCGGGGCATTTGATCTCAGATGCCTGTTTTCTTTCCGGGCTTTCAAAAATCGAGACGAAAGATAAGAATGGACAGGTGCAACAAAAATGGCGACCGAAATATTTTCTTCAATACATGCAAGACTGGTATCATGAACCCGATTTATTAATTGATATCAGCGATGTGTTCGAGCAAAGAATGAAATCAATTGAAGCATATAGCACTCAATTTCATACATCCTCAGCCAGTGAGGATGGTCCACAGACCTACATTTCCACCCCGGATTTTATTGACAGCGTAATAGCCAGGGCACGGATGCTTGGCAAGAGAATAGGCGTGAAATATGCCGAAGGATATATAACGGAGAAAAAGATAGGCATTCGCCATCTCGATTCACTCATCCTTGTGGAAACCTAATTGGCTTAAGCTTAACTTGTTCAGGCTGTTTTTGTCACGGTAATGTAGATAAATTTTCTACTTGCGTAATTAACAGACGGCATGGTTTTTTGTGCCCGACAAAGGTTATCTTTACCCGATTACTATTAATAACCCATTTACGCATGGCAAGTCCAAAATTCCCAAAAATCCCTACCTCCTTTCATAGTGAATTAAAAAAAAGGATAAACGATTATTTTAAGCAAAAAGGCAAATCACCCACGGGTAATTTCAGTTTGCATTTTAAGGCAATTGTGTTTGTATCCGCTTTATTGGCTACTTACATTCACCTGGTATTTTTTACACCGGCCCCTATCTGGGCAATTCTTGAATCAATCCTACTGGGTTGCATTACGGCTGCAATAGGCTTTAATGTGATGCATGACGGTGCGCATGGCAGTTTTAGCCGGTATAAATGGGTCAACAACCTGGCTTCTAACTTCGCCAATTTCCTTGGCGCCAGTCAGCATATGTGGAAGACTAAGCACAATGTAATTCACCATACTTACACGAATATTCATGGAGTGGATGACGATATTGAAGCGAGACCTTTGCTTCGGCTTTGCGATGAACAGGCTCACTACAAAATTCACAAGTTCCAACATTTCTATTTCCCCGTTGCCTATTCTCTCCTTTATATCTATTGGATTTTCGTGACGGATTACAAAAAATATTTCACCCGTCGTATTGGTTCTACGCCCTTACGAAAGATGACACTGTCAGAACACTTTTACTTCTGGTTTTACAAAGTAGCACACGCATTCATTTTCGTTGCCCTTCCCATTTACCTGGTAGGTTTCACTCCCTGGTTGATTGGATTCCTCACCATGGGTCTCGTGGCCGGATTTGTATTGAGTATCGTTTTCCAGTTGGCGCACACGGTGGAACATACCCACTTCCCGCTGCCTGATAATGCTACCGGAAAGATGGAAGACGAATGGGCTATTCACCAAATCAAAACCACGGCAAATTTTGCTACCCGTAATAAAGTGGTTAGCTGGTTGGTCGGCGGTTTGAATTTCCAGGTAGAACACCATTTATTCCCCAAAATTTCACACATTCATTACCCGGCCATTAGCCGGATCATCAAACGAGCCTGCCAGGAATACGGTATCAATTACATTGAATATCCCAAGGTTCGCATGGCTGTTGCTTCGCATGTTGCCTTTTTACGGCAAATGGGGAAAAGAGATAACGTTTAACGTTTAAGTCGTTTAACGTTGGGAGACCTGGAGATTTTTGGAATTTCCTGCTATTATTAATAGTTGTGGGAATAAAAATTTTAGATTTAAACTTCAGACCGGGCATGTAAATGCATTAATGCCATGGTCCCTCTACGCTAAACGGTTTAAACCTTAAAGGTTCTCCTACCTCCGGTACGGATTTCCATACCACGCGGCATCTATTTCCTGTACAAAACTTTCGATCTGGCGATCAGTGGGGTCATTCAGGTCCCATTTTTGTTTAAGGCTGCTGCCAAAGAAAAAGGCAACCGTTTGGTACAATCGGGCATTTACCCCACCGCGGTATTCCTTGATTATCTCATAGCAGTTATTTCCTGTCTGCCTGTTGATGAGCTTCATTAAAATCTTTCCCTGGTAAACCGAAAGCTGTGAAATGGGATCGCCAAATTGCTTCTTTAATTCCTTTTCCCGACTTTTGATGTATTTTTTTCGTTCTTTCTTTGAGCTTACATTTTCCAGGTTCTTATTTATATCATTGATGAGCACACCGGCCGTTCGTGCATATGGATAGGTAACGTAAACTGCTTTTCGCAGGCGGGTCCATTCTTCCATAAACTTCGCCAATTGTTTTCCAGAAAGTTTAGACACCCAAACCATAGGCTCTTCCCTGTATGACAGCATTTCCTGCCTGTACCATACTGCACCTACAATTATCGTGTCATTTGGTCCCCATTTAGCAGCTCTTTCTTCATAAGAAGGCATCGGGGTAATGGTATCCTCGCTTACCGGCTGCGGGTCCTGGGCATTAGCCATCATTACACCTATAAACACGGTAAAGGTGAAAGTGATTAGTGATTTATGGATAACGGTACAAGGCATGGTAACGGGCTAAATTACATTGCCGAGACAAGAATTCCATGCTTTTTGCTGTATGAAAATTGTGAAAATTCAGTCTACTCCCTCGTCTTCAATAAGCGTATTCTCCTTACCATGCTGATAATGATGCCTATCGCCGTGATGATGATCCCGGCCCACAGTACGTTGATGAATGGAAACTTGTAGGCCTTCAACGTTACATATTCAAGAATGGCACTGGATTCTTTCAAACCTATTACGGCCTTTTCACCATTCGCGCTATCAAGGCGTAGAACCAGGCTTTCTGACATCACGGTATCAGGAACCGAAAAGGATGTTCCCTGCCGGTTTACCAGGAGCGCTTCTGAAATATAGCTCGTTTTATTAAAGGAATGCACCTTCAAAGTAGCAACAGTTGCCGTAGCATCCCGTTCAAATCCCTTTACCGGTATGCTATCCCATGAAAGTATTTTTTCAAGTGTAATGAACCCTCTCGAATAAAAAACGCTATCTCCAAGGCCTAACGATTCAGTTCTAAAGGTGGCAGTGTCCTTATTCTTTTCAGGGTTAGGAAGGGCTGAAATATACGTGAACACATCGTGGTCCCAATAATGCCTTGAATCAGGATTGGCCATCAGCCCTTCATTTCCTTTATAATTTACAAATGCATTCGGGAAAAGAGTAAACTCTTCATCATCTTCCCGGCTCTTGAAATGGATCTCGTAATACCATTGTTGTTTTTTTGGATGAGCTGAATCCCGTACATATGTTACGTCAAACTTTCCCATTCTCATGGGCAGACCTTTTACGAGTGTCAGATTTTCGCCTGTTTTTTCCTTGCTTTCCGCCCCAAAATCGATAGGGATGCCGCCTCGATTATAAGACAGGATCTCCTTTTTAGAAGAAGAAAGTAGTATTCCCAGCAATACCAGTCCAAAGCCAAAATGGGAAATAGAACCGCCGGATAGTTTCAATTTTCCATTTAACCCAATCCAGATGTATGCGGCATTGGTGATAACCGCATAAATACTACAGGCCACTGCCATCCAGATTGCACCGAGGAACATGGGTCCTTTGCTGGTGTAATTAATATCGCCAAACGCAATTACAAGCGTTGCGAGCACTACTGAAATCGCAGTCGGTATCCATATTTTCTTCCAGAATTGCTTCATGGGAGTTCCCTTATATCGCAAATACTGCGAGAAACCCGTAAGAATGGCAACGATTATTGCTACAAATATCTGAATCTGGTTGTAGGCAAATTCCGCATCTTCTGGTCCTGCGTAATTTGTTCCTAGTATCTTGTTTAATACGGGCAATGACGTCTTACCAATGATAACAATCGCTGAAAGGAAAAACACCAGTGCACCTATGAACATCCAGAATTCCCTGGAGGATGTACTCTCTTCCTTCTGTATTGCCGGAATTTCCTTATAACGGGAGATTAATAATACTAAGGAAGGCACAATGAATATGAACATAAAGCTCATTAATTGCCAATTCATTCCCAGGTCAGTAAACGCATGCACCGAAGCTTCGCCCAACACACCACTACGCGTTAAGAATGTAGAGTATAGTATGAATGCAAAACAAAGAATTAAGAACAGGTAGGTGGTTCTTAATGAATGCCCGCTATGGTTATAAATGAGAAGGGTGTGAATGCCCGCAATCAGGATTAACCATGGCACCAGTGAGGCGTTTTCCACGGGATCCCAGGCCCAATAACCCCCGAAAGTGAGGGATTCATACGCCCAGGCCGCACCCATCATTATGCCAATGCCGAGCGCTGCCGCGGAAAAGAGTGCCCAGGGCAGGGCGGGCTTCGTCCACTCTGTATGCCTGCGCGTCCATAGTCCTGCTATTGCAAAAGCAAACGGTATAAGGGTAGACGCAAAACCCAGGAAAAGAACAGGCGGATGGATCACCATCCAGTAGTTTTGAAGCAAAGGATTCAAATCATTACCGTCAGTTATGGAACTGAGGTAATCCGGTCGCAAGGGCTGGTTCACATCAAAATTCATGTGCAGGGCAGGAGCATTGTCAAGCACTCCGGAGTCACGCAACAATAAGAAAGGATTGGAGCCAATGTTTACGCCGAACACATAAATTCCTGCTATCATTGTAGCCAGGCAGAATTGCGCGAAACTCACCACGGTCATAACCGGCGCTTCCCAGGTCTTGCCTTTGCGAATGAGCACGAGACCGAGTACACAGTGCCAAATGCTCCATAACAGAAAACTTCCTTCCTGGCCTTCCCAGAAACAACTCAAGAGGTACTTGAACTCCAACGAGCGGCTACTATGTTGCCATGCATACTTATATTCAAAAAGATGATTGCGGATTATATAAAAAAGGATGGCGAAAACTGCGAATACGGAAATGCATTCGATGATGAATGCGTACCGCGCTAGTTTTTTCCAATAAACACCATCTGCCGTAGTAGCGAACCTCGTCGCTTTAAAATAAGCGAAGGTCGCTACCAGCGAAGCAACAATTGATAATACAATAAATAAATGTCCTAATTGTCCTGGCAGGAGATTCTCACCTATGTAGTCCATTCCTCGTTAATATTTTTCCTGGTTCGTGGCAGGCGTTTTTGAATCAGGCTGTGCCTGGGTGGTCGATTCAACGTTTTTTTGGGCGGCCTTCATATCGTCTTTGTACTTGGAAGGGCATTTAGTCTGGATGTTATCGCAATTAAACCGGCCGTTTTCATATTTGCCTTTTAATACAAGGCGTTCACTGATCTCGAAATTTTCCGGCTTTGGATTATGGTACACTACCCTAACTTTTTTACCTAATGTATCGATAGCAGTAAAGCTTAAATAATTCGGGTCCTTTACTGCATCATATTCGAGTGGCTCTGACTGGTCCCACCGCGCCATCAGGTGCACAAATTTGCCTGGCTTTGAAATGGCAGTATCTACCGTATCATAAGTAGTGGTAGTTTGCAAAAATGAGATCAGGACTGCAATTGCAGCGGCGATAAATACCAGGAGGATGATGTGGATCTTTTTCATTCTATAGAGGGCTAAACCGGTGATTCAATTGAAGTGCAAATTTACATCAAAAACTGACTGACGGGTGATGATTTTAACCCCTAATAACTATCGATTGGGCGCTTTGTTCAGTAAATTGGCTGAAATCATCATTATATGGATAAAATATTTAAGATTAATCTGTTGAAAAGCACTTTTAAAGGCGGGCAGGTAAGGGAAACCCCGCAAACTTTATTAGCCATATATTTGCCGCCATAACGATAATAACTGCATATGATTTTTGAACTTAACGAAGAACAATTGATGATACAGCGGGCCGCCCGCGATTTTGCCAGGAATGAATGTCTCCCGGGTGTAATTGAGCGTGATGAAAAGCAGAAATTCCCTCATGAGCAGGTGATGAAGCTGGCCGACCTTGGATTTCTGGGTATGATGGTTGATCCCAGGTACGGTGGTGCAGGGATGGACACGATCAGTTACGTATTGGCCATGGAGGAAATTAGTAAAATTGATGCAAGTGTAAGCGTGGTGATGAGTGTGAACAATAGTCTAGTTTGTTACGGCCTGCAGGAGTATGGAAGTGAAGAACAAAAACAGAAATACCTTTTTCCTCTTGCACAGGGAAAAAAGGATGGGCAATTATATATTGGGGCCTTTATGCTTTCAGAACCCGAAGCTGGAAGCGATGCCACTTCACAACGCACCACAGCGGAAGACAAAGGCGATTATTACCTGCTGAATGGAACCAAGAACTGGATCACGAATGGAGGAACCGCCTCCGTGTACCTGGTAATGGCACAGACGGATCCTGCTAAAGGCTCAAAAGGTATCAACACGTTGATAGTGGAGAAAGACTGGCCAGGGGTGGTAGTGGCAGCCAAGGAAAATAAATTGGGTATTCGTGGTAGCGACACTCACACGGTTATGTTTAATGATGTGAAAGTACCAAAGACAAATCGAATAGGGGAGGACGGTTTTGGTTTCAAATTCGCCATGAAGACGCTTGCCGGCGGCAGAATTGGTATCGCATCCCAGGCGCTTGGGATTGCCAGTGGTGCGTATGAGCTCGCAAAGGAGTATTCAAAAACCAGGAAAGCGTTTGGCACCGAGATCATGAATCACCAGATCATTGCTTTCAAACTGGCCGACATGGCCACCCGGATCGAAGCTGCCAGGTTGCTTTGCCTGAAGGCTGCCTGGGAAAAAGATAACAAGATGGATTATGCTCTCAGTTCTTCAATGGCAAAAGTATATTCATCCGAAACGGCCATGTGGACCACTGTGGAAGCGGTGCAGGTGCACGGAGGTTATGGTTTCGTAAAAGAATATCATGTGGAACGACTCATGCGCGACGCCAAGATCACCCAGATATACGAGGGTACGAGCGAAGTACAGCGAATTGTTATCTCCAGAGCAATCCTTAAATGATTAGTCAATTAGTTAATTGGTCAATGAGCCAGTGAAAGGTAGCTAAATTTTGAAAAGCCTAATTTACTTTATTGACTAATTGACTAATTGAAATTTATGTTCGAACGCTACAATTCAATATCATCATCTCTCCAAAAACAAAACATAACACTGGTTGCCGTTTCCAAAACCAAACCGGTAGAAGATATCCTTGCACTTTATGAGTTGGGGCATCGTGACTTTGGAGAGAATTATGTGCAGGAATTGGTGCAAAAGCAATTACAACTTCCGGCTGATATTCGGTGGCACTTCATTGGTCACTTACAATCTAATAAGGTAAAATTGATCGCGCCCTTTGTTCATTTGATTCATGCGGTGGATAGTGACAAATTGCTGGCAGAGATAAGCAAGCAGGCTACAAAAATTAATCGTGTCATTGACTGTCTGCTACAGGTACATATTGCCATGGAAGAGACAAAGTTTGGATTGGATGAAGAGGAAATTTCCGTAATCAACCCATTGGCCTACCCAAATGTAAATGTAAAAGGACTCATGGGGATGGCCTCCTTTACTGAAAACACGGAAATAGTTAGAAAGGAATTCAGGTATCTCAAAACTTTGTATGACGGCTTATCTGCAACGCAGCATTTTAAAATGGAAATTCTTTCAATGGGCATGAGTGCCGACTACCAAATCGCCATTGAAGAAGGTGCAACTATGGTGAGGGTGGGGAGTTTGATTTTTGGGGAAAGAAAAAAACATGATTAGGCAATGAGTCAATTGATGAATCTTGTATTAAAAGGTAACCCAATTGACTCATTGACTCATTGACTAATCAATAGTTTCCTCCAACCATCCAAAAAACTCCCGCTGCCATACAATTGCATTTTGCGCGGAAAGCACCCAATGGTTTTCATCTGGCAGGTACAATAATCTGCTCTTTATTTTTCTAAGTTGCGCTGCCTGGAAAGCCTGCAGTCCTTGTTCTATAGGCACGCGGTAGTCCTTACCTCCCTGGATGATCATGATGGGAGTGTTCCATTTATCCACGAAGTTGATCGGGTTTTGCTGGTTGTACGAACGCTGGGCGGCTGCATTCTTCTTTTCCCAGTAGGGGCCACCCCAATCCCAATTGACGAACCAGAGTTCTTCAGTAGTTCCATACATGCTGCGCATGTCAAAAATCCCATCGTGTGAAATGAATGTCTTGAAGCGATTGTTATGCATGCCCGCCAACATAAAGACGGAATACCCACCGTAGCTCGCGCCAACCGCGCCCATTCGATTCTTATCTGCAAAAGGTTCTTTACTTACATGGTCAATTGCTGCGAGGTAATCTTTCATTACCTGTCCTCCATGATCCTTACTTATCTGTTCGTTCCATTTTGTTCCATGTCCCTGCATACCTCTCCTGTTTGGAGCCACAATGATGTATCCTTTTGAAGCCATCAATTGCAGATTCCAGCGAAAAGAATAGAACTGGGTTAGCGGTGATTGGGGGCCTCCCTGGCAATAAAGCAGTACCGGGTATTTTTTCAAGGCATCGAAATCAGGTGGATAAACGACCCATACGAGCATTTTTTTACCGTCGGTTGTATTTACCCACCGCCGCTCCGTCTTCACCAGTCCGATGGAATCATAGATCTTATCATTTACATATGTAAGTTTCTCCATTGAGCCGGTTTCCGTATCTACGGCAAACAATTCTGCCGCATGATTCATATCGGTTCTTGAAACAATTAGGTTTTTTCCTGATTGACCAACTATTCCATTAATATCAAAATCTCCTCTCGTGATTTGCCGGATCTGGGGCATTTTCTTTGTCAATGCAATATCATCCACTTCAAATAATTGCAGTGTGCCATTGATGGGAGCATAAAAGTAAAGGTGTTTTCCATCATCAGCCCATTGAAAGCCGAGCACATGAATATCATCTCTGTGCGCCGTAAGGTTTACTACTCCCATGCCTGTATGTGTAACGAGGTCCTGTTTGTCTGATTCATAACCATCCCTGCGCATACTCAACCAGGCAAGCTTTCCATCTTTGCTATAGGCAGGATTCACATCATAGCCTTTCCTGTCTTCCGTCAGGTTCGTAGTCTTGCCCGTTTCCACATCATACTCGTATAGATCAGTATTTGTACTTACGGCATATTCTTTTCCAAATTTTTTCTTGGTAACGTATACAACTGCTTTTCCATCGGGGCGCCATATATAATCTTCGTCACCGCCAAAAGGCTTTTGGGGTGAATCATATGGCTCATTCTCCATAAGGTCTTTTTCTGAAATAATTTTTCCCGTCGCATCCAGCGTTGCGAGGAAAACATGATCATATTTGCCATCTTCCCACGTGTCCCAATGCCGGTAATTAAGATCATCATAAATGTATACGTTTGACTTTGGCAGGTCAGGGTACCTGGCCACCCCTGTCATTTTCCTGACGCTAACCTCCTTATTATATAGTTTAAATTTCCCGTCAGGAGAAACATTTTTATCGCCTACAATGCTGTCAGGCTTATTGATGATGGTTGCAGTTCCTCCCTCAACCGAAACCATATATGTTTTTCGATTTGATTTATTAGCATCCACATCAGGAGTAGAAACGGAATATACGAGATGCTTTCCATCCTTACTAAGCCCCAGTGCCGAAACTCTTCCAAGTTTCCAAAGCAATTCAGGTGACATGCGCCCGGGAGGAACCGGTTTCTCATCCTGTTGGGCAGGTAATTGAGTGGTGATGAAACCGAAAATGAAAGCAAGCATCCATTTCATAAAAAGAAATTTGGATTGAAATTAGACAATTAGTCGATTCGTCAATTAGTCGATTAGTCAATGAGGAACCGGTATTTAAAGGTACTCCCATTGACTAATTTACAAATCGGCTAACTGGCGAATTAATAAACGTTTCTCCCCAGCACTATGTCTCTTTTGCCTGTGAAGTAATCATTTGAAACCTTTGTCAAATGGAGTATGCCGCTTCCACCGCGAGGTGATGGGTTGGGAGATTGGTCGCTTAAAAAAGGATCGTCAGCAAATAGAAAGTCGTCAATGTAATAGGCTGATTTCCCGGGTTCTTTTATCGTGGCGTGTATATGAGCCAATGCGCGGCTATTGGGGTAAGAGGCGGGCCGCAAAGTATAAAAACGGTAGAATCCATTTTTATCAGTCTTTATCCAGCCACGCAGGTAACCATGTCGCTTTTCCCATCCCGTTTCGCCCCCTTTAGTAGGATAAATGCCCTTCTGGTCTGTGTGATAGAAATACATTACCACTCCGGTGGCCGGCGTTTTACCATCAGGCATCAATATGCGGCCAGTTATTTCAATCTTTGGTCCGGCGGACATGAAATCGCTGATCGTATCCGTTTCGTCAAGTTCACTGAAAGGCACCGGGCATTCATAAATGGCTTCACAGCCTTCACAGCGACCTCCCACCTGCTGTTCCCCGGGTTGGGGACCATTTTGACTGGCAGTTGTTTGCTGGCTGCATCCGGGAAATTGAAGGCACACAAGGCCGATGAATAGAAAAAATGGCTTCATGGTTTATTTTTTTATAAACCAAATAGACGCTAAAATCAGGCAGGTTAAAATAGGATTAGATCAATGGTAGAAAGCTCTTGATGAAAGGGAAATTTTGCTATAGCCATTCAGCCAGGGGGATTTCTGCGCTTTTTCTATGACCCTACCCCCCTGCGGGGCCCTCCCTCCCCCGCCTTCCAACCTTCCGTTGTTTTTGACCCACGGGCAATAATTAGCCTGGACGCTTGAAGCATCAATTTTTTTCAGTCCATACCCTCCTCTCTGCCCCGGCTACCGGTTGTTCAGCTAATTTTTTTCTCTCTCTCATCAATGGAGCTCCGGATGATCGATCAAAACACAAATCTCCTTTAACCTCTGTCCAAAACCATGAGAAAAAAAACATTTATAGTGCTTTTTTCCCCTCCAAATTGCGGGGAAAACACCGCATAAAATCCATCAATACCCCGTACCGCTGTTTCGGTATCACCGCGCTCAACATAACAATCACTATCCCTACTCCTTTTCATCTTACTTGCCCTCACTCATTTGTCAAGAGAATGTTGCCGTTGGTGTAAGTCCTTTTACGAGCGGGAATTTGTACATTTATTTCGATGTATGAAGAATGAGTCATTTATTTTAAAGTATAAGCTGCACCATTTAATGGTTTGGCTGGTCATTTTCGGGCTTTGGTATTATTTGAGATATGACGATTATTCCCGCCCTTCCCACGCTTTCTGGATTACCTGCGTAAAGGTGACTGATCTGGCGCTAATGGTATATATAGCCAATTACATTCTTGTGCCACGCCTGCTATATAAAAAAAGATATGCATTTTTTTCGCTTGCTCTAATTGTCATGATCCTGCTGAGTAGCTACCTTAAGATGCAGATCATTGGTCGCATCATGAATGCAGATGCCTTACTCCATCTTACATCAGCAAATCTCAAAACCAGGATCTATGACAACGTAATACCCCATTTTTTCCTCGTTATTGCAGGTGTGGCCGCAAAGGTCATGTATGACCATTCAAGAATACAACAACAGCTAAACGTTCTGGCGAAGGAAAAAGCAGAGGCGGAACTGGGCTTTCTCAAATCGCAAATCAACCCGCATTTCCTCTTTAATTCATTAAACTCCGTCTACTTCCTGATTGATAAAACAAATGAGGAGGCCCGTAATGCCCTTCACCAATTCTCTGATATGCTGCGTTATCAATTATATGAAATGAATGGCGCTGCAATACCCATTGAAAAGGAAATTCGTTACCTGCAGGATTACGTTAATATGCAGAAGCTTCGCAAGAATGAAAATTATTTGATAGAGTTTGAACACCATACTGCAGTTAATAACTTTTCAATTGAACCCTTATTGTTGATCCCTTTTGTAGAAAACGCTTTCAAACATGTCTCACACCACGAAAACGGTAAGAATTTCATCAGGATCAATATTGACAGGAAGGCCGACCAGTTTATATTTACCATTAGCAACTCAAAGGAAAAAGTGGTGAATGGGGAAGAGGTGGGAGGTATAGGCCTCCGGAATGTAAAACGCCGGCTTGAATTATTATACCCTGGTAAACACCAGCTGAATATCAATGAAGATGCTAAGCTTTTCTCGGTTACTTTAATAATCAAAATAGAAAACAATTCAGTTGCCTGACAAAGGAGAACTTTGGGAAGGTGCAGAAATTTCCGGACAACTGACAACCTTTATCTGCCAATTAAATCAGGAGAGTTTTGAAATTAAACTGTATCATAATCGACGACGAGCCGCTTGCACGCAAAGGATTAAGGGAGTATGTTTCTGAAGTAGACTTCCTTCACCTGGTGGGGGAATTTGAAAACCCCCTGCCTGCAATGCAACTGTTCGATAATAACGCAGTGCAACTGGTATTCCTGGATATTCAAATGCCCAAGCTGACGGGAATCGAATTCATTAAGACGCTTCGCCAGGCGCCCCCTGTGATTTTCACCACCGCCTACCCGCAATTTGCACTGGAAGGATTCGAGTTAAATGCACTGGATTATCTCGTAAAGCCTGTCTCATTTGACCGGTTTATGAAGGCTGTATTAAAAGCAAAAGAGTACTATGAATTGAGGCGGGAGAATGCAGCAGTAATCACAACTAATGAAGCGGCCCAGGATTATTTTTTCATCAAGGCCGATAACAAGCTGGTGAAAATATTCTACCAGGATATATTATTTGCTGAGGGATTACAAAATTATGTGGTGGTTCATACCAGGGATAGAAAATACATTAGCTACCTCACATTTAAATCATTGGAAGAATATCTTCCTGCAGAACAATTCATCCGCACACATAAGTCATACATAGTCTCTGCAGCAAAAATTGACAGTATTGAAGGCAATGAGCTGCAAATAGGTACGCACCGGGTTCCCATCAGTCGAAATTTGAAAGAGGAAGTGCTGGACAGGATATTGAAAGGGAAATTCCTTAAAAGATAAGAGGTAGGATTACGTTTAACGTTTAAGCCCTTTAACGTTATCATTAGAAGTTGAGCTTCTGATATCTGATGGGGGCTACTACATAATTAAAGATCACATAACCCTAAACCAAGTCAAACGTATTTCTCCAACCCCTCCACAATCGAATCATAATTAATCAGCAGCTCCGCCCCGGCGGGAATATCAACCAGCGCTTCAAAATCATCGCCATCATTTATGGAAACAATATTGGGTTCAGAGGAATGATTAAGGTAGTTCACAATGTCAACCACCTTGAAGCCGTAATCATGCACAAAATAGTTCTCATGATCATACAGGCAATAGGTTTCTACAAGCTCTTTTGCATGAGCGGGTAGTTTTTCTACTTCTGCAACAGGCACCTTTATCCATTCACCATGGCCTTTAGAGAAAATATGCCTGCATCCTTTTGGAATATCCCTGATGGCAAAAACACCAATACCATGCACAGGGGAGGATTTCAGCATAGCAAAGGTGCAGTTGCTAAGTTCGTATAGTAATTCGTCTTTCGTCATCTTCATCAATTATTTAAGAGAGCGCAAATATAGGGCTATCAAGATACAAGCAGCCTTCATGATTGGCAGGATTTTTACAGTATTTGAATCATCAAATGCGATTCTCATGCCAGTAGCATCAAGGTCAGTAGCGAGAAAGAAAAAAACAGTTCCTAAACGAACAAAAGCTGCAAGCCGCACCAAAAAATCAGCTAAGAAGCACCTGGAAGCTTCATATGACCAGTATAAGTTTTTTGAAGGAAAACAATACACCGGAATGCAGGTGGGGCGGAGTCATAAATGGTATTACGACCAGGGCGAATGGAAAGAAACTAAAGTTACTCCTGATATGTGGCGCATATTTTACTCTGTCACCAAACGCCGGGCCGGAAAAGCTCCCAAAGGTTCAGGCGTGCCAGTTGGTACCGGATATCACTGGTATATAATGGCGCACCAGAACGTAACCAAGCTGAATGCCAATGATTATAATACAACCCTGATGGGGCTGAAGTTTAAAATTGCGCATAAGCGTGCTGATAAAGATAAATGGAGCGCTACTGCCGCCACGCAAAGAAAGCACCTAATAAAATTTATGAAGGATATGATACGCGAACTCGAGAATGAACCCGTCCCCATTGAAATGGAGTACAAAGGTCGGACTTATAAAGGAGAAGGAGTGCCCATTCCTGGCACTTGTCATGGGGGAGTGTGTTATGAGCTGGACATCATGTTGAATAATGAAAGCCTGGGTATCATCCGTTCCGGGAAAACAGGCTGGAAGATGGATAATATCACTGATCAGAAATTTATTGATGCCATTGGAGAGGAGATATTGCTGTGGTACGAGTAAAAAAAAATTTAAACAATGCCTGAACTACCCGATCTGCAAATTTTCAGCAAGAACCTTCACCTGGCACTGGCAGGCAAAAAACTGCAACGAATTAAGATCATAAACAAATCAAAATTGAAAAGCAGCCTGCAAAAAATAAAAAAGGCTGTTGAAGGGAATAGAATAAAAAAAATATACCGGGAAGGAAAAGAAATTCACTTTCTTTTCGCCAACAACAACGTGCTTGGCTTTCATATGATGCTAAGAGGACGATTGCATTATTTTGATGAAAATAACTCACATAAATACACCATTGTTGAGCTGTATTTCAATGAGGCACCCGGACTGGCGTTAACCGATTACCAGGGAAATGCAAATGTTACTTTAAATCCAATTATGAAAGATTCGCCAGATGCTCTTTCAAAAGAAGTGAATTATAAATTTTTGAAAGAAAAGCTTGGCCGCAAAGCAACCATTAAAAATGTGCTGCTTGACCAGGATGTGATAAGAGGAATTGGGAATGCTTATGCCGATGAAATTCTATGGAATGCACGTATCTCTCCGTTTTCCATTTCAGCGAAAATTCCTTCAGCCAAAGTAAAAGCCCTGGCCAGGTCAATAAAATCGGTACTGGCACAAGCGGCAAAGAAAATTGACCGGGCAGAACCAGGAATAATAGGAGGGGAGATCCGTGATTTCCTCGATATTCACAATTCCCGCAAAAAGAAGAGTCCCGCGGGAGCAACTATCAGGGTTTCCACTTCCGGCAGCAGAAAGACCTATTACACGAACGAGCAGGAATTATACAAATGAAGAAGAAGGGTAAAATATACATTGGAACTTCCGGTTGGCATTACAAACACTGGGTCGGCACGTTTTACCCTGAAGGAACCAGAGATACGGAACAATTAGGTCTGTACATTCAATCATTTCGAACTGTTGAAATCAATAACTCTTTTTACATGCTTCCGGCGGCGAAAACTTTTTCTAACTGGAGAAAGGCGGTACCGAGGAATTTTATCTTTTCCATAAAAGCAAGCCGGTTTATCACGCATATGAAAAAGCTGAATGTTGACAAACTCACCATTAATAAATTCCTGCATCGCCTGGATCATTTGGAAGAAAAGACGGGTCCAATACTCTTTCAACTGCCTCCCCGGTGGAAGATTAATGCCCAAAGACTTGAAACCCTGTTAAAAAAACTTCCTGAAGGCTACCGCTACACCTTTGAGTTCAGGGACCCCACATGGTATGATGAATCGATATATGACCTGTTGCGCAGGTTTAATATTTCGTTTTGCATATATGAACTGGAGCGGCACCTTTCACCAAAGATGGCAACGGCTGACTTTGTTTATATTCGTCTCCATGGTCCCGGCAATAAATACCAGGGGAAGTATTCTGCCGCCACCCTTAAAAAATGGGCAAGGGACTGCAAAGCGTGGACCGAAAAAGGCCTTGATGTATATGTATATTTTGACAATGATCAATTGGGCTATGCCGCTTTCAATGCATTGCAGTTAGTTAAACTTACATCAGCTGTATAAAGGATGCAGAAATTTTGCGAAATTGCCTTCGCATGCTTATGCCTCGTTTATTACCATTCCTGTTTCTGTTGGCCGGCCTTAAAACCCTGGCCCAGGCACCTTCATCAGTTGAGGAGCTTGCAAAAGAACTTTGCCCCGCAAATTATACCGAGAAACAAAAAGTGGAGGCCATATTCAGGTGGATAACTGATAACATTTCTTATAACCTCCGCCTCGAAAAAATAAAGAATCCGGTTGACCTGGATGAAGAGGAAGACACTTCATCAACATTAAAACCCTTACATCACCGGGTTGCCGAAACAGTTTTAAGAAGAAGGCAGGCGGTGTGCGACGGGTATGCACGGCTATTCAAATCATTGTGTGACCATGCGGGAATAAAAAGCGAATTGATAACCGGGTACGCAAGAACCAGCATGAGCCGCAACGGCGATCGATTCAAAACGAACCACAGCTGGAACGCAGTGTTTTTCGATAGCTCCTGGCACTTGCTTGATGTAACGTGGGCGAGCGGGTATATTACTTTCAGGGCAGATGAATTTGTGCGTTCTTATGATCCAGAATATTTTCTTACTTCCCCTGCCAGGTTCATCCATGACCATTACCCAGAAGATTTAAAATGGACTCTCCTCGGAACTGCGCCGGTTTTGAAGGAATTTGAACGTTCTCCATTCCGTTACGGCGCTTTTATCACTTCCATGATAAAATCTTTTTATCCTGCCAAAGGAATCATCCTCGCTTCACCGGGAGATACCCTTTTATTTGGCGTAGAATCAACCCTAATGAATGTTGAGCGACTAAATGAACTTTCAGTTACTACAATTCCCCTAACTGATTCTTCTCAATCATCTGCGGTTGAGACAGGGAATGGAAAGCTCTCTTTCAGCTTTGTAGTACCTGAGATCTTCCCTGAATGGGTATATGTGAATTTTAATGGGAGTACCGTTCTTCGGTATAAAATAAACCGCAGGAATGATTCTGTCGCGGCGAAAGAGGAGAGGGCCCCAGGTGATTAATTGCACATGTTTACAAAGCTAAAGGCAATCGTGGTTTTATCGTGCCTGTGGCTGGTGATCCCTACAAACCCTTTAAGTTTTTCTACCATCGGTTGAATCTGCAGAATATTTTGTGCGATGGGCGAATAGTCTTTGCCACCCTGGTCTTTTAAATGCAAAAGCACCACATTCCCGAATAGTTTCGCAGAGATTTGAATAGTACTTGAACCTTCACTGCCGATTAATTGATTGAGGAGGTTGCTCAACACTGACGCGAGGAGGTTTTTATCAGTTCCAACAAACAGATCTGGTGGTACATCATTTACGATGAAGCTGTTCTTTGAAATGGTTAACGGTTCGAGGCTCTCACTTAAACGATCAATTACATCAAATATGCAAACTGAATCAATGGTGCCAGATGGACCCGGAGTAATAATTTTTGTTTTCATTTTTTCAAATTGAGCTTACTTTCAGAATTTCGTTTCCAGAGGGTACGTAAGATTTCAAGAGGTCGGATCATGGGGTTGGATAATTCCATCGCAGCACAAAGAAAGTAAGAGGTGACCTTGTATGAAATAGAATGAATACTGATTAACTGGTAGCAGTATTTTGCTCTCAATTGTAGTCTCCATACTACATCTAAGAGTATACTATCAGAAAAAATGCCAATGTATATTCGGGCTTTTACGATGTTTGAGTTATTACCTTTATTCAACCCGGGAGATACCCTTATTTTCCTATGAATATCATTGATTCATGGCGAACACAGAAAAAACCGCAGTAGGCGATCTACTGCGGTTTTCATAAATAATTCTTACTGCTATGCTGCTGTCATCTTTTGTTCTTTCTTATCAGTTGTTGCTGCTTCAGGTGATTGTTTGATTAGCTGTATTTCGCACTGTATCCTGATATCATTGCTTACAACCACCTGGCCTGCTTCCGTGACCGCATCCCATTTCAGGTTAAATTCCTTTCTTTTTATTGTTCCTTCTACCGTAAACCCGGCTTTTGTTTGACCATATGGATCGGTCACAATTCCACCGTATTCCACCTCGAGCGTTAAGGGCTTGGTTATATCACGAATAGTAAGGTCACCCTCCAGTTCATAAGTTTCACCCTTTTGCCTGAAGGTCTTTCCTACAAATTTTATTTTGTTGAATTTATCCGCATTGAAAAAATCATCAGATTTTAAGTGAGTATCGCGTTGACTATTATTCGTGTCAATAGAACCTGCATCAGCGGTAAACACGATTGATTTTGCTTTCGTAAAATCTTCTTCTTCTGTTTCCACCATCAGTTCATAATTCCTGAAATACCCTGTGACGGTAGTGATCATCAGGTGTTTTACTTTGAATTGTACCTCTGAGTGTGCGGGATCTACCACCCATTTTGTTACAGCCATATGAAAAGGTTTATAATTTGAACAATCATTTCAGTTAGATCAACAAAAACTAAGCCCCAGTTTTCAGGCATCGCAGTGGTTCGATTGCAATGGCCGGATATTTGTACATATGCTCATATGCTGATACCATTGATACCCACAAAAGTTCATGGCGTCATGGATTATCTATATGGCGCGCTGCTGATCGGATTGCCCTGGTTGCTTGGCTTTTCTCAATATTCAGGGGCGCTTTGGGTAATGTTTATGCTTGGCATTGTTGCGATTATCTATAGTATCCTCACCAGGTATGAATTGGGCTATGCCGGTTTACTATCAATGCGTACGCATCTTTGGCTGGATATTCTTATGGGCCTCTTTCTTCTCGCTTCACCCTGGTTATTAAACTTTGCACAATATGTATATGTGCCGCATGTAGTGATGGGTGGCATCAGCCTTGTTGTAGCAATTTTTTCCCGCTCTATACCAGAGGAGGTGCATGGACCACAATTGACGCCCGACACGAGATGACCTCGCTGGATCGTCATGCACGATAAATATTGCTCGATAGATAACCGGCATCGAACATCGATCAACGAGTAACGAGATCATTCGGATTGGCATATTTTATGAACTCCCTACATAAATAATTTCTTATGCCAACAACCCAAACCGGAATGAAAATCAGGAGTATTGCCTTTAGTCAAAATGGACACATTCCTCCTAAGTATACTTGTGAAGGCGAAAATGTAAATCCTCCTTTGGACGTAAGCAATGTGCCGGAAAATACTAAAAGCCTTGCGTTGATCATGGAAGATCCTGATGCACCTTCCGGCACTTTCACCCACTGGCTGATGTGGAATTTTCAACCGAATGAGGTGATTACGGAAGGAAATACGCCAGGCGTTGAAGGAATTAATAGTTTTGGAAAACTGGGCTACGGAGGTCCCTGTCCCCCAAACGGAGCCCATCGTTATTATTTCAGGGTGTTTGCTCTGGATAGTAAATTGGATCTTCTTCCCGGGGTCGATAAAAAAGCCTTACTAAAAGCAATGGAAGGACGTATTCTCGAGACGTCTGAATTAATGGCCTATTACCAAAAAAAGAACACCGTGGTTGCGGGCTGAGAGTTTTTACACGTAAATCAGTATGGCAGGCACGCTTTATTGGCAGGGACTTTGACTAGTGATAAGTAAGAATGAAACTATTAGTTACGATACTCTGCGTCATGGTTATTTGCACCTGCCGGGCGCAATTAAAAGGTTTTAGCATTGGGCCTTACCTGGAGACCGCATGGCCAACAGGTGATTTTAACGTTACTCATCGAAACGGAATTGGCGGCGGGTTATCAGCAGATGTAAGACTCGGCAAACTTGGCCTTACGGGTTCTGCTGGCGCACTATATTTTCATGGAAAAAATGTGCAGGCAGAGGGTGTTTCCCACAGGACCGAATCCATTACGGCGATTCCCGTTAGAATAGGCTTGAAATACAGACCCGTACCGCTTTTTTATCTCAAACTTGAAGGAGGAACAGCTAATTACACAAACGGAAATCAAAATGCCTTCATACTTTCTCCTGGTATTGGATTGCGATTGCTGGGACTTGATGTGCAGTTCAAGTATGAAAACTGGATGGCTGATGAAACGCGAAGCATGTGGGGATTAAAAGCGGGCTATAATTTCTAAGTCAGATATTTCCAGTATCGCCCGGCACTATGATCTTTACTGCCCCCGGCAAGATTTCCGCATCGATTGAATACAGCTTTCCCAGGTATTCTCCATCAACCTGGAAGTGAACGGCATGCACGGAGCTTATTTTTAATGAAGAGGTTTGGAATAATTCTGTTTTTCTTGGATGATAAGGTCTGTGTGAAAAACGCATTTTGAATAATTCAGAGAACGAAATCTTTTTTACAATTACTACTTCAAAAAGGTCGTCATCCAACGTTCCGGCTGGATTGATGACCACACCCGTGCCATAAGTGGTTCCATTCGCAATAACTACCATGGCAGCCTGCCTGCTGGCGTATCCTTCATCCACCTTTACCTGCACATTCATCGTGGAATGTGCCCAGAGTACCTTCCATGCCGCTTTGATATAACTCCACATTCCTCGTTTTTCTGATTCTTCAAATTTCTTCACTACATAGGCATTAAACCCAATGTCGCCCAGGTGAATACAGATTTGATCATTAATTCTTGTCAAATGAATGTTGCGTGTATTACCGTTTACAATCACTTTCATTGCTGCTTGTGCTTCAAGAGGGATCGCAAGTTCCCTGGCCATGCCATTAGCAGATCCTCCCGGGATAATCCCTATCGGAAGCCTTAATTGCCTCACGCTTTCAACCACCAGTTTCAGGGTGCCATCGCCGCCCACTGCCACTACACTATCTGGCGCGGCACTTGCTATCTTCTTTCTCAATGAATTTTCATCAATCTGCGTGGCAAGTTCAATAAAACTGATTTGAAAGGGAAGAGAGGAAAAATAGCCATTAATCACCGCTTTCCAGTCAGCATTGTTCTTTCCTGCCGAAGGATTGATAATAAAGACTATTTTTCTTTTTGTTTCTTTCATGCGGGGAGGCAAAGTAGTGTTTCATTAAAGGCAAAATTGTTTCCAAAAATCAATTTGCAATGGAAGTAAAGGGATATCATGGTTATGGGCACACTCACAATTTGGTGGTGTACGGTCATGTATTTGCTGACAAACCACCTGTTAGAACCAGCTATACCAACAATATTTTCTCTAACATTTTTCAACTCCTAAAGCTTTTCTTCGTCAAACCGCTTGCAGGGGTTCCGGTTCGGATGTTTTGGCAGGATCAGTTAATAACAGGCCTGACGGAGCCTGATGGTTTTTTTAAACTGGAATGGAAAGCCAGCCATGAAGTGGCGGCAGGCTGGCACCCTGCCACAATTGAATGTATGGGAAAAGATAAAAAGCCAGCAGGGAAAGCCGATGCGCTGGTTTTTATACCTCATTCCACCCAGTTCGCATTCATTTCTGACATTGATGACACCATCATGATCTCCCATTCAGCTACCATGCGCAAGCGACTGGTGGAATTGTTTGTGAAGAATCCGAGGACGAGAACAACTTTTGAAAGGGTAGGGGAACACTATGCAAAACTGGCACTCGCTCACACAAACCCACAAACACCAAATCCTTTCTTTTATGTATCGAGTAGTGAATGGAACCTTTATGATTACCTGCATGAATTCTTTGACCATAATAAGCTTCCCAAAGGCACCTTTTTACTTAACCAGGTAAAGCGCTGGTACCAGTTATTTAAAACAGGCAAAACCAAGCACGAAGGTAAGCTCATAAGAATCGTTCGAATCCTCAAAGCTTTTCCGAAGCAGCGGTTTGTATTGTTTGGCGACAATACCCAGAAAGATCCAGCCATCTATGCGAAATTGGTAGAACGAATGCCTGATCGCATACATGCTGTTTATATTCGGAATATCGTACCGGGTCATGAAGCCGGTGCCCGGCTTCACCTGCAAAGAATGGCCAGGGCTGGTGTGCAAACCTGCCTTTTTAAGCATAGCAGTGAGGCCATCGCACATTCTGCAGAGATAGGGTTGCTTTAGACTCGGGGAACCTGACGCTCATCACAATTTTGTTGTTTGTTTGATTAAATCTCGTTAGCTTTTAAATTCTTTTTTTCATCCTAAAATATTTATTATGGCAACAAAAGAAGCAGTCATGACAACCCGGGAGGTTGCTAACAGGCTCAAACAATTGTTTGATGAAATGAAATGGGACCAGGCACTGGAGGAGTTATTCAGCGATGATGCGGAAAGCATAGAACCGCCTTCCTCAGAGGGATTGCAATCAGTGAAAGGATTGGAGGCTATAAAAAGAAAAGGTCAGCAATTCAATGAGATGGTAGAAGAGGTGCACGGTGGTTATGTTTCTGACTTAGTGGTAGGTGGAAATCATATTGCCTGCGCTATGGGCATGGATGTGACCATGAAAGGGCAGGGAAGAGTGAAGATCGATGAAATTGCCGTATACGAAGTGCGTGATGGCAAAATCGTAAAGGAACAATTCTTCTATTGACCAGATGCAGGGTTGACCATATTTACGGATTCGTTTTTATGGTCAACCTTGAATTGACTACACCACCATGAAAATTTTCTCCATAACCTGTGAGTTCTATTGTTCCACCAGGTCCCCGGGCTACCTGGGGAAAGTTGGTGCCCTCTTTTTTTCTACAAGTGAGATCAAGGTACGCTGATCGTTTACCCGTGGGTAACACTTCATTACTTCCGTTCGGTTTTTGAACCAGCGTATCGACCGGTAACCGGATGTCAGCAATATCATCTTGAAGTGACATGGAGCAGGCAGTCAAACCCCCGCCAGTCATGGCTACTTTTTGCACACCACCATCCACATCTTCCACCTGAAAGGATACAGCAATCTTATGATGAGGGGAAATGTCCCACTCATTATTAGCGGCGGTAAATTCTTTTGTTACGATATTTTTACCATCACCACTATCAGTCACTATCCATTTGCCGGTGGGCGGAGTAGTATCTGATTTCGGGACTTTAAGGTTCTGTTCCTTACATGAATACAATGCTGCGAGAAGAATGAACGAATAGACGGCAATCACAATGGTTCTCATAAACATCAGTTTCCATAAATCTATTCAAAAAAGTTGGGTTATGCAAGCCGGACGGGGTTCAGGGCCGTTCAGGGTCATTCAGGGCCGTTAAATATCGTTCAGTATCGCTCAATATCGTTCAGGCCGTTCAAGTTCAATCTGGTTCGTTCTATTCGATCAATAGCGTTTAATGGGTTCAAGCTGATCCATAACCTTCAAAACAAAAAGATCGCTCCTATCGCTATTGGCTAACGATTTGAACGATCTGAACGTTATTGAACGCTATTGAATGTGATTGGACCCTTAGTACCTTCCATCCTTCTTATCCATACCACGGCCGATACCATAACCAACACCACCACCAAGCACGCCACCGATCACACCACCTACCACGCGATTCTTTTTATTTATGATCGCACCTGCTGCGGCCCCGGTTACGCCACCAATGATGGCACCTTTAGCTGCTTTACTCATACCTTTCTTCTTTGCCTGATTGGTAGTGGAAGTATTCATGCTGCCTGACTCTGTCGCAACTGGCTTTGAAGTAGCTTTTCTTGTTGTTCTTGCTTTTTTTACAGGAGCTGCTGCTACAGGAGCGGCCGCCATCTGGTATGCACTTGCATCCAATCTTTCATTTTGACGCTTCCATTCCTGGAATGATGCGAGACCAGTAGTATCAGCAATGATCACAGGTGCATTTTCCGCAACTGAATCTGTTTTGCTGCTACAAGCAGCCAGGCCTAATCCTGCTGCTATCGTTACCATGAGTAATGTTCTTTTCATAACTGTAATTTTTAATTGGTTTATCAAAATCTTATTCGCAACACCTAATGAGAATAGTATGCCAACGAAATTCACATTGTTAATGAATTTGCGATAGCACATGCACTGTTCTGATTTTCACTTTATTAATACTTCTTCCTTTTAACAATCGCCCATTGTTATTTATTCGTTAGCAACTGTTGAAAACTCGTGTTCACATTCTTTATGAAAATCGTATAGAACTCTTTAACAAAAAGTAATTTCGATTTGTAAATCTTTAAATGACGTTACTGTAGTTATCGTACTACATAGCAATTGTCTTTAAGTATTATTTCAAGTTGACATGATAATTATTGCTCTAACATGGAAGACCTTCAAAAACTTGAAACCAATCAATTGGTTGATCTGCTTGCGAGACGTACAGCACACTACACCACGTTACTCTCCACCTCAGGGATTTCCAAAGAGACGAATGAATGTAAACGGGTGATCGAATTATTACAGAAAGAAATTCGCAAGCGCCAGAAGGAAAGAGCCGGAAGGGAGAAAATGCGGGCAGGATAGACCGATGTTCAATGCCCTGTTTCCATCGTTCGATATCGTTGACCGGTGAAAAGAATTTATATAGTATGCTGTGATTACCGGTCATAAAAAAACGGGCCCTGGAAAGGACCCGTTGATTTCAGTATGGAAGAAAATGGAAACTAGTGCTTTAGAATTTTTTGTTGCAGAATCACATCCTCACAAAGAGCTTTCACTACATAAAATCCCCTGGAAAGCCCGGCCAATCGAAGCGTTTCAGTCTGGCTTGCCCGTGATACGGATGATGATTTTATTTGCTGGCCCTGCTGATTGAATAGTTGTAATTGCAATTGTTTACCCTGCCATGCATTTGGAATGGTGATCCGTAATTCATCTACTACCGGGTTAGGATAGGTATTGATGAGTAACGCTCCATTTTTGTTATGCGTCTGTATGATCCTCACCTGGCTGTATTCTGCTCTTTCGTCAATATCAACTGACCGCACCCTGTAATAAATTGTCTTGCCTACAAGGTTCGTAACATCGTCAGGGAAAAGATACGTCTGCATGATGTCAGTATTTCCATTCGCGAATACAATTCCAATCTGCTCGTAATTTGAACCGTCAGTACTCCTTTCCACCTCGAAATGACTCACATTTTTTTCACTCGCTGTTATCCATTTTAACTGCACTTTATTCTTATCCAATGTGGCAGTGAATTCAGTCCATTTCACAGGTAGGGTTACAATTGGAGTGAGACTGAATTCACGGAACCAGGTCGAATTGAGTCGTATTCCCGAGCCATTGCTTGACAGGCCGGCTGATTTAGCCCCATACCTGAACCTGATCCTGTCTTTATTTCTGTATTGATACGTTGCCATTACCTGTGTGGCACTTGTATCAATATTCAGGAAGTTATTGATGGGCCCGAGTATGGTATTACCCACGATGCCCTGGTACCCGTGATCGCAAAGATCATAGATCAATCCCGTGCCGTCACAATCCTGGCATTCATTATTATTACCGCTACCGCTGTTGGTAATTCCATCTCCACCACAATCATGGCAGGAGATCAAAATACTCGCAATGTTGCAGATGGGGCAGGTGAATGACTGACCCAGCAAGCTTGAAATGGTACTGGTAAGAAAACTCACGGTAGAGTATGCAATCGAACTCGGGTTTTCAAATGTGGCATATTCAGAGATCGACCATCCATCACCATCCACATCAAGCGCCGTTAAGTCAACAGTATCTAACCGCCTGGTTGTATTCGTGCCTGCAAAATAAAAGGTCATCTCAAAATCAATATACCAGTTTTGAAAAGGCAGCACAAGGCCGGGGAGGCCAAATTGCGGTTGAAATGCTTTATCCCAGCCTGTATTGTTTACGTCAATATTTGTCATTACAATATCCGGGCGGGAAAATTTTTTCAATTTTACCTCCGCGTCTACTCCGGAAGTAATGTTGGAAAACCTGTATACTGCTCCCTGCTTATTGGCAATGCCCGATTTTAGAACCGGATTGGAAAATACCAGCTCAGGACCAGATTGGGACCGGGTAGAAGCCGAGAAGAATAAGATGGAAAGAAACAGGAAGGCATAAGGCATCCTGAAGTGTAAAATTGTTTTCATTGTTCAAGGTTTGGGTACAGAATGATGATTAATGGTTTAATCAAGGACATCCTGAAATAACCCTGAAACAGCGTTGCCCGACTTAAGCTTGTTGATTAGACTGGAAGTTGCTTCCTGTGAGATTGTTAGTTTCATCGGTCGGATTCGGTTTGTTTCTTAGGGTTTTCACTAAATCAGACACAAGATAAAACCCGTAATTCGCACATGCAAGTTTTTCGCGGAATTTTTCTTGATGAAACAGTATTTTCCACATCGTATCAATACGATGCTACTATTTTTACCGGGGCTAATTACGCCTTAACCACCTGATCCAAATCCCATTGGCGATGGTCAGATATTAATGAGTCTTTTTGAGGGTACTGTGCAAAAACCTGAGTTTCCACTCGTCATTATCCTTTACGAAGGTGGCATTTTCGAGGAAATGCAGGGATGATTGAATGCTATCGTCAAGTGTGAAGTCAGTGTTGCGGATGTAATACATGGAGGCGTACTCTTTATCAATGTAGGCATTCACGCTGTCAAAACGAAAGGAAGCCTTGAAAGCCGGCAGACTCGATACCATCGTAAGCATTCCGGGTTGGTCATAGGCCTCACCATCGTCAAACAATGTGAAGTTAGGAGTGGAGATGCGGCTGATTGTTGCAGTATCCTGCAGCACCAGGGCTTCATAATAATTGGCAACAACTTTCAGTAGCTCACTTTTTTTTGATTGTCCATCGCGTTTCGGGTTGCAGGAAACTAATAGCAGTAATGTAAAAAGCAGGATTGAAAGTCTCATAATTTTCGTTTTGGATATCCGGTCAGGAGTGCTAAAATAGGCAATGAATCAGGAATTTCTTAGCTGCATTTTGCGAATTCGCAATTCGCATAAAAATTTTACATTAGGAATTTTGGCATCAGGCATTATGATTTGGAATATGGAATTTGACAGTTGCTAAACAATTGAGGGCGCCACTTTCCCCTCTAGGAGGGGTACTTAAACCATTTAGCAACTGCCCAATTCCCAATTCAAATCCCAGTTCCAATTTCCACGATACACTTCTTTCAATAGTCAATAAAACCGTTTCCTTCCAAAACTTTCATTCTTCATCCATGCAGGCATTGAGCCATTGTTGCGAATGAGTTATTTTAATATTAAAATTGGATATGCGGTCGCAACTTTTTTTCTTCCTCCTTGTATTGGCGTCAGTCGCCTCACAGGCGCAAATCAACCGCTCAGCCCAGGAACTTGCCAGGGACAAAATCGGGCAATACGTGACGGGTAAATTATTTGCCGGGAAAAAGTATAAGCCAATTTCGTTCGGCACACTCCGCAAATATGTTTCGAATAGAAAAACGGAAATAGCGTGGAGCTACAGACATGAATTTATTCTGCACGATGGTGATGAGGGAAGTAAGGAGGTGGCCCGGCATTCATTCGTGTTCTATCTGGATCGCAGGATGAACATCCGGTTCGCTGAGGACTACAGGCGGTATTAATGCAAACTATTGGCAATGCAACCGTTTGCGAATGCCGGTTTACGCTTGCGATTTGTCAAATAGCGTTCTGCCGTACAATTTTTTGCCCGTTCCTACGTTTCCTCAGTATCCAATTCCTGAACTAACGTAGATCCACCTTATGAAAAAGCCACTCTACAACGACCAGAATTATATTGCCGAGCGTTTCATGGCAATCGATGAAAACACCGTACAAACGGCCCGCCTGGCCTACTTCAAGATCAATTCCTACAAACTTTCTATGATGAAGGCCTCCTTCAGCAAAAGCCGGGAGGAATTGACTGATAATCTTCGGTGTACACTTTTTAATTATACTGACACTACGGGCCTGCTGGCACACCTTGGATTTTTCGATGATATGGTTGATAACTAGTTAATCAGCCTAAATCATGCGATAGAAACGTGGTTCCAGCCGTTCAAGCAAGAGCCTTAATCGGAACGAAATGTCAGGCAATCTTATCCCTATGGGATCGTTTCGCTACCGGTTTTTTCCCCGTTTTTTTGTGGTTAAAAAACATTTAGATATAGTGTTTTTCACCTGGTTTCACTTACTCTCAGTACTACCTTTAACTTGTTAAAATATAAAACAGGTTTGTAGGCATTTGTCTAAACCTGTTGCCCGGCGACGAAGGTCGCAAGGGGGACTGGCGAGCAGGTGGGTGGGGGTGGGTCCTTATTGCTTACGCTTCGGCGAAGCCCTGCCAGGTCATTAAACGCTTAAATCCCGAGCGGTGCAGGGCCGTTCAAATTCGTTCGGGACCATTCAAGGCGCATCCCTCTGCGTGTAATTAATAAAGTGTTTATAGGACACATAGTTGATAAATATTTCTAATAGAAAAAATACGATTGAGTCTTTTTGGATGTAATTTTGGCGCAAGCCTCCAATATTATTTTTAAAACTCAATCTTTCTCCTATGGCACAAGAAATATTAATTCCTGATAAAGGAAGAAAGACTCGCCCCCAAAGCTCAGGTTTGGGTGTTCCTGTTGACAAAGACATTCGCATTATTAAGATTCCTGCCGCTAAAGAAGGTTCATCGGAGAAGAAAGATTTCCCGATTAACACCTGGACCATGCCCCCACAGCAAGATGGTTATCTTAAAAGCAACCACAAGGATTGCCTCTAGTCCATTCCCTACTGCCTCAATTCCGTTTTTATTCCTGTACAACTTGTATATGCCGTTAGATGGCTCACATAAATGCTGTCTAACGGCTTAAAATTTGTTTTAATACACCAAAAGACAGCATGAAAAAGAAGGAAACGTTCTGGGAACTTTTGCAACGGTTAGATGAGGAGGCAGCACAATTCAATATGCATCTATCAGAAGCCAATCGTTATTTTGATGCTGCGGCAAAAAAAACTAAAGATGTGCTTGAAAAAGAACAACGACAGTTGCATGCAACTATTACCAAAGTAAAAGCAGCGATCAGGAAGATGGGAAAAGAGAAGAAAACTACGGCGGAGTGATGGATTGTGGCGTGGGGATTTGGGTTGATTCCATGATGGTTTGAGAGTAGCTTACCAGTTGACGAGCTGACGAGTTTGAATGGAATTGGAATTTGGTCTGAGCTGATTAAAACGTGTACCTTTCCCACAAACTAGGAACCGTGTCAAACCAAATGACAAATACGGACCGATTTTTCACCCGGCTTCCGGTAAATGAAATTCCGCTATCGGAATTATTATTGGAAGAGCATTTGTTCTATAATGTACCCCGTGACTGGTTCCTGGTGATTACTGATATCAGGAATTCCACCCAGGCTGTACAAGATGGGGAACACCAAACGGTGAACCTGGTAGCGACCGGAAGCATAATAGCTGTACTTAATATTGCCTACAAAGCTGATATCACCATTCCATTCTTCTTTGGCGGAGATGGTGCTTCATTCCTTGTTCCGGCTTCCATCCTGCCTATGGTCAGAGATGCATTGGTCATTCACAGGCACAATACGTTAAAAAGTTTCGGCATTGACCTTCGGGTGGGTATTATATCAGTAAATGAAATTTACGTATCAGGCCAGGAACTTAGAATTTGTAAATTCCGTGCCGGTGAAACCCTGGTGATTCCCATAGTATTGGGTGAGGGACTCAACTACGCGGAAAAGAAGATTAAATCAGGGATAGGTGAACAGGATGAGGTAGAAAATCCTGAATTCACTCTGGACCTTTCAGGAATGCAATGCAGGTGGGCCAGGATTCAACCACCTGATCCCAACTATGAAGTAGTGAGCCTGATAGTTATTTGCAGAGCCGGAGCCAACCAACGCAGGGTGTTTGCGACTGTGTTCAATAAGGTGGATGAAGTGTATGGTCTCGTAGTAAAAAGAAGGCCTATATCTATTGCGAAACTCAAACTGACCACAGCCATTGCAAGAATAAGGTTGGAGATGCGTACGAGATTCGCAAAATATAAACCGGTATTGATTCTAATGCAGTGGATCCGGACTTTGCTGGGGTATTTTTATTTTAAAACAAAACCCGGAAAGAAATATTTGAACAGCCTGGTGGAAATGACTGACACACTCGTGGTAGATGGCAAGATCAATACTGTGATATCCGGTTCCGTTGAACAGCGAAAAAAATTGGAGGGATTTCTTGAAGAGCTCGAAGCTGGTGGTCAAATCGTTTACGGATTACACGTAAGTAATGAATCAGTGATGTCATGCTACGTACGCAATCTCAATGATAAGCATATACATTTCGTAGATGGAGGTAACGGGGGTTATACCAAGGCGGCAATGATGATAAAACAAAAACTTGGCCTTGCGAGTGAGGGTGCCAGGCGCAGTGTGGATGCAGTTCAGAATTAGGAATTAGGAATGGGGAATTTGAAATGAGGAATTTGGAATTTGGGAGGAGGCCATGATTTTTGGAAAAGCTGCCCAAGCGGACCCGCTGACAAGCTGACGAGTTTTGAAATCAGTCACCGACTATCGTACATCGATCAATGTTCATCATTCATCAAACATCGATATTGGACTATTGGCAATGAACGCGCATTTAAAAATACGTACCATCATTCAACTTTATGACCTTCTTCCCAATAATGAACGGATGATTGTGGATGTGCTACGTGGTATTGTGAAATCAAACTTACCGGCTACCTGCAAGGAAAGATTTTCCTGGAATGTTCCCTATTTCTACGGGAATAAAGGAATTTGTATCATCTGGCCGGCAACCATCCCTCGCGGAGGCATCACTTCAGGCGTTTTATTCGGATTTTGGTACGGCAATCAATTGACTGACACGCAGAGCTTCCTCACACAAGGAACAAACAAGCAGGTTTTCTACAAAATATATCAATCGGTGGATGATATAGTAGAACCGCCCCTTGCCCGCCTGCTTAAAGAAGCTGCTAAATTAGACGCAAATAGAGCAGGTTGAGAATGGTATCACGAACTTGGAAAAAGCGAAAAACCGTTCGATAAGCCGATCGGAGAAAATTAATGCTTAATCTCGTCAGCTGGCCAGCTTTTTCAAAAATCATGGTCCAAGTTCCTAATTCCAAATCGCAAATTCCAAATTCCCGCTCTCCCTTGGTATCTTCGCTATCCTAATACAATAGAATGGCAGAAGAGAAATCACTTAATTTTTTGGAAGAGATCATTGAAAATGATCTGAAGGAAGGGAAGTTTACTTCGATTGTCACGCGTTTTCCTCCCGAACCGAATGGATACCTCCACATGGGACATGCCACCAGCATCTGCCTGAATTTTGGGCTCACCAAAAAATTTCCCGGTTATACTAATTTGCGGTTTGATGATACCAATCCTGTAACCGAGGAGACTGAGTACGTTGACAGCATCAAGGAAGATATTCGCTGGTTAGGGTTTGAATGGAAAAATGAACGCTATGCCTCAGATTATTTTGAAGAGCTGTATGGATACGCAGTTAAGTTGATCGAAAAAGGTCTTGCCTATGTTGATGACAGTACGGCTGAGCAAATTGCAGAGGAAAAAGGTACCCCTACCCAGGCAGGGCGAAGAAACAAGTACGCTGACAGATCAGTAGAGGAAAACCTTCGGTTATTCCGGGAAATGCGCGATGGAAAATATAAAGACGGAGAAAAAGTGTTGAGGGCAAAGATTGACATGGCATCGCCCAATATGCTAATGCGTGATCCCTTGCTTTACAGGATCAAACACGCGCATCATCATCGCACCGGCGATAAGTGGTGCATCTATCCCATGTATGATTTTGCACATGGCCAGAGTGACAGTATTGAACACGTTACTCATTCCATTTGCACGCTCGAGTTTGTTCCACACCGTGAGCTGTATGACTGGCTTATAGAAAAGCTGGAAATCTTTCCCTCGCACCAGTATGAATTTGCCCGCCGCAATTTATCGTATACTGTAATGAGCAAGCGTAAGCTGCTCCAATTGGTAAATGAGAAGCACGTGCAGGGTTGGGATGATCCGCGTATGCCTACCATATCCGGTATGCGACGCCGGGGTTACACTCCTGAAAGTATTCGCGATTTTTGTGACCGGGTGGGCATTGCTAAACGGGAAAATGTTACGGATGTAGGGTTACTGGAATTTTGCGTACGCGAACATCTTAATAAAGTAGCATTGCGAAGGATGGTAGTTTTTGATCCGATTAAGGTCGTCATCACCAATTATGATTTTAAGGCCGGCATTCCTGATAGCACTCCCGCTCCTCATCCTGAAGGAAGCGTGGAGGAGATGGTTATTTGTGAAAACAATCCTGAAGATGCTTCCGCCGGTACCAGGGAAATCCCTTTCAGCAATGAAATCTACATAGAGAGAGAAGACTTTATGGAAGACCCTCCGAAAAAATTCTTCAGGCTCGCTCCGGGAAAGATGGTCAGGCTAAAAAGTGCATACATCATAAAGTGTGATGAGGTGATCAGGGATGAAAAAGGAAATATCGTGCAGCTTAATTGCTCCTACCTGCCGGAAAGCAGGAGCGGGAATGATACTTCAGTTATAAATGTAAAAGGTACTCTTCATTGGGTGAGCATTAAGCATGCAATTACTGCTGAAGTGCGTTTGTATGACAGGTTATTCAAAGTGGAAGATCCCTCGTCAGAAGAAGGAGATTTTAAAGAGTATTTAAACCCGGATAGCCTGCAGACGGTTAAGACAGTTTACGCAGAACCCGCGTTAATGAATGCGCGATTCGATGATCGTTACCAGTTTTTACGGAAAGGTTACTATACGCTGGATAAGGAAACGTCAGCCAGCCGCATCATCTTTAACCGTACAGTCACCCTGAGGGATAACTGGGCAAAGGAAGCGCGGAAGGCCTGATCAATTAGTCAATTAGTCCAATGATCAATTGGTCAATGAAGGAAGAGGAAACTCAGGGAGTTATCAGATTACTTCGGCGATTTCTTTGGGTAACCCGTCTCTCAGGTGTTGTAATTCGCCTTCGTCAACAAATTCCTTTAATGCATTAAAAACGGCTGTCACTTTTGTTCGTGCTGACTCATCGTCAGCAAAGTCGCCTCCAGCTCCTCGTTCTGTAGTGTTTCTCAGGTCATATAGAAAATCATCAAATGTTTGAGCCTTGGAAAGGGGTTGCTTCAAATCCCAGCCGTCAACATAAATACCTTTAAGCAGTAAAGGGAGCTGGGAAATAATATGCATTGACTCATCAGGGATTATTCTATTCCTGATTCCATGCAATACACTTCTTAGAACTCGCAGCGCATGCTGCAGATCATCGGGTTGGCCAAGCTGAAGAGCAAGATTCTTGATAAATCTGTTTCCTTCCTGGCAATGTTTTTCAAATACACTTGTCATAAGTTGTTTTCACGAAAAGCCGCATTAAATATGCCAGCAATCACCTGGTATTGACTAAATTTTGCACATAAGAAGAATACCTGGGAAACTCAAAAGTAGATGTATAACTACAAACCCAATCAAAAAATCATTACCTGTAAATGATAGAATCGGCTATTTTTTGCCGTTCGATTGGGGCGTTTCTTTGTGTTATCAAAGTGGAACGGAAATCCAATATCCTGAAACCAAACTTTATCAAAAAACCTTATCCGTCCTTGAAAAATCCAACTAAATCCAGATCCCCTGAAATCATCCAATGAAACCAGTCCTATTGAAAAACAACCAAATCCATATCCTTTGAATCGTCCAATGAAACCAATCCTATTGAAAAGTCCGATCCAATTTGAAATCCAATCCTATTAAAATCCCCAGCCTCCATTCATGGCGGCAGGCCAATCCTGTGAAAACCGAATAATTACCGTCCTAAACGTTATCGCCCTGGTCTTTTGACCGGGGCTTATTTTGTTCACCCTTCTTCCTTCCTGCGTCAGGCAGGGATTTTTTCCGTAAGAGCCTGAAATTCGAAATCACTTTTCCTCGTGTGAAAAGAAATAATAAATTCAAGTAGGCAGAACGGAAAACACCTGCCTGCGCCAGGAAGGGGAAACGCGTTCGTACCGGAGAACGTTACCTGTACTCGCCAAAAACCTCCCGTAGCGTATCGGCAATCTCGCCAAGCGTGCAATAATTTTCTACTGCTTCTACCACCACGGGCATGATGTTTCTTCCATCATTTGCGCAGTCATTTAGTTCCTGTAATATCTTATCGCATTTAGCATGGTCACGCCGGTTGCGAAGATGAAGCAGCTTTTCTGTTTGCACCTGCCTGATGGAATCATCTATCCTTAACATGGGAATAGGCACCTCATCATTCACCTGGAATTTATTTACACCAACAATAATCGTTTCACCCGTTTCAACTCTTCGTTGATGCTCATAAGCGCTACGGGCAATCTCGTCCTGAATGAAGCCTTGTTCAATAGCTTTAACGCTCCCTCCCATGGCATCGATCTTATGAATCAGTTCCCAGGCTTTGTCTTCCACTTCTTTTGTCAACGCTTCTACAAAATAGGAGCCTGCCAGCGGATCAGCCGTATCAGCCACGCCGCTTTCATTCGCTACTATTTGTTGCGTTCTCAAAGCAATTCTTGCTGCCTCCTCAGTGGGAAGACTCAGCGCTTCATCATACCCGTTCGTATGCAACGATTGGGTGCCCCCCAATACCGCGGAAAGTGTTTGCAGAGTGACTCTTGATACATTATTCAGCGGCTGTTGGGCAGTCAGGGTGCTACCTCCTGTTTGGCTATGAAAACGGAGCATCATCGCTTTGGGGTCTGTAGCTCCAAGTTCTTTCATCATGGTTGCCCACATTTTTCTTGCCGCCCTGAATTTGGCTACTTCTTCAAAAAGATTGTTATGCGCATTGAAGAAGAATGACAATCGCCTGCCAAATTGATTGATGTCAAGCCCTTTTTCTATTGCCGCCTTTACGTAAGCCTTTCCATTGCTCAAGGTGAATGCCACTTCCTGCACGGCTGTTGAACCCGCTTCGCGAATATGATAGCCAGAGATAGAGATAGTATTCCATTTTGGGATTTCATTCCCACACCATTCAAATATATCAGTGATAATGCGCATGGAGGCCGCAGGAGGATAGATGTAAGTACCCCTGGCAGCATATTCCTTCAATATGTCATTCTGAATGGTGCCCGTAAGTTTTTTTAGATCTGCGCCCTGTTTTTTTGCAAGAGCAACGTATAATGCGAGCAGGATATATCCGGTTGCATTAATGGTCATCGAGGTCGAAACTTCTTCGAGTTTGATTCCTTTAAAAAGTGTCTCCATGTCATCAAGACTATCGATAGCCACTCCCACCTTGCCCACTTCACCTTCTGCCAGTGGATGGTCACTGTCATACCCAATCTGTGTAGGAAGATCAAATGCCACACTGAGCCCCATTACACCCTGTGATAAGAGGTAATGATAGCGCTTGTTACTCTCTTCCGCTGTTGAGAATCCTGCGTATTGCCGCATGGTCCAGGGCTTTCCGCGGTACATATCAGTTTGTATGCCCCTCGTAAACGGGAATTCACCCGGAGGCGATATCTTTTCACCCGGAAGGTCAGACTGATCATATACCTTTTTAATTTCTATGCCGGAATCGGTTTGTCGTTTATTCTCTGACATTATGATCGATTAATTGTACAATACATTACGGGCGGGTGGTGCCCGTTTTAGAGACCAGGCATCTTACTCCCTACTATATCGAATTAGCGCATTATTTTTTTTGCTTCATAATTCAATGCTTCCAGCACAATTGAATGTAACATTCCTTTTTTCTGCGACATTACAAATTCAAGCAGCTGGCGATTGAGGTCTGTGCCTGATGCCTCTGGCGGTAAAGCTGTTGCCACCTGGTTTATGATGAGCATATTCTGATCCTTGAGATTGCGGACAGCTTCCCACGCAACAGGGCTAACATATATCTGTTGGGTTGCATTATATTCATATTCCTGCTTGATGTTTTCAAGCAACAATAATTGCATCTCTCTCGCACTTGAGCCGCTAACATTTACCCGGCTCACGAGGTTGGGTAGGGCGATGCGTTCTGCCAGCATCACCAGCCGCTCATACGCCTGCAGTTGTAACGGCCGGGCAGAAAAGCCATCGTCTGCCACCTTTGGTTTTTTTCTGTCCTGGTTCCAGAAGTAAAACGTGCCAAGCGCAATGAGTAACGCTACTACGGAAATTATAAGAGCCATCAGGTTTTGGTTCATTCTGTTTTTTGCCAAAAATAACACCTTAATCAGTCAATTTGGCAATTTGTCAATTAGTCAATGAGCACATTGAACTGGAGGGTTGTCCCATTGACAAATTAACACATCGATTAATTGATCAATTATCTACCTGACTAATTAATTCGTATTTTTGCATTATGGAAACCGTTATAAATTCTCCCGTAACGCTTACACCCGGAGCGGTTCAACAAATCAGGAAGCTCATGATGGCAGATGGGTTTGACACTACCCAGTTCCTTCGCATTGGCGTAAAGGGTGGGGGATGTTCGGGGATGACGTATATTCTGGGCTTCGATCACAAGAAAGATGGCGACCAGGAGTTTGAGTTGGAAGGAGTCTCCTGCATCATGAACAAGTCTCATGAAATTTACCTGTTGGGTATGGTGGTTGACTGGCAGGACGGGTTGAATAACCGTGGATTCACCTTCAAGAATCCGAATGCCAGCGCAACTTGTGGTTGCGGAACTTCATTCGCTGTCTGATCGGTTGTCAGTTTCGGGTTGACAGTTGTCAGCTCATTCGTTGAATTCGTGGTCTTACAACGGAAAACAGAAAACCGAAAACGGAAAACGTTATACCCCAAGTATCGTATAAATCTGGTTAAGTATTTCCTTGTTATTCGCTAGCATCAAAAGTTTATCTCCCTCTTCCAGTACTGTTGACCCATTGGGCTGAATGTATTTACCGTCTCTTACCAGCAAAACTATTAACGCGGGTTTTGGAAGTTTTAGCTTAACGATTGCTCTTCCAACTGCCGGGCTGCTTCCTGGCAGAATGATCTCTACGAATTCAGATTGAATAGTATCATAAAGCTCCATATCGAGTGGTGTTATCTTTTTTGCCCTGGTAGGCACTGCAACCTTTAACCATCGCGCTACAAGAGGAAGAGTGGAGCCTTGCAGCAACACGGAAGAAACTGAAATAAAGAATACGAGATGGAAGATCAAATCAGCTTTTGCAATTCCCGCGATGAGGGGATAGGTTGCAAATATAATGGGGACGGCACCCCTGAGGCCCACCCAGGAAATGAACAGTTTTTCTCTCAGGTTCATATTAAAGAATGAAAGACTTACAAACACGCCAATAGGCCTTGCTATGAACATGAGCACAAGCGCCACCAATATGCCGGTGCCGGCTATGGGTGCAATGCGCGAAGGAAATACCAGTAAGCCAAGCGTAAGGAACATGACGATTTGCATCAACCACGCCTGTCCATCATAAAATCGAATCGAGCTTTTCTTATGTAAGAAATTACTGTTACCCAGCACTAAACCTGCCAGGTAAACAGCCAGGAATCCATTTCCCCCTATCAGATCAGTAAAGGCAAATGTGAAGAAGATCATGGCCATTATCAATACAGGATAGAGACCTTCCGTTTCGAGCTCTACTTTATTAATGGCAAACGTCATGAGCCGGCCCAAAACGTAACCCAGCACTCCCCCGATCACCATTTGTTGTACAAATTGCAGGATGAGTGCAGGAGTGCTCGCATTTCCGTCCTGCACCAGAGAAATGAAGGTAATAGTAAGTACATATGCCATTGGATCATTACTGCCGCTTTCGAGTTCAAGCGTAGGGCGCAATCTTCCTTTGAGACCAATACTTTTTGTGCGAAGAATAGAAAACACCGCCGCGGCGTCAGTAGATGACACGATAGACCCGAGAAGAAATCCTTCCAGGAGAGTGAAATCCGTCACCAGGTGCACAAATACTCCAATGGTGCCTGCGGTGAGCAGCACACCAATTGTTGAAAGCGCCACACCTTTCCACACGATCGGGCGAACGCTTTCAATCTTGGTGTCCATACCACCGGAAAACAGGATAAAATTGAGTGCAACCACTCCCAGTAATTGTGCAGCCTTGGGATCATCAAAGTAAATTTTTCCCAGCCCTTCTGAGCCTGCAATCATGCCAATCCCAAGGAAAAAAATTAGGGTGGGGATGCCCAGTTTAAAGGATGTTTTGTTCGCAATAATGCTTGAGATCAGTAATAAAGAGCCAATCAGAATGATATTTTCCGTACTAAGATTCATGCAATAATTTGTATCCCGACAAACGGGTTGTTCCTAAACTTGATAGAAGGCCTGGCGACAGGGGTGGGTTTTCGAATATAATAATTATTTGTGACACGTTTTCTTTACAGTTGCCAGTTGTCGGTAGGCTGTTGTCAGCCACGTTTGATTGTACGGTAGCTCCTGGTAATCACTATGAGAGCTTTCTCTCCCGGGTGCGCCCGGTGAATGTCATCCAAACTCACTAATTATGTTCATGGACTTAACACTAACAGCTGAACTTAAGAGCCATCGTATAATGGTACCCATCATCGACCAACGAGCATCGATCAATGAAAAAAGGGCCGAGGGGCCCTTTTTTCAATATATATATCCTGATCAGATTTAAACTTTCACTTTCGTTTCAGCAGATGCCGGTTGATCTTTCGTCTTTGCGCCGAGTTTCCTGTTTCCGCCAAGGTCAACCAGGATCGGAGCGGCAACGAATACGGAAGAGTAAATACCGGTGATCACACCAATCAACATCGCGAAGGCAAACCCTTTCGTTACTTCACCACCTACAAAGAATAGGATGAGGAGCGTGAGGAATACGGTGAGTGAGGTCATGATGGTACGACTAAGTGTATCATTAATCGCCATATTGATGACCTGCTTTTGTGGGGCTGAAGGCATCAGTTTATTGTATTCCCTGATACGGTCAAACACAATCACCGTGTCGTTCATCGAGAAACCTATTACTGTAAGTATGGCCGCAATGAAATGCTGGTCAATTTCCAATGGGAAGGGAACAACTTCCCGTGCAAAGGAAAATACGATCAACGTTACCATTACGTCATGGAACAAGGCCACGATGGTACCCAGTGAATACCTCCAGTCGCGGAAACGGATGAAGATATAAAGGAAGATCACGAATAATGCGAATAGCGTTGCCTTTAATGCGCCTTTCTTAAGGTCATCTGAAATGGTAGGCAAAACTTTCTTTGATTGCTTCTTATTTATATTATCGAACTGGTTGAACGTGGTATTGGGAGGCAGGTGATTCTTCAAACCCTGGTACAATTTCGTTTCTACCAGTGAATCCGTTTCAGGACGAGGATCCCTGATGAGATACGGAGTTGTGATCTCCAGCGTAGCATTAGAGCCCACGGTCTTTATAGTTGAGTTCTCACCTTCAAAAGCCACCTGCAGGTCTTCTCTTACCTTCTCTACATCCACAGATTTTCCAAAATCAACCGTATAGCTCCGGCCACCATCAAACTCAACGCCGTAATCAAATCCATTAAAGTAGGTGGCAATTCCCAATCCTAGCACTATGAATGAAATGATATACGCAACTTTTCTGAATTCGATGAATTTGTATTTGGCATGTTTGAAAATGCGCTTTGATATGGGGGTAAAGTATTCAAGGTGCTTTTTCTTGCTGGTGAACCAATCACTTATCCAACGGCTCACGAGAATACCGCAGAACAGGGAAAGAAGTAGACCGAGAATCTGGGTAGTTGCGAAACCTTTTACCGGACCGAGTCCAAAATAAAACAGGATGATGGCAGTTAGTAACGTAGTGATGTGTCCATCGAGTACGGGAGGCAATGAACGGCGGTAACCTTCATTGATGGCTGCGAGGTAACCTTTGCCTCGCAACAATTCTTCTTTTATACGCTCATAAATGATAACGTTAGTATCCACGGCCATACCAATGGTAAGAACGAGGCCGGCAATACCGGGTGCTGTAAGCGTTGCTCCAAGACCTGCAAGTACGCCAATCGTAAAGAGCAGGTTGAGTATGAGGGCGATGTTTGCTACCCATCCGCTGGTATTATAATAGACCAGCATAAGCAGGAAGATAACAATGAAAGAAATTCCAAATGCAAGCATGCCGGAACGAATGGCCTGGTTACCAAGAGTGGGACCTACCTGCTGTTCCTGAACGATTTTGGCGGGTGCTGAAAGTTTACCCGCTTTTAAAATGTTTGCCAAATCCTCAGCTTCTTCAACGGTGAAGTTGCCGGAGATACTTGAAATTCCTCCCTCGATAGGGCTACTCACGCGAGGCGCAGAATAAACAATATTATCAAGCGCGATAGCAATAAACTTATTATCTCTTTCATCTGTAGGCAGGCCGGCAGCTTCAGTAGTCATTTTCGCCCACTCATTACTACCTGATGAATTCATGGTCATTGTGACCTCGGGCTTACCGAAGCGGTCGAAGTCGCGTGATGCACTCACCACCACATCGCCTTCAATTCGTGCTTTTTCACGACCGAGGGTTTTGATCCCATAAAGCGTAACATATGAGGTGCCTTTTTCAGGAGTTCCATACATCCATACAAGGTCAGCGGGGAAAATACCTTTTAGTGCCTCGCTTTGAAGATAGCTCCTTACTATGGCAGTGTCCTTAATGGCAACCATACCCACAGTTCCATTGTCAACGGGACGACTGGCCTGGTCAATGGGGAATTGTATATAATAGGTAAGATGTTTTTTTGCATCTTCCTCAGCACTTACCGGAGCTACTTTATTTAATGTATCACCTCCAGTTCCCGCTACATCAGATAGCCTGTTTGATGTATCACCTGGTTGACGTGTGATGGTATCATTTTGGGCAATGGCCGTATCCGTCTTTTTAGCGGTATCCTGGATTGTTCCACCCATCATCTTAAAGAATGCCTGATCAGCAGCGAGCATTTCCTGGAACACTTCGGAGAAATTATATACCTGCCAGAACTGGAGGTTGGCCGATGATTGAAGATATTTTCTCACCCTTTCCTTATCCTGGATTCCCGGCAGTTCAACTACGATGATGCCACGTTCAGGATCAGGGTTGATGCTGGGTTGTGCCACACCAAACTGGTCAATACGGGTGCTTAATACTCTGAATGTATTATCAAAAGCATTTCTTGCCTGTGTGTTCAGATATGTACGCACCTGTTGATTGGTAGAATTCAGGTTAAGGGTGCCGCCTGAAGTAGCCGCAAATAATGACGCCAGCTTACCATTAGGATTCAGTTTTTCATATTCCTCGGCAAAGAGGGTAACAAAATTAGCATCACTGTTTGCCTTCCGGAGATTGGCGCTTTCAATAGCCTTAAGAAAGTTGGGATCTTTCGAATTATTGGCGAGCCCTCTCAGCAGGCCCGTCATTTCCACTTCCATGGTCACGCTCATACCCCCTTGCAGGTCAAGACCCAGGTTCAGTTCCTCTTCCTGTGCCTTTTGATAGCTGATAGGGCCTGTGATGCCATAGGTGATTATTTCATCTTTCGTACTGTCTTTTAAACGCTTCAAACGTTCTGTGAAAAGAGTATCACGTTCTTCCCCGGTAGCATTGGGATAATTGACCTTTACAAAACTTTCTGCACGGGCTTTTAATTTTTTCTCGTGGTTTCTTACGAACCAGGTAAATGATAACTGGTAAAGCGAATAAATAATCAGCAGGATCGTAAAAAATCGAACCAAACCTTTCAGTTGCATACGTTGTGCGATTTACAATTTTAAAGCCCCTTTTTCACATAACGGGTGGTAGCGGCTTATAGGGATTTTTAAAGAGCGGCAAAGATAGGGTTTTCGGACAATCGATGATCGAAGAACGATGGCAGATGTTCAAGGTCAGGGTTTCAGATAACAATGGCCTTGGTCCCTTGTAGTTTTTGCCAGCCAAGGTGCAGGGAATCGTCATGCCGCCACCTTCCGCTTTCCGGTTCGCAACCCTAAACCCCTAAACCCCCTAACTCCTAACCCTGAACAAAAGGAACGCCCTAAACTTATTACATTTGTACAAATGATAATAGATTCAAAACCATCCCACATGCAGTTATCCTCTCTTTTGCAGCGGTTCAATGAGCCTGAAACCCTTAAAATGGCAAAATTGGGCCGGGAGCTAAGAGCGAGAGGGGCAGATGTGATTGATTTAAGCCTTGGTGAGCCGGATTTTGATACTCCTCAACATATTAAGGAGGCCGCGATTAAGGCCATTCATGACAACTGGAGCCATTATACTCCCGTGGCCGGATTCCCTGACCTGCGCGAGGCCGTCTGCCAGAAATTGATGCGTGACAACCAGCTTAGCTATTCACCGGAGAATATAGTTGTGTCAACCGGCGCCAAGCAGAGCCTGGCTAATGCCATCCTTGCCCTTGTTGACCAGGGTGACGAGGTGATCATTCCCACTCCTTATTGGGTCAGTTATAGTGAACTGGTAAAAATAGCAGGAGGTCAGGTGGTGGAGGTACGCAGTACTACCGATATGAGATTCAAGATCAGTGCAGAACAATTGGAAGAATCGATAACTGAAAGAACAAGAATGTTTCTTTTTTCTTCTCCCTGTAATCCGAGTGGCGCTGTTTACAGCAAATCTGAACTGGGGTCGCTCGTGAATGTATTGAAAAAGTATCCCGAGATTTACATTCTTTCTGACGAGATTTACGAATACATCAATTTTGCAGGTAAACATGAAAGTATTGCCGGTTTTGACGAGATAAAGGAAAGAGTAGTGGTTATTAATGGACTCAGTAAGGGATTTGCAATGACGGGATGGCGACTGGGTTACGCCGCTGCGGCTACACCACTTTCAAAAGCGTTTGAAAAAATACAAGGTCAGTTTACGAGCGGTACCAACTCCATTACGCAAAAGGCCGCAGTGGTTGCACTCACTTCTGACCTTCGTCCTTCCATGGAAATGGTGAAAGAATTTACCCGGAGGAGGAACCGGGTACTCGAATTAGTAAAGGAAATTAAAGGATTTGATTGTACAGAGCCGGAAGGTGCGTTCTATATTTTCCCTGACATTAGTTATTTCTTTGGCAGGGGTGATGGTAATTCAGTAATTAATAACGCTTCAGATTTTTGCATGTACCTTCTCAATAATGCACATGTATCGTCAGTAATGGGTGATGCATTTGGCGAACCCAATTGCGTTCGTTTTTCATTTGCCAATAGTATGGAAAAAATCGAGGAAGGCTTCAAACGTATCAGCAAGGCGGTTGAAAAATTGAAGTAAAATGAGTTAAAAGAAAAAGTCTCTTTTTCAAGAGACTCTTTCTTTGCAGAACGATTAGTACAAAAATCACCGTTATTATTTCTTTGCTTTGTTATTGCCAAACATGTAACCGAATGAAAATCCAATGAAGGTGTTATTCGCCTTAATTGAACCGGTTGCGCCATCTGCATCTTCAAAAATGTTAGACAAACCGCAACTAATATTACTGCTCAATACTATTCCATTTGGAAAACGAAAGCCCATTGTTCCGTTCAATCCCATTTCAAATCGCTTGAATTCTCCTTCCAAGCCAAGTTCCTCTTCATACAAATCATACTCATCTCCATTTGCTTCGGCAGTACCACTCAGGGAGTAAGAAAAATTAGGGCCTGCACCCACGAAGAAACCATTGTAGTTGTAAAGCAGGTTGATCGGAACGTCAATGGTCAGGAATTTAAACTCAGTTGAGCTGCCAGAAATTTCCAACTTTCCACCTTTACTTACAAGGAGCAACTGAGGTTGAAGAGAAAAATTGGGAGAGAAACTGATGTCAGCTATACCACCAACATGGAAGCCCGTATTTTTAAGATAGTACTTAGTATCACTACCAGCGCTGGTTTGATCAAGTATAAAAGTGTTTGTGTTTACACCTGCTTTTGCACCAAAAGTTGTCTTTTGGGCAAACGAATACAAGCTCATAAGTAGAATGGGAAGGAAAACAATTTTCTTTTTCATTTTGAATGGTTTTGATTCGCTGCCATTTACCAAATAAAGTGCCGTAATTGATAATTACCCATAATATCACACGAATATGTAGGGTGCTTCACCACAATTGGTAGGATTATTACCAGTTTGTGGTAGTAGATTTCATGAGTGAATGACGAACCGGTTGAGTGTGATGACATAGTTGCTGAGTGAATGACATCAATGTATGAAGGAGGGAAAAATGAATAATGGGCGGAATTTTTTTTTAAAAAAAATCCCGCAGGGTAGTATGAAATCCTGTTGGTGAAATGACTGGCGTATGGCAGGTAAATTTGTCTTATCCTGCCATTTTGCCTTTAAAGGTTTGATGAAGCTCCAGCACCTGGGGAATGAGCAAATGCTTTTCATCATTCACAAGCACATAATCGCATAGCTTCATTTTTATTTCTTCATCCATTTGTCGTGCCATGCGGGAGCGTACTACTTCGGGAGTAACATTATCCCGGGAAATAACTCTGTTGATTCGGAGTTCGAGGGGGCTGCTCACGCCAACCACAAGGTCGAGGTGCTCGTTGGAGCCTGATTCGAAAATCAGTGCGGCTTCTTTTATGATGTAGGGAGTTGATTGTTGTTGCATCCATTCATTCGCATCCCTGATGGTGGCAGGGTGGGTGAGGGAGTTTAACAATTGCAATTTTTCATTATCACCAAAAACAATGGAGGCAATGTATGCGCGGTTGAGGTGTTTACCCTGGTAAGCCCCTTTGCCGAAGGCATTAATAATGGCTTCACGTAATTCAGGTTGGGTATTCATCAGCCGCCTGGCGGCATCATCAGCATAATAAACGGGAATACCAAGCACCTCGAAGATCCTTGCGACAGTGGTCTTGCCACTTCCGATACCTCCTGTCAATCCGATGCGTAACATTGTCGTTGCCCGATGTCAGTTCTGTTGTCAGTTGTCGGTTGTCAGTTGTCAGAAGAACAGGAGAGGTTGACTTTCCTCCCTAATTTTCAATTCCACTTCAACTCGTCAGCCCGCCAGTTTTTTTCAACCGCCTGGTCTTTCAACCAAATTCCTAAAATCTAATTGCCAAGTTCCACTATCAACAAATTACTTTTTTTCAGCGCCAATTCCAACTTTATTCAAGGCTGCGGTCCAATCCATGCTAATGGCTGATTTTTCGATCTTGATGTAACTGCCGGGGCTGATTTCAATATTGAGAGTGCCATCTTCATTTACTTTGTTGATGGTACCGTGAATTCCGGCGATAGTAACGATCTTATCTCCTTTCTGGAGTTCTTCTATGAATTTCTTTTGATTCTTTGCACGCTTTGCCTGGGGCCTGATGAAGAAAAGCCAGAATACCAGGATCATGAGTCCGAGAAATATAAACTGGAAACCTCCAAAGCCGGTACTCTTTGCTCCTGTAGCTTGCAAAAGATAGATGTAGTTCATGTCGTATTTTATTTTATTGTCCGCAACCTGCGGTAGGTTCTTTTTTAATATTATTCTATGATCTCTACCCTGAATGTTAACTGATGCTCACGATTTGGTTTTGTATTAGCACTGGCAAAAACCTGTTTGCGATGCTCGCCCACTGCCTGGTTATTGCTATCGAATTGTGCCTTGATCACCCCGCCTTTACCCGGGGGAAATGCTTCCTGTGGTTTTTCAGGTACCGTGCAACCGCATCCTGCCGTTACATTAGTGATAAAGAGATTTTTATCACCTGCATTGGTGAACGGAAAACTAACCTCAACTATTTGACCCTTCTTTACCTTGCCAAGATCAAGGAAGGTAGAATCAGTCCAGGATATTGTGGTATAATTCGCGGTATCCCTGGCGGCCTGGTCTTTCTGTGCATCTGTAATGGGTTCAGATGGCGTTTGTTTATCACTGGTTCCGCAGGAGGCTATGACTGCGGAAATGGCTAACATGATAAATAGTTTTTTCATGACTTGCTTTTTTGAGAATTGCAAATGTACGCTTTTGAGATAAAACTGTTGTATGTTATCCAGGGCGCTCTGCCTGCTCGGGTCATGGATTAAGATTCCTTTTTGTAATCTACCTTCTGCATCGTTCCCTGCTGTACCAGCTCTTTGTGAATATTATCCAAAATTCCATTTACAAACTGGCCGCTTTGCTGGGTACTGTATTCTTTAGCGAGATCTATGTATTCATTGATGGTAACCTTGGGCGGGATCGTTTCAAAGTAAAGAAATTCAGAAACGCCCATTTTCATCAGTATCATATCAAGGTGGGCTATTCTTTCAGGGTCCCAGTTTTTGAGTTTAGGTATGATAATGCTTTCCAGGTGCGAATCCTTTTCCATTGTCGTTCTCAGCAATCCCTTTGAAAACCCCTCCTTGTCAGGACTAAGCATCTGCGAGAAATTATAATTGGAAGGCTTTTGCATGAATCCGGCAATAAGCTGCATGATCATTTCTCCGTCATCATCCCAGTTAAAGAACAGTTCTTCAATATGAGAAACAAAATTTTCATTGGCCAGCATCAGATCATTCAGAATGAATTCCATTATTTTCTTTTCATCAGCATGAACCCTGTTCTGCTTAGCAATATAGGCCTTGTATTCCTCCTTTTGCACCATTTCCAGGTAAATCTTGCGCAGTAATTCCCTGTCAATAATATGCTCAGGTTTTTCCCTGCTTAGTAACGACTTGAAACCCGGATCCTCGAGCATTTTCCAAAGCACTTCATTCCCTGCAATCTTTGTGTTTACGTTTAGATCTTCAGAACTGGGAAGATGCTTACTTGCCCGTTGGTGCGCTGCGGTTTCTGAATAGCGGGCAATTTCGGTAAGAAAGTAAATCACATATGTAAGGAGGGAGCGGGCCTGTTCAAAATGTTGCTGTAATAACTTCTGCGCGTCAGGTGGCCGGGAATCTTTATCCACGGTAGCCATTGTATATAGCGTCTGCATCACTTTTACCCTGATATTTCTTCTGCTAATCATTCCAAGAACTGTTTGAAGCCGCGAAGATATGACTTAAGCAGGAAGTTTTGGTGAACAAAACCGGCGATAAAAACGATGCGGCAGGGATTTTTTTTTATCAGAATAGTGTCTTTACTTTGGATTTCGATTTCATTGAATCCAATCGTTAAACGACTCAAACTGCTTGCCCCGCCAAAGGGGTAAACAGCATGTACGTTCAACGATTTAATTGTTACCTCTAATCTTAACATACGTCTCTGGATAAAATATATAGGAAAATTGCCCAATAAGTAAGTTATACTTACCTGGTATGAAAAATTTATTAGGAAGAATGCCTCTCCCTGTAAAACTCATTACTATTGGGTTGATTCCATTATTGTTCGCTCTCGTTATTTCCTTCAATCTTTACCAGGAACGGTCCCGCAAATCAAAGCTCCTGACCGATTTCATTGACCGCATCCACCAGTCATCCATTATAACCAGGTTAAGCGACCAATTGCAGGAAGAAAGAAATCTCAGCTATGAGTTGAGTCTTACAGGGAATTCCTCATCTTCTCTTCAATCCGTACGGCAGAAGACTGACAGTCTCGTTTTGGCATTACGCAAATTCGGGAACGAGCTTTCTGATTTCAGCCAGTATACATTTCTTTACCAGTTACCTGATATTCGTAACCAGGTTGATTCTGCGAGGTATTCTCCCAACCATGTAGTACACTTTTATTCAAGCACCATATTCCGGTTAAACACTTTGAATCCCGCTCCCATTGGGGCTTCAGTATATCTGCCTAAAATATATCCTGACCTCGTGAGCCAGAAGTTACTTTCAGAAATGCTGACCTACCTCGGCATACTTGGTACGAATGTTCATAATGTACTTTACACCCGGCAGTATGTTACGGAAACTCTCGTTGGTTCCTATGGTCCTTTTCAGGTATATAAATCATTCGAAAAAGAGTTTCTGCTGAAAGGTAGTCCTATTGTAGTAGAGGAATATTACAAATACAGGAATGACTCAATAATAGGAGCCCCGATAAATTACCTGGATACGATTTTTACGCAGTTCAGAATTGAGGGTACATATACTCCCGCAAGCTGGGCAAGTATTACAAAGGAGTATATGAGTAAAATCAGGGGTCTTCAACAGCGGCTTTTAGCGAGAGTGGATCATGAAGTAACGGAATATTATGCTCAGGAAAAACGGAGAAATGAAATAGCCCTGATGCTTACGTTGGGAATTTTACTGTTGGTTATACTCATTCTCATTTTTACAATTTATTCAATCAACAAGTCACTATTCAGGTTAAAAACCGCAGCTGAAACAATATCCTCGGGCGGCAGTGTGCAATCTGTTCCGTTAATATCAAATGATGTAATAGGGGAGCTGGCCAGGTCTATTCTGAAAATTGATACCAATAATAGAAATCTGGCTCAAGCAGCGCAGGCTATAGGAACGGGTAATTTTAATGTCCCCATTCCTTCACGAAGCGTGGATGACCAGCTGGGTAATTCTCTCCAGCAGATGCGGGAGAACCTTCGGCAATTCACGCGTGAATTAGAAGAAAGCGAAGCCAGGAGTTGGCAGATAATTCATTTGTTGCCTGCTTGTGTGTACACTTGTGATACTGCGGGGAATCTCAAGACATATAACAAAGCGGCCATTTCCCTTTGGGGAGGGGAACCTGATATGGATCATCGAAAATGGAATGGTGCGTGGAAAATGTATTCCAGGGAGGGAAGAGAATTGAGTCGCGATGAATTTCCAATGGCCCTCGTATTAAATGGAAAAGACGTTTTCCTGGCGGAAGAAATGATCATTGAGCGGCCTGATGGTACACGGAGGTACGTGTTGCCACATCCCCAGGTCATAAGAGATAAACAGGGGAATATCACCGGCGGCATCAACATGATGGTGGATATCACTGAGAGAAAGCTGGCAGAAAAACAATCCGCGTGGCTTGCCGCCATTGTTGAATCAACCGTAGATGCAATCATTTCAAAAACTCTGAGTGGTGTAGTCACCAGTTGGAACCCCGGAGCCGAGAGGCTGTTTGGCTATTCTTCGGCAGAAATGATTGGACAGCCCATTACAAAGATCATTCCTGCGGAGCGATGGAACGAGGAACCCAAAATACTCTCACAGATTCAAAGAGGAGAGCGTATCGAACATTTTGTAACAGAACGGATAGCCAGGAATGGCAAGCGGTTACAGATATCCCTAAGTTTATCGCCTATTATTGACCGTTGGGGACAAATTACCGGCGTATCAAAAATTGCAAGGGACATTACTGAACAGGTGGAAACAGCCCGTAAGATCAGAGAAAATGATGAACGTCTTCAAATGGCGATTACCTCCACCCAGCTGGGCACCTGGGATTTCGTACCCTCCACGGGCGATCTGATCTGGTCAGCGGAATGCAGGAAAATTTTTGCTGTTGATGCTACGGAAGAAATCACACTGCAATTTTTTTTAAGTATTGTTCACCCTGATGAAAGGGAAATTGTTGAGCAGGGAATTCAAAAAGTAATGGATCCGGACGGCAACGGGGATTATGATGCTTCTTTTCGAATAGTGAGACGAACTGATGGCAGCGTAAGATGGGTGCATTCAAAAGGTAAGGTGTTTTTTGATAAACATGGGCAGGCGGAAAGGTTTATTGGAACGATCATCGATAACACAGAGCAAAAGGAGTATCAACGGGCATTGGAAGAAAGTGAACAACGAACCAGGCTGGCGATTGAGGCGGCTGAAATGGGCACATTTGAATGGGATCTGGTAACTGACAGATTCAAATCTTCTTTAAGATTAAATGAGATCTTTGGCCAGCATGGTAAGGAAGTGGATCATTCCATACTGATAGAGTCGATACATCCTGAAGACAGGCACATAAGAGACTCGGCAGTGGAGCAGGCGAATAGTAAAGGTGCGCTACATTACGAAGTGAGAGTGGTTTTACCTGATGCCTCCCTTCGCTGGATCAATGTATTTGGTAAGATCATTTATGGCGAAGGCAAGGTTCCCCTGAGAATGTATGGAACCGTAAAGGATGTTACAGACGAGAAACAAATGATAAAAGCGCTGAGTGATAATGAGGAGCGCCTGAAAATTGCCATTCAGTCGGCTGAGTTAGGAACGTGGGAAATTCATTACAGGGATAAAACGATAATGTATTCAGATCGCTATCTACGACTAATGGGTTATGAAGCAAATGAACATCCAACGCATGAGGAGTTATTGAAAAGGATACATCCTGATGACCTTGCCTTGCGTAACGAACGCGTTGCATTGGCGCTTAACACGGGAACGCTGGGCATGGAGTTACGCATTTTTACACCCAGGAATCAGCTGCGATGGATTAGGATTAAGGGTACGGTTTTTTACGATAAAGACGGACAGCCTGACCGGATGCTGGGAACCATAATGGACATCACCGAACAAAAATCAGCACTCCATGTATTGCAGGAAAGTGAAGAAAGATTTAAAACTATTGCCAATACGGCGCCCGTCATGATATGGATGTCAGGCGAGGATAAGTTCTCGGATTTCTTCAACACAAGTTGGCTCGATTTTACGGGGAGGAGTATCGAACAGGAGCGGGGTGATGGATGGCTGGCTTCAGTTTATCCTGAAGATGTGAATTTTTGCAGGGAAATCTACGAGCGATCATATGCAGCACGCCGCCCTTTCAACATTGAATACAGGCTCCGGCGTAAGGATGGAGTTTACCGATGGATTTCTGACAATGCTGTTCCCCGATTTGATGGAAATGGGGAGTTTATTGGTTTTATCAGTGCCTGCAGGGACATTGAAGATGAAAAGAGGTTTAACCTCCGGTTACAGGAAAGCGAGTTGTTGTTCAAAACCATTACAAATGTGTCGCCGGTTGGATTGTGGATGACGGATGAAACGGGCAGGAATAACTTCGTAAACGATACGTGGATACAATGGACAGGAATGGCACTGGAACGCCAGTTTGCCAATGGATGGATGCGCGTAGTGATTGCTGCCGACCAGGAGTATGTATCCAAAAAGTTTCAGCAGGCGTTCAATTCCCGAAAGCCATTCCATGCGGAGTTCAGGATAAAAAGGAAGGACGGCCAGGTGAGATGGGTTTTGTCAGAAGGAAGTCCCTATTTTGATATTGAAGGGAATTTTGCAGGATATGCCGGTTCGGTGGGGGATATTACAGAGCGAAAAGAAGATGAAATACGGAAGAATGAATTTTTGGCCGTTGCAAGCCATGAACTGAAGACGCCATTGACATCAGTAAAGGCCTATACCCAGTTGCTGGCATCAACTTACCAGAAGACGAATGATAATTTCTTAAAGAATGCATTGGGCAAGGTGGAGAACCAGGTGAATAAGATGACGAAGTTGGTGGGAGATTTTCTTAACCTTTCCAAGATAGAGTCAGACAATTTTGAATTGGATACGGAGATTTTTGATATGAGTAAACTGGCGAGGGAGGTTGTTTCTGATATACAGATGGTGGCCGTGAACCACAGGATCAGGGTGTTGGATGGAGAAGTGGTAAAGGTGAACGCAGATAGTGAGAAGATAGCACAGGTGGTTACCAATTTCCTAAATAATGCAATTAAATATTCACCGGAAGAAAAGGAAATCACGGTTTATGTATCCAGGGAAAATGAAAAAGCAAGATTGGCAGTGACGGATAAGGGAATTGGTATTAAGCCCGAGGAACACCAGAAAATATTTCAGCGGTTTTATCGTTCACGGTTCAACCAGAATATATCCTATTCGGGTTTCGGAATTGGGTTGTACATTTCAGCGGAGATCATTCAACGCCATGAAGGAAGCATAGGAGTGGAGAGTGAAGAAGGGAAAGGGTCGACATTTTATTTTACGCTTCCGCTAGCTGATTAATATTTAAATTTGACGGCCTTAAACAAATATGAATGGGAAAAAAGGTAATGATATTTGATGATGATACTGACTTACTGGAAGTTTGTTCTTTAATACTTACAGCCAAGAATTTTGAAGTGATCATAAAGGACCGGTGCACAGAGATCATCAATGATGTGATCATGCATAGCCCTGATGTGATACTTATGGACAACTGGATACCGGATATAGGAGGAGTGAAAGCGACCAGGATGGTCAAGAATTCAGCTGACCTGCGGCATATTCCCGTCATTTTTTTCAGTGCAAATAATAATGTTTCAGAACTGGCAGAAGAAGCGGGTGCAGATTACGCGCTTCAAAAACCATTTGATATCACGGAACTGGAGGAGATGGTAGCCACAGCGGTGAGTCGCGCGGGGAATGGAGGATGACCCTGGCTGGCACTTCCCCGTTGTCAGATGGCGGTTCGTTCCCGGTTGTCGGTTGCCATTGACCATATTTAACAGCCACCAACGCCTCCAATAAAATCGCAGCGGCGCAGCGGATCGCCTGCGAACATGGAGGTAATTAAAAGCTGAATAGCCCGCCGTGTCCGCCGTGTCGCCGTTTCCGCCGTGCAAAACTTCCTTTTTAATCTTATTCTCTAAGCCAGCCACAAAATTTCCGCCCCCCGCGGCGTCGCGAGAGATTTCCCTGGCAGCATTAAGCGTATCGAATTTCCAATTGAATGATCCCGCAGCGGCGCAACCACGCAGCGGATCCTCCTTCGG
>Ga0196972_1000166_pt1 | contig 51692 bp, 39 predicted proteins | sample S1v_2013CmetaG_FD_148618 | JGI IMG/M metagenome (GOLD analysis project Ga0196972, IMG submission 148618) | Soil microbial communities from Anza Borrego desert, Southern California, United States - S1+v_20-13C | ecosystem: Environmental > Terrestrial > Soil > Desert | place: USA: California...
ATTGAAGGCGCCCAGGCGCTCGCCGTCCACCGCCTTGCCGATCTCGGCGACGCAGGCATCGGCTGGGTTGACCCAGCCGGCGTTCTTGACGAACGCGGCCGTCGGCGTGCTGTGCGAGTTCAGCGCGACGTGGGTACGGCCCTGGCGCATGCGCAGCACGGTTTCCTTGCCGGCGGTGACGATCGGGTCGCAGCCGATGACCAGGTCGGCCGCGGCCATGCCGACGCGGGTGGTGTGGATGTCCTCGGGCCGGTTGCCTATCAGCACGTGGCTCCAGGTTGCGCCGCCCTTCTGCGCCAGCCCGGCGGCATCCTGCGTGACGATGCCCTTGCCCTCGATGTGGGCCGCCATGCCCAGCAGCTGGCCGATGGTGATGACGCCGGTGCCGCCGACGCCGGCCACCACGATGCCCCAGGGGGCCTGCAGCGGCGGCAGCGCGGGTTCGGGCAGTTCGCCGAGCTCGTACGGCGACGCCACCTTGGTCTTGGCCTTGCCCTTGAGCTTTCCGCCCTCGACGGTGACGAAGCTCGGGCAGAAGCCCTTGAGGCAGCTGGTGTCCTTGTTGCAGGTGCTCTGGTTGATGGTGCGCTTGCGCCCGAACTCGGTCTCCAGCGGCTCGACCGACAGGCAGTTGCTCTGCACGCTGCAGTCGCCGCAGCCTTCGCACACCAGGTCGTTGATTACCACCCGCACGGCCGGGTCCACCATGGTGCCGCGCTTGCGGCGGCGCCGCTTCTCGGTGGCGCAGGTCTGGTCGTAGACGATGGCGGTGCAGCCGGGGATCTCGCGGAATTCGCGCTGGATCCGGTCCAGCTCGTCGCGGTGCTCCACGCCCACGCCCGGCGGCAGCTTGGCCACCGTGTACTTCTCCGGCTGGTCGGTCACCACCACCAGCTTCTTCACGCCTTCGGCCACCAGCGACTGCGCGATCTGCAGCACCGAGTGGCCCTCCGGCCGCTCGCCCACCTGCTGGCCGCCGGTCATCGCGACCGCATCGTTGTAGAGGACCTTGTAGGTGATGTTGACGCCGGCCGCGATCGACTGCCGGATCGCCAGCAGGCCGCTGTGGAAGTAGGTGCCGTCGCCCAGGTTGGCGAACACGTGCGGCTCGTTGGTGAACGGCTGCTGGCCGACCCAGGGCACGCCCTCGCCGCCCATCTGGGTGAAGCCGATGGTGGAGCGGTCCATCCAGGTCGCCATGAAGTGGCAGCCGATGCCGGCCATGGCGCGCGAGCCCTCGGGCACCACGGTGGAGGTGTTGTGCGGGCAGCCCGAGCAGAACCAGGGCAGGCGGTCGGCCTTGACCTCCAGCACCTGCATGGCGCGCTCCTTGGCCTCCAGGATCGCCAGCTTCGAGTCGATGCGCACGCTGGTGTTGGCGTCCAGCCCGAGCTTGCGCAGCCGGCGCGCGATGGCGCGAGCGATCAGCGCCGGCGTCAGGTCGGCGTTGGCGCGCAGCAGGGTGTTGGCCGTGGGATTGGCGCGCGACCACTCGCCGCCGGCAAAGCCGTCCTCGCCCTCGTCGAACTTGCCGACCACGTTGGGCCGCACGTCGTCGCGCCAGTTGTACAGCTCCTCCTTGAGCTGGTACTCGATGACCTGGCGCTTTTCCTCGACCACCAGGATCTCGCGCAGCCCGGTGGCGAACTCGCGCGCGGTCTGCGCTTCCAGCGGCCACACCACCGTGACCTTGTGCAGCCGGATGCCCAGGCGCCGGCATTCGTCCTCATCGAGACCGAGGTCGGCCAGCGCCTGGCGCGTGTCGTTGTAAGCCTTGCCGCTGGCGATGATGCCCAGGCGGTCATTCGGGCCCTCGATCACGTTGTAGTTGAGGCGGTTGGCGCGCACATAGGCCAGCGCGGCGTACCACTTGTAGTCGAACAGGCGCGCCTCCTGCTCCAGCGCCGTGTCGGGCCAGCGGATGTGCACGCCGCCCGGCGGCATCGCGAAGTCCTCCGGCAGGCGGACCTGCACCCGCTCGGGGTCGATCATCGCGGTGGCGCTGGACTCGACGATCTCCTGGATCGTCTTCATGCCGGTCCACACGCCCGAATAGCGGCTCATGGCGAAGGCGTGCACGCCCAGGTCCAGGATCTCCTGCACCGTGGTCGGGAAGAACACCGGCAGGCCGCAGGCCTTGAAGATGTGGTCGCTCTGGTGGGCGGCGGTGGAGCTCTTGGCGACGTGGTCGTCGCCGGCCACCGCGATCACCCCGCCCCAGGGCGTGGTGCCGGCCATGTTGGCGTGCTTGAAGACGTCCGAGCAGCGGTCCACGCCGGGGCCCTTGCCGTACCAGATGCCGAACACGCCGTCGAATTTCTGCGGCGCCCTGGGCGCGAAGCCCAGTTGCTGGGTGCCCCAGATGGCGGTGGCCGCCAGTTCCTCGTTGACGCCGGGCTGGAACACGATGTTCTGCGCCTTCAGGAAGGAACTGGCCTTCCACAGCGCCTGGTCGTAGCCGCCCAGCGGCGAGCCGCGGTAGCCACTGATGAAGCCGGCGGTGTTCTTGCCGGCCAGGGCATCGCGCTGGCGCTGCAGCATGGGCAGCTTGACCAGTGCCTGCACGCCGCTCATGAAGGCCCGCCCGTAGTCGAGCGAATACTTGTCGTCCAGCGTGACGGTCTCGAGCGCCTTGCGAATGTGTTCGGGCAATGGGGCGTTCACTCGCTTGTCTCCTGCTCTGTCGGCCAGCCGCACAGTGTAGGCCGGGGTGCCAGATATGTCTTTGCTTTTGATGCCCGCGAGGGGCTAGGATGAGAAAGCTTCTTTCTCGAAACGGGCAAACATGGAAAGACTCGACAAGTTCGACCTCCGCATCCTGGAACAACTCCAGGCCGACGCCCGCCTGACCAATGCCGAACTGGCCCAGCGCGTGGGGCTGTCGGCCGCGCCCTGCTGGCGCCGGGTGCGGGCACTGGAGCAGGCCGGCTACATCAAGGGCTACCACGCCGAGATCGACCGCCAGAAGATCGGCCTGGGCGTGCTGGCCTTCGTGCGGCTGGACGCCGACCGCAACACCGGCGAGCGCACGCGCGAGATGGAGGAGGCGATCCGCCGGATCCCGGAGATCGTCTCCTGCCACTACATCAGCGGCGCCGGCACCTTCGAGCTGCAGGTGGTCTCGAGCGACCTGGACGCCTTCTCGCTGCTCGCCCGCAAGGTGCTGATCAACCTGCCCAACGTGAAGGACCTGCACACCAGCTTCTCGCTGGGCGAGGTGAAGGCCAGCAGCGCGTGGCCGCTGGCGCACCTGCGGGCGGAGTGAGGGCCTGTTCCGGGCGCGTGCCGTGCAAGGAGCGCCTCAGCGCGGCCACAGCGCCCACATCCGCAGCGGCTGCTTGAGACGCCCGGCCAGTTCGCCGGCCTCCGGGCCCCAGCCGGCGAACCAGTCGGCCCGCACCGCGCCCACGATGGCGCTGCCGGTGTCCTGCGCCAGCACCAGGCGCTGCAACTGCACGGCCGGGCCGCTGGAGGCGAGCCACACCGGCGTGCCGTACGGGATGCTGTCCCTGTCCACCGCAATCGAGCGGCCGGGCGTGAGCGCCACGCCCTGCGCCCCGCGCGGGCCGAAGCCGGCATCCAGTTCGTCCAGCGGCTCCTCGCGGAAGAACACGGTGCGCGGGTTGCTCCACAGCATCTCCTGCAGCCGCTGCGGGTTGTCGCGGGCCCAGGCCTTGATGCCGGGCCAGGAGGCGTCGCGCAGCGCACCCTGCTGCAGCAGCCAGCCGCCCACGCTGCGGTACGGCTGCTCGTTGCTGCCGGCGAAGGCCAGCCGCACCAGCCGCTGGCTGCCGTCGGCCTCGGTCAGGCGGACCCGGCCCGAGCCCTGGATCTGCAGCATCAGCGCGTCGAGCGGATCCGCCAGCCAGGCGATCTCGCGCCCGCGCAACTGCGCCCTGGCCTCCGGCAGGGTGTCGATCTCCTGCCGCGTGTACCAGGGCCGGCGTGCCGACAGGGTGGCGGGCGGCCGGTACAGGGGCACGGTGTGGCGCGCCGTGGGCACGCGCGAGGCCTCCAGCAACGGCTCGTAGTAGGCGGTGAGCAGCCCTTCCGCCGGCCCCTGCAGCGACTCGATCCGGTACGGCTGCAGCCGCTGGCGCATCCACGCGCGCTGTTCCTCGGCGCTGGCGATGGAGAGCTGCCGCACCTGCGGGCACAGCGGGACGAAGGCGGCCGGCGGGCGCTCGCAGCTGCGCAGCCAGGCGTTCCAGGCCTCGTGCAGCGCATCCTGGTCGAACCCGGGCAGCTCGCTCCAGGGCACCGGCTGCCAGCGGCTCTTGCCCTGCAGCAGGGGCGTGGCCGGGACCGGTTCGGCGGCCGCCGGCACCGGCGTCGACGGGGCCGGCGGCGGCTCCTCCGGCAGCGGCACGGAAGCGCAGCCGGCCAGCATTCCTACAATCGCCGCCAGTGTCCAGGCTCGTCTCATGCTGCTGATTCTGCTGGAAGCCCTGCTGGCGCTCGCGGCGCTGGTGCTGATCGTGTGGTGGACCATGTTCTCCGGCCGGCCCAAGGGCGAGCCGCCGCGCGACGAGGACGAGCAACCGCCGCCCAAGGGCTAGCCGGCTCAGGACGCGGGCGCATCCCGCAGCAGGTTGGCCAGCTCCACGGCCGACTTCACGTCCATCTTGTCGAACACCCGGGAGCGGTGCACTTCCACCGTGCGCACGCTGATGGCGAGCTGGTCGGCGATCAGCTTGTTGGGCAGGCCGCGCGCCACCAGGTGCATGACGTCGCGCTCGCGGTCGGTCAGCTCCGCCAGCCGCGCCGCCAGCCGGCTGTGCTCGCGGCGCTGCGCCAGCACCTGGGCCGAGCGCTCCAGCGCCTGCTCGACCCGGTCCACCAGCGCGTTGTCGGAGAACGGTTTCTCGCAGAAGTCGAAGGCGCCGCGCTTGACCATCGCGACCGCGGTCGGCACGTCGGCATGGCCGGTGAGGAAGATCACCGGCAGCACGTCGACCAGCCCCCGCTCGGCCATGCGGTCGAACAGCGCCAGCCCGCTCATGCCCGGCATGCGCACGTCCAGCAGCAGGCAGCAGGGGTGCGAGGGCACGAAGCCGCGCGCCAGCAGGTCCTCGAACTCCTCGGCCGCGGCGTAGCGCTCGCTGGCGAGCTGGCGCGTGCGCAGCAGCCAGCCGAGCGCCTCGCGCACGCTCTCGTCGTCGTCGACGATGAACACGGTGGCATCGGGAGCGGGCTGCATTCAGGCGGCGGTGGTGGTGGCGGCAGCCGCCGGCGCGGAAGCGGTCTCGGCGGCGCCGGTGGGCAGGGTGAACCGGAAAATCGTACCGCGCGGCCGGTTGGGCTCGAAGGCGAGGAATCCCCCATGCTGTTCGACCACCGTGCGGCACAGGGACAGGCCCAGGCCCATGCCTTCGGCCTTGGTGGTGAAGAAGGGCGTGAAGAGGCGCTCGCGCACCTCGTCCGGGATGCCGGGCCCCTGGTCGGCCACCGAGAACTCGAGCCAGCCGGTGACGGCCGCCGAGCCCGCATTGGCTTCCGCACGGCGCACCTGCAACTGCAGCGAGGGGTGCGCCACGCCGGCCTCGTCCATGGCCTGCATGGCATTGCGCGCCAGGTTCAGCAGCACCTGTTCGACCATGGTGCGGTCGCACAGCACCGGCGGCAGGCCGGGTTCGATGCGCGTGTCCACCCGCACGCCCAGCTTGCGCGCCTGCAGCGCGACCAGCGGCAGCACCGCGTCCAGCAGGTCGCGCGGGGCCACCGGCTCGCGCGCCTGCTCGCGCCGGCGGATGAAGTCGTGCACGCTCTTGATCACCTTGCCGGCGCGCTCGGCCTGTTCGGCGATGCGCCGCAGCGCCAGCTGCAGGTCGCCGTGCGCCGGCCCGGTCGACGCCGCGCCGTGCGCCAGCAGGTTGAGCGAGCCGTTGGCATAGCTGGCGATCGCCGCCAGCGGCTGGTTCAGCTCGTGCGACAGCAGCGAGGCCATCTCGCCCACCGTGGCCAGGCGGGCGGTCGCCTGCAGCCGCTCCTGGCTGGCACGCGAGAGCTCCTCGACCCGGCGCTGCTCGCTGATGTCCAGGAAGGCGCTCATCCAGCCGGTCTGCACGCCGTGGGCGTTGATCAGGGGCGCCTCGATGATCAGCACCGGGAAGCGCGAGCCGTCCTTGCGCATGAACACCGACTCGAAGCCTTCGCGCGGCGGCACGTGGCGGCCGGCCAGCCGCACCTCCTGCCGCTGCTGGTACTCGCCGGCCCGCTCGGGCGGCCAGTAGGGCGCCGGCGTGCCGTGCCCCAGCAGCTCCTCGGCGGAAAAGCCCACCATCGAGCAGAACGCGGGGTTCACGTAGGTGATGCGCCCGGCCAGGTCGCGCGCTCGCAGCCCGGTGACCAACGAGTCCTCCATCGCCTTGCGAAAGGCCAGGGCGTCGGCCAGGTCGTTCTCGGCCTGGAAGCGCTTGCGCATGTCCTTGCCCAGCAGGAACAGCACCGACAGCAGCGCGATCGACATCGCCGTCACCAGCGCGGTCAGCACGTTGGGGAACAGGTCCGGCTCGGCGCGCCAGCTGTCCATGCGCAGCACCAGCGTGTTGCCGGGCAGGTCCAGCAGCTGCTGCGCCGTGAACACGCGGGTGCCGCGGCGCGTGCCGCCGTGCACCGCCAGCCGGGTGCCGTCGGCCTCGGTGAAGGACACGTCCTGGCCGCGCGTCAGCGGCGCCCCGACCAGCGACGACAGCATCTCGCCCAGCGCGTAGGTCGCGACCACGTAGCCGGCCGGCTCGCCGCCGCTGGCCAGCGGCAGGCACAGCTCCATCACTTCCAGGCCCAGGCCGTCGGGCTGCGGCAGGAAATAGCTGATGCCGTAGCCGGGCCCGCTGACGCGGCGCGCATTGGCGCAGGCCAGGGCCACGTGCTGCTGCGCGGACGGGCGGTCGATGCGGGCGAACACCGGCGCACGGAACGGCGTCTCCGCGTGCGCCAGCACGCCCAGCTGCTCGTCCCGCCATTCGATGCGCAGCAGCTCGCGGCGCTCGTGCAGCAGCTGCTGCGCGTCGCGCACCCAGCGGTCGGGAGAGGGAGTGCCGGCCTGCAGGGCCTGCAGCGACTGCACATTGCGGGTCAGGCCCGAGCGCAGGTCGCCGACCGCCTCGGCGGCGTCGCGCTCCAGCCGCGACTGCAGCTGCGAGACCTCGTAGCGGCCGGCCAGCCAGACCAGGGTGCTGAGCAGCACCGCCACCAGCGCGACCAGCAGCGCCCACAGGCCCCAGCGCGGCAGGCTGCCGGCGCCGCGCGGCGCCGGCGCCGGGCCGGCGCCCACCGGTTCGTTCATAGCACCCGGTGCTCCAGCGCCGGCAACTGGCGGCGCCAGGCGCGCAGCCGCTCGCCATCGAGCTCGGCCACCACCAGGCCTTCGCCCTCGTCGGCGCGGCAGGCCGCCACCTGGCCCCAGGCGTCGACCACCATGCTGTGGCCCCAGGTGCGGCGACCGTTCTCGTGCCGGCCGCCCTGGGCCGGCGCCACCACCCAGGCCAGGTTCTCGATGGCACGGGCGCGCAGCAGCGCCCCCCAGTGGGCCTGGCCGGTCACGAAGGTGAAGGCGCTGGGCACCAGCAGCAGGTCGGCGCGCAGGGCGCGGTACAGCTCGGGGAATCGCAGGTCGTAGCAGACCGACATCCCCACCCGCCAGGCCTCGCCGTCGCGGGCCCGCAGCTCGAACGCCACCGGCTGGCGCCCGGGCTCGATCACGCGCGCCTCCTCGAAGCGGATCTGGCCGTTGTCGAACCAGAACAGGTGGATCTTGTCGTAGCGCGCCACGCACTCGCCGGCCGGCGAGAAGGCCAGGCTGGTGTTGCGCACGTGGCGCTCGTCGCCCGCCACCAGCGGCAGCGTGCCGCCGACCAGCCACAGCCCGTGCTCGCGCGCGGCCTGGGCCAGGAAGGCCTGGATCGGCCCCTCGCCGGGGTTCTCGCGGAAGGCGAGCTTGTCGGTCTCCTGGTGCCCCATCAGGCAGAAGTACTCCGGCAGGACCACCAGCTCGCAGCCCTGCGCGGCCGCCTGGCCGATCAGGCGGCTGGCGGCGGCGAGGTTGTCGTCCAGCCGGGTGCCGGACACCATCTGGACTGCGGCGACTTTCATCGGCTGGCCTCCTTCGGGTCTGCGGGGCGCGCCGCCGGCGCGCCGGACTCGGCCGCGGCGGCCTGGCGCGACAGCTTGGTCACGCGCGGGTCGGTCCAGCTGCCGTCGATGTGGAACTGCTGCGTGGCGGCGCGCGCCAGCGGCTCGCGCAGGAACACCTGCGCCAGGAAGGTGCCGATGCCGATCGCCGGGTTGATCGCCGCCGCCACCAGCGAGGCCGTGCCGGCGTTGATCTCCGGCACCACCACCACCCGGATGTCCTGGGTCTCGCGCGCCAGGTCGGCCTTGCCTTCCATCAGCACCGCGGCGCTGGTGCCCTTCATCTGCAGGTTGTTGGTGGCCGCCACGCCCTGCTGGATGGTGATGTCGCCGCGCAGGAAATCGAACGAGAAGCCCTGGCTGAAGACGTCGCGGAAGTCCAGCGCCAGCCGCCGCGGCAGCGCCTGCAGGCTGAGCACGCCCAGCAGCTTGGCCAGGCCCGGGTCGGCCTTGAGGAACTGCCCGCCGCGCACGTCCACGTGGAAGGTGCCCTGCAGCGAGGGGTAGTCGAGGTCCATCGGCGAGCCGACCCAGGCGACCTGGCCTTCCATGCGGCCGTCGCCGCGCCGCACCACGTCCTTCATCCCGAAGCGCGCCAGCAGCTGGCCGGCGTCGCGGATGTCGAGCTTGAAGTTCATGACCGTGCGCCGGCGCTCTGGCGGCACCCGCGGCGGCCGCGGCCCGCCCGGCGCCGCGGCCTGGGCGTTGATCTCGGCCCAGTTGCCGGTGGCGTTGAACTCCGCTTCCGGCATGGCCAGCGAGAGCTTGTTGAGCCGCCACTCGCGCACGCCGCCTTCACGGACCACGGCACCGCCGCCGCGGTTGATGGCCTCGATCTCCAGCCGGCCCAGCTTGCGCCCGCGCAGCTCGAAGTCGTCGACCACGACGTCCAGCGCCGGGATGCTGGAGGTGGCCTGGCTGCCCAGCAGGGCGGCCTCGACCGCGCTGGCCTGCGCCGCCGCGATGGAGGCCCGGGCCAGCCGCGCATGCAGCCGGCCCGCGCCGTTGCCCGCCGGCTGGCGGTACTCCACGTAGCCGCTCAGCTCGTCGGCGTCCACGTTGCCGCGCCAGACCAGGCCCTCGCGCGAGCCACCGACCACCACGTTGTGCAGCGTGCGCCCCTCCACCGTCAGCTGGCTGGCCCGCAGCGCGATCAGCGTCGGCAGGTAGCCCTGGGCCGCCGACGGGCCGCGCTCCGGACGGGCTACCCCGGTGCCGCTCGCCGCCGGGGCGGCACGGGCCGCAGCAGGCGCGGGGGCGGGCGCTTCGCCCAGCACCTGCTCCCAGGCGTCGACGCTGGTGGCGCCCAGCCTCACGTTGGCCGTGACGCCCTGCGGCGGCAGCACCGCGGTCTCGCCCGGCGCCAGGCCGATGGCGACGGAACCGCGCAGCACCTGCGGCTCGCTCGCGCCCACGTCGCGCACGTACTGGATGGCGGCCACCCGGCCGATCTCCACCGTCAACCGGTCCTGCAGCGCGCCGGCCGGCGCATCGCGCAGCAGCGCCGTCTCGTAGCGCAGGGGCAGCGCGGCCTCGACCGGCTTGGCCAGCGGCGCCGGCAGGTCCAGCTTCAGGCCCTGCAGGCTGCTGGTGACCAGCAGTTCGGGCGTGCCGCCACGGCGGAACGCCAGCGTCACCGAGTAGGGCGAGGCGCCGCTGGCGTGGGCCGCCAGCCGCGAGACGAAACCCAGTTCCCGCGCCTGCCGCAGGCCGTCGGCGCTGGCGGTGCCCTGGGCGCGGATCAGGACCGCCGGCTCGTTCGCACCGCTGCGGCTGCCGCCCTCGATGCGCACGTCGCCACCGAGCGAGCGCGCCTGCGTGCCCACCAGCGCGAAGCCACGCTCGCTGAAGGTGACGGCGCCGCGGGCGCGCTGCAGCAGCGGGCTCTCGGGCGTCATCTGCACGTCGTTGCCGGCCAGGGTGACGGTGCCCTGCACCTTGCTGCGCTCGATGCGGGCGATCGGCAGCGACAGCCGCAGCTTCACGTCGGCCGGGCCGGTGCCGGTGGCCTGCGACATGGCGTCCTGGGTGAGCGCCGCCAGCGGCGAGCGCTGCACCAGCCCCAGCGCCTCGGCCAGCGGGCCCTTGACCTCGCCGGTGACGCCCACCGTGGTGTCGGACAGGTCGGGGATCTCGGCCGTCGCCTTCACGCGCAGGTTGGGCGCATTGGTGAACACCCCGCTCGCGTCCTCCACCCGCATGCCGGCGCGATCGAACACCAGCCGGCCCGACAGCTTCGCCAGCGCCGGCCAGGCCGGGCCGTTGCCCTTGACCACGCTCTTCGGCACGAACGCGTAGGTCGCGTTCTTCACGTGGCCGGTGACGTGGAACTCGCCCGGCGCGTGGTCGAAGGGGAAGCCGCGCAGGTCGCCCCGTACGCGGAAACGGCCGTCCGTGACCTGGGCCTGCAGCACGGACTCGCGCACGTAGTCACGCGCCTCCTTGGGCACGCCCAGCGGCAGGTAGCGCCACACGCGGGCGCCGTTGGCATGCGACAGGCTGGCCTGCAGGTCCAGCACGCCGGGGAAGCGGTGCGCCGGGTCGTCGCCGGTGCGCCAGCTCGCCTGTCCTTCGCCCTGGGCGTCGGCGTTGGCGAACTTCAGGTTGCTGGCGTTGAAGCGGATGCGCTCGCCCTTGATCTCCCACTGCGCGTCGGCCGTCAGGCGATCGAGCGGCAGCAGCGGATCCTCGAACACGCCGGGCAGCTCCAGCGCCCCGGCATGGACGGCGACGCGGGCCTTGCCGCCGGTCTCGTCGAAGTCGAACTCGATGCCGGCATTGCGCACGCCGGGCGTGCCGGCCGCCGCCTGGGCGCTCACGTGCAGGCCGGCGATGCGGCCCTTGGCCTGGTACTTGCGCGGCGCCGGCCACTCGCCCTGCCAGCGCAGCTGCAGGCCCTCGACCAGGCCTTGCGGGGCGTGGCGTTCCAGCGCTGCGTGGGTCTTCCCGCCCAGCGGCAGGCGCCCGGCGAGCTGGCCCAGGACCGCCAGGTCCAGCCGGTCGGCCCGCAGTTCGCCGGCGCTGCCGCGGCGCGAGCCCGGCTCGCTCCAGGACACGGCGATGTCGCCGGCTGGCCAATGCTGGCCCCCGGCCGTGGTGAACTGCAGCTGGCGGGCCTGCAATTCGAAGCCGTCGGCCGACCGCTTGCCGGCGAGCCGCCCGTCCACCGTGGCCAGCGCCAGCGGCTGCAGCCCGGGGCCCAGCGTGGTGGACACGCCGGCGGCAGCCACGTCCAGCGCGCCGCCGGTGACCTGGCCGTCGGCCACGTCGACCCAGGCGCGCACCGCGCCATGGCCGCCGTGCAGCTCGACGCCCAGCGGCGGCACGTGGCGGCGCAGTTCGCCGAGGTCGACCCGGCGCAGGTCCGCATGGAGCTGCCCGTCCCACGCCTGCCAGCGGCCCGGATGGGTGGACAGCAGCGGATGCCGGAAGATGCCCTGCACGGTGAAGCGCTCGCCCCAGGGCGCCGGCGGCGTCGCGTCCAGCCGCAGTGCGTGGCGCCGGCCGCTGTTGCGCACCACCACGTCGACCCCGGCCAGCTCCAGCGGCGGCGCGCCGCGCATCTCGTCGGTCCAGTGCAGGGTGCCGCCGCGCACCACCAGCTCGCCCTGGCGGAACACCCAGTCGGCGGCGTTGCCGCCACCGCCGGGCTCGGCGCCGGCAGCACTCGAGAGATCCAGCCCCGCGACCCAGACATGGCCGTCGGCGGATCGGCGCACCTCCAGCACCGGCCGCTCGATGTACAGCTGGTCGAATCCCAGGTTCCATAGCGAGCGCGGCGACAGTGCCGCCACCACGCGCGGCAGGCGAAGCGCCTCGCGTCCCTGCGCGTCGAGCAGCACCACCGATTCGAGCTGCAGCGACGGCACCAGTCTGCCCGGCCCGGCGCTCAGCGCACCGATGCGGACCGGAACCCCCAGCACGCGAGAGGCCTGGGCTTCCAGCGCGGGGCGCATTTCGCCGATTCGCGGCACAATCCACGCGTGCAGGGCGCCCAGGCCCAGCGCCAGCAGCAGCCAGGCGGCTGCCAGGAGCCACAGGAACCACTTCGCGCAGGCGGCATAGACCTTCAGCGGGCCCGAGGGAAGCGGCGGCGAATCGTTCATGAAGACTACAAAGTGGCAGGAATTATGAGCCGCGGCGCAGGACCGGCTCGCACCGGCCGGAATCCGTCGCAGGACACGGCGACGGCTCCAGCCGATCAGATGCCGCACGGCGCCGGGGGTTCCGCCCATTCGCGCTTCGCCCAGCGCATCCGCCGCCGCTACGAAGCCGAGCTCGCCCTGCTGCCGCCGGGCCTTCCCACCCGCGAGTCGCTGCAAGCCACCTACGCGGCGCTGTGTGCGCGCGGCCACGCCCTGCCGGCGGCCCTGCGCATCCTGCGCCAGCTGGTGGTCGAGCGCCTGCTGCGGCTCGACTGCGAACAGCAGGCCCCGCTGGCCGACGTGACCGGCGCCATGACCGAGCTGGCCGAATTCGCGCTCGACACCGCCTGCCGCCAGGCCGTCGAGGACTTGGAGGCGGTGCACGGCGCACCCACCGGCGCCGACGGCAGCCCGGCCCGGCTGTGGGTCATCGGCATGGGCAAGCTCGGTGCCCGCGAACTCAACGTCTCCAGCGACATCGACCTGGTCTATGTCTACGACCAGGACGGCGAAACCGCCGGCGTCGACGGCCGCGGGCGCATCAGCCACCAGGAGTTCTTCGCCAAGGCGGTGCGGGCGGTGTTCGCGATGGTGGGCGAGACCACCGAGCACGGCTTCGTGTTCCGGGTCGACCTGGCCCTGCGTCCGAACGGCAATTCCGGCCCGCCGGTGGTGTCGCTGGACGCGCTGGAGGAGTATTTCCTGGTGCAGGGCCGCGAGTGGGAGCGCTTCGCCTGGCTCAAGAGCCGGGTGGTCGCGCCGCGCAGCGCGATCGACGGCGGCTCGGCGCAGGCGCTGCGCGGCGTGGTGCTGCCCTTCGTGTTCCGGCGCTACCTGGACTACAGCGTGTTCGACGCCCTGCGGGTGCTGCACCGGCAGATCCGCGAACACGCCGCGCGCCGCAGCGCCGGCCGCCCCGAGCGCGCCAACGACGTCAAGCTGTCGCGCGGCGGCATCCGCGAGATCGAATTCATCGTGCAGCTGCTGCAGGTGGTGCGCGGCGGCCAGTTCCCCGAGCTGCGCACCCGCCCCACGCTGCAGGCGCTGGAGCGGGTGGCGGCCGCCGGCCTGATGCCGCCCGACACCGCGCAGCAGCTGGCGCAAGCCTACGAATTCCTGCGCCGGGTCGAGCACCGCATCCAGTACCTGGACGACCAGCAGACCCACGTGCTGCCCATGGGCTGCAACGACGACGAGGACGACGGCGACCTCGGCTGGATCGCCCGCACCATGGGCTATGCCGACTGCTGCCCGTTCCTGCACGAGCTGGACCGGCATCGCGAATTCGTCGCGCAGGAGTTCGACAAGCTGCTCGGCGAGCCGCAGGCCTGCAGGAGCTGCAACGGCGGCAAGGGCGGCCCGGCACCGGCGCCGGACCTGGAGACGCTGCTGGAGCAACTGCCCGCGCAGTTGCGCGAGCGGGTCGCGAGCTGGTGCGGCCAGCCTCGCGTGCAGGCCCTGCGCGACGATGCGCGCCAGCGCCTGTCGCGCCTGATCGCGCGCACCGGGCAGTGGGCATCGGAGGGCCGTGTGAGCGAGGAAGCGGCGCTGCGGCTGGCCGACTGGCTGGAGCCGCTGCTGCGCCGCGAGAGCTACCTGGCGCTGCTGCTGGAGCGCCCGCGCGTGCACGAGCGTCTGCTGGCCCTGCTGGGCGCGGCGCGCTGGCCGGCCCGCTACCTGCTGCGCCACCCGGGCGTGATCGACGAGCTGGCCAGCGAGGCGCTGTTCTCCGAGCGCTTCGTGCCCGGCGACTTCGAGCAGGAACTGGAGGAACGCCGGCGCGCGCTGCAGCGCACCGGCGAGGACGACGACGAGGCGCTGCTGAACCTGCTGCGCCGCGCCCACCATGCCGAGGTGTTCCGCACGCTGGCCCGCGACATCGAGGGCCGGCTGACGGTGGAGCAGGTCGCCGACGACCTGAGCGCGCTGGCCGACGCCGTGCTGCGCGTCACCGCGCGCTGGTGCTGGGGCCGGCTGAAGAACCGGCACCGGGAGGAGCCGAGCTTCGCCGTGATCGGTTACGGCAAGCTGGGCGGCAAGGAGCTGGGCTACGGCAGCGACCTGGACATCGTGTTCGTGTTCGACGACGAGGACGAGCGCGCGCCCGAGGTCTACGGGGCCTTCGTGCGCAAGCTGATCAACTGGCTCACCACCAAGACGGCCGAGGGCGACCTGTACGAGATCGACACGGCGCTGCGGCCCAACGGCAGCTCCGGGCTGCTGGTGACCACCTTCAGCGCCTACGAGCACTACCAGCAGGGGCGCGGCAGCAACACCGCCTGGACCTGGGAGCACCAGGCCATGACCCGCGCCCGCTGCGTGCTGGGCGAGCCCGCGCTGGCGGCGCGCTTCGACGCCGTGCGCGAGGCGGTGATCACGGCGCCGCGCGAGGACGCGGCGCTGCGCCACGAGATCGTCGCCATGCGCGAGCGGGTGCGCTCGGCGCATCCGGTCAGGCCGGGCCGCTTCGACGTCAAGCACAGCGAGGGCGGCATGGTGGACGCGGAGTTCGCGGTGCAGTACCTGGTGCTGGCCCATTCGGGCGCCCACCGCGAGCTGATCCCCAACGTCGGCAACATCGCGCTGCTGCAGCGCGCCGAGGCGGCCGGCCTGCTGCCGGCCGGTGTCGGCCAGCAGGCCGCCGCGGCCTACCGCGAACTGCGCCGGGTGCAGCACAGCGCCCGCCTGAACGAAGAACCCACCCACCTCGCGCCCGAGGCCGCGGCCACCCAGCGCGACGCGATCCGGGCGCTCTGGACCGCCGTGTTCGGCTGAACAGGCGGGAGAGGCGGCCCGCGCCGCGCGATGGTAGGCTCGCGGGCTGCCCGGCGGCAGCCGGCCCCGAGGCGGGCCGACGACGGCCCGGCCGGGCTGCACCAGGGAAGGATCCGATGAGCCCACTCCGACCGCTCGCGGCGGCCGCCGCGCTGCTGGCGCTGGCCGGCTGCGCCTTGCCGCGTCCGCCGGACATGGTCGAAGCCCCGGTCCCGGCCCAGTGGCGGGCTCCGCTGCCCCACGGCGGCCGCCCCGCCGACCTGCAGCGCTGGTGGGGGCAGGTCGGCGATCCACTGCTGCCGCAACTGATCGCCGCGGCACAGGACGCCAGCCCGACGGTCAGCGCGGCCGGCGCACGCATCGCCCAGGCCAGGGCCGATCGCGCTGCGGCACGGGCCGCGCTGCTGCCGAGCCTGGACGCCAGCGCTTCGGTCAGCCGCGGCAACCAGCAGGCCGCCCTGCCGGGCACGACGGTGACCGTGAGCCAGGTCGGCGCCCAGACCGCCTGGGAGCTGGACCTGTTCGGCGGCCGCAGCGCCAGCCGCGACGCGGCGCAGGCCCGCCTGGCGGCGGCGCAGGCCGGCTGGCACGAGGCCCGGGTGGCGGTGGCCGCAGAGACCGCCGCCAGCTACGTCGGCTGGCGCACCTGCCAGCAGCAGCTCGCCGTGGCCATCAACGACGCGCGCTCGCGGGCCGAGTCGGCCCGCCTGATCGAACTGAGCACGCAGGCGGGCTTCACCGCGCCGGCCAGTGCCGCGCTGGCGAGGGCCAGCGCAGCCGAGGGCGCCGCACGCGAACGCCAGCAGCGCGCCGCCTGCGAAACCGAACTCAAGGGCCTGGTGGCACTGACAGCGATCGACGAACCGTTGCTGCGCGAGCGGCTTGCGGTCGCCGGCGCGGCGCCAGCCGCGGCCGTGCCGGAGCCGGTGCCGGCCGTGCCGGCGCAACTGCTGGCGCAGCGGCCGGACGTGTTCGCCGCCCAGATGGAAGTGGCCGCCGCCAGCGCCGAGGTCGGCGCGGCCGAGGCCGATCGCTACCCGCGCCTGTCGCTGTCCGGCTCGATCGCGGCCGGCAGCGTGCGGGTGGCGGGCGGCAGCGGCGATGCGCAGACCTGGTCCATCGGCCCGCTGGCGCTGTCGCTGCCGGTGTTCGATGCCGGCCGCCGCGCCGCGAACGTGGAGGCCGCGAAGGCCCGCTACGCGCAGGCTGCGGCGCAGTACCGCGCCCGGGTGCGGCAGGCGGTGCGCGAGGTGGAGCAGGCGCTGGTCGCGCTGGACAGCGCGCGCTCGCGCAACGGCGACGCGCTCATGGCGGCCGAGGGCTACCGGGCCTCGTTCGCCGCCACCGAGGCGCGCTACCGCGCCGGGCTGGCCAGCCTGGTGGAACTGGAGGACGCGCGCCGCACCATGCTGGCCGCCGAGACCGCGCTGGTCAGCCTGCAACGCGAGGGGCTGGGCGCGTGGATCGACCTGTACCGCGCCGCCGGCGGCAACTGGACCGAGGCCACGCCGCCGCCCGCAGGGCAAGAAGAAGAAAGGCAGAACCCATGAGGATGTCCAGGCGTGCATGGGCCGCGGTGGCGGTCGTGCTCCTGCTGGTGGCGCTGGCCGCCGTGCTGCTGGTCCGCCGTGTCGGCAACGCCGAGGCGGACAAGGCCGCCGCGGCACCCAGGCCGGCGCTCACCGTCACCACGACCACGCCGCAGGCCACCACGCTGCCGGTGCGGCTGGCCGCCAACGGCAACATCGCGGCCTGGCAGGAAGCCAGCATCGGCGCCGAAGCGGGCGGCCTGCGCATCACCGAGGTGCGCGTCAACGTCGGCGACCGGGTCGCCAAGGGGCAGGTGCTGGCCACCTTCGCCTCCGACACGCTGCGCGCCGAGCTGGCGCAGGCGCGTGCCAGCGTGGCCGAGGCCGAAGCCGCGGCTGCCGATGCCGCTGCCAACGCCGAACGCGCGCGCAGCCTGCAGGCGACCGGCGCGCTGAGCGCCTCGCAGATCGCCCAGTACCTGACTGCCGAGCAGACCGCGCGAGCCCGGGTGCAGGCCGCGCACGCCCTGTTCGAGGCGCAGCAGGTGCGGCTGTCGCAGTCGACCGTGCAGGCGCCCGACGGCGGCGTGATCTCGGCCCGGCTGGCCACCGTCGGCCAGGTGGTGGCGCCCGGCACCGAGCTGTTCCGGCTGATCCGCCAGGGCCGGCTGGAGTGGCGCGCCGAAGTCACGGCCGACGAACTCGGGCGGCTGGGCCCGGGCACGCCGGCCACGGTGACGGCCGCCAGCGGCGCCAAGCTGGCGGGCAAGGTGCGCACGCTCGGCGCCACGGTCGATCCGCAGACCCGCATCGCCATCGTCTACGTCGACGTCACGCCCGAGCCCGGTGCCGCCAACGGCAGTGCGCGCGCCGGCATGTTCGCGCGCGGCGAGTTCGACCTCGGCCGCACGCCGGCGTTGACGGTGCCGCAATCGGCTCTGGTGCTCCGCGAGGGCTTCAGCTACGTGCTGCGCGTCGGGCCGGACGACCGGGTGGCGCAGCTCAAGGTGCAGACCGGCCGGCTGGCCGGCGACCGCATCGAGATCACCGGCGGGCTGCCGCCGGACGCGCGCATCGTCGCCAGCGGTGCCGGCTTCCTGAACGACGGTGACCTGGTGCGCGTCGTCGAGGGCGCGGCCGCGCCGCAGGCCGGCGCCTCCGCCGCCAACGGCAACGGCACCGCCCGCTAGGAGCCTGCGCGTGCTGAACGTCTCGTCCTGGTCGATCCGCAACCCGATCCCGGCGCTGCTGCTGTTCCTGCTGCTGACCTTCGGCGGCCTGCTCGGCTTCCAGTCCATGAAGGTGCAGAACTTCCCGGACATCGACCTGCCCACCGTGGTGCTCACCGCCTCGCTGCCGGGCGCCGCGCCGGGGCAGCTGGAGACCGACGTCGCCCGCAAGCTGGAAAACGCGATGGCGACGCTGCAGGGCCTCAAGCACCTGTACACCAAGGTGCAGGACGGCACCGTCAGCATCACCGCCGAATTCCGGCTGGAGAAGCCGGTGCAGGAGGCGGTGGACGACGTGCGCTCGGCGGTCTCGCGCGTGCGCAGCGACCTGCCGGCCGACCTGCGCGACCCCATCGTCAACAAGCTGGACCTCGCGGCCCAGCCGATGCTGGCCTTCACCATCGCCTCCTCCCAGCTGGACGAGGAGGCGCTGTCCTGGTTCGTCGACAACGAGGTCACGCGCAAGCTGCTGGCGGTGCCGGGGGTCGGCGCCGTCACGCGCGTGGGCGGCGTCAACCGCGAGATCCGGGTGGCGCTCAACCCGATGCGCATGCAGGCGCTGGGCATCACCGCGGCCGACGTGTCGCGCCAGCTGCGGCAGGTGCAGACCGAGAGCGCCGGCGGCCGCACCGACCTGGGCGGCGGCGAACAGCCGGTGCGCACGCTGGCCACCGTGCGCACCGCGGCCGAGATCGGCCGCATCGAGATCGCGCTGCCGCCGGCGGCCGGCGCGCCGGGCCGCAGCATCCGGCTGTCGGACGTCGCCACCGTCACCGACACCATCGCCGAGCCGCGCGCGGCGGCCCTGCTCGACGGCCAGCCGGTGGTCGGCTTCGAGGTCTCGCGCAGCCGGGGCGAAAGCGAGATCGCGGTCGGCGAGGCCGTGCACCGGGCACTGGACGAGCTGAAGGCGCGGCACCCCCACATCCGGCTGACGCAGGCGTTCGACTTCGTCACCCCGGTGCAGGAGGAATACGAGGGCTCGCTGCACCTGCTGTACGAGGGCGCCCTGCTGGCGGTGCTGGTGGTGTGGCTGTTCCTGCGCGACTTCCGCGCCACCTTCGTGTCGGCGGTGGCGCTGCCGATGTCGGCCATCCCGGCCTTCCTGGGCATGTACCTGCTCGGCTTCTCGATCAACATCGTCACCCTGCTGGCGCTGTCGCTGGTGGTCGGCATCCTGGTGGACGACGCGATCGTGGAGGTGGAGAACATCGTGCGCCACCTGCGCATGGGCAAGACCCCGTACCAGGCGGCGATGGAGGCGGCCGACGAGATCGGGCTGGCGGTGATCGCCACCACCTTCACCCTGATTGCGGTGTTCCTGCCCACCGCCTTCATGAGCGGCATCGCCGGCAAGTTCTTCAAGCAGTTCGGCTGGACCGCGGCGCTGGCGGTGTTCGCCTCGCTGGTGGTGGCGCGCGTGCTCACGCCCATGATGGCGGCCTACCTGCTCAAGCCGGTGGTGGGCACCCACCGCGAACCGGGCTGGATGGCGCCCTACATCCGCACGGTGCAGTGGGCGCTGCGGCACCGGCTGGCCACCTCCATCGCCGCCGGCGTGTTCTTCTTCGGCTCGCTGGCCTTGACGCTGCTGCTGCCGGCCGCCTTCATCCCGCCGGACGACAACTCGCAGACCCAGGTCTACCTGGAGCTGCCGCCCGGCTCGACGCTGGAGCAGACGCTGCGCGTGGCCGAGCAGGCGCGGCTGGCGATCGCCGAGGTGCCGCACGTGCGCAGCGTCTACACCACCATCGGCGGCGGCAGCGCCGGCACCGACCCGTTCGCCAACGTGGGCGCGGCCGAGCCGCGCAAGGCCACGCTGACCATCCTGCTGGACCCGCGCGGCGAGCGCCCGCGCAAGCAGCCGATCGAGAGCGACATCCGACACGCGCTGGAGCCGCTGCCGGGCGTGCGCAGCAAGGTCGGCCTCGGCGGCTCGGGCGAGAAGTACATCCTGGTGCTCAGCGGCGAGGACCCGCAGGCACTGGCCGCCGCCGCGATGGCGGTGGAGAAGGACCTGCGCACCATCCCCGGCCTGGGGCAGATCGCCTCCACGGCGAGCCTGATCCGGCCCGAGATCGCCGTGCGGCCCGACTTCGCGCGCGCGGCCGACCTGGGCGTGACCAGCAGCGCGATCGCCGAGACGCTGCGCATCGCCACCACCGGCGACTACGACGTGGCCCTGCCCAAGCTGAACCTGTCGCAGCGGCAGGTGCCCATCGTGGTCAAGCTGCAGGACGACGCCCGGCGCGACCTGTCGCTGCTGGAGCGGCTCGCGGTGCCCGGGGCGCGCGGCCCGGTGCTGCTGGGGCAGGTGGCGGCGCTGGAGCTGACCGGCGGGCCGGCGGTGATCGACCGCTACGACCGCTCGCGCAACATCAACTTCGAGATCGAGCTGTCCGGCCAGCCGCTGGGCGAAGTGGCGGCGGCCGTGCAGGAGCTGCCGGCGGTGAAGAACCTGCCGCCGGGTGTGTTCGTGCGCGAGGTCGGCGACGCCGAGGTGATGGGCGAACTGTTCGCCAGCTTCGGGCTGGCCATGCTGACCGGCGTGCTGTGCATCTACGTGGTGCTGGTGCTGCTGTTCAAGGACTTCCTGCACCCCTTCACCATCCTGGCGGCGCTGCCGCTGTCGATCGGCGGCGCCTTCGTCGGGCTGCTGCTGGCCAACGCCACGCTGTCCATGCCCTCCCTGATCGGGCTGATCATGCTGATGGGGATCGCGACCAAGAACTCCATCCTGCTGGTGGAGTACGCCATCATGGCCCGCACCGAACGCGGCATGAGCCGCTGGGACGCGCTGCTGGACGCCTGCCACAAGCGGGCCCGGCCCATCATCATGACCACGCTGGCGATGGGCGCCGGCATGCTGCCGATCGCGATGGGCATGGGCGGCGCCGACCAGAGCTTCCGCTCGCCGATGGCGATCGCGGTGATCGGCGGGCTGATCACCTCCACCGTGCTGAGCCTGGTGGTGATCCCGGTGGTCTACACCTACGTCGACGACATCGAGCAGTTCTTCCGCCGCCAGGTGCGCCGGCTGCGGCACAAGGAGCCGCACGGGGCGGCGCAGCCCGGCACGCAGCCCTGAACGGCGTCAGGCCGCGAGCGACTTGCGCACCACCGGCGAGCGCAGGCCGCCCGCCACCCGGTTCCAGGCGTTGATGACGGCCACCGCCATGGTCAGCTCCGCGATCTCGCGCTCGCTGAAGTGCGGCTGCAGCGCATCGAAGTGCTCGCGCGGCGCGTGCGTCTCGCCCATGCGCGTGAGGCTCTCGGCCCACTGCAGCGCGGCGCGTTCGCGCTCGCTGTAGAACGGCACCTCGCGCCAGGTCGACACGCTGTTCAGGCGCTGCAGGTCGCCGTCGGCGGCCAGGAACTCGCGCCCGTGCATGTCGACGCAGTAGGCGCAGCCGTTGATCTGCGACACGCGCAGGTCGACCAGGGCGATCAGGCCCTTGCCGAGCGAGGTCTCCTTCAGGCGCGTGCTCAGGGCCAGCAGGCCCTGGAACAGTTCGGGAATCACGCGGGGATAGTTGGCAATGCGGGTGTCCATGGGGTGCTCCTTGGTTGGGGGTTCACAGGCAAGACGGGCCGGCTCACCGGCTTGTGACAGCGGCGGCGCGCGCGAGCTTGTCGGGATTGCGCTGCACGTGGATCGCGGCGATGCGCTCGCCCTCGAACTCGAAGGCCTGCACCGATTCCAGCGCCCCGGCGACGAAGCGGGCCAGGCCGGGCTCGCCGTTCACGCGCACCACGCGGTAGTCGACCTGGCCGTCGAAGCGGCGGTTCAGGGCGAAATACACCATGGCGAGGCGGCGCGCGCCGCGCAGCACGAAGCCGAAGGAAGGCACCTTGCCGCCGCCGTCGCCGACCAGCGCCGCCTGCTCGGTGAGCAGCGCCCGCATGCCGTCGATGTCGCCACGGCCCGCGGCGTCGGCGAAGGCCTGGACCAGGCGGCGGTGGCTCTCCGGGCTGACGGCAAAGCGCGGGCGGCTGGCCTGCACGCGCTCCGACGCCCGGTGCACCAGCTGGCGCACCGCCGCCTCGCTCTTGCCCAGCGCCTGCGCGAGTTCGCCGTAGTCCATGTCGAACACCTGCCGCAGCACGAAGGCGGCTCGCTCCTCCGGCCCGAGCTGCTCCAGCACCTTCAGCAGCGCCACCGACACATCCTCGGCGCGCTCCAGCAAGCCATGCGGCGTGTCCTCGTCGATCGGTTCGACCAGCGGCTCGGGCAGCCAGAGCCCGGGGTAGCGCTCGCGCTCCACCCGCGCCGCGCGCAGGCGGTCGATGGCGAGCCGGCTGACGACGGTCACCAACCAGGCTTCCGGATTGCGCAGCCCTTCGGTATCGGATTCGTTCCAGCGCAGCCAGGCGTCCTGCAGCACGTCCTCGGCGTCGGCGGCCGAGCCCAGCATGCGGTAGGCGATGCCCAGCAGGCGCCGGCGGTGGCGCTGGAACAGTTCGGTTCGGTGGTCCATGCCGGCAAGACGGCGGGACGCGGGCGCCTGTGACAGCCGCTCAGCGGCCGGCGCGGATCTTCCCCACCAGGGCCGTGGTCGAGTAGCCGTCGACGAAGGGAATCGCCACCGCCCGGCCGCCCCAGCTTTGCAGCAGCGCGGTTTCGGCCAACTTCGCCATGTCGTAGTCGCCGCCCTTGGCGTAGATGGCGGGGCGCAACTCGGCCAACAGCTGCACCGGCGTGTCCTCGTCGAACCAGGTGACCAGGTCGACGGAGGCCAGCGCCGCCAGCAGCGCGGCGCGGTCCTGTTCGTTGTTCAACGGCCGCTCCGGGCCCTTGCCCAGGCGGCGGGCGGAGGCGTCGGTGTTGACCGCCACCACCAGGCTGCCGCCCAGCGCCCGCGCCTGTGCCAGGTAGCTGGCGTGGCCGCGGTGCAGCACGTCGAACACCCCGTTGGTGAACACCACCGGCTGCGGCAGCGCCGCGACGGCGGCGGCGGCCTGCGCGCGCGCGACGATCTTGCGCAGGAAGTCGGGCGCCGCCGGCGCGGCCATCAGGCGGCGCGCGGGGCGGAGGCGGCGGACACCAGCGAGGCCGCCATTTCCTTTCGGAAGCGGTTGAGCTCCTGCACGCTCTTGAAGCTGCGGTCCATCAGCAGGCTCAGGTTGTGCAGGATGCGCTCGACCACCTTGCCTTCCCAGGCGGCATCGAAGGCGATCTGCTTGTCCAGCCAGTGCTCCAGCCACTCGGGGTTGGGCAGCCGGCTCTGGATGGTGTCGCGCGGGAACAGGGCCTTGTTGACGTGCAGGTTGGTCGGGTGCAGCGCCTGCGCGGTGCGGCGCGCGCTGGCCATCAGCACGCCGATCTTGGCGAAGGCCGCCTTGGCCTCGCCGCCGAACTTGTTGATGGCGCGCTTCATGTAGCGCAGGTAGGCGCCGCCGTGGCGTGCCTCGTCCTGGCTGAGCGTGGTGTAGATGTGCTTGATGACCGGCTCGGTGTGCCACTCGGCGGCGCGCCGGTACCAGTGGTTCAGGCGGATCTCGCCGCAGAAGTGCAGCATCAGCGTCTCCAGCGCGGGGGCCGGCTCGAACTCGAAGCGCACCTCGTGCAGCTCCTGCTCGGTGGGCACCAGCTCCGGCCGGAAGCGGCGCAGGTACTCCATCAGCACCAGCGAGTGCTTCTGCTCCTCGAAGAACCAGATCGACATGAACGCGGAGAAGTCGCTGTCGTCGCGGTTGTCGCGCAGGAACATCTCGGTGGCCGGCAGCGCCGCCCACTCGGTGATGGCGTTCATCTTGATGGTCTGCGCCTGCTCGTCGGACAGCCGCGAGGCATCGAAGCGGTCCCAGGGGATGTCCTTGTCCATGTCCCAGCGGACGGATTCGAGTTGCTTGAACAGTTCGGGGTAGAGCATGGCGGCAATCACGGAGTTGCCCGGATTTTAAGCGGCGGTGTGACGCTGGCGCGGCGCTTGCTACAGAATGGGGACATTCACGGGAGCCCGCGATGTACCGATGTCTTGCGATCCTGGTGGCCGGGGCCGCTCTGCTGCACGGACCGGCAGCTGCCCAGTCGGCGGCGTCGTCCGCCCAGCCAGTGACCTCCGCCGCCTGCCCGGCCCTGCTGCAGCAGCAGTTCCCGCGGCTGCAGGACGAGAAGCCTCAATCGCTGTGCCAGTACGCTGGCAAGGTGCTGCTGGTGGTGAACACCGCCAGCTACTGCGGCTTCACGCCGCAGTACAAGGGCCTGGAGGAGCTGTACGGCCGTTACCGCGACCGCGGCCTGGTGGTGCTGGGCTTCCCGTCCAACGACTTCGCGCAGGAGCGCGGCAGCAACGGGGAGATCGCCGAGTTCTGCGAGAACACCTACGGCGTGAAGTTTGCGATGTTCGCCAAGAGTGCGGTGCGCGGCAGCGACGCCAACCCGCTATTCAAGACGCTGGCGGCCAGGACCGGCCAGCAGCCCGGCTGGAATTTCAACAAGTACCTGGTTGGCCGCGACGGGCAGGTGGTGGCCCACTACCCGAGCCGCACCACGCCGCAGGACAAGGCCCTGGTCGCCCGGATCGAGCAGTTGCTGGCCGCGCCCTAGCGCTCTACAAATCCTTACCGGGCCGGATGCGCGCCATGGAACCCGGATCGGCGCGGCGTATCCATAGGCACAAGGATTTCAGTTGCTGCTGCGAAGCCTTTCGGATGCTGGTCATCCGACTGCAATCCCGGTGACGGCTCTTCTCCTCCTCCCTCCCTCCCTCTTCGTCACGGGGCGCTTCGCGGCTTTTTCTTTTCGGCGCGCGGCGGTGGGCATGGCCCACCGGCGTAGCGTCAGCAGGCCCGCCGGCGCGGGTCAGGCCGGTTGGCTTTCCTGGAAGCTCGCGCGCTGCATCAGCTTGGCCTGGAGCTTCTCCAGGTTGGCATGCGGCGTGCGCCAGTCGATGTCGGGGAAGCGGAAGTCCAGGTAGCCCAGCGCGCAGCCGACCGCGATGTCGGCCAGGCTGAAGTGGTTGCCGGCGCAGAACGGCTTGTCGGCGAGGCCCTGGCTCATGGCCTTCAGGCTCGCCTGCACCTTGCCGAGCTGGCGGTCGATCCAGGCCTGGCTGCGCTGGGCCTTGCTGCGGCCGGGCCAATTGGCTTCCAGCCGCGCCAGGATGGCCGCGTCGAGCACGCCGTCGGCCAGCGCCTCCCAGGTCTTGACCTCGGCCCGCTCGCGGCCCACGGCCGGGATCAGCTTGCCGACCGGCGACAGCGTGTCCAGGTATTCCACGATGACGCGCGAGTCGAACAGCGCCTCGCCGCCTTCCATCACCAGGCAGGGCACCTTGCCCAGCGGGTTGGACTCCGCGATCGTGGTGTCGGCGGCCCACACGTCCTCCTGCACGAACTGGTAGTCCAGCTTCTTCTCGGCCATGACGACGCGCACCTTGCGCACGTAGGGGCTGGTCACGGCTCCGATCAGTTTCATGGGGCTCTTGCTCGTGGGGAACACCGGGCCGATTCTAGGCGGAGCGGGTGCTGCGGCTGTGGCAGGCCGGCTACAGGGCGGGGGGCCGGGCGCGCCGCGATCGCACGCCTACAATCCGCCTTCCCATGACGCCGCTGTCCACCATTTCCGCGCTGTCGCCGCTGGACGGCCGCTACGCCGCCCGCCTGTCGGCGCTGCGGCCGCTCATGAGCGAGCAGGGCTACATGCACCGCCGGGTGCAGGTCGAAGTCTGCTGGTTCATCGCGCTGTCGGATGCCGGCTTCGCCGAATTCAAGCCGCTGACGCCGGGCGCGCGGACGTACCTGCTGGGGCTGGTGAAGAACTTCTCCGAGGCCGACGCGCTGGCGATCAAGGAGATCGAGAAGACCACCAACCACGACGTCAAGGCCGTGGAGTACTGGATCAAGTCCAAGTTCGAGGCCCGGCCCGAGCTGATGGCCGCCGCCGAGTTCGTGCATTTCGCCTGCACCAGCGAGGACATCAACAACACCAGCCATGCGCTGCAGCTCAAGGGCGCGCGCGAGCACGTGCTGCTGCCGGCGCTGGACGCGCTGGTCGCCAAGCTGCGCGAGATGGCGCATGCGTACGCCGAAGTGCCCATGCTCAGCCGCACCCATGGGCAGACCGCCAGCCCGACCACGGTCGGCAAGGAGATCGCCAACGTGGTGGTGCGGCTGGCCGGCGCGCGCGAGCGCATCGCCGCCGTCCGGCTGCTCGGCAAGATGAACGGCGCGGTGGGCAACTACAACGCCCACCTGGCGGCCTGGCCCGGGTTCGACTGGGAAGCCTTCGCCCGCAAGGTCGTGGAGACGCCCGAGCCGCTGGGCCTGGGCCTGGCGTTCCAGCCGTACAGCATCCAGATCGAGCCGCACGACTACATGGCCGAGCTGTTCGATGCGGTGGCGCGCGCCAACACCATCCTGGTCGACTGGGCGCGCGACGTCTGGGGCTACGTCAGCCTGGGCTACTTCAAGCAGAAGCTGCGCGCCGGCGAGATCGGCTCCTCGACCATGCCGCACAAGGTCAACCCGATCGACTTCGAGAACGCCGAGGGCAACCTGGGGCTGTCGAACGCGCTGCTGCGTCACCTGTCGGAGAAGCTGCCGGTCTCGCGCTGGCAGCGCGACCTGACCGATTCAACGGTGCTGCGCAACATGGGCGTTGCGCTGGGCTATGCGACGCTGGCGTACCACTCGCTGGGCATCGGCCTGGCCAAGCTGGAACTGAACGAGCCCGCGCTGGCGGCCGACCTCGACAAGGCCTGGGAAGTGCTGGCCGAGCCGATCCAGACCGTCATGCGGCGCTACGGCGTGCACGGCGCCTACGAGAAGCTCAAGGAAGCCACGCGCGGCAAGCAGGTGCGCCCGGAGGACCTGCACGCGCTGGTCCGCTCGCTGGACATCCCGCCGGCCGAGCGCGACCGACTGCTGGCGATGACGCCGGCCGCCTACATCGGCAAGGCGGCCGAGCTGGCCAGACGCGCCTGATGGCGCTCAAGTCCACCATCTTCAAGGCGCAGCTGGCGGTCGCCGACATCGACCACGGCTACTACGCCGACCATGCGCTGACACTGGCGCGCCATCCGAGCGAGACCGACGAACGCATGATGGTGCGGCTGGCGGCGCTGGCGCTGAATGCGCACGCGCTGCAGGACGACTGCGGCGGCGACGGCACCCTGGGCTTCGGGGCCGGGCTGTCGGACCCCGAGGATCCCGACGTGGTGCTGCGCGACTTCACGGGGCGCACCCGGCGCTGGATCGAGGTCGGGCAGCCGGACGACAAGCCGCTGGTGCGCGCCTGCTCCAGGGCCGACCAGGTGCAGGTCTACGCCTTCCACCATGCCGCCGAGGTCTGGTGGCGCGGCATCGAAGGCAAGCTGGCCCGGCTGGACAAGGTGCAGGTGTGGCGACTGCCCACCGCCGCGGCGCAGGCGCTGGCCGGGCTGGCCGAGCGCAGCATGCAGCTGCAGGCGACCGTGCAGGAAGGCGTGCTGATGCTGTCGTCGACGCGCGGCAGCGTGGACGTGGAGCCGGTGCGCTGGAAGTGACCGGCCGCGCCTAGGGCATGGCCCGGCCGCAGTTCCAGCAGCTCTCGAAGCCGCCCTCCACCAGTTCCCCGCAGCGGCAGAACCAGCGCCGCTGCGGCGTCGACTGGATCGCGTCCAGCAGTTCGAGGGCGGCGGCCTCCTGTTCGTCGTCGGCGATCCACACCTCCGGCAGGCACTGGTCGGGCGGCAGTTCCCCGGCCGCCGCGCCCAGGAAGTAGCGCTGGACGGAGGCGTCGAAGCCGGCGTGGCGCAAGGCGCCGACCCACAAGGCCGCAATGGCGATGTTGGGGGCGCGCGCCAGCCGCCGCATCAGCCTGGCGCCGGTGGCGCCGGTCCTTCGGCGGCGCGTTCGGCGTACCGGTTGAAGCGCCAGGCGTCGCCCTCCAGCGTGATGCGCCGCCAGGTGCGCCGCTTGGCCGCCGGGCTCATGCCGGGCCAGTGCTGCACCTCCTCGAAGCTGCGCCCGCAGCCCTTGCACACGGAGTCGCCCTGGCTGGTGGAGCAGATCGCGATGCAGGGCGTGTCGGGCGTGGTCTCGTACCAGGCCTTCCAGGCGTCCCAGGCCTGCGCCGGGAAGCCGTGCTCGTCGGCCTCGTCCTCGCGGTGGAACACCATCAGCGCATACACCTCGGCCAGGGCGCGCAGCTCGGGCACCAGCGTGATGCCGTCGGGCGAGGGCTTGCGGGCGCGCCAATAGTTGATGGCGGCTTCGATGTCGGTGATGTGGATGGCAGCCATGGCGCGCGACCGGGGCAGGCATGATAGCCCTGCAGCAAAGGGCGCGACGCGGGAGCGGATGCTATCCTCGCCCGCCATGAAGCTCATCGCGAAATGGCTGCTCAGCGCCACCGCGCTGCTGTTCGTGGCCTACGTCTACCAGGGCGTCGAGGTCCGCGACTTCACCGCAGCGATGATCGCGGCCCTCGTCATCGGGCTGTTCAACATGGTGGTGCGGCCCATCCTCGTGGTGCTGACCCTGCCGGTGACGGTGGTGACGCTCGGGCTGTTCCTGTTCGTCATCAACGCCCTGATGTTCTGGGCAGCGGCCTCGGTGCTGGACGGCTTCCAGGTGCCGGGCTTCCTGGCGGCGCTGGTCGGCTCGCTGATCTACTCGGCCATGGGCGTCGTGATCGACTCAGCGCTCGAGCGCCTGTTCCCCAAGCAGTGATTCCACCTTGCGCACGCGGCTGTCGATGATCGACGCCTCGATATGGTCGCCCGCGCCGCCGCCACGGCGCGCCAGTTCCTGCGCCGCCTTGAGCCGGTCCAGCGCCGCCGCGTAGTCGAGGTGCGCCACCTGCGCTTCGGCGTCGGCGCGGATGGCACGCAGCGTCTGGCCCTGCGCGCCATAGGCCCCCGACAGCGCCAGCCAGGCGGCGGCATCGCGCGGATGCACCGCCACCCAGCTCTGCAGGCGCTGCGCCGCATCGGCGGGCGCACCGGCGGCCTGGCGCGCCTGCGCCCATAGCAGCACTTCGGGCCGCGAGCGGGCGTCGGCCTCGAGCAGCGCGCCGGCGGCGTCCTTGCGTCCGCCGGCCAGCGCCACTTCCGCCGACAGCAGGCGCGCCTGCCGCCGGGCTTCGGGATCGGCCTCCACCAATGCGCCCAGCCGCTGGGCGTGCAGGACCGCGGCACCGGCATCGTTCAGGCGCGAGGCGGCCAGGCTGGCGGCGTACAGCACCGCCGCCCGGCGCGTGGAGGGAGCATCGGCGGGCAGGCTGGCGGCCTCCCGCACCAGGCCGCGCAGCGCGTCCACGCCGACCGCCGACAGGGCCCGGGCGCGGGCGGCCATCAGCGCGTGCAGCAGGGCCGGGCCCGTGGCGACGCGGGATTCCTCGCGCGGCAGCAGCTGCAGGCGCGACTGCATGTCGGCACTGCGCTCGGTCGTCATCGGGTGGGTGCGCAGGTAGGGAAAGGCGCCGGTGTCGTTCAGGCGGCCGGCCTGCTGCAGCTTGTCGAACATGCCCACGAAGCCCTGCGGATCGAAGCCGGCCTGCACCAGGATGCCGTAGCCGACCCGGTCGGCCTCCCGCTCCATGTCGCGCGAGAAATTGAGCTGGTTCTGCACCGCCAGCGCCTGGCTGCCGGCCACCATGGCGTTGGCCGCGTCGGGACTCTTGCTGGCCGCCAGCGCCCCCAGCACCATGGCCCCGATCACCCAGGGCGCCTGCCGCTTTTCCTGGCTGACCAGGCGCGAGATGTGGCGCTGCGTCACGTGGCTCAATTCGTGCGCCAGCACCGAGGCCAGCTCGTCGCGGCTGGCGGTGACGCTCACCAGCCCCAGGTGCAGCCCGAGCCAGCCACCCGGCAGCGCGAAGGCGTTGACGCTGCGGTCCTTGCCCAGCAGCACCTGCCAGGCGAAGCGCTCGTCCAGTTCCGGCGACAGCTCGCCGCGTGCGCGGGCCGCGTCCAGCAGCGGCTGCCAGATGCCCTGCACGTACTCCACCAGCACCGGGTCGTCGATGTAGTCCGGGTCGCGATAGAGCTCGCGCGCGATCTTCTCGCCCAGCCGGCGCTCGGCCGCGCTGCTCATCTCGCTGCCGTCGCCCAGGGTGGGCAGCTGCGCCTGCGCTTGCGCGGACGGCAGCCACCCCAGGGCCGCGGCCAGCACCGCAGCCACGAGGCGCTGGCGGGCGGTTGTGCGTACGCTGGAAGTCATTGGCCCCAATGATGCGGCACAAGCGTAAATGGGAGGTAACAGCCCGATCCGGGTGGGCTCGGGGCCGGCCCCTTATGATTGCCGCGATCCTTCCAGCGAGATGTCCATGAGCGGCTTCACCCATTTCGACGCCCAGGGCCAGGCCCACATGGTCGACGTCGGCGCCAAGGCCGCAACCCACCGCATCGCGGTGGCGCAGGGCCGCATTGCCATGCAGCCGGCGACGCTGGGCCTGATCCGACAGGGCACGGCCCGCAAGGGCGACGTGCTCGGCGTGGCGCGCCTGGCCGGCATCATGGGCGCCAAGAAGACCAGCGAGCTGATCCCGCTGTGCCACCCGATCGCGCTGACGCGCGTGGTCGTGGAGTTCGAGCTGGACGAGGCAGCGCATGCCGTCCTCTGCACCGCCACGGCCGAGACGGTCGGATCCACCGGCGTCGAGATGGAGGCACTGACCGCGGTCCAGGTGGCGCTGCTGACGATCTACGACATGTGCAAGGCGGTGGACCGCGGCATGACCATGGGCGACGTGAAGCTGCTGGAAAAGCGCGGGGGCAAGTCGGGCGACTACACCGCGCCGGCCTGAGAAGCACGGGGGCGGTTCGCCCAATCGGCGTGCTGCCGCGGGAAAGCGGCGCGATAGCGCGCCAGGTACCACAACGCGAGGTCTTCGCGCCCCTTCATCACGGCGCTCTCGACGACTTTCTCGATCACGGCCGGCTCGGGCGAGTGGTGCAGCAGCCTCAGGCTGCTCGCCAGCGTCCAGTCCGCGTTGCCGGCGGTGAGCGGCGCGGTCGTGAGCTCCGCGAACTGCGCGTGCGAGCGGAACAGCCGCGTCTGCCGCCCGTGAGCGAGCGGGTCGTCCCGGTATCGCTCGATGCGGTCTTCCGGCCGCAGGTAGATCTGGCTGACGCGCTGGTAGTCCCATGCCGCGTAGCCGACGGCCAGCCCGAGCAACGCCGGCAGCGCGATGGCGTAGCCGTGCTCGCTCCCGCGGTCTGGTTCGCGGCGAGGCCACAGGATGCCGATGGCCAGTCCGCAAGCCAGCTGGAACGGCCCGTACCACAACGGGTACTCCACGGCGCTGTGGGCGGCGACCAGCCCCAGCACGGCCCAGGCGAGTCGCCGCCGGTCCTCGGCTTCTGCCCACGGCCGCGAGCGCAGCACCCACCAGCCCGCTGCCGCCATGGCAAGGACCGCGGCCGGAACGCCCAGTTCCACCGCCAGGTGCAAAGGCAGGTTGTGCGCGTTGTCGAGGATGTCGCAGAAGCGCTCGCCGGGGTAGAGCGTGACGAAGTGGGCGTAGTCGAGTTCGCCCCAGCCCCAGCCCGCCAGCGGCCGCTGCGCGATCAGGTGCAGCACGTTGGACCAGAGGACCGTCCGGCTGCTGCAACCCGGGAGGCCGGTCACGCGCTCCCAGATCGGTACGGCGGCAACGCCGGCGACCTGCTGCAACCACGGCAGCGCCAGAGCCGCGGCGACATAGGCCACGGCTGCCACAAGCCACAGCCTGGAGCGGTACTTGCGATCCGCATCGGCCCACACGAGCGCGGCAAGGCCGAGCAGCAGCAGTTGCAGCAGTCCGACGCGTGACGTCGTGGCGGCACTGCCGACCGCCAGCACGGCGGCAGCCAGGTAGCGCCAGCCCCTCGCGCCTCGCGGGAGCCCCCAGAGCAGCGCGGCCAGCGCGATGGCACACAGCGAGCCGAACTGGTTACGCTGGCGCAGGTTGGCGAAGGCTTCCGCGCGGGGCGATGCGCTGGCGAAAGGCGCCAGCGCATCGGCCACGCCGAACGACTGGGCCAGCGCGATGGCCGTGCTGGCCAGGCCGGCGGCCAGCCACGCCGCCGCGACCACGCCCACGAAGCGCGGGTCGCGGCGGCGCTGGCTTGCCGCCGCGGCGGCAACGACGATCAGCGCCAGCCCGGCCAGCAACGTCGACGGATCGGGCTCCACGCTGCGCCAGGCCGTCCAGCCGCCGAGGGCGGCGGCGCCGGCGCCCAGGAGCATCGGCAGGCCGCCGGCTCCCGTGAACGCCGCCAGCACGAGGGCACACGTCGCGCTGAATAGCCAGGGCTGTACGCTGGACGAGGGCCCGCCCGCGACCGGGGTGAGCCAGGGCAGGCTGCAGCACAGGAACACTGCGCAGAGCCGCAGCGCTTGCGGCCAGGGTGGGCTGGCGCTCATGGCTGGCCGTCCGGCACGGTAGCGGGCCGGCCCTGCGCCGCGAGCCAGGCCGCCAGCGGGGGACGTTGCGCGCGCAGCTGCGCGAGCCAGGCCTCGTAGCGCCGCGGAAACGCCCGCGACAGGCGCTGCGCATGGTGCTGGGCCTCCTCGTGCCGCCCCAGCAGCCAGGCGCTCTCGACCAGGCGCGTGATCACGACCGGCTCCGCGGAGAAGTGCAGCAACTGGCGGGCGAGCGCGAACACCTCGGGTGCGTTGCGGTCATCAGGCACCATGCCTGCCATGCGCGCGAAGTCCACCTGGCCGCGAAAGAGGAAGCTGCCCTCGGCCGCGGCGATGACCGCTTGCTGGGCCTCGCGCGAGCGGCGCTCCTGGGGGTCGTAGATCGCTGCCACCGCTGCGTACTGCCGGCTCGCGAGCACGGCGCCGCAGGCCAGCAGGATGGCCATCGCCGACAAGCCGCGAGCGGTTCCCTGGGGTGCAGACGGCACCGCCACGAACCAACCGGCAGCAAGGGCGGCCAGGAACAGGTGCGTCGGGGTCCACAGCGGCAGTTCCACCATGCTGTGCATTACGAGCACGCCCAGCATCAGGGCCGGATATGCGGCCGCGGGCTCCCGGCGCGCCCTGCGCCACGCGCGCAGGCCGAGCCACACCAGCCCCACCGCGACTGCCACCGCGGCGGGCAGGCCCAGCTCCACGGCCACGTGCAGCACCAGGTTGTGGGCGTGATCGAGCAGTTGCTCGCCGCCCCCGAAGCGCAGGGGCAGCAGCGCCTCGTAGTGGGCAAACCCGAACTCGCCCCAACCCCAGCCCGTCCACGGCCGCAGCAATGCCATGTCGATCGCGTTGCCCCAAAGCACCAGGCGGCTGTCCGAGCCCAGGCCCGCGAAGCGTTCCTGGATGCTGCGAGGCTCGAAGCCGTGCAACGCCGCGAGCCAGGGAACGATCACGGCCGCCGACACGTACAGCACCGGCTGCAGCGTGAGCAGCCGCCGTGCACGCGCATGCGATGCACCGCGCAGCAGCGCCACGGCGCCTGCCGCCACCGCGAGAACGGCGAGCCCGGCAATCCGGGAGGCGGACGCCGCGATCGCGAACTGGAGGACGCCGCAGGCGATCCATGCCATCGCTTGCGACAACAGGCCACGAGCGAGCGCCCAGGCCGCCGCGACGCTCGCCAGGACGAGCAGCACGGCGAACAGGTTGGTCTGGCGGAACACGCCGAAGGCAATGCCGCGCTCCAGTGACTCCACGACCCACGGATGGAGGTGCCACGCCAGTCCGAAATACTGGAGCAGGCCTTCCAGCGCATTGGCGATGGCGCCGGCCAGCAGCGCCAGCAGGAAGGCGGCAAGGGAGCGGTCGTCCTTCTGGAGTCCGCTGGCACCATGCAACGCCAGCACGGCCAGCAGGCCAGCGCCGGTGGCGAGCAATGCAGGGCCGGGATAGGGACCGCGGTGGAAGAACAGGACGGCGCAGGCGAGGGCGAGGAACAGGACGGATGCGCGCCGCATGGCGCCCGGGCCCCAGCAGCCGGCGGCGAGTGCCAGCATCGCCGTGGCGAAAAGATCGAACCGGACCACCCCGGAGGGTGGCGATGCGAACGGGTACAGCAACGCGGCCGCCAGCAGGAAGCCACCGGCCCACGGGCGCACGCGGCGCACCGTTTCGGCCAGGCCACGTTCCCCTTTCGTTCTCAGCACGGTGGAAATCGAAGAACCCATATGCCCGAAAATAGCCGCGATGGCGTCTCCCTCCAGCGTTCGCCGCGGCTCCACACTCTAGCGGTACCTTGAACCCTTCCATCCTTGCCGAACCCCGGCAACCCGGCCTGCGCAGCCTGGTCCTCGTGGTCGGCGCCCTCCTGATCATTCCCGGGGCCACCCTCGTTTCCGACCACTACCCGCCGTGGCTCGCCTTCCACTCGGAGGCAGTGGCGCTGGTCGGCCTCGCCTTGCTGTTCGTCGGCATCGTGCCGCGCCGACCCGATGGCCTCCAGGTGCCCTGGCCCGCGCTCTTCACGTTCGCACTCGCACTGCTTCCCTGGGTCCAGTGGATGGCGGGGGTGAATCCGTACATGGGGGATGCGCTGCTGTCCAGTCTCTATCTCTGCGCCCTGGGCGTGGCCATCGCCGCCGGCCACGAACTCGCGCGCCGCAACGGCTCGGACCCGCGCGTGTCTACGTGGGTGTTCGCGCTGTGCGTGTTCAGCGCGACCGCATCGGCGGCCATCGGCGCGATCCAGTGGTTCGGGCTCACGAACTCCGCCGGACCACTCGTCGTCGACGTGGATGCGGGAACCCGTGCCGTCGGCAACGTCGCCCAGGCCAACCACCTGGGCACCATCTGCCTGCTGGGCATTTGCGGGCTGGCCTACCTGTTCCATGTACGGCTGATAGGGGCCTGGGCGCTCCTGCTCGGCGTCGCCTTCCTGTCGGCGGCTACGGCGCTGACGCAGTCCAGGACGAGCATCGTCGCCGTCGTGTGCCTTGCCACCGCTTACCTGATCTACCGGAAGCGCGCGGAGCTTCGGATCGCGCGCACGGCGGTGGCCGCCTGGGTGCTCCTGTATGTAGTCACCTGGCTGCTCGTACCGGCTGCAGCCCGGCTGCTGCTGCTGGGAGGCGGGCGCGAGGACGCCATCGCCGCCGACAACGGTAGGTGGGAGCTGTGGACGCAAACCTGGGCCGGCATCCTGCAGCGGTTCTGGACCGGCTACGGCTGGAACCAGACGATGGCCGCCCACATCGCCGGCGCCACGGAAGTGCCCGGGCGGCTGACGGCTGCGTATGCGCACAACGGCCTGCTGGACCTGGCGGCCTGGATCGGGATTCCGGGCGCCTTGCTGGTGCTCGGCGTCATGGGGTACTGGCTCTGGCGCAGGTTCCGCGCGCCGGGAAGTGGTGCGGGCGTGCACACCGTGCTCTGCCTGATGCCTCTGCTGGTCCACTCGCTGGTCGAATATCCGTTCGCCTACGCCTACTTCCTCATCCCGGCAGGGCTGGCCGTGGGCTGGATGTCCTTCGGCTGGGGCGCGATTCGGATTCCGTCCGGCATGGCGGTGCTGGGACTGGCCCTTGCCACGACCGTCGCGGCGCGGGTGGCCGTGGAATACCTGGCGGTCGAAGAGGAATTCCGCGCGGTCCGGTTCAGCGAAGCCCGCATCGGTGTCCCCGTCCCCGTGGGGCAGGCACCGCAACTGCTGCTGAACACCCAACTGGCCGCGATGCTGAAGGCGGCTCGCACCCTGCCCGCTCCCGGCATGTCACGCGAAGAGCTCGATTCGCTGCTGGCCGTGTGCCGTCGCTACGCCTATTCGGCACTCACGTTCCGTTGCGCTGCCGCGGCAGCGCTCAATGGCGACCCGCAGCAAGCCGAAGCGATGATGCGCAGCTTCCGCGGCCTGTACGGCGAGAAGGCTTACGCGATCGCCGCAGGCAAGCTGGAAAGGCTGGCTGAGGACAGCTCCAGGCCCGCGCCGTCCGACGCACCCTGAGAGGCGCGACGGCCCGGGAAAAGAAAAGGGCCCCCGAAGGGGCCCTGCATGGCGTAGCCTGTCCGATCAGGGCGACGGGCTGGTCAGCGCGGTGGTGGTGGCGCTGCAGGAGCCCGGCAGGTACTTGCGGACCGTGGCGCTGTCGGAGCCGCAGATCCAGTTCGGCACGGAACTGCCGACGGATGCCGTGGTCATCGCCGTGCCGGCCGTGTCGGCCGGGATCAGTTGCACCTTCAGGCCGTTCAGCGACGAATCGATCACCGAGTTGAGCGTCAGTTCGACGCCACCGTTGGCGTCGGTCGAGATCTTCGACACGTACTTGCCCGAGCCAGTCGAGGTCTCGCAGCCCCAGGCGCCCGCAGCCAGCGAGGAGCTGGCGGCCGCGGTCTGGTACTTCTCGGTGATGGTCGTGCGGCAGGTACTCAGGGCGAGCACCACCTCGGACATCTTGGCCTTCTTGGTGTAGTCCTGGTAAGCCGGCAGGGCGACGGCGGCCAGGATACCGATGATCGCGACCACGATCATCAGTTCGATCAGGGTGAAACCTTTTTGCATCTGCTTCATGGGTCCTCCAGAGGTTGTTGCGAAGCTCGGCAGTTGTGCAATTGCTGTGCCAGCTTGAAATGAGAACTTTGTCACACGTTGTAGGAACGTCCGAGATGCAGTCTGACACGCCTGACAGCCAATTCCGACAAAGTTGTCACTTTGGTAACCATCTCATCACTGGGAAGATCATGTAAGCCGCGCGCTACTTGATGCAGACCGAGCGCACCTGCTTGAGGTCGGTCAGGCCCATCATGATCTTCTCCATGCCGTCCATCTTCAGCGTGCGCATGCCGCCGGCAACCGCGCTGACGAACAGCTCGGCGACGCGCGCCCGCTCCTGGATCAGCTTCTTGATCTCGTCGTCCCCGACCAGCAGTTCATGCAGGCCGACGCGGCCCTTGTAGCCGGTCTTGTTGCACTTCTCGCAGCCCACGGCCCGGTAGAAGCGCAGCCGGCCGTTCTCGCCGTAGCTCCGGACCCAGCCCTCGTACAGCTTCTTGGCCTCGCCTGCGTAGTCGGCCTTCCAGGCGGCCGTGTGGCGCAGGTCGTCGGCGTACTCGGCGATGAACGTCTTGATCTCGTCCGGCTCGGGGAAGTAGGCCTCCTTGCAGTCGCACAGGCGCTTGGCCAGGCGCTGCGCCAGGATGCCGAGCAGGGCGTCGGCGAAGTTGAACGGGTCCATGCCCATGTCCAGCAGGCGGATGATGGACTCGGGCGCCGAGTTGGTGTGCAGGGTGGAGAACACCAGGTGGCCGGTGAGCGAGGCTTCCACGCCCATGGACACCGTTTCCTTGTCGCGCGACTCGCCCACCATGATGATGTCCGGGTCGGCCCGCAGGAAGGCCCGCATCACCAGCGCGAAGTCGATGCCGGCCTTCTTGTTGATCTGCACCTGGCGCAGGCCCTTCTGGGTGATTTCCACCGGGTCCTCGGCGGTCCAGATCTTGGTCTCGGGCGTGTTCAGGAACTTCAGGATCGAGTGCAGGGTGGTGGTCTTGCCCGAGCCAGTGGGGCCGCAGACGTAGAACAGCCCGTACGGCTTGCTGACGGTCTTCTCCAGCCGCTCCTTGTTGACGGGCGTGAGGCCGAGCTTCTCCAGCGGGATCGGCTCGCCGGCGGCCAGGATCCGCATCACCACGTCCTCGACACCGCCGGCCGAGGGGATGGTGGCCACGCGCAGCTCGATGTCGAGCGGCCCGTACTTCTTGAACTTGATCTTGCCGTCCTGGGGCTTGCGGCGCTCGGAGATGTCGAGGTCGCACATGATCTTGAGGCGCGTGACGAGCGCCTGGCGGAAGTGCGAGGGGACCTCGATGTAGGGCACCAGGCTCCCGTCGATGCGGAAGCGGATGCCGGTCTTGCCCTTGCCCGGCAGCGGCTCGATGTGGATGTCCGAGCAGCGCTGGTTGTAGGCGTCGATGATGACCTTGTTGACGAACTTGACCAGTTCGTTGTCCGAGGCGGCCGACTCCAGGCTGGTGTCGTCGCCGTCGTCATCGGCCGGCGCGGTCAGGTCGGCCAGCAGTTCGTCGATGGAGGCGCCGCCCTCGCCGGCGCCATAGAGCTGGGCCAGCGTCTCCTCGAATTCGGTTTGGGTGGTGACGCGGTAGGAAAACTTGGAGTGGCGCGGGAACACCTGGGGCACGATGCGCGAGCCGCGCACCGCCTCCGGGTCCACGCACATCACCACCAGCCCGTCGGCCGACTCCTCCAGCGGGATCCAGCCCTGCTCCTCGACGAAGTCGCGCTTGAGCGGCCCCTGCAGCTGCTCGGAGCGGATACGGCCGGCATTGAACGGCTCATAGGGCACGCCGAAGAACTTGGCCAGCGACGGGCCGATCTGCGCCGGGCGGATCTGGAAGTCGGCCATCAGCACGTGTTCGACCGGCTTGCCTTCCTCGCGCGCCTTGGCGATGCACTGCTGCAGCTCTTCCTGAGTCAGCACGCCGTCGGCCAGCAGGCCGTCGTACTTGGTCGCCCGCCGGCGCTGGCTCTCCTGCTCCTTCTGCATGCGCTGGCGGATGGCCGTGGCCAGCGTCTTGCACAGCTGCGCAGCGCCTTCGATCTCCAGCTCGCCGAACGGCTGGTCGCTCTTGTTGTTGATCACCTGGATGACGCCGTGCAGCACGTCGCCATCGAGGATGGGCACCACCAGCATCTGCTTGGTGCGGTAGCCCGATCGCTTGTCCACCTCCTTCAGGAAGCTCAGGGTCGGGTGGATGCGCTTGAGCGCCTCGTCGTCGTAGACGTCGGCGATGTTGACCATCTGCCTGGCATGCGCCACGTAGCCCGCGATGCTCTGGGTGCCGATCGGCAGCTTCAGGTCCTTGGCCGCGTTCAGCCCGGTCTTGACCTTGGAGATGATCGCCGTGCGGTCCTCGTTGACCGCGTAGAGCGTGAGCCGGTCCGCGTTGAACAGCTTGCAGATGTCCTGGCTGGACTCCAGCATGATCTGGTCGATGTTCTCCGTCTCGTGGATCTTGGTCGTGACGACCTGGAGCTGCCGGAAGAACAGCGCTTCGAAGGTGACGCCGCGCTTGTCGGGCGGCAACTGCTGCGAGTCGAAGAAGGCCTGCGAATCCCGCTCTTGCTTGAGGACGGCGCTCATGGAAGCTCCTGGACGTGCGCGCTGCGCGAGCCGCTACAGCTCGAATTCCTGGCCAGCGCGCAGGTAGCGGATGTCGTGGGTGACGTTGGGGCCGAAAGGCTGCGTCTGGTCGAAGCGCTGGATCTCGGCCATGATCAGGTCGGTTTCGGCCGGCTTGGTGTGGGTGATGAAGATCGGGAACGACCGGCCCCGCTCGATGCAGTCGAGCTCCTCGGCCAACGCGTGCGGCGACAGGTGCAGGCTGCGGCGAGCCAGGTCCTTCTCGCGGTTGCTGAAGGCGGTCTCGATCACCAGGGCCGCGACGTTCATCTCGTTCAGCCGCCGCCAGAACGCCGGGTTGCGCTCGGTGTCGCCGGTGAACACCCAGTGGCCTCCGCCGCCGGAAATCGCATAGCCGCAGGCCGGCACCGTGTGCACCGCCGGCATCACCTCGATGCGCTTGCCGCCCAGCTCCAGTACCTGCCCGACTTGGATCTCGTGGAAGGTGATGAAGGGCTTGTCCGGCGTCGGGATGCGGCTGAAGTCCGGCCAGATCACGTTGTTGAAGACGTGCTGCCGCAGCGCCACAAGCGTGCCGGGCAGCGCATGGATGCACACGGGTCGCATGAGCTGCGAGGCGATCGAGTCGACCATCAGGGGCAGCGCCGCGACGTGGTCCAGGTGCGAGTGCGTCAGCAGCACGTGGCCGATGCCCGCCATCTCCTGCAGGGTCAGGTCGCCGACGCCGGTGCCGGCATCGACCAGCACGTCGCCGTCGACCAGGAACGAGGTGGTCCGGCAGCCCCGGGCGATCGCGCCCGAGCAGCCCAGCACGCGCACCCTCATGTCAGGCCCCCGGGCGCGATGCGCGGCAGGCGCAGGCGCGCCTGGCGGGCGGCAGGGAAGGGCGGGCGGCGCGGGCCATGGCGGTCCTCACTTGGTTTCGAAGTTGGTGGCGCCATCCCATTCGGGATCGAAGGGCAGCAGCCTCATCGAGGCTACACGTTCGGAATACAAATCGTAAAGGTATTTCCTCGGGTTCATCCGGTGCAGGTTGAGCAGCAGGGTGTCGCACTGGTCCCAGTCCTGGGCCCGGTAGGCCTTGAGGAAGGTGCCCCAGGCCTTGAGTTCCTCGGTCTGCGGCGCCTCCAGCCGGTCGGCCGGCGCCAGCGGCCAGAAGATGGCCACCGCCTGCTCCTTGCCCTTGACGCGCACCCGGTCCAGTTCCTGCCAGGCGAAGCGGGTCGCCCGCTTGCGGGTGGATTCGCTGACCACGATGTCGACCCCGTAAACCTTGGACAGGCCTTCGAGCCGAGAGCCCAGGTTGACCGCGTCGCCGATCACCGTGTAGCTGCGCCGCACCTGCGAGCCCATGTCGCCGACGCACATCATCCCGGTGTTCAGGCCGATGCCCACGCCGATCTCCGGCAGGCCCTTGGCGCGGTGCTCCTCGTTGATGCGGCGCACGGCGTTGGCCATCTCCAGCGCGCTCTTGACCGCCAGGTGCGCGTGCTCGCCCGTTTCCACCGGGGCGCCCCAGAACGCCATGACGCAGTCACCCATGTACTTGTCGATGGTGCCGCGGTTGCCCCGGATGATGTCGGTCAGCCGGTTGAACACCGCGTTGAGCAGCTCCTGCAGCTGCACCGGCTCCATCTTCTCGGACATCTTGGTGAAGCCGCGCATGTCGCAGAACATCACCGTCAGCTCCTTGTTGGACGCCTGCATGCTGTAGCTGTCCGGGTCCTTGACCATCTCGTCCACCAGCTCGGGCGGCACGTAGGTGCCGAACAGGTTGGCCAGCTCGCGCTTGGAGCGGCTCTCGACGAAGTAGCCGTAGCTCATGTTCAGCGCGAAGGCGGTCAGCACCATGGCCAGCGAGGAAGCCAGGGGCAGTACCAGCCCGGCTCCCAGGTACAGCCCGAAGTTCAGTCCGACCACCGCCGCCAGCACGGCGAAGCTGGTGGCCACCGCCTTGGGCGCGGACAGCAGCGGCAGTGCGAGCGCGAGCAGCAGGCCGACCACGAACAGCACCACCACTTCGTAGCCCATGGCGTAGTCGGGCTTGACCGGCAGCCGCCCATCGAGCAGGCCGGAGATCAGGTTGGCGTGCGTCTCCACGCCCGGGTAGGTCTCCCCGACCGGCGTGGACCGCAGGTCCTGCAAGCCGGGCGCCGTGGTGCCGACCAGCACGATCTTGCCCTTGAGCGCACCGGGTGCGATGCGTTGCGACAGCAGGTCGGCCGCCGAGATGTACTTGAACGACCCGCCGTTCGGGCCGCCCGGCCCGCGGAAGGGGACCAGCGCAGCCACCCGCTCGTCGACCGGCAGGCTCATGGTCTTCTGCCCCAGGCGCAGCACGACGCTGTCCAGCGCCTGGTAGCTGCGGCCGCCGCCTGGGGGGAAGCCCGGCTCCACCGAGGGCATTCCCATCAGGAGGCGGAACATGGCAAGGGTCAGCGATTCGTAGTAGCGGTCCTCGAACTCCGCCAGCAGGGGGACCGAGCGGACCACGCCGTCGAAGTCGACGACCGGGTTGAAGAAGCCGGCCATGGGAGCGGCCTTGGCGAGCTGCTCGATGCTGGCTCCGTAGCCGTTCCACTGGAAGAAACGGATCGGGCGGCCCAGCAGGTCCTGCGGCTGCATCACGGGCGCCGGCAGCACGCCCGAGCGGCCGCCACCGCGGTCGCTGCTGAAGTAGTAGCCCAGTACCACGGGCCGGTCGGCCAGCGAGCGGGCGAAGACCGCGTCGTAGTCCAGCATCGGGCCGAGCTGCTCGATGCGGCTGGCAAAGCCCGGCTGGTCCTTCAGCTCGCCCTGGGCCAGCTGGCGCAGGCGCTTGAGGCCTGAGCTTTCGTCCGGCTCGGCGAACACGACGTCGAAGCCGAGAACGGCCACCTGCTGGCGCTGGAACAGTTCGTCGGTGAGCTGCGCCAGCCGGTTGCGGCTCCAGGGCCAGCGGCCGACCTCGCCCAGGCTCTTCTCGTCGATGTCGACGATGACGATGCGCTCGTCCAGCGTGCCCGGCATGGTGGCGCGCAGGCGCGCGTCGTACAGGATCTGGTCCAGCCGGTGCAGCCCGACCAGCGGCATCGCGCCGGTGGCATGCAGCAGCGCGATCAGCAGGGGAACCAGCGTCAGGCCGATGCGGGCCCAGTGCCTGCCCAGCAGGCGGATCCACCCCGGCATCTCGCTGGTGTTCCTCGGGCCGGGCCGGGCTCAGCCCTGCACGAACTGCATCTGGGTGCCCGCCAGCTCCAGCATGTCGCCGTTCTTGAGCGTGACCGGCTCCTGGCCGACGGCGGTGCCATTGAGCATCGGCTTGTTGCCGCCCTCGACGTGCGCAACGACGAAGCCATGCGGGCGCTTGGTGATGGCGGCAACCGCCACGCCCGGCTTGCCGATGGTGGTGACCACCTTCACCAGCGGCACCTCGCGGCCGGCGGCCGCGCCCGACATGACCTTGATCGCGCCCTTGACTTCGCCAGCGGCGTCAGCGGGAGCGGCCGCTGCCGACGGGGCCGTCGCAGCGCCGGCCGGCTTGGCGACCGGCGGCGGCACCATGCCGGCCTTCATGATCATGGTCTTCTCGAAGGTGGCGCCCGGCACCTCGTTGATGTACTTGATCTTGTATTTGCCGATCTCGACCGTGTCGTTGTTCTGCAACAGCTGCTTCTTCACGGCCTTGCCGTTGATGTAGGTGCCGTTGGTGCTGTTCAGGTCCTCGAGGTAGACCTCGTTGCCGGTCAGCTGCAGCACCGCGTGCTCGCCGCTGACGGCCAGGTTGTCGATCACGATGTCGTTGTACGGACGCCGGCCCAGCGTCGTGCGGTCCTTCGTCAGCTGTACTTCCTTGATGACGACACCGTCGATCGAAACGATCATTTTCGGCATGTCCCACTCCTGTTCGTGATCTCTTCTCGCATTGTCGATACCGAAGACCGATTGTCTACTTTCCCAGCAATCGGGAGATGAGCCCCTTCTTTTTCGTTCCGCTGTCCGATTGCGCGAGGAGCACCGAGATATTGTCGCGCCCCCCGTTGGCATTGGCGGCGTCCACCAGCTGCAGCGCCTTTTCGTCCAGCGGCGCATCGGACGTCAGGATGCGGGCGATGCCCTCGTCGTCCACCATGTCGGACAGGCCGTCGGAGCACATGAGGTAGATGTCGCCGGCCTCCACGCGGTGCTCGTTGACCTCCAGCAGCACGGCGTCCTCCACGCCCAGCGCGCGGGTGACCAGGTTCTTGTTGGTGGACACCGCCGCCTGCTCGGGGGTGATCAGGCCGGCGTCGATCTGCTCCTGCAGCAGCGAGTGGTCCTTGGTGATCTGCACCAGTTCGGCCCCGCGCTGGCGGTAGCAGCGCGAGTCGCCGATGTGGCCGAGCAGCAGCCGGCCGTCCTGGAACACGCCGACCACCAGCGTGGTGCCCATGCCGGAATACTGCGGATTGGAGTTGGCGGCGTTGAAGATCGACCGGTTGGCGTTGTCGACGCAGATCTCCATCGCCCGGCGCACCTCCTTCGAATTGGCGTGCCGCCCGGCCTGCGTGAGCCACCGCCCGAGCTCCGACTTGATGAAGGTGGTGGCCATGCCGCTGGCGATCTCGCCGGCGTTGTAGCCGCCCATGCCGTCCGCCAGGATGGCCAGCCGCGTGGGCTCGTCGTAGGTGACGGAGTCCTCGTTGTTCTCGCGCGCGAGGCCAGGGTCGGTGCGGGTGCTGAATTCGTAGTTCATGGCTGGCCGGCTCATTCTTTCGGATCGGCCCCGGGAGCGTCGGGCTTGCTGAATACCGCCGTCTTCTCGAATCCGGCGGCGCCGCCCGCTGGCGGGGACGCATCATAGCCGGGCGCCGACGGCAGGCCCGGGCTGGCGCGCTCGAACGCAGCCGGGGCCGATGCCGCCATCACGACGGTCTTTTCCGCGGCGGCCTGCGCCTGCGCCGCGGACGACAGCGACAGCGACAGCGACAGGGCGATGGTGCCGTCGGGATCGGCCGGCGCGCGGGCGGGTGCGCCCGGCGTGCCCGGCGCCATCAGCGCCCTCAGGTCGGCGGCGAACTGGTCGCCGTCCTGGTAGCGTGCCTCGGGCTTCTTGGCCAGCGCCAGCGCAACGACTGCTGCCAGGCGATCGGGTATGTCGCGCCGCACGATGCGGATGTCCGGCGCCTCCTCGTTGGCGATCTTGTACATCAGCTCCGCCATCGAGTCGCCGCGGAAGGGGAGCACGCCGGTGAGCATCTGGAACAGCATCACGCCCAGCGAATACAGGTCGGAGCGGCCGTCCACCTTCTTGCCGGCGATCTGCTCGGGCGACATGAAGCTGGGCGTGCCCAGCACCAGCCCGGTCTTGGTCTTGCTGGAGTCGGTGATGCGGGCGATGCCGAAGTCGGTGACCTTGACCGTGTCCGAGTCGAACTCGTACATGATGTTGGCCGGCTTGATGTCCCGGTGCACCACGTTCTGGCGGTGGGCGTAGGCCAGCGCCTCCGCCACCCGGGCTACGATGGACAGCACGCGCGGCACCGGCAGCAGCTGTCCGTCGCGGCAGAAGTCCGACAGGTCCTTGCCGCGCAGGAATTCCATGGCGATGTAGGCCAGGTCGTGCTCCTCGCCGGCATCGAAGATGGTGACGATGTTCTGGTGCTGCAGGCGCCCCGCCGTCTCGGCTTCGCGGAAGAAGCGGTCGCGCGCATCGGCCAGCTCCTCGCCCTCGAACTCCTGCGACAGCGCCATGGTCTTGATCGCGACCACGCGGCCGATCTTCGGGTCCTTGCCCATGTAGACCACGCCCATGGCGCCCTTGCCCAGCTCCTTCTCGACCTGGTAGCGGCCCAGCATGGGTTTTTCGACCGCACCGCCGTCCAGCAGCAGGGTGCCGCCGGGGTGCGCCCCGCCGCCGCCGAGCATGACGGTCTCCGACAGGTTCTTCGCCCGATTCAGCTTGGCCTGGAGATCCTTGTAGTCCCTGTTCCAGGTGGCCATGTACTCGTACACCGCTTCGGCCTTGTTGAACTGGCGCTTGCGCTCGAAGTCCAGCGCCAGGTTGTACAGGTTGTCCATCAGCGGGTCGCTCAGCGGCACGCGACGGAAGCGGTCGAAGGCCATGTCCAGCTGGCCCTGGCCCTGCAGCGCCAGGCCCATCATGCGGTTGGTCTCGGCCGACTCTTCGTCCGACTTGACCTTGCCGGCCTCGGTGACCAGGAACCGCTTGGTGGTGAGCGCGGCATGGCCGATCACCAGCAGCGCCGCTGGCAGCACGAATCGCAGCCAGGTGGCGGCAGCGGACAGCAGGAAGTACTCGGACGCCAGCAGGGCCACCAGCAGCACGCCCGTGGCGACCGCGCCGGCACCCGCGGACAGGCGCGGCAGTGCCGCGACCAGGTAGGCGGCGACCAGGAGGAAAGCGCCGAAGGCGGCCCAGCCGCCCCACGACGGCTCGGAGATGGCGTGCTCGCCCAGGATGTTGGAGGTGACGTGCGCCATCAGCTCCGCGGGGCTGAGCGCCGGGTGCCCGGGCACCGGGAAACTGGTGCCCACGCCCTGCGCCGTGGCGCCGACCAGCACGATCTTGTCGGCGTATTTGGTGGCCGGGATCTTCCCGCTCAGCACGTCGTAGAAGGAGTCGACCTGGAAGGCCGGCTTGCCGCCCTGGTCCGGATAGAACTGCGGCAGGATGCGGGCCGCTTCATCGGTGCGGATCTTCAGCCGTCCGAGCTGGACGCCCTCGCCGGGCAGCACCTGGATGTCGTCGGGACCCAGGTTCAGGCTCCGGGCGGCCGCCAGCAGCGCCATCGACGGAACTCCACGCCCATAGTAGTTGAGCAGCAGGGGATCGGCGCGCACCGCACCGTCGCTGTCGTTGGTCACGCTCAGGTGGCCGACCCCGGCAGCGGCTGCCGCAATGCCCTCCAGCGGATACTGGCCGCGGATCACCGGCAGGGCGAACCCGTCGCGCTCGTCGACGGCGTTCTTCGCCACCGCCGGCGGCAGGTCGCGGTCCGGCTTGCCGAGCGGCTCGCCCAGCACGAAGACCGAGGGCACCAGCACGTTGCCGGCGCGGGCCATGCTGGCCGCGAGCTTGCCGTCGGTGTCCAGCGTCAGTTCGGCCTCCGCCATCAGGCGCTCCAGCGCCTCGTTGCCTTCGGCGGCGCCCCCTAGGGCTTCCCGGATCCTGCGGATGAACACCAGCCCGCGATCGGTCTGCGGCTCGAAGAAGAAGGTGCTGTAGGCAATGGTCTTGGCCTTGGCGCCGGCGAGCTTGTCGATCAGCTCGGCGTGCACGTCGCGCGGCCAGGGCCAGCGCCCGATGTTGGCGATGCTCTGGTCGTCGATGGCGATGACCGCGATGCGGTCCGAGGGCTGGCTCGAGCCCTGGGTGCTGGCGATGTCGTAGAAGCGGCGCTCGAGCGCCTCGAACAGGCCGGTGGATTTCCAGAGGATGAAGACGGCGGCCACGATGGCCGCCCCGATGAACCAGTCCGCCCGCCAGAACGGACGGCGCTTAGCCGATGCCGATGTAACCACTTCTGCCCCTCGCCCTCAAAGGCCGATCCACTGCCTCAAGGACAGCGCCCTCACCCGCCCCTTCCAATAGGGGTGCTGGACTTCCGATTCGACGTTAACAGAGCACCCCGGCACTAACAAGGAAGTTTGCCGCGGACGGCGTACGTTTTGTTGCAAAACTGCGCCACGCCGTCCGTGCGCTCGCGAACGAAAAAAAACCGACGCGCGGGGGCGTCGGCTTTCCGTGTCGCGAGGCAGCGGCCGGTCAGAGCAGCGACTTGAGCAGCTTGCCCATCTCCGAGGGGTTGCGCGTCACCTTGAAGCCGCACTCCTCCATGATCGCCAGCTTGGCATCGGCCGTGTCGGCGCCGCCGGAGATCAGCGCGCCGGCATGGCCCATGCGCTTGCCGGGGGGCGCGGTCACGCCGGCGATGAAACCGACCACCGGCTTCTTCATGTGGTCCTTGCACCAGCGGGCGGCCTCGGCCTCGTCGGGGCCGCCGATCTCGCCGATCATGATCACGGCGTCGGTGTCGGGGTCGTCGTTGAAGGCCTTCATCACGTCGATGTGCTTCAGGCCGTTGATCGGGTCGCCGCCGATGCCCACGGCGCTGGACTGCCCCAGGCCGATCTCGGTGAGCTGGGCGACGGCCTCATAGGTCAGGGTGCCCGAGCGGGACACCACGCCGATGCGGCCCTTCTTGTGGATGTGGCCGGGCATGATGCCGATCTTGATCTCGTCGGGCGTGATCAGGCCGGGGCAGTTGGGGCCCAGCAGCAGCGTCTTCTTGCCGCCGGAGGCCTCCTTGGCCTTCATCCTGTTGCGCACCATCAGCATGTCGCGCACCGGGATGCCCTCGGTGATGCAGATGACCAGGTCGAGGTCGGCCTCCACCGCTTCCCAGATCGCATCGGCGGCGCCCGCCGGCGGCACGTAGATCACCGAGACGGTGGCGCCGGTCTGCGCCTTGGCGTCCTTGACCGAGGCGTAGATCGGGATGTCGAAGATCTTCTCGCCGGCCTTCTTCGGGTTGACGCCGGCGACGAAGCAGGCCTTGCCGTTGGCGTATTCCTGGCACTTCTCGGTGTGGAACTGGCCGGTCTTGCCGGTGATGCCCTGGGTGATGACCCGCGTGTCCTTGTTGATGTAGATCGACATGTCTAGTCCTAATCAGTTGGGGACAGAGCTAAAGATCTGTCCCCAAAGTCCTTGGCTTGCGGGTTCAGGCCTTGACGGCAGCGACGACCTTCTGGGCCGCTTCGGCCATGGTGTCGGCGCTGATGATGGGCAGGCCCGACTCGGCCAGCATCTTCTTGCCCAGTTCCTCGTTGGTGCCCTTCATGCGCACCACCAGCGGCACGTTCAGGTTCACGGCCTTGCAGGCGGTGATCACGCCGGTGGCGATGGTGTCGCAGCGCATGATGCCGCCGAAGATGTTCACCAGGATCGCCTTGACCTTGGGGTTCTTCAGCATGATCTTGAAGGCCTCGGTCACCTTCTCGGGGGTGGCGCCGCCGCCCACGTCGAGGAAGTTGGCCGGCTCCGCGCCGAACAGCTTGATGGTGTCCATGGTCGCCATGGCCAGGCCGGCGCCGTTGACCAGGCAGCCGATGTTGCCGTCCAGGCTGATGTACGCGAGGTCGTACTTGGACGCCTCGATCTCGGCCGGATCCTCTTCGTCCAGGTCGCGCAGCGACACGATCTCCGGATGGCGGAACAGGGCGTTGCTGTCGAAGTTGAACTTGGCGTCGAGGGCGACGATGTTGCCCTTGCTGTCGCGGTTGAGGGGGTTGATCTCCACCAGCGAGGCATCGGTCTCCATGTAGCAGCGATACAGCTTCTGGAACACGTCCACCGCCTGGGCGGTCGAGCCGGCCGGGATGCCAATGCCGTCGGCGATCTCCTTGGCCTGCGCATCCGTCAGGCCGGCAAGCGGGTCGACGAACACCTTCTTGATCTTCTCGGGCGTGGAATGGGCCACCTCCTCGATGTCCATGCCGCCTTCGCTGGACGCGATGAAGGCCACGTTCTGGGTCGCGCGGTCGGTGACCACCGAGACGTAATACTCCTTCTGGATGTCGGCCCCGTCCTCGATGTACAGGCGCCGCACCTTCTGCCCTTCGGGGCCGGTCTGGTGGGTCTTGAGCTGCATGCCCAGGATCTCGCCGGCCAGCCGCTTGACATCGTCGATGGACTTGGCGACCTTGACCCCGCCACCCTTGCCGCGCCCGCCGGCGTGGATCTGGGCCTTGACCACCCACACCGGGCCGCCGAGCTTCTGCGCGGCTTCCACCGCTTCCTGGACCGTGAATGCAGGGATGCCGCGCGGCACGGGCACGCCGAAGCTGCGCAAGATCTCCTTGCCTTGGTACTCGTGAATCTTCATGGGGTCTCTTCCGGGAGGTGTCGACAGTGCAGGTGCCCCCGGCGCGGCAGTGGCGCCGGCCCTGCGAAGTGCAGCCGCGAACTGTATCATGGTGCATCGCACAAACCTGACGCCACCCCTGCGGCGAAAGGGGGCGCACAGCAGGACGAGAACCATGCCCAAGGTCTTCATCGACGGCGAGGCCGGCACCACCGGCCTGCAGATCCGCGAGCGGCTCACGACGATGTCGCAGGTGGAACTGGTGAGCATCGCGCCCGAGCGGCGCAAGGATCCCGCGGCCAAGCGCGAGCTGATGGCCGGCGTGGACCTGGTGATCTTCTGCCTGCACGACGACGCCGCGCGCGAGTCGGCCGCCATGGTCGACGACATCCGGCGCCAGCAGGGCCGCGCTCCGCGCATCATCGACGCCTCCACCGCACACCGCGTGGCCGAGGGCTGGGTGTTCGGCTTTGCCGAACTGGCGCCCGGCCAGCGCGAGGCGATCCGCAAGGCCGATCGGGTCAGCAATCCGGGCTGCTATGCGACCGGCGCCATCGCGCTGCTGCGCCCTCTCATCGACGCCGGCGTGCTGCCGCCCGACCACCCGGTGGCGCTGCCTTCGGTCAGCGGCTACTCCGGCGGCGGGCGCACCATGATCGAGGCCTACGAGAGCGGCAAGGCGCCGCCTTACGAGCTGTATGCCCTGGGGCTGAGGCACAAGCACCTGCCGGAGATCATGAAGTACACCGGCCTCACGCGCCGGCCGATCTTCATCCCCTCCGTCGGCAACTTCCGCCAGGGCATGCTGGTGCAGTTGCCGCTGCACCTGGACCTGCTGCCTGGCAAGCCCAGTGCGCAGGACCTGGAGCAGGTGCTTCGTCGCCACTACGAAGGCAGCGAATGGGTCAGCGTGCAGGCGCCCACCGAGGACGGCAAGCTCGAGCCCATGGCGCTGAACGACACCAACCGGATGGAGTTGCGCGTGTACAGCAACATGGACCACCAGCATGCGGTGCTGGTCGCGCGGCTCGACAACCTGGGCAAGGGCGCCAGCGGCGCCGCGGTGCAGAACCTCCAGCTGATGCTGGGCCTCTAGCCCTTCAGCCGGCCGCGAGGCGGCTGTCTTCCGACACAGCGCGCCAGCGAGCCACGATGGCCGGGCGGTCCTCCTGCGCCAGGTGCAGCGCCAGGACCGTGCCGTCCTCGTCCGACTGCGTTCGGAGCTGGACATCCGAGTCCTGGTAGACCGGGCCCTTGAACCAGGCATCTAGGCGATAGGGGGCCGGCGGCAGGCCCGCAGGCATTCGCGCCAGCCCCTGGCCGAGCGCGCGCAGCGGATGGAAGAAGGCGCGACGGAAGCCGAAGGCCCGCGCGTAGGGATCCCAGAGGTGGATCCCGTTGTAGTCGCCGGTCAGTTCGCCGAACCGCCGGCCGCCGCCGCCCGGCAAGTGCCCGCTGGCAACCGGCTCGCCCGCGACCCGCGGCGATGCAGCCGCCGCCGCGGCCGCGCCGCCGGCACCGAAGCGCCCGCGCACGTAGAAGGTATTCAGGCTCTCGCAGGCCAGCCGGCCGCCGGCCGTGATGCGCGTGTGCAGGTCGACCTCCAGGCCCTTGTCCAGCAGGCGGTGCGCGTGGACCGAGCACTCGAAATCTAGGGCCTCGTCGAGTCCGATGGGGCCGAGCTGCAGCAGGGCATTGCGCACCTGCAGCACGCGCCAGATCGGCACCGGGAAGGTCGGGTGGGTCAGGACGACCATCTGGAGGCGGAAGGCGATGGCGTGCGGCAGCAGCGCAGGCAGTTGCCGCTGCGCCTCGGGCGGCCAGCCACACAGGCGCAGGAAATCCCGCACCGCGCCGCTGTCGGCCCGCCACCCGCTCCAGCGCGCCGAGATGGCAGGGAAGTCGCCCCCTTGCGACAGGCCCGGCGAAGGCCTGAAGGCGCCCAGCATGTAGCGCCAGGCCGGCGGGGTGCGCTGGAACTCGAGCCGGACTGCCGTGCGGGTGGGCGCCGAAGCCGCCATCGGGGTGTCTCCTGTTGGGCCTGGCGCGGGAGGCTAGGACGGCGCGTCCGACCCACCTTGATGCCGGTCAACGTTTCCGGACGATCGTGCTATTCGTCGTCGCGGCCGCCCAGCACGCGCCGGATCACGTCGCCGCCAAAGCCGCGGGCAGCGAGGAACCGGGACTGGCGGGCGCGCTCGGCCGCGTCCTGCGGCGGCGCCCCGAAGCGGCGTTGCCAGACCTGGCGAGCCCGGTCCAGTTCGATGGTGCGCAGCTGCTGCACGGCCTGGGCGACCAGCTCGTCGCCTATGCCTTTTTGCTGGAGTTCCTGGCGGATGCGCCCGGCGCCGAGCTTGCCGGCCCGCCGGTGCAGCACCGACTCGACCACCCGCTGCTCGCTGATGAAGCCCTTGGCCTGCAGCTCGTCCAGCACGCGCTGCAACTGGCCCGGCTCCTGCTCGTGCGGTTGCAGCTTGCGCTCCAGCTCGGCGCGGGAATGCTCCCTGCCGCCGAGCAGGCGCAAGGCCCTTCCCTTGAGTGACAGCGTCGAAACCGGCATGCGGGCGAGGCGCCGCTCGCGGCCCTTTACTTGGCCTCTTCGTCGTCGAGGCTGGCAGGCAGCAGGGCGATGTTGAGCGACTCGCGGATCCTGTTCTCGATCTCCCGCGCCAGTTCCGGGTTCTCGCGCAGGAACTCGCGTGCGTTGTCGCGGCCCTGGCCGATCTTCTCGCCCTTGTAGGCGTACCAGGCACCGGACTTCTCCAGGATCCGGGCGGTGACGCCCATGTCGATGATCTCGCCCTCGCGGCTGATGCCCTCGCCGAACAGGATGTCGAACTCGGCCGTCTTGAAGGGGGGCGACACCTTGTTCTTGACCACCTTGACCTTGGTCTCGTTGCCGATCGCCTCGTCGCCCTTCTTGATGGTGCCGGTGCGGCGGATGTCCAGGCGCACCGAGGCGTAGAACTTCAGCGCGTTGCCGCCGGTGGTGGTCTCGGGGCTGCCGAACATCACCCCGATCTTCATGCGGATCTGGTTGATGAAGATG
>Ga0196972_1000167_pt1 | contig 51203 bp, 49 predicted proteins | sample S1v_2013CmetaG_FD_148618 | JGI IMG/M metagenome (GOLD analysis project Ga0196972, IMG submission 148618) | Soil microbial communities from Anza Borrego desert, Southern California, United States - S1+v_20-13C | ecosystem: Environmental > Terrestrial > Soil > Desert | place: USA: California...
AGCATGCGGTCGATCGGCAACCGGGCGCGCGCGCCGACGGCGGGATCGACGAAGACCTCGTTGGCGCCGGTCTCCAGCACGTGCGCCAGGCCGGCCAGGCCGTTCATCGCCATCCAGGGGCAGTGCGCGCAGCTCTTGCAGGTGGCGCTGTTGCCGGCCGTGGGCGCTTCGTAGAACACCTTGCCCGGGTTGAGCGTGCGCAGCTTGTGCATCATGCCCTTGTCGGTGGCGACGATGAACTCCCTGGCGTCCATCTCGCGCGCGGCCTTGAGGATGGCCGAGGTGGATCCCACGGCATGGGCCAGCGCCACCACGTCGGCCGGCGACTCCGGGTGCACCAGCACCCGGGCGCCGGGGTGCTCCTTCATCATCGCCTCGAGCTCGAAGGCCTTGAACTCGTCGTGCACGATGCACGAGCCGTTCCAGAACACCATGTCGGCGCCGGTCTCGCGCTGGATGTAGCCGCCCAGGTGGCGGTCCGGCGCCCACAGGATCTTGTGGCCCTTGTCCTTGAGCGCCGAGACGATGTCCAGCGCGCAGCTGGAGGTCACCAGCCAGTCGGAGCGCGCCTTCACGGCGGCGCTGGTGTTGGCGTAGACCACCACCGTGCGGTCCGGATGCCGGTCGCAGAAGGCGCTGAAGGCGTCGATCGGGCAGCCCAGGTCGAGCGAGCAGTTGGCGTCCAGGTCGGGCATCAGCACGCGCTTCTCGGGCGACAGGATCTTGGCCGTCTCGCCCATGAAGCGCACGCCGGACACCACCAGCGTCTGGGCCGGGTGGTCGCGGCCGAAGCGCGCCATCTCGAGCGAATCGCTGACGATGCCGCCGGTCTCCTCGGCCAGGTCCTGCAGGTCGGGATGCACGTAGTAGTGCGAGACCATGACCGCGTTGCGCTCCTTCAGCAGGCGCCGGATGCGGTCCATCAGTTCCAGCCGCTCGGCCGGGCCGGGCTCGGGCGGCACCCGCGCCCACGCGTGCCGCGTGTCGCACGTGTCGCCGACCGGCTGCTCGTACTCGACGTCCTTGATCGGAATCACCACCGAATTCATCCTAGTTCCTGCAGGCGCATCGAATAGTCCGTGGCCTTCACGTCCTTGGTCAGCGCCCCGATGGAAATGCGGTCGACGCCGGTTTCTGCAAGCTCGCGCACCCGGTCCAATGTCACGCCGCCGGAGATTTCCAGCACTGCCCGGCCAGCGTTGAGGCGCACGGCCTCGCGCAGCGTGGCCAGGTCCATGTTGTCCAGCAGGACCATGGTCGCGCCGGCGGCCAGCGCTTCCTGCAGCTGGGCCAGGTCCTCGACCTCGATCTCGACGAACGCGGCACCGGCGGCCGCCCGGGCGGCTGCCGCCAGCACCGGGGCGACGCCGCCGGCGGCCGCGATGTGGTTTTCCTTGATCAGCACCGCGTCGTACAGGCCGATGCGGTGGTTGGTGCCGCCGCCGGTGCGCACCGCGTACTTCTGCGCCAGCCGAAGGCCGGGCAGGGTCTTGCGGGTGTCCACGATGCGCGCGCGGGTGCCGGCCACGGCGGCCACGTAGGTGGCGGTCCGGGTGGCCACGGCGCTGAGCAGTTGCAGGAAGTTCAGCGCCGTCCGCTCGGCCGTGAGCAGCGAGCGGGCGCTGCCTTCGATCTCGGCCACCACCTGGTCGGCCGCGCTGCGCTGCCCTTCGCCGACGTGCCAGCGGATCGCCGCATCGGGGTCGAGCTGGCGGACGGCCGCGTCCACCCAGGGAGCGCCGCACAACACCGCCGCCTCGCGCGCCAGGATGCGGGCACGCGCCCGCGCCTGCGCCGGCACCAGCGCCGCGGTGAGGTCGCCCGCGCCGACGTCCTCGGCCAGCGCGCGCGCCGCGTCGTCCCGCGCCAGCTCGGCCACGGCAGCGGGGCTGAAATCGAATCCATGCATCCGGTCGAGCATAGCCGGATCGCCATGCCTGGGTCGGGACCGAGGCTGACGCGCGTCAACGGGACGGCGCATGACAATCCGGCCCATGGACACGTACTCCGAGAAAGCGCCGAGCCGGGCCGAGGTGGAGGCCTGGACCGGCCCGGCGGTGCTGGATTTCGGCACCAACTGGTGCGGCTGGTGCCGCGGCGCCCTACCCAAGATCGCGCAGGCACTGTCGGCCCACCCCGGCATCCGCCACGTCAAGGTGGAAGACGGTAGCGGCCGGCCGCTGGGCCGCTCCTTCGGCGTGAAGCTGTGGCCCACGCTGGTGTTCCTGCGCGACGGGCAGGAAGTGACGCGGCTGGTGAGGCCGGGGGACGCGGAAGCGATCAGCCGAGCGCTGGAGCAGATCGCCTGAACGGCGGCCGTCAGTCCGCCGCGAAGCAGTACATCAGGCCGGCTCCGCCGGTGCGGGCCAGCTGGGGCAGGCCGCATCCGTGCGTGACCGCGGTGCCCTTCTCCGTCGGCGATAGCGCTTCAAGCGCGGCCATTCGCCCCGCAGGCTCACTGCCAGGGCATTTCGGCCGTCGGGTCGCGCCCCATCAGGCGGGCCACGGCCTGCTCCGGGGCCAGGCGGCCGTCCAGCAGTTCCACCACGCTCTGCGTGATCGGCATCTCGATTTTCAGGCGGGCCGCTCGCGCCGCCACCGTGCGGGCGCTGTAGACGCCCTCGGCCACGTGGCCCAGCGAATCCAGCGCCTGTTGCAGGCTGCGGCCCTGCGCCAGCAGCAGCCCGACCTTGCGGTTGCGGCTGAGGTCCCCGGTGGCGGTGAGCACCAGGTCGCCCAGGCCCGACAAGCCCATGAAGGTCTGCGCCCGGGCACCCAGGGCCACGCCCAGCCGGGTCATCTCGGCCAGTCCGCGGGTGACCAGGGCCGCGCGCGCATTGAAGCCCAGGGACAGGCCGTCGCACAGGCCGGTGGCAATCGCCAGCACGTTCTTGACGGCGCCGCCGACCTCGGCGCCGACGATGTCGTCATTGCCATAGACCCGCAGCGCCGGTCCGTGCAGGGCCTCCACGAGGGCGTCACGCACCTCCGCGTGGGCACTGGCCGCCACCAGTGCGGTGGGCTGGCCGCGCGCCACTTCGAGCGCGAAGCTGGGGCCCGTCAGCACGCCGCCGGCCAGCCGCGGCGCCACCTCGGCCTGGATCTCGTGCCCCAGCAGGCCCGTGTCCGCCTCGAACCCCTTGCACAGCCACGCGAGTGGCGCGCGGCAGTCCGCCAGCGCACCGAGCAGGGCGCGCAAGCCCGCCATCGGTGTCGCCACGATCACCAGGTCCTGGCCGATGGCGAGTTCGCCGGACGGCGTTCCGGCAGCGATGCGCAGCGTCGCCGGCAGCGGCACGCCGGGGAGATAGCGCCGGTTCTCGTGCTGCTGCTGCAGGGCGGCAGCCTGGGCCTGGTCGCGCGCCCACAGGGTGACGGTGTGCCGCCCGCAGGCACTGAGGGCCAGGCCCGTGCCCCAGGCGCCGGCGCCGAGCACGAGCAGCTTCATGGCCGCGCCCGCCGCCTCAGGCGGAGGTGACGATGGACGGCGCCTGGTCCTGTTGCAGCTGGGCCTGCTGCTGCTCGTACATGGCCTGGAAGTTGATCTCGGCCAGGTGCACCGGCGGGAAGCCGGCACGGTTGACGATGTCGGCCACGTTGCCGCGCAGGTAGGGGTAGACGATCTGCGGGCAGGCGATGCCGAGGATGGCGCTCATCTGCTCTTCCGGAACGTTGCGGATCTCGAAGATGCCGCCCTGCTTCACCTCGACCAGGAACACGGTGCGGTCCTTGATCTTGGTGGTGACGGTGGCCGTCACGCAGACTTCGAAAATGCCCTCGACCGCCTGGGCGGCTTCCACCCCGAGCTGGATGTCCACCGAGGGCTGCTCCTGCTCCAGCAGGATGGCGGGCGAATTCGGCTGCTCGAGCGAGGCCTCCTTGAGGTAGACGCGCTGGATCTGGAAGACGGGGTCCTGGGAGTCGGCCATGGTGTGTGCTTTCGTGCGTGAAAAGGAAAGGCCCGCCGGGTGCAACCGAAGCGGGCCGATGCAGGAAGAATTATCTCAGTTCTCCACCGCCCGCCATCCCGCCGCCATGCACGAGCGACCCTGGCTGGGTCCAGTGCCGCCGCGGGACCTGCTTTGCCGGGCCGCAGGCGCTTCGGGGTGGTCCTTGGCTTCAGGCCGAGCCGTTGAGCAACGGCAGCAGGCCGCCGCGGCTGTCCAGCGCCATCAGGTCGTCGCAGCCCCCCACATGGGTGTCGCCGATGAAGATCTGCGGCACGGTGCGCCGGCCGGTGATCTCCATCATGCGCAGGCGCTCCTGCGGCTGGGTGTCGATGCGGATCTCGTTGATGCTCTCCACCCCGCGCGCCTTCAGGATCTGCTTGGCCCGGATGCAGTAGGGGCAGACGGCGGTGGTGTACATGGTGACGTCTTGCATTCGGTGGTCGGTCTTTCGGGTCATGCTTTCTCGACCGGCAGGTTAGCCTCTTTCCAGGCCTTCAGCCCGCCGCCCAGGACTTGGGCCTTCTCGTAACCCAGCTTCCTGGCGGTGGCCAGCGCGCGGTTGGCGCGCGCGCCGCTGGCGCAGACCAGCAGCACCGGCAGCGACTTGTTCTTCACCGCCTCGGGCAGGCGCTGCTCGAGCTGGCCCAGCGGAATGTTGCGGGCGCCCCCGATGTGGCCCTGGGCGAACTCCTCGGCCTCGCATACGTCCACCACCACCGCCTTCTCGCGGTTGATCAGTTGCACGGCCTGGGGGGCCGTCAGCCCGCCTCCCACGCCGCCCTGCACCATCGGCCACAGCAACAGCGCGCCGGAGGCGAATGCCACGGCGAACAGCACCCAGTTGTCGATCACGAAATCCATGTCTTCCTTGCCTGCACGCCCCGCGGGCGCAAAACCGGGATTCTAGAATCCGGCCTTTTGCCCGGCCCCCGGACCCCCGCCATGTACAAGCTCGTGCTGGTTCGCCACGGCGAATCGACCTGGAACCTCGAAAACCGCTTCACCGGCTGGACCGACGTGGACCTCACGCCCACCGGGGTGGAGCAGGCCAAGACGGCCGGCCGCCTGCTCAGGGCCGAGGGCTACGAGTTCGACATCTGCCACACCAGCGTGCTCAAGCGCGCCATCCACACCCTGTGGCACTGCCTGGACGAGATGGACCGCCAGTGGCTGCCCACGGTCAAGTCCTGGCGCCTGAACGAGCGCCACTACGGCGCCCTGCAGGGCCTGAACAAGGCGGAGACGGCCAAGAAGTTCGGCGACGAGCAAGTGCTGGTCTGGCGCCGCAGCTACGACATCCCGCCGCCGGCGCTGGAGCCCGGCGATCCCCGCAGCGAGCGCAGCGACCCCCGCTACGCCCGCCTGGCCCCCGGCGAGGTGCCGCTGACCGAATGCCTGAAGGACACGGTGGCGCGCGTGCTGCCGTTCTGGAACGAGGCGATGGCCCCCGCCATCCGCTCCGGCAAGCGGCTGCTGGTGTCGGCCCACGGCAATTCGATCCGGGCCCTGGTCAAGTACCTGGACGGCATCTCGGACGCCGACATCGTGGGCCTGAACATCCCCAACGGCATCCCGCTGGTCTACGAACTGGATGCCGACCTGCGGCCGATCCGGCACTACTACCTGGGGGATGCGGAGGCCGCCGAGAAGGCCGCCGCGGCGGTCGCCAACCAGGGCAAGGGTTAGTGCTGACTCAGCCGTTGGGGCTTTTTACACGCCGGGCCGCGCTCTTCCGGAACCCGCGGGTAAGCGCGGCGTCATAGTGTCTTCTCAGGTGTATATTGAATCGTCGAGAGGACTTCAGGTTTCGCATGCGACACAAACTCAAGATTGCCGGCTGGGTCTCCGTCGGGGCACTGGCCGGCGCCCTGACCACGGTCTCGCTGCAGACCGTCGCGCGCGGCTCCCTGGCGCCGCTGCCGCTGGAGGAACTGCAGCAGTTGGCCGCCGTCTTCGGCATGGTCAAGAGCGACTACGTCGAGCCCGTGGACGACAAGAAGCTGATCACCGATGCCATTTCCGGCATGGTGGCCAGCCTGGACCCGCACTCGCAGTACTTCGACAAGAAGTCCTTCAAGGAATTCCGCGAGGGCACGTCCGGCCGCTTCGTCGGCGTCGGCATCGAGATCACCCAGGAGGACGGGCTGGTCAAGGTGGTCTCGCCGATCGAAGGCACGCCCGCGTTCCGCGCCGGCCTCAAGACCAACGACCTGATCACCAAGATCGACGACACGATGGTCAAGGGGCTGTCGCTGTCCGAGGCGGTCAAGAAGATGCGCGGCGAGCCCAACACCAAGGTCACGCTGACGATCTTCCGCAAGGACGAGAACCGCAGCTTCCCCGTCACCATCACCCGCGAGGAGATCAAGACGGTCTCGGTCAAGGGCAAGGTGGTCGAGCCGGGCTACGGCTGGATCCGCCTGTCGCAGTTCCAGGAGCGCACGGTCGAGGACTTCGTGCGCAAGGTCGATGAGCTGTACAAGGCCGACCCCAACCTCAAGGGCTTGGTGCTGGACCTGCGCAACGATCCGGGCGGCCTGCTCGACGCCGCGGTCGCCATCTCCGCCGCCTTCCTGCCGGACAACGTGACGGTGGTCTCCACCAACGGCCAGCTTCCCGAGAGCAAGTTCGTCTACAAGGCCTCGCCGGAGTTCTACCAGCGCCGCGCCGGCCCCGACCCGCTGCGCCGCCTGCCGGCCGCGATCAAGAACGTGCCGCTGGTGGTGCTGGTCAACGAAGGCTCGGCCTCGGCCAGCGAGATCGTCGCCGGCGCCCTGCAGGACCACAAGCGCGCCACCATCCTGGGCAGCCAGACCTTCGGCAAGGGTTCGGTGCAGACAGTGCGCCCGCTCGGCCCCGACACCGGCCTGAAGCTGACCACGGCGCGCTACTACACGCCGAGCGGCAAGTCGATCCAGGCGCGCGGCATCGTGCCGGACGTGCTGATCGATGAGAGCGAGGAAGGCAACCTGTTCTCGCTGCTGCGCACCCGCGAGGCCGACCTCGAGAAGCACCTGGGCAACGGCCAGGTGCCGGAGGTGAAGGACCCCCTGCTGGAGAAGCGGCGCGAGGAAGCGCGCAAGCGCGCCGAGGAGGAAGCCCGCAAGCCGGCGTCGGAGCGCAAGCTCCCCGAGTACGGCGTGCTGGAAAAGGACTTCCAGCTGGTGCAGGCGCTCAACCAGCTCAAGGGCCGCCCGGTGCTGGTGAGCAAGACCCAGGTGATCGAGAACAAGGCCGAGAAGAAGGAGAACTGAACTGGCGCGGCGCGCAGCGCCGCCCGGTCATCCCCGCCTTCGCGGGCCTGACGCGATCCAGAAGCCGGCGACCTGCCGGCTTTTCTTTTGCGCCCACAATTCCCCCATGACCGACGACGACCTGCTGCGTTATTCCCGCCACATCCTGCTGGAGGAAATCGGCGTGGAGGGCCAGGAGCGGCTGGCGCGCAGCCATGCACTCGTGATCGGGGCCGGGGGCCTCGGCTCGCCGGCGACGCTGTACCTGGGCACCGCCGGGGTCGGCCGCATCACGCTGGTGGACCACGACCACGTGGACCTGACCAACCTGCAGCGGCAGCTCGCCCATGCCATGGACCGGATCGGCCAGCCCAAGGCGCAGTCGGCCCGGGCGGCCGTGGCGGCCCTGAACCCGCACGTGCGGGTCGAGCCGGTCGTCGCCCATGCCGACGACGCGCTGCTCGACCAGCTGGTGCCGCAGGCGGACGTGGTGCTGGATTGCTGCGACAACTTCGCCACCCGGCAGGCCGTCAACGCCGCCTGTGCGCGCCACCGCAAGCCGCTGGTGTCCGGCGCCGCCATCCGCTTCGACGGCCAGGTGGCGGTCTACGACACCCGGGATCCGGCCTCGCCCTGCTACGCCTGCCTGTTCCCGCCGGACAGCGCCCCGGAAGAGACGCGCTGCGCCACGCTGGGCGTGTTCGCGCCCCTGGTGGGCATCGTGGGCGCCACCCAGGCCGCCGAGGCCCTGAAGCTGCTGTGCGGCATCGGCACCTCGCTGGCCGGGCAGCTGCTGATGCTGGACGCCCGCAGCATGGACTGGAGCCGCATGCGCACGCCGCGGCGGGCTGGCTGCCCCGTTTGCGGAACTCGAAGCTAGGCGCCGAAGGCCGCTAGGGCGCGGCCGGCTTGCCTGGAGTGGCGATGCCGGCGGTGTCGGCCGCTTGTGCGGGCGTCCGCGCGCTGGCGGCCGGCGCCTTCCGCGCAGGGCCCGACCCCTGGCTCGCACGGCCTGCGGCCGGACCGGCACCCATGCGCTTGCCCGCATCCGCGGCGCCCGCGCCCGCTGCCACATCCTTGTCCAGCCGCGATTTCGCGCGCGGCGCCGCCACCGACTGCAGCGTGCCGGCGCAGTTCGCATCCTGGCCCGGACCGGTCTCCACGGTGGCGGCGAGCGCCAGCAGCGGGTTGATGGCCCCCAGCGCGATCGCCAGCCCCGCACGGCCGGCCAGGGCGCCCTTGTCCAGCCCCACCTCGGGCGCACCGAAGGTGCCGGCGATGTGCAGCGGCGATCGCAGGCTCAGGATGCTGGTGTCCTTGGGCGAGGGGCGGATCACGATGTCCATGCGCTCGCGTCCCAGGTGGAGGGTGCCGCCGCCTTCGAAGACCGTGTCGTCGGTGTCGATGACCAGCGCGCGGGAGGTCATGAGGCCATCCTGGACGTCGAACGAGACAGCCGCGCATCGCAGCTTCACGCGGTCGTCGCCCCGGACCAGGAACTTCATGATCTCGCCGCCGTCCAGCCCGGCGAACTCCAGCAGCAGGTTGCTGATCTGGCCGTTGCCCATCAGCAGCGCGAGCTGGCCGTCGGCACTGGCCAGCAACTGCGCGACCGAACGCCCCTGCGCCGCCAGGTCGACCTGGCCCTGGATCTTGCCGTAGCTGTTGCGGACCGATTCGGACTGCGGGAACAGGCGGCTCAACTCCAGCGAACGCGCATCCAGCCGCGTCTTCACCGCCACCGGCTGCGCGTTGGCATCGATGCGCAGCGTGCCGGCCAGCCGGCCACCCGCCACCCCCAGGTCCATGGGATCGAGCACCAGCACGCCGTCCTGCAGCCGCACGTGCGCGGCCATGCGGTCCAGCGGCAGGCCCTTCGCATTGACGACCTTGGCGGCATCGATGCGCACGTCCGCGTTCATGGCCTGCAGGCCGCCGACGTTGAGCGGGGCGGCCGGCAGCACCTTGCGGCCGGGGTCCTTCGCCTCCGGGCGTTCGCCGCGCCGCTGGTCGTGCTTCGCCGCGCCGCGCGCGCTTTCATCCAGGCCGATCACCGGAGCCAGGTCCTCGAAGTCCAGGGACCGCGACTGGAGGTGGCCGGTGAGCAAGGGCCGGGCGCCCGAGCGGTCGAAGGCCAGCTCGCCTTGCATGTCGGTGCGGCCCAGCGTGGCGTCGATGTTGCGCACGTGCCAGGTGGCGCCCTCCCGGGACAGGTGCCCCATCACCGCGTAGCGGCGGGTGTCGGGCAGCGTCACGCCCACCAGCCGGTAGAGCTCCGCGAGGTTGGGCCCATGCAGGCGGAAGTCGACGTTGGCGCCGTCCAAGCTGGCCAGGCTGGCGACGGTGCCGCTCGCGCGCAGCTGCGTGCCACCGGTGCTCGCCTGCACCTGCGCCGGGAAAGGCTGCTGCAGCGGCTGGCTCAGGTACAGCACGTCGCCCGTGCGGCCTTCGGCCCGGAACGGCTGGTCGTGCCAGCGGCCCTGCGCCTGGAAGCGCAGGGGCATGGGCGGCCCCGCCTGCCCGCCTGCGGCGCCCTGCCGCGGATCGATCGCGAAGGTGGTGCGGATGTCGGCCCCCTGGTGGGAAGCGAGATAGTGGAGCGAGCCTTCGTCCACCACCAGCGCGCCGATCGCGGGCACGTTCTTCTCGTCCGAGGTGTCGCCGCTCAGCGCCCAGGTGCGGCGGCCGTCCGGCTCGATCTGCAGGCCCAGTTGCGGCTTGCCCAGGTGCACGGAGGGCAGCACGATCTCGCGCCGCAGCAGCAGCGGGACGATGCGCACGGCCACTTCGGCGCGCTCGGCCTTGATGAGGAAGGGATCCTGCGCCCAGTCGGGGTTGGCGAACTCGACGCCGTCCATGAGCACGCGGGTGGTACGGCCGAGCTCGACATCGAGGTGGCGGGTGATCGCGAAGTGGCGCCCGGTCTTCTCGCTCACGTAGCGGTTGACCGGCCCGCGCAGCAGGTCCCAGGGAAAGAGCGCCAGCAGCAGGACGAGGGCCGCGATGGCCGCGGCCAGCACGGCGAGCGCCTTCAGCCACCCCCGCGCTCGCAGGGGATGGGAAGGCGCGGCGGTGCTCATGGGATCAGGCGGTCATCGCCCGCTGGCGGTGTGTGTAGCCGCTGGCGGAGCGACCAGCGCTTGCCAGGCGTCGGCCGGCTCGCCCAGCGCCACGATGGCGGCCGCGACCAGCGTGCCGAAGAAGATCATCAGGGTATCGAGAACCAGCTTCATGGCCGTGGGGCGTACTGCATGGGGGCGGGATGGACCGCGAGCAGTGTGGCGGCCGAGGAGGCACGGATCGGTCAGCACCGTGCGTGACGTCCTGTCGTCCTTGGCCTACGGGACACCGGTAGGAGTGCTCCTACGGCCGGGCTTGCCCATGGGCCTCACAATCGGGGTGAGCGGCGCGCCACAGGAGGCACGCTGGCGCGACCTCACCTTCGCCCGTGGAACTGAAAGCCTTCATCGTCGAGGACAACGCCACCATCCGGGAGAACCTGATCGGCGCGCTGGAAGAACTGGCCGCCATCCAGGTGCTCGGGTGGGCGGAGGCCGAGAACGACGCCAAGGCCTGGCTCGCCAAGCCGGGCGACGACTGGGACCTCGCGATCGTCGACCTGTTCCTCAAGCAGGGCAGCGGGCTGGGCATCCTGGACGCGCTGCGCGGCCGGCGCCCCGGACAGCGCGTGGTGGTGCTGTCGAACTACGCCACCACCGACATGCGCAAGCGCTGCTCGCAACTGGGCGCCGATGCAGTGTTCGACAAGTCCAACGAGATCGACGCCCTGATCGACTACTGCGTGCAGCAGTCGCACGCGCGGGCGTGAATCACACGGGCGGCATCGCCATCATGGCGAGGGGGCCGCGGCCACAGCGACGCGAGGAAGCCAGGAACGCGAAAGCCCTGGATTCCCGCCTTCGCGGGAATGACAGGGCTCCCTGGTACCGGTACGCGCCGCTTCAGTCGATCAGCTTGTTCTTCAGCGCGTAGTAGGTGAGGTCGCTGTTGGAAGCGAGGCTCATCTTCTCCATCAGCCGCGTGCGGTAGGTGCTGACGGTCTTGACGCTGAGCGACAGGGCCTTGGCGATGTCGCCCGCGGTCTCGCCCTTGGCGAGCTTGAGGAACACCTGGAACTCGCGTTCGGACAACTGCTCGTGCGGCGCGCCGCCTTCCTTGCGATTGAGCTGCTGGGCGAGCAGCTCCGCCACCGCCGGCGAGATGTAGCGGCGGCCCAGCGCGATGGTGCGGATCGCGTTGACGATCTCCATCGGCTCGCATTCCTTGTTCAGGTAGCCGCTCGCGCCCTGCCGGATCAGGTTCATCGCGTAGTGCTCCTCGGGGTAGCCCGAGAGGATCAGGATGCCCACGTCAGGCGCCTTCGCGCGGATCATGCCGAGGGCATCGATGCCGCTCTGGCCTGGCATGGAGAGGTCCATCACCAGCACGTCGAGCTCGGTGGTCCGCACCAGGTCGATGGCTTCGCGGCCGCTCGCGGCCTCGCCCACCACGCGCAGGTCCACCTGCTCGGAGAAGAACTGCTTGAGCCCCGAGCGCACGATGGCATGGTCATCCACAATGCCGACTTTGATCATGTCTGTTCTCTTTCCAAGTGGCAGCCGCCAAGGCAATTGTGACCCAAGGCGCGCCTGAAATGGCCTACCCTCCAGCCATGATTATTCCGGGTTTCATTCTCATCGGGTGTGCATCCAAGTGAAAGCAGGGCACTCGAAAGGACTACCCGCGAAGGCGATCAGCCTGCTGCTTGCGGTGCTGTCGGCCTGCCTGCTGATCGGCATCAGCGAGGCCGGCTACTACCGCTCGCGGGCCGAACTCGACAGGATGTCGGAAGAGGTGCAGGCGCGCACGGCCATCAGCCGGCTGCTGCAGCTGGTGCTGGACGCCGAGACCGGCTCGCGCGGCTTCCTGCTGACCGGCGACCCCCGCTACCTCGAACCCTACAACAAGGCGGTGGGCGACATCGGCCAGGGCCTGGAAGCGCTGCGGCAGGCCTATGCCGGGGCGCCGGAGGAGTCCGGCATCGTCGGCCAGCTCGCCCGCAACGTGCAGCGCAAGCTGGCGGAGATGGACCTCACGGTTCGCATGCGCAAGGAGGGCAAGGAGGACACCTGGAAGTTCGTGCTGCTCAGCGACGTGGGCAAGGAGCAGATGGACGCGATCCGCGAGCAGGCCGGGCGCCTGACCCAGCTGACCGGCCGCCGCATCGACGTCGGCCGGGACCAGGTGGGGACCACGCTGATGTACGCGCGCATCGGCGTCGCGCTCGGCGCGCTGGCGGCGCTGCTCGCGTTCTGGCTCTACCTGCGGCTGGCCACCGCGCTGAAGGCGGCCGACGAGAAGCAGCAGCGGGCGCTGGAGCAGGAGCGCGACCTGCTCGGGCAGCAGGTGCGCGAGCGCACCGCCACGCTGGCCGAACTGGCCACCCACCTGCAGCAGGTGCGCGAGGAGGAGCGCGGCCACCTGGCGCGCGAACTGCACGACGAACTGGGGGCCCTGCTGACGGCCGCCAAGCTCGATGTGGCCCGCCTGAAGTCGCGCCTGCACGGCCAGCCGCCGGAAGTGGGGCAGCGCCTGCAGCACCTGACCGAGACCCTGAACAGCGGCATCGCGCTGAAGCGCCGCATCATCGAGGACCTGCGGCCGTCGGCGCTGTCCAACCTGGGGCTGACCGCGTCCCTGGAGATCCTGGCGCGCGAGTTCTCCGATCGCTCCGGCGTCGAGGTGGCGGCCAGCCTGGAGCCCGTCGAACTCGACGACGCACACCAGCTCACGGTCTACCGGCTGGTGCAGGAGTCGCTCACCAACATGGCCAAGTACGCGCACGCCCGGCATGCGCAGGTGAACGTGCACGGGTATGGCAACCACGTCGAGGTGGTCGTGAGCGACGACGGCAAGGGTTTCGATCCGGCGCAGGTGAAGCCCTCCACCCACGGGCTGGCCGGGATGCGCCATCGCGTCGAAGCCGCCGGCGGCCGCCTGACGGTCACCAGCAGTCCGGGGGCTGGAACCCGCGTGAAGGCGGTGCTGCCCTCCCGGCCACTGCAGGTCCGTAAGGGCCCGCCACGGATGGAGCCCGGTTCAAAAGAACCCGAACGGCTGTAGTCGGGTTCCTACAGAGCGCCGCCTTGCCTGCCGACAGCCGGTCACGCCTGCGGCTGATCAGCCAGGGCCGGCTTCGACGCTTACGCTCATTGCTCGCCCGCGCTTTCCGCAGCAGCGCACGCGACGGTTGCCGCGTCCGGGCCGCGGCAGACAACCACGAACGAGAGGACACCCCATGGCCTTCAGCAGCAGATCGCTCCGTGCCGGAGCCGCCCAGCAATCCTTTGCCGACGATGCGCGGGAGAAGATGCGCGACATGCGCTACGGCGCCCAGGACCTCGCCAGTCGCGGCATGAGCGCGGTGGGCGAAACCGCCGCTGCCGCCCAGGAGCGCCTGGGGCGCTACGCGGGCGCCACCGGCCGCTACGTGTCGGAGCAGCCCGTCAAGTCGGCGCTCATCGCTGCCGCCATCGGCGCCGCGGTGGCCGCCATCGTGATGGTCGCGCGCAGCCGCCGCCACAGCCGCTACTACTACTGAAGCCGGCCATGAGCCTGGTGCACCCGATCTTCTCGGTGCTCGTGAGCCGGCCCGAGCTGGTCATGAACCACGTGGCCGGCTACGCCGCGCTGGCCCAGGAGGAAGCGACCTCCGTCGGCACCGAGGTCGCCAAGCGCGCGATCGCATGGGCCGTCTGCGGCGTCTGCGCCCTGGTTTTCGTGCTGCTCGCCGGCGTGGCGCTGATGCTGGGCGCGGTGAACGGCGATTTCCACTGGGCGCTGCTGCTGGTGCCCGCCGTGCCGCTGGTGGGCGCGGTCGTGGCCTGGACGATCGCGCGCAGGCAGCTGCCGGCGCGGGCCTTTGCCGAGCTGCGGGCGCAACTCGATGCCGACGTGCAGGCACTGCGCACTCTCGGGGGGAGGCCATGAGCGCCGCACGGCCGCCCGAAGGCGCTCGCCCCCTCCGCTTGCGGAGGGGGGAGGCGCAGGCCGCGAAGCGGACAAGCCTGGGGGAGGCTCGATGAGCGCCGGGTCCGATCGCCTGGAGCGCAGCCGGCTGGCCATCCTCGAGCACGTCCACCGCAAGGAACTGCGCCGGCAGGGCCGGCCCGCCGCAGAAGGCAGCACCGCCGCCGTCCACGCCGGTGATGCCGGCACCGAAGTCGACGCGCCGGGCGCGCGACCAGGTGGCGGACCCGCCTGGTTCGAGGCGGCCCAGGACATGCTGGATGGCTGGTGGCGATACCACCCGGCGCACCTGGCGCTGGACATCGCGCGGCCGGCGCTCACCGCCTACGCCCGCCGCAGCCCCCTGCTCTACCTGGGCGCTGCGGCCGCAGCTGGCGCGGCGGTGTTCTACATGCGGCCGTGGAAGCTGATCTCCGTCACCGGCGTGCTGCTGGCGATCGTGAAGTCGCCGCAGGTCGCATCGCTGGCGATGCGGGCCCTGTCGGCCGGTCGAACCCCGCCCTCGGACGGCGGGGCCGTCCAGCAGTGACGAACGCGCGGGCCGGCGTGGTGCGACCGGACCGGGCGTGCAGGACCAACGCACCGTAGTACTGGAACCGGGAGCAGACATGAAGCAGTACGCACGGGCCCTGGCGATCGCCGCGTTGGCCGGCGCCACCGTGTTGGCCACGGGTTGCGCCGTGGTGCGCGGCCAGGAAACGGCCGGCGCCTACGTGGACGACACCGCCACCACCACGGCCGTCAAGGCCAAGTTCGTGGAAGACAAGACGGTCGATGCCGCCGCCATCAAGGTGCAGACCCTCAATGGCACGGTCCAGCTGTCGGGCTTCGCGAAGTCCAACGCCGAGAAGGCCCAGGCCGAATACCTGGCTCGCAACACCAAGGGCGTGCGCGCCGTCCGCAACGACATCCTCGTGCGGCCGGGCAACTGAGCGCCGTCCGGCTATCCGCTCGCCAGCGTGAGCTGGTCGTTCACGCGCCGCACGCCCTTGACGGCGTGCGCCAGTTCGCCGGCGCGCGCTCGCACTGCCGCCGTGGGCACCGAGCCGCTGAGCGTGACGACGCCATCGCGGGTGTCCACGTCGATGCGCACCTCGCGCAGTTCGGCATCGGCCGCCAGGCGCGCCTTCACGCCGGCGGTGATCTCGGGATCGGGCTCGCGGCCGCCGGCGGGGGGCGGCAAGGCCCCCGGAACGCCCGGCGGCAAGGCCCGCGCGGGTGCCGCGCCCATGCTGGCGGTGCGGGGGTCGGGGTCATCGCCGGCCTGGCGCGTGGCCGAGCGGTCCTGCGCCGCGGCCGTCGTGGACGAGCGCGGGCTGCTGTCCGCCCGGTCGCTCTCCGATCGCGGATCGGGCGCGGGCTTGCACCCCGCCAGCACGAGCAGGGCCAGAGCGGCTGTCGCCGCGGCCAGGGCTTTGTTCACCAAAACTGTCATCGGATCTCCGTCAGGGGCCAGGCGGCTGCGCCGCATCGGTCCAATCTAGGAAGCTGCACGCGACCTGTCCGGCCGCCGAGGCCGCAAGCGGCTGTAGGACCACTCGCGCAGGCGCTCAGCCAGGATCGCGGGCGGCCTGCCGCAGGATGCGGTCCAGCCGGGCCGACAGCTGCTCGGTCGTGAGCTGCTCGCGGAAGCGTTCCACCATCAGCGGCAGGCTCAGCGGGCTGGGGTGCCGCAGCTGCACGTGGTCGATGCGCAGGGTGCGGAACCTCTCGAGCGTGGCGCGCAGCCGCGAGATCTCCAGTTCCTGGCCCAGCACTTCCTGCTCGGCCTGCGACAGCAGCAGGTTGCCGCGGTCGTACTTGCGGAACACCTCGTAGAACAGACCGCTGGAGGCCTGCAGCTGGCGCAGGCTGCGGGGCTGGCCCGGGTAGCCGGTGAACACAAGGCCGGCCACGCGGGCGATCTCGCGGAAGCGGCGCTGCGCCAGCTCCGAGGCGTTGAGCGAGGCCAGCACGTCGTGCAGCAGCTCGCCGGTGTCGAACAGGCGGCCATCGAGCGCCGGCGCGATGTCGAACGGCTCGGCGCTCACCAGCTCGAAGCCGTAGTCGTTGACCGAGAGGCTGAAGGTGTTGGGCCGCTCGCGCGCCAGCCGCCACGCCAGCAGGCTGGCCAGGCCCAGGTGCACGTGGCGGCCGGCGAACGCATGCACGTACAGGTGCTGGCCCTCGCGCGACTGCAGGCTCTCCAGCAGCAGCATGCCGGGGGTGGGGATGCGCGACAGGCGCGCCTGCAGTTCCAGCAGCGGCCGCGCGGCCCGCAGCTCGGGATGCGGGTAGCGGCCCTCGGCGGCGACCTGCAGCATCTCCAGCACCGCGTCGGCCAGTTCCGCGCTCAGGGCCATCTTGCTGCCCATCCAGGTCGGCACGGTGCCGCGGCTGCGCTCGGCCTTGCGCACGTAGGCGACCATCTCGCGCACGCGCACGAACTCCAGCAGGCGCCCCGCGAAGTAGAAGCAGTCGCCCTTGCGCAGGCGGGCGATGAAACCTTCCTCGATGGTCCCCAACGTGCCGCCGGAGAGGTATTTCACCTGCATCGCGGCGTCGCTGACGATGGTGCCCACCGACAGCCGGTGCCGGCGCGCGATGCCGCCATCGGGCACGCGCCACAGGCCCTGCTCGTCCTGGGCGATGCGGTGGTAGTCGGGATAGGCCGTCAGGCTCTCGCCGCCGCGCGCGCAGAAGGCCAGCGCCCAGTCGAACTCTTCGCGGGTGAGCTCGCGGTAGGCCCAGGCGCTGCGCACCTCTCCGTACAGCGCGTCGGCCTCGAAGCCGCCGCCCAGGGCCACGGTGACGAGGTGCTGCACCAGCACGTCCAGCGGCTTGGCCGGCGACTCGCGGCTTTCCACCCGCCCCTCGTAGGCGGCGCAGCGCGCGGCGGCGGCCTCCACGATCTCCAGCGTGTGGGTGGGCACCAGGGTCAGCCGGCTGGCGCGGCCCGGCGCATGGCCGCTGCGGCCGGCCCGCTGCAGGATGCGCGCCACCCCCTTGGCGGACCCGATCTGCAGCACCCGCTCCACTGGCAGGAAGTCCACGCCCAGGTCCAGCGAGGAGGTGGCCACCACCGCGCGCAGGGTCCCTTGCTTGAGGCCCGCCTCCACCCACTCGCGCGTGGCCCGGTCCAGGGAGCCGTGGTGCAGTGCGATCTCGCCGGCCCAGTCCGGACGCGCCTGCAGCAGCAGCTGGTACCAGGCCTCGGCCTGCGAGCGCACGTTGGTGAACACCAGGGTGCTGCCGCCGGCACGGGCGATCTCCTCGGCGACGGGCTGCTGCATCTGCGCGCCCAGGTGGCCCGCCCAGGAATACTGGCCCGGCTCGCGCGGGATCAGCGTGTCGATCACCAGCTTCTTGTCGATCCGGCCGCGCACCAGCACGGGCTCGGGTCGGGCGGCCTCCCCGCAAAGCACCGCCATGGCCTGCTCCAGGTTGCCCAGCGTGGCACTCAGGCCCCAGGTCACGAGCCCGGGGTTCCAGCGGCGCAGGCGGGCCAGCGCCAGCTGCACCTGCACGCCCCGCTTGCTGCCGATCAGCTCGTGCCACTCGTCCACGATCACGAAGCCGACCGACTGCAGTTCGGCGCGCGCGTGTTCGCGCGTGAGCATCAGGCTCAGGGACTCGGGCGTGGTCACCAGCGCCGTAGGCCAGCGGCGGTCCTGGCGAGCCCGTTCGGCGGCGGCGGTATCGCCGGTGCGCTGGCCCAGGGTCCAGGCCGGGGCGAGATCACGCAGCGGCTCGCCGAGCGCGCGCGTGGTGTCCGCCGCCAGCGCGCGCATCGGCGTGATCCACAGCGCCCGCAGCGGCTCGGCCATGCGAGCGGGTGGATGGCGCCGCCGCAGTTCGTCCAGCACCCCCAGCCAGACCGCGTAGGTCTTGCCGGCGCCGGTGGTCGCGTGCAGCAGGCCGCTGCGGCCCTGGGCGATCGCGCGCCACACCTGGCGCTGGAAGGCGAAGGGCTTCCAGCCGCGCGCGGCCATCCAGGCCGCTCCCGGCGCGCTGCCCTGCGGGCGGGTGTGGTCGGCAGGCAAGGTCGATCGGATGCGATCGATTGTGCATGGGCCAAGGCCGTCGCGAGGGTCGCTCGCGGACCATGCGGCTCGCGTAAGCTCGGCTCATGCGCAGCAGCTTGTCCCGCTGGTTCCCCTTCCTGAACTGGCCCCGGCCCACCCTGGGCCTGATGCGCGGCGAGGTAGCCGCCGCCCTCACCGTGGCGGTCGTCATGGTCCCGCAATCGGTGGCCTACGCCAACCTGGCCGGCATGCCGCTGGTCACCGGCCTGTACGCGACCTTCCTGCCGATGCTGGCGGCGGTGCTGTTCAGCGCCTCGACCCGGCTGTCGGTCGGGCCCTCGGCCCTCAGCAGCGTGCTGGTCGGCGCGTCCCTCATCGGCATGGCCGAGCCCGGCAGCGGTCAATGGGTGGCACTGGCCGTCTGGCTGGCCCTGCTGGCCGGGGCGATGCAGCTGGTGGTGGGCGGCAGCCGCTCGGCCTGGGTGCTGAACCTGGTGAGCTCGCCGGTGCTCACCGGCTTCAGCCAGGCCGCGGCCGTCCTGATCATCGCGTCGCAACTGCCGCGTCTGCTCGGGCTGCAGGGGCCACTGTCCTCGCTGCTGGACCGGCCGCAGTTCGAGCTGGAGGGCATGGCTTACGGGCTGATCAGCGTCGCGCTGTTCGAGCTGGGCAAGCGGCGCTTCCCCAAGATCCCGATGGTGCTGCTGGTGCTGGCCGCCGCCGGCGCGCTCAGCGCCTTCACGGGCTACGACACGCGCGGCAGCGTGGTCGGCGCCCTGCCGGCCGGCCTGCCCTCCCCCTACTGGCCCGGCTGGCCAGGCTGGGAGGCGCTGCGCGACCTGGTCGCCCCGGCCCTGGTGCTGGCGCTGGTCAGCTCGCTGGAGATGGCGGCCAGCGCCAAGATCGAGAACCAGAAGGAGGGCCGGCGCTGGGACGCCAACCAGGACCTGATCGGCCAGGGCATGGGCAAGCTGGTGTCGGGCCTGTCCGGCGCCTTTCCCACCAGCACCTCGTTCTCGCGCTCGGCCATCACTCTCTACGCCGGGGCCAAGACCGGCTGGGCGACGGTGGCGGCCACGGCCATCGTGCTGGTGGTGCTGGTGGCGCTGACGCCGGCGCTGTACCACGTGCCCTCCGCCGCCCTCGCCGCCGTGGTCGTCGCCGCGGTGATGGGCATGATCAAGCCGCGCGTGTTCAAGGCGCTGTGGCAGGTCGACCGGGTCGAGGCGGTCACGGCCGGCGTCACCGTGCTGGTGACCGTGCTGTCGGCCCCGCGCATCTACTGGGGCGTGCTGACCGGCGTGCTGCTGGGGCTGGCGCACTTCCTGTACCTGCGGCTGCACCCGCGCATCATCGAGGTGGGCCTGCACCCGGACGGCAGCCTGCGCGACCGGCACCTGTGGGGCCTGGTGCCGCTGGCGCCGCAGGCCTATGCCCTGCGCATGGACGCCGAGCTGGACTTCGCCTCCGCCTCGGCGCTGGAGCGCACGCTGGTCGAGCACCTGGCCGCGCACCCCGACACCCGCCACGTGTGCCTGTTCGCGCAGCCGATCAACCGCGTGGATGCCACCGGCGTCGAGGTGTTTGCCTCCCTGCGCAAGCTGCTGCAGGGGCGCGGGATCACGCTGCACATCAGCGGCATGAAGCTGCCGGTGGAACGGGTGCTGCGCCGGGCCGGCGAATTGCCCGAGGGACCCCAGCTGCGCCTGTACCGGACCGACCAGGAGGCGCTGCAGGCCTTCGATGGGCTCAACGCCTGAAGGCGAAGTGCTTGCTGCCCAGGTAGTTGAACGCCAGGGCCGCGATCGACGCGATGGCGAAGGGCACGATGGGCCGGGCCGCCATCGCGGGGGAGGCCAGCACCAGCCCGGTGTAGAGGCCGAAATTGACGCCGGTGCCCACCAGGCTCACGGCCAGGTAGCGCCCCAGGCTGCGCAGCAGGCCGATGCCCGGGTCCGGGAAAGTGAAGCCGCGATGCAGCCACCAGGTCGCCAGCACCGCGGCCGGGAACGAAATCGCCCGCGCGGCGATCGGCCCCCAGCCGGCGATCGACACCAATGCCTGCAGCAGGCCGCCATCGACCACGAAGCCGATGCCGCCGACCAGGCTGAAGCGCAGCAGCGGCGGCAACACCGCGATGCGCCCCGGCACCGTCACACCAGGCCCCGGAAATCGAGCAGGCGCGCCGCCACCCCGACCAGCACGACCAGGGAGACGGCAGCCGCGCTCGCCAGCACGGGCCGCGGCCGCTGCCGCAGCTGTCCGCCCAGCCAGGGCAGCAGCACCAGCGTGGCCAGCATCACCGCCAGCAGCGACCAGTAGTGGTAGCGCATGTCGGTGGCCACCCCGATCAGCAGGTAGGCCCCCGAGTACCCCAGCGCCGAGACCGCCAGCACGCGCGCGAGCGCCACGGCACCCGTGGCCGGCTCGCGCCGCAGCAGCACCAGCAGGCAAGCGGCCCAGGCCAGCCAGGTGACGGGCCAGACGCCCGGGTTCTTGCGCAGCAGGTCCATCCGCACGTCGCGCGCGGTCACCAGTTCCAGCGGCGGGCGGGTCGGGTCGCCGGTGCGGTACTCCGGCGTCAGGCGGATGTGCTTGAGCGGCACGGCGAACAGCAGCGCGGAGTTGAAATGCTTGAGCCGGTGCTGCATCCACGCGATCGGGTGGGCGGCGATGCTGCGCAGCCATTGCTGCGCCAGCCCGTCCGGCCGCGTCGGCATCTCGGCGCCGGCGGGTCGGTGCACCTTGTCGGCGCATCGGCCCCACGGGCTGAGGCTGTCCCACCAGTACGGCGAATAGCACTCGCGCAGTTCCTCGCGCGTGAAGGTCGCGCGCGGCTCCAGGATGGCCGGATCGCCGGTGTGCACGGCGATCCCCATCAGGTCGTACAGGAACAGCGACTGCACGGCGTGCTCGGGCTTGGGATCGAAGAGCACCCGGTTGGCGAACTGGCTGGCCGGCAGCGCCAGCACCGCCACCACGACGGTGGCGGCCAGCAGGCGCGGCGCGCGCAGCCAGCTGGCGGGCGCGAGCGCATAGAGCAGCAGCGGCCCCAGCCCGAACAGCGCGTTGGTGCGGACCATCGCCCCGTAGAACAGCAGCGTCGCCACGGCAACACCGGCCGCGATCGACAGGCGGCGGTGCTGCACGCGATGCACGTACAGCACGCCGATGGCGGCTAGCCAGGCCACGGCCATGCCGACGTCCTTGACCACCTGCGCGTTCACGTACAGGAAGGGCGGGAAGGCGCCGGCCAGCAGCACGGCCCAGGCCAGCCGCGGAAAGCCGCTGCGGCGCACCGCGTCGGCGACCAGCCCGAAGCCCAGCCAGTACAGGGTCAGGTGCAGCAGCAGCAGGGGCGCCGGCCCGTCGCCGAACAGGTGCAGCCAGGACCACAGCCAGGCCATGATCGGCGGGTGCCAGTCGCCGTACTGGCCGGTCAGTGCCTGCCGGTACTGGCCGATCGAGTCGTTGTTCATCACGCCGGGGAAATGCAGGACGGCATTGGCGACGAACAGCCCCAGCGCCAGGGCCGCGAGGGTCCAGCCGGACAGCGACAGGCCGCGGGCACGCTCGCCGGTGTCGCTCTCGCCCCAGCCGAACAGCAGGTCGGAATCGGTGTGCATGGCCTGCGCTCAGGACAGCGCCAGCGGGATGTCGGGCAGGGTCGCTTCGTCGGCAGGCGCGGTCGCCGGCTTGCGTCGGCGGCGCGGGGCGGACGGCACGGCGACCGGCTGCGCCGCGGTCTCGGCCGGCCACCCGGGCGCGGGCACGTCGAGGTAGGCCAGCCGCTTGAGTTCGCGGCGCGAGTGCGTCACGGTGTCGAGCACCAGCCCGCACCCCAGCGAGAGCACCGCCACCAGCATGATGCCCACCGACAGGATGGCGGTCGGGAAGCGCGGCACCAGCCCGGTTCTCAGGTACTCCAGGATGACCGGCGTCGACAGGCCGACCGACAGCAGCGCCAGCAGCAGCGCCGCGCAGCCGAAGAACATCAGCGGACGCTCCTCCTTGACCAGCAAACCGATCATGCGCAGGATGCGCAGCCCGTCGCGGATGGTGTTCAGCTTGGACGCGGAGCCTTCGGGCCGGTCCTTGTAGCGGGTGGGCACCTCGGCCGTCTTCATGCGCAGTTCGAGCGCGTGCACCGTGAGCTCGGTCTCGATCTCGAAGCCGCTGGAGGCCGCGGGAAAGGACTTGACGAAGCGCCGCGAGAACACCCGGTAGCCCGAGAGCATGTCCTCGAACTGGTTGCCGAAGATGACCTGCACCAGGCCGGTGAGCATGCGGTTGCCGAAGCGGTGGCCGAAGCGGTAGGCCTCCTTGATGTCGGTCACGCGGGCCCCGTTGACCATGTCCAGCTGGCGGTCCAGCAGCAGGCGGACGAGCGCCGGCGCGTCAGTCGCGTCGTAGGTATCGTCCCCATCGACCAGCACGTACACGTCGGCGTCCACGTCGCTGAACATCCGGCGCATGACGTTGCCCTTGCCGGGAAAGGGCTCGTGGCCGACGATCGCGCCGGCGCGCGCGGCGACCTCCGCCGTGCGGTCGGTCGAGGCGTTGTCGTAGACGTGGATGCGCGCGGTGGGCAGCGCACGGCGGAAGTCCGCAACGACGCGACCGATGGCGACCTCCTCGTTGTAGCAGGGGATCACGACCGCGATGTCGACGTCGTTCAGGTCTCTTGGCATGAATGGCCTCCGGTGGAACGGGCGACGCGTGCGCAACCGTTCGTGAAGTGGGGCCATGCTAGGTCGACCGCAGCGGCCGCATCGGGCTTTTGGCCCGTTCGGGCCATGCCTCGGCCGTTCGTTCGCGGCGCCTTCCTACGCGCTGACGATCCAGCCTTCCAGCGGGTCCAGCTCTTCGGGCAAGCCGTAGCGGGGCGGGCCCTGCCGTTGGGCCCAGGCGGCCTGCAGCAGGCACAGCACAGCGTCCAGCGAATCGCCGCTGGCATCCTCGACCAGCGCATCGCGCTGCGCATGGCTGAGCTTCAGGCGCAGGCCGAGCCGGGTACGGCCCGCCTCGAGCGCCGCGACGATGTCCTTGCGGGCGATCAGGCGCTCGGGCGTCTGCTTGCTGCGCTCGTCGCTCTTGTAGCTGCGCCGCGCGACCAGTTCGCGTGCCAGCAGGCCGGGGTAGGCCTCCAGCGCGACGCGGGCCGGGTCCCCTTCGCGCAGCCCGGGGATGTGCACCCCCGCGGCGATCAGCAGCGGAATCGCCGCGTGCAGCATGTAGGCGACCGGCGGATTGACCCACTTCATCGACGGGCTGGAGCCGGCGCGCCGGTCGAAGGCGCGGTGCGCGAACTTGTCGCCGGCGGGGCGCGCTGCGCAGTAGGCCGCGAAGGTCTCCCGGATCCGGCTGCGGTCCAGGCTGGCGTAGTGCGCCATGCAGGCTTCCCACTGCAGCGGCCAGCCGAGCTGCTCGACCAGCGCGCGCGGCAGGCCGAAGGGAAAGTCGAAACCGGCCACCCACGGGCCCGGCTGGCGCAGCCACTGCGCAAAGCCTTCCAGCGTGGGCAGCACCTGCAAGCGCTCGAGCACGACAGCGTCGCGCGCGGCATGGCCGAAGGCCAGCACGATGGGCTTGCGGCGGGTGGGGCTGCTGGAGAAGTCGCAGCCGACCAGCAGCGGGCCGGCAGCCGGCGTCGTCACGCCGCGGGCATTTCGCCCCACGCCGCGCGCAGCTCGTCCGGCAGCGGCTGGCTGCGCAAGGGCGTGCCGGGGCCGGCCTCGTAGCGGCACCACACGCGCGCCTCGTGGCCGCGCGCGAGCGGCTGCTCCTGGCCCTGCAGGAAGAACTCGTACTGCAGGGTGAAGGAACTGCGGCCGAGCCGGGTGACCGAACTGCGCACCTCGCAGTCGTCGCCGAACGTCGGCGAGCGCATGAAGGCGCAGCCCGAATCGACCAGCGGCACGGCCATGTGCTCCGCGCGCATGCGCTGCGCCGGCCAGCCGCACTGCGCCAGCAACTCGCCAATGGCGGCGTCCATCCAGCGGTAGTAGGTGGGATAGAAGATGATGCCGGCGGGGTCGCAGTCGCCCCAGGCCACGGTGCGGGACAGGCGGAAGATCCGGCTCATGCGCGGCGCGTGCTCAGGTGCGGTTGCAGATGGAGGCCGAGGCCACCAGGTCGTCAAGCAGCGCGAGCGCGGTCTTGCCGGAGGCGCTGTAGGGGTCCAGCTCCGGTGTCTCGAAGTACTTGAGCAGGACGTTCTGGTTGGCCTTGTCGAGATTGACCATGCCCATGCTCCAGCCGCCGAAGCGGCGCTCGGCGATCTCCTCGTAGTACAGCAGCGCGACGTCCTTGTGGCGGGGATCCCTCAGGATCTCGCCGAACAGGTGCGACACGGGCATGCGGCCGCCTTCGATGCACTGCAGGAAGATGCCGCGTCCCCAGCACAGGACCCCCGTGATGCCGCAGGCGGGGTTCTGCCCGCGGGCCTGCGCCAGGATGGGTTCGATCGCCGCGGGCGATGCGTCCACGGCCCGGCTGCAGTAGAGCAGGCGAACCAGCATGGTCAGCCTCCGTTGCGTCTGGGGATCAATGAGAGGAATTCCCGGCGCAGCGCCGGGTCCTTGAGGAACACGCCGCGCATGACCGAGTTGATCATCTTGCTGTCCATGTCCTTCACCCCGCGCCAGGCCATGCAGTAGTGGCTGGCTTCCATCACGATGGCCAGTCCGTCGGGCTGGGTCTTCTCCATGATGAGGTCGGCCAGCTGCATCACGGCCTCCTCCTGGATCTGGGGCCGGTCCATCACCCACTCGGCCAGCCGCGCGTACTTGGACAGCCCGATCACGTTGGTGTGCTCGTTGGGCATGATGCCGATCCACAGCTTGCCGATCACCGGCACGAAGTGGTGGCTGCAGGCCGAGCGCACCGTGATCGGCCCGACGATCATCAGCTCGTTCAGGTGCTCGGCGTTCGGGAACTCGGTGATGGTCGGCGCCTTGTTGTAGCGGCCGCGGAACACCTCGTGCAGGTACATGCGGGCCACCCGCCGCGCCGTGGCGCCGGTGTTGTGGTCGCTGGCGGTGTCGATCACCAGGCTGTCCAGCACGCCCTGCAGCTTGCCCGCGACCTCGTCCAGCAGCGCCTCCAGCTCGCCCGGCTCGATGAAGGCGGCGATGTTGTCGTTCGAGTGGAAGCGCTGGCGAGCCGCCAGCAGGCGCTCGCGGATCTTCACCGACACGGGCGTACCCTCGTCGGTGTCCGCGGGAACCAGCGGGCTCGGTTCGGCTTTCATGAGCATGGGCAATGGTAGCAAGGTTGGGGCCCGCACCCCGGCTCACCCCAGCAGGGCCTCCAGGTCGGCCAGGGTATTGGCCTCGCGCAGGGGCTTGTCGTGCCGGATGCGCAGCATGCGGGGAAAGCGCACCGCGATCCCGCTGCGGTGGCGGCTGCTGCGGTTGATGCCCTCGAATCCCAGCTCGAACACCAGGGAGGGCCGCACGCTGCGTACCGGGCCGAACTTCTCCACCGTGCTGCGCCGGATCAGAGCGTCGACCTGCCGGAACTCCTCGTCCGTCAGGCCGGAATAGGCCTTGGCAAAGGGCACCAGCTGCAGTGCCCCGGGCACCGGCGGGTCCTTGCGGGCGATCGCCCGCAGCACCTGCTCGACCTCGGCGTCGTCCTGCGGCTCGCGATTCCAGACCGCGAAGGTGTAGTCGGTGTAGACCGACGCGCGGCGGCCGTGGCCGGCCTGGGCATAGACCAGCACGCAGTCGATGCTCATGGGATCGATCTTCCACTTCCACCACAGGCCATCGGCCTTGGTACGGCCGGTGCCGTAGGCCGCGTCCAGCCGCTTGAGCATGAAGCCTTCGACGCCCAGTTCGCGCGAGCGTGCCCGCTGCCGCGCGAAGTCGAGCCAGGATTCGGCGGTCGCGACGGGCGAGAGCCGGATCCCGGTGCCGGCCAGCAGGCGCTCCAGCCGCTCGCGGCGTTCGCGCTGCGGGAGGTCGCGGACGTCCACCCCGTCCTGCTCCAGCAGGTCGTAGGCGAGGAAGGTCACCGGCGCCTCGGCCAGCACCTTGCGGGTCAGGTTCTTGCGCCCGATGCGCTGCTGCAGCAGCGAGAACGGCGCCGGCCCCCCGGCCAGGCTGGCCGAGAGGCCGCTCTCGGCATCGTCCTTCCAGGCCAGGATCTCGCCATCGAGGACCGTGCCATTGGGCAGCGCCTGCGCCAGCGCGACGATTTCGGGAAAGCGCTCGGTCACCAGTTCCTCGCCGCGCGACCACAGCCAGGCCTGCCCCTGGCGCCGCACCAGCTGGCCACGGATGCCGTCGTACTTCCATTCCACCTGCCAGTCCGCCACCGGCCCCAGCCTGGCGGCGAAGGTTTCCGCGGCGCCATCGAGCTGGTGGGCCAGGAAGAAGGGATAGGGCTGGCCCGCGTCGGCCGGCGAGGGCTCGCCGCCCTCCTCCTGCGCGGCCAGCAGCGCGGCGAAGCGCGCGGCCGAGGGCATGGTCTTGCCGTCGGTGTAGCCCATCATGCGCTGGGCGACCCGCTTCGGATCGATGCCGCCGTGGGCCGCCAGCGCGCGCTGCACCAGCAGGCGGCTGACGCCGACCCGGAAGCCGCCGCCCACCAGCTTGGTGAGCAGGAAGCGGCCATGGTCGTCCAGCTCGCGCCACCAGCCGCGCACCCGCGGCGCGATCGCCTCCGGCGGCAGCCCGCGCAGCGGCAACAGCCGGTCCTCCACCCACTCGGCCAGGCCCACGTCACTGGTCTCCCCGGAGTCCGGCAGCACGTGGGCGATGGTTTCGGCCAGGTCGCCCACGGCCTGGTAGCACTCGTCGAACAGCCAGGCGGCGATGCCGGCTTCCTCGCACGCCAGCTGCGCCAGCAGCGCCATCGGCATGACCTGGCGCGGCTTGCCGCCCGCGAGGAAATACACCGCCCAGGCCGCGTCGGCGGCGGGCGCCGCGGCGAAGTAGCGCTGCAGCGCGTCGACCTTGGCGTTGGTCGAGGTGGTGGCGTCCAGTTCGGCGAACAGCTGCGAGAAGCGCTTCATGGCCCCTCCTGCGCCGGCGCCGGCTCGGCCAGGTCGGCCTCGATGCGGTCGTCGCCGTACTCGGTGTCGAACGCGCCGGCATCCAGCCCCTGCTCGCACAGGTAGCGCACCATGGCCGCCGCGCTGCCATGGGTGACGATGACGCGCTGCGCGCCGGTGGCGGCGATCGCCCCCAGCAGGCCGGGCCAGTCGGCATGGTCCGACAGCACGAAGCCGCGGTCGTAGCCGCCGCGCCGGCGCGCGCCGCGCAGCTGCATCCAGCCGCTGGCAAAGGCGGTGCCGGCGTCGCCGAAGCGCCGCATCCAGGGGCTGGCGATCGCACTGGGTGGGCACAGCACGAGCGCCCGCCGCAGCTCGGATCGGTCCTTCACCTCGGTGGCGATCCGGGTGTCCGGCAGCGCGACCCCGGCCGCCCGGTAGGCCTCGTTGAGTGGCTGCACTGCCCCGTGCACGAGGACCGGTCCTATGCCCGGATCGATGCCCGCCAGGATGCGCTGCGCCTTGCCGAAGCTGTAGCAGCCCAGCACGCTGGCACGGCCCGCCAGCACGTTGTGCGACCACCAGTCGTTGACCGACGCCATCAGCTCGGCGTCGGGCCGCCAGCGGTAGATCGGCAGGCCGAAGGTGGACTCGGTGATGAAGACGTCGCAGCGCACCGGTTCGAACGGGGCGCAGGTGGGGTCCGGCGCGACCTTGTAGTCGCCGCTGGCGACCCACACCCGGCCGCCGTGCTCCAGCCGCACCTGGGCCGACCCGAGCACGTGGCCGGCCGGGTGCAGCGACAGGCGCACGCCATGGTGGGTGATGGCCTCGCCGTACGCCAGCAGCTGCAGGTCGATCGCCCCCAGCCGGGCGCGCAGCACGCCCTCGGAGGGCGCCGCGGCCAGGTAGTGGCCGTGGCCGAGGCGCGCGTGGTCGGCATGCGCGTGCGTGATGACGGCGCGCTCCACCGGCCGCCAGGGATCGATGTGGAAATCACCCGGCGGGCAGTACAGGCCCTCGGGCCGCTGGACGACCAGGTCTTCCATGCCTCACCAGTAGGTCTTCTTGCCCTGGATCGCGAGCGCCAGCCGCATCAGCGCGAGCGCGACCCGCTCCAGCACCCGCTCGCGCAGCGGGCGCTGCGCGTACTGGGCGGCTTCCATCCGCTGGCCCTCGTGCGCCACCGCGTGCAGCAGGCGCGCCCGCAGGTCCTGCGCGAACGCGCGGTCCTCGATCAGCACGTTGGCCTCGCGCGCCAGCAGCAGGCTGAGGGGATCGATGTTGGAGGAGCCGACGGTGGCCCAGCGGCCGTCGACCACGGCCACCTTGGCGTGCAGGAAGCTGGGCGAGTACTCGTGGATGTGCACGCCGGCGCGCAGCAGCACGCCATAGACCGGCCGGGCCGCGTAGTACTGCATGAAGTACTCGTAGCGGCCCTGCAGCAGCAGGATCACCTTCACGCCGCGGCGCGCCGCGCTCACCAGCGCCTTGCGCATCTTGTGGCCCGGCACGAAGTACGCGTTGGCGATGATCACCTCGGAACGCGCGCGGCCGATGGCGCGGCGGTAGGCGCGTTCGATGTCGGTGCGATGCCGCAGGTTGTCGCGCAGGGCCAGCGCCGCCCGGCTGCCCTGCCGCGACAGCGGGGCACGCGGCGCGGCTGGCGCCGGCCGCTGGCCGCGCAGCGAGGTGAGCGCGCCGGCAAACCCGCCGTGCTTGAGCTCCTCGAAGGCCCGCATGCGCTGCCACAGCTGCAGCATGGCCAGCCGCGCCTGGGCCACCAGCGGGCCGGACGCCTGGACCGCGAAATCGAGCCGCGGCGCGTCGAGAGGGCCGTGGTTGGGGTCGTGCAGGTCGTCCAGGATGTTGATGCCGCCGCAGAAGGCCACCTGCTCGTCGACCACGCACAGCTTGCGGTGCAGCCGGCGCCAGCTGGCCGGCCGCAGCACGCCGAAGCGGCCCGGCGGCGCGTACGAGCGCCAGTCGACGCCGGCGGCCACCAGCCGCAGGCGCCAGGGCGGCGGCGGCTCGCCGGAGCCGAAGCCGTCGACCAGCACGCGCACGTGCACGCCGCGGCGCGCGGCCCGCTCCAGCGCCCAGGCCACCTCGGCGCTGTCGCCGTTGAAATCGAAGATGTAGGTCTCCAGCCAGACCTCCTGGCGCGCCGCATCGATCGCGGCGACCAGGGCGGGAAAGAGCTGCGCGCTGCCCTCCAGCAGCCGCAGGGTGTGGCCGGTGCGCAGCGGCGGGATCCGTTGCGCCATCGCGGTCAGATCCGGAAGGTGGCGATCAGCGGCAGGTGGTCGGACATCTGCCCCCACACCCGTCCGCGCGGAACCTCCACCCCCTGCGGCTTGAGGCCCCGGCCATAGACATAGTCGAGCTGCGTCAGCGGCAGGCGCGAAGGGTAGGTACGCGCCCTGTCGTCCCGGAAGTCCTTCAGGCCGATCTGCGCCATGGCCGGCCGCAGCTTGCCGCCCCAGTCGTTGAGGTCGCCGGCGACGATCAGCGGCGCCGTACGCGGCACTTCCCGGTCGATGAAGCGCGCCAGCTGTTCGACCTGGCGCACCCGGCTGCCCGCGATCAGGCCCAGGTGCAGCACGATCACGTGCACGTCCTGCCGCCCGACCTGCACCTGCACGTGCAGCAGCCCGCGCTGCTCGAACCGGTGGTCCGACATGTCCTCGTGGCCGTGCGACACCACCGGCCAGCGCGACAGCATGGCATTGCCGTGCTCGCCGTGGCGGGTGGTGGCGTTGGTCTGGTAGACGGCCGCGTAGCCCTCGGGGCAGAGGAACTCGGCCTGCGGCAACTCGGGCCAGCGGGTGAAGTACTGCTCCTCGCGACGGTGCAGCTTGCGCACCTCCTGCAGGCACACGATGTCGGCGTCGAGCTGCTCGACCGCATGGCCGAGGTTGTGGATCTCCAGCCGCCGCACGGGGCCTATCCCCTGAACGCCCTTGTGGATGTTGTAGGTGGCGACGCGCAAGACGCTCATGCGGCGAATTCTGGCAGCAGCAGGATCGCTTCGGCGTTGGACGGCGAGAAGCAGGCGTCGGCCGCCTCCCGCCACGGCAGCCAGCGGAAGGCCGTGTGCTCGCGCGGGTCGATGCGGACCTCGGTGCCGGCCGGCACGAGCAGGCCGAACACGTGCTCGGTGTTGTGCGTCACGCCCTCGGCGTAGCGATGGCGCCAGCGCGGGTAGATCTCGTAGACGTTCTCCAGGCCCCAGTCGCGCAGCACGCCGGCATCGGCGGCTATGCCGGTTTCCTCGCGGACCTCGCGGATCGCCGTCTGCTCCAGGGGTTCGTCCTCCCGGTCCTGGGACCCGGTGACCGACTGCCAGAACCCCGGTGCGTCCGCGCGGTTGATCAGCAGCACCTCCAGCGCAGGGGTGTGGATCACGACCAGGACGGACCGGGGGATCTTGAAGGGCTTGGGCACAGCGGCATTCTGCCCACCTGGGTCGGCCGCGACGCGCCATGCACCCGCCCCGCGGCGCGTTGCGCTGGATCCTCCGCTGCGCGGAGGATGACCAGGGCCGACGGCTTACGCCGCCTGGGGATTGCGCAGCCGGATGTGCAGCTCGCGCAGCTGCTTCTCGTCCACCGGGCCCGGGGCCTGGGTCAGCAGGTCCTGGGCGCGCTGGGTCTTGGGGAAGGCGATCACGTCGCGCAGGCTCTCGGCGCCCGTCATCAGCATGACGAAGCGGTCCAGGCCGATGGCGATGCCGCCGTGCGGCGGGGCGCCATACTGCAGCGCGTCCAGCAGGAAGCCGAACTTGGCCTGGGCCTCCTCGGCGCCGATCTTCAGCGCGCGGAACACCTTGCTCTGCACGTCCTCGCGGTGGATACGCACCGAGCCGCCACCCAGCTCGATGCCGTTGAGCACCGCGTCGTAGGCCTTGGCCATGCAGCGGCCGGGATCGGTTTCCAGCCAGTCCTCGTGGCCGTCCTTGGGCGAGGTGAACGGGTGGTGCACCGCGATCCAGCGCTGGCCCTCGTCGTCGAACTCGAACATCGGGAAGTCCACCACCCACAGCGGCTTCCACTCGCCTTCCAGCAGGGCGTGCGACTTGCCGAAGTCGCTGTGGCCGATCTTCACGCGCAGCGCGCCGATGGCGTCGTTCACCACCTTGGCCCGGTCGGCGCCGAAGAAGATCAGGTCGCCGTCCTGCGCGCCGGTGCGCCGGATGATCTCGGCCAGCGCGGCGTCGTGGATGTTCTTCACGATGGGCGACTGCAGGCCCTCGCGGCCCTTGGCGGCCTCGTTGACCTTGATCCAGGCCAGACCCTTGGCGCCGTAGATCTTGACGAACTCGGTGTAGCCGTCGATCTCGCCGCGGCTCATCTCGCCGCCGCGCGGCACCCGCAGGCCCACCACGCGCCCGTCGGCCTGGTTGGCCGGGCCGGAGAAGACCTTGAAGTCCACGTCCTTCATCACGTCGGTGAGCTCGGTGAAGGCCAGTTGCACGCGCAGGTCGGGCTTGTCCGAGCCGTACAGGCGCATGGCGTCGGCGTGCTTCATGACCGGGAAGGCGCCGATGTCGATGCCCAGCACGTTCTGGAAGGTGCTGCGGATCATGCCCTCGAACATGGCGCGGATCTCCTCCTCGCGCATGAAGGAGGTCTCCACGTCGATCTGGGTGAACTCGGGCTGGCGGTCGGCGCGCAGGTCCTCGTCGCGGAAGCACTTGGTGATCTGGTAGTAGCGGTCGAAGCCTGACACCATCAGCAGCTGCTTGAACAGCTGCGGCGACTGCGGCAGCGCGAAGAACATGCCGTCGTGCACGCGGCTGGGCACCAGGTAGTCGCGCGCGCCCTCCGGCGTGCTCTTGGTGAGCATGGGCGTCTCGATGTCGATGAAGCCGTTGGCGTCGAGGAACTTGCGCACCTCCATCGTCACCTTGTAGCGCAGCATCAGGTTCTTCTGCATGTACGGCCGGCGCAGGTCCAGCACGCGATGCTGCAGGCGGGTGGTCTCCGACAGGTTCTCGTCGTCCAGCTGGAACGGCGGCGTGACCGAGGGGTTGAGCACCACCAGCTCGTGGCACAGCACCTCCACCTTGCCGCTGCGCAGGTGCTCGTTGGTGGTGCCGGCCGGCCGCTCGCGAACCAGGCCCTTGACCTGCACGCAGAACTCGTTGCGCAGGCCTTCGGCGGCCTTGAACATCTCGGGCCGGTCGGGGTCGCACACGACCTGCACGTAGCCCTCGCGGTCGCGCAGGTCCACGAAGATCACGCCGCCGTGGTCACGCCGGCGGTTCACCCACCCGCACAGGGTGAGGGTCTGGCCGAGCAGCGACTCGTCGACGAGGCCGCAGTAGGTGGTGCGCATTTGTTGGGAAGACATGGGAGCAACCTTGGAGAGAAGGCGCACCGCCGCGGCGGTGCGCTAGCGGGCGTCGGACAGCGCGGGCGGCACCGCCGGTACGGCAGGTGCAGCGGGCACCACCACGCCCATGGAGATGACATAGCGCAGCGCCTCGTCCACGCTCATCTTCAGCTCGATGCAGTCCTTGCGGGGCAGCAGCACGAAGTATCCGCCCGTGGGGTTGGGCGTGGTGGGGACGTAGACACTCACGAAATCGCCGTCCAGGTGGTTGGCGACGTCGCCGCCGGGGGTGCCGGTGATCAGTGCGATCGTCCACACACCGGGCCGGGGCCACTCGACCAGCACCGCGGTGCGGAAGGCATTGCCCGAGGGCGAGAACAGGGTGTCGGAGACCTGCTTGACGCTGGAGTAGATCGACCGCACCACCGGGATGCGGTGCAGCAGCGCATCGCTCCACTCGATGAGCTTGCGGCCGACGATGTTGCTGGTGATCGCGCCGACCGCCAGCAGGATGGCCAGCGCCAGCAGCACGCCCAGGCCGGGGATCCGGTGGCCGAACAGCCGGTCCGGTTGCCACGAGTCGGGCAGGATCAGCAGCGTCTGGTCGAGCGTGCCGACGATCCACTGCAGCACCCACAGGGTGATGCCCAGCGGGGCCAGCACGAGCAGGCCGGCAAACAGCCATCGGCGGAGAGCGGCCATCGCGATCCTGTGGCGTGCTTCAGTGGCAGGCGCAGGCGCTGCCGCAGTCACCGGCCGAGGCCGAAGGCGCCTCGGACTTGGACGCGCCGCCCTCGGCGGGCTTGTCGGCCGGCTTGGCATCGCCCGACGCCGGCGCTGCGTCACCGGTGGCCGGCTTGGCGCCGTTGCCGTTGTTGCGGAAGTCGGTCGCGTACCAGCCAGAGCCCTTGAGCTGGAAGCCGGCGGCCGTGAGCTGCTTGGTGAAGGTGTCGGCCCCGCAGGCCGGGCAGGTCGTCAGCGGGGCGTCGGAGATCTTCTGCAGGACGTCCTTGGCATGGCCGCAGGACCCGCATTTGTAGGCGTAGATGGGCATGGCAGGGAGTTGACCACGAAGGGTGGCAAAGCCCTCAATTATAGGCGGGGGCCCGGATCCCAAGCCCCTCGCCTCCGCCCGCCGGGCGCGGCGCTCAGGCCGTGGCGCCGGACCCGAAGTGGTGGACGTGGCCCTTGTGGTTGGCGATCCACTGCGGCGCCAGCGACCCCACGACCATGCCGGCGAAGGCCGCGATCAGCCCGGCCAGCTGCTGCGGGAACTCCTCCGCCAGCGGCGGGCTGACCACGAAGAACAGCCAGGTGCCCAGGCCGGCCGCCACCGAGAACAGTGCACCCTGGGTGGTGGCGCGGCTCCAGTACAGGCCCATCACCAGCGGCACGAACGCGCCGACCAGCGGCACCTGGTAGGCGCCGGAGACCAGGTCGTAGATCGAGGTGCCCTGCATCACGATGGAATAGGTCAGCACGATGGCGGTGAAGACCACCACCGAGATGCGCATCGCCTTGAGGGTGGCCTGGTCGCTCATGCCGGGCACGATGTTGCGCAGGATGTTCTCGACGAAGGTGGTGGCCGGCGCCAGCAGCGTGGCCGAGGCGGTGGACATCACGGCCGACAGCAGCGCGCCGAAGAACGCCACCTGCAGCAGCACCGGCATCTTCTGCATCACCAGGGTGGGCAGCACCTTCTGCGGATCGTCCGCCAGCAGCGTCGCGCCCTCGGCACCCAGCACCATGACCGCCGCCGTCACCACGAACATGGGCACGAAGGCGAACAGCAGGTACAGCGAGCCGCCGATGATGGGGCCGCGGCGGGCCGTCTTCGCGTCCTTGGCCGACATGACACGCTGGAACACGTCCTGCTGCGGGATCGAGCCCAGCATCATGGTGATGGACGCGGCGAAGAAGAAGGTCCAGGTCTTGGCGTCGCCGTCGACCGGGAAGAACTGGAACTTGCCGTGGGTGGACGCGTAGTCGAACACCGCGCCGGCGCCGCCGGCCAGCTCGGCCGCGAACCAGGCGATCGCCAGCAGGCCGGCAGCGATGACGATCATCTGCATGAAGTCGGTCAGCGCCACCGACCACATGCCGCCGAACAGGGTGTAGACGAGGACGATGATCGTGCCTATCGCCATGCCGCCGGTGACCGAGACCGCGTCGGGCATCAGCACGTGGAACACCAGCCCCAGCGCCGTGATCTGCGCCGCCACCCAACCCAGGTAACTGATGATGATCATGATCGAGCACAGCACTTCGATCAGGCGGCCGAAGCGCTGGCGGTAGTAGTCGCCCAGGGTGATCAGGTTGCGCTGGTACAGCTTGTAGGCGAAGAACAGTCCGACCAGGATCAGGCACATGGAGGCGCCGAACGGATCCTCCACCACCTCGCCCAGGTTGCCCGAGACGAAGCGAGCCGGCACGCCCAGCACGGTCTCCGAGCCGAACCAGGTGGCGAACGTCGTGGCCACCACGATCGCCAGCGGCAGCTTGCGACCCGCCAGTGCGTAGTCGGTGGTGTTCTGCACGCGCCTGGCGGCCACCAGCCCGATGGCCACGGACAGCAGCAGGTACAGCACGACGAAGGTGATCAGCATGGGCGTCTCCGGCGGGTGATTCACGGGGCCGTCTGGGCGGCCTGGGGCGGGATTATGGCAACGGATGGGCTGGACGACGTTGCAAATGTGCCCGCCTGGGCCCAGGCCCGACGGCAGCCCTCATGCCGCCGACGCGGATTCCTGCTTTTTAGGGGAAGGCGGAGTCCCCTACAACAGGTGCGACCGCATCAGCATCTGCATCGCGAGCAGCCCCAGCGTGAAGCCGATGCCGCCGTAGAGGAAGGCCTGCAGCAGCCGGTTGGTGCGGCGCTGCTCCTCCAGCAGCGCCTCCAGCTCGCGCCGCGCGTCGGCCGGCTTGCGGCGCAGGTAGTCGTGCAGCAGGCGCGGCAGGTCGGGCAGCAGCTTGGCGTACAGCGGGGCCTGGTCGCGCAGCTCGTCCAGCAGCCGCTTGGGCCCGACCTGGTCCAGCATCCAGCGCTCCAGGAAGGGCTTGGCCGTGGCCCACAGGTCCAGGTCCGGGTCGAGCTGGCGGCCCAGGCCCTCGATGTTCAGCAGCGTCTTCTGCAGCAGCACCAGCTGCGGCTGGATCTCGACCTGGAAGCGGCGCGAGGTCTGGAACAGGCGCATCAGCACCATGCCCAGGGAGATCTCCTTGAGCGGGCGGTCGAAGTAGGGCTCGCAAACCGCCCGCACCGCCGACTCCAGCTCGTCGACCCGCGTGCCCGGCGGCACCCAGCCCGATTCGATGTGAAGCTCGGCCACCCGCTTGTAGTCGCGCCGGAAGAAGGCGTTGAAGTTCTGCGCCAGGTATTCCTTGTCGAACTCGGTGAGCGTGCCGATGATCCCGAAGTCCAGCGAGATGTAGCGCCCGAAGGTGGCCGGGTCCAGGCTGACCTGGATGTTGCCCGGGTGCATGTCGGCGTGGAAGAAGCCGTCGCGGAACACCTGGGTGAAGAAGATGGTGACGCCGTCCCTCGCCAGCTTGCGCAGGTCGACCCCGGCCTGCGCCAGCCGCTCGGCTTGGCTGATCGGCACGCCGTACATGCGCTCCATCACGATCACCTCGGAGTGGCACCAGTCCCAGAACATCTCCGGGATCAGCAGCAGGTCCAGCCCCGCCATGTTGCGGCGCAGCTGGGCGGCGTTGGCCGCCTCGCGCAGCAGGTCCAGCTCGTCGTGCAGGTACTTGTCGAACTCGGCGACCACCTCGCGCGGCTTCAGCCGCTTGGCGTCGTACGACAGGCGGCCGACCCAGCCGGCCATCATGCGCATCAGCGCCAGGTCGTTCTCGATCACTGCCAGCATGCCGGGCCGCAGCACCTTGACCGCGACTTCGCGCGTGCGGCCCTCGCGGTCGCGCAGGGTCGCGAAGTGCACCTGGGCGATGGACGCGCTGGCCACCGGTTCGCGCTCGAAGCTCACGAAGATGGCGTCCAGCGGGCGGCGGAAGGCCCGCTCGATGGTGGCGATGGCGATGGCCGGATCGAAGGGCGGCACCCGGTCCTGCAAGCGGGCCAGCTCGTCGGCGACGTCGCCGGGCAGCAGGTCGCGCCGGGTCGAGAGCACCTGGCCGAACTTCACGAAGATCGGCCCCAGCCGCTCCAGCGCCTCGCGCAGGCGCTGGCCGCGCGGCGCGTGCAGGCGGCGGCCGTAGCGGATGATGCGCGTCAGCCGCACCAGCCAGGGCTGCCGGAAGCTGCTGAGGACGAGCTCGTCCAGCCCGTAGCGCAGGGCGATCCAGACGATGAAGGCGCCGCGCAGGTAGCGGGTCATCCCGGTCCCGGACCCGTCGGCCCGACGGGCCCCGGCGCGCTGCCGGGCGCGCCCGCGGGCGCCGCCGACGGCGTGGGCGCCGCCGGCGTGCCGCCCGCACCGGCGGGCACGAAGCGGCGCAGGGCCGCAGCCATGGCCCGGGCGCCCTGCCCCACGGCATGGGCCGGCGCATCGCCGATCAGGCGCGAGAGGTCCTCCTCCAGGTCCCAGCGCACGTGGTCGACCAGCCAGTTGACCTCGGCGGCGAACTGCACGTCGCCCTCGATGCGCACCGGCGGCTTCTCGCCGCGCAGGGCACCCTGGGCCAGCCGCCAGGGCGAGTCGTCGGTCACGGTCAGCGTCAGGTCCGGGGCGGCAGCGGGCGACCCCAGGTCCAGCAGGCCGGCTGGCGTGGCGACCAGCCGCACGGTGAACACGCGCCAGCGGCCCTCGACGGTTCGGCCCGCCTGCCGACGCAGCCGCTCCATGGCCTGGGGCTCCTGCATCAGCACGTGGTTGAGCAGCAGCACCAGGCGTCGCTGGGCTTCCTGCACCGCCCAGGGCGGCGGCGCAAGCCGCTGGCTGACGGCATCCAGCAGGCTGTCCACGAAGGGAAAGGGGGACCGTGTCGGCATGGCCCCGATTATTGATGACGAATGAAGCGGCCCAGGCGCCGCGAGGCGAAAGGTGCCGGCGATCCCGGCGTGACAAATGACGAGGGGCCCGTGCGGGCCCCTCCGTCGTGCGTCATGCGTCCTTCACTGGAGCGCCTGCACCCCCGCCACCAGCCAGCCGCTGCCGCCGTCGCGGGGCTTGGTCATGTTCCAGACCTCGCGGAACGGACTGGGCCCGGCGGAAGGCTGCTCGCGGATCATCCCGGAGAACTCGACGCTGGCCATGTAGGCGTCGCCCAGGTCCTCGATGCCCAGCAGCTGGGCCTGCAGCATCACGACCTCGGTCTTGTTCGGCTCGCCGCCCGACTGCTTCTCGCGCTCGGCCAGCTGCTGGCGGATCTCCGCCACCATCTCGTCGGTCATCATCGAGCGCAGGGAGGCGATGTCCGAGCGATCCCAGGCGTCCTGCAGGGTCAGGAAGTTGCGCTTGGCCGCCTTGACGAAGCCCTCGGTGTCGAACCCGGCCGGCACGCCCCAGTTCTGCGACCCGGCCAGGGCCGAGCCGATCTGCACGCCGCCGGAGCGGTTGGCGTCGAAGGCCATGCTGCCGCGTTCCCAGGGCCGTGCCGAAGCGTCGTTGCCGACCTTGTCGGGGCTGTACTGGCGCGGCGCGGTGGCCAGTTCGGGAGCGCCGGCCCAGCCCGCGCTCCGGGCTGCGGGCGCGGGGGCACGGCGGCGCATGAGGAAGCCGACTACCGCCATGATGACAAGGGCCAGCAGGGCGAACATCATGAATTGCGCGAGGGCCGGGCCGAAGCCCAGCGCGTTGGCCAGCCAGGCGAGGCCGAGGCCGGCGGCCAGCCCGCCCAGCATGCCGCCCCAGCGCGAAGGCGCGGCCGGCGTCGTGTTCGGGGTCCCCGGGCGCGCGGCGGCCTGGTTGGCCGGGGCCGGCTGCTGGCCGGCCTGCTGCTGGCCCGTGGTGTTCTGCACCGGGGCCTGCCGCGGCGGGGCCTCGCGGGTGACGTTGGGCGACTGGCGGCCGAAGGAGCCGCCGCCGCCCAGGCGGCGGGCGTCGGCTTCCAGGCTGGTGGACAGCGCCAGCACGCCCACGAGTACGGCAGTCGACAGCTTCATGATCGATCCTTCCTGATCAGTTGTGGATGTCCGGGGACAGATGGGGCTTCAGCACCTGATTCCAACATGCAGGGCGACCACGCCGCCGGTCAGGTTGTGATAGTCGACGTGGCCGAAGCCGGCCTGCTTCATCAAGCCCTTGAGTTCATCCTGGGCGGGATGCATGCGGATGGATTCGGCCAGGTAGCGGTAGCTGGCCGAGTCGCCCGCCACCAGCTGGCCCAGCCGGGGCAGCACCTGGAACGAATACCAGTCGTAGGCGCCCGCCAGCGGCCGCGCCACCTTCGAGAACTCCAGCACCAGCAGCTTGCCGCCGGGCTTGAGCACGCGGGCCATCTCGGCCAGGGCGGCGTCCTTGCGGGTCATGTTGCGCAAGCCGAAGGCCACGCTCACCAGGTCGAAGCGGCGGTCGGCGAAGGGCAGCTTCTCGGCATCGCACACCAGCGTGGGCAGGACCACGCCCTCGTCGAGCAGCCGGTCGCGGCCGGTGCGCAGCATGGCTTCGTTGATGTCGGTGTGCACCACCCGGCCGGTCGGGCCGACCTTGCGGGCGAAGGCACGCGCCAGGTCGCCGGTGCCGCCGGCAATGTCGAGCACCTGCTGGCCCGGCTGCACGTTGGCCACCAGCACGGTGTAGGCCTTCCAGGCGCGGTGCAGGCCGAACGACATCAGGTCGTTCATGAGGTCGTAGCGGGGCGCGACCGAGTCGAACACGCCGCGCACCCGCCGCGCCTTGTCGCGTTCCTCGACGGATTCGAAGCCGAAATGCGTGCTGCCCATGCCCCGATGGTAGGGGCAATCGCGGGCGGGTCTGTCCGGAAACCCGGGTTTGTGCGTCAGTGATGGCCGCAGCCGTGGCCGCCGCGCGTCACCATGGGCGCGTCACGGTCCACGCCGGCCTGCGCGAGGCGGCGCTCGTAGTCGGCCCAGAGCTGCTCCTGCTGGGAGCCCAGGAAGTACAGGTACTCCCAGGAGAAGATGCCGCTGTCGTGCCCGTCGGAGAACTGCGGCTGGACGGCATAGTTGCCGATGGGCTCCAGGCCCAGCAGGTCGACATTGCGCTTGCCGGTCTGCAGCACCTCCTGCCCCGGGCCGTGGCCCTGCACCTCGGCCGATGGCGAGTAGATGCGCATCAACTCGAACGGGATGCGGAACACCGCGCCGTCGGAGAAGGCGACTTCCAGCACGCGCGACTGCCCGTGCACCGTGATCGACTGGGGCGCCGGGGCGCCGGGTTTCAGGCCTGCCATGGGGCGATTGGATCAGAAGCGGACGCCGATGTTCACGTACAGCTTGTCATCGCCCCTCTGCGGGGAGGCGGCATTCACGGCCAACGGCACCCGGCTGCCCGTGACCAGGCGGCCGTACTCCAGCGACGCGACCAGCGGCCCGCTGCCGTAGCGCAGGCCGAAGCCCAGGCTGGCGAGCCGGTCGCTGGACGGCTTGTTGGCGCCGTTGGGGCTGTTGTTCCACAGCCAGCCGGCATCGGCGAAGCCGAACAGGCGCAGCCCCGGCGCCAGCTCGGGCGTGCTGACCTCGACCGACCCGGCCAGGCCCTTGTCGGCCGAGACCGGCCGCTCGATGGCCGTGCCGCGCACGGAGCCGGAACCGCCCAGGCCGAACTGCTCGCCCGAGATCAGCACGTCCGGGCTGTACTGGTACTGCGCCCGCGCCGACACCAGCCAGTTGCCGGCGAACGGCGCCGCGTAGTGCAGCGTACCGCGCAGCGCCTTCCAGCCGGTGGTGGTGATGCGCGGGTCCTCGCTCTGGTAGGCCGCCAGGGTGTTGGCGCGCCCGCTGCCGGTGTTGACCGCCAGGTACGCGTCATAGCCCCACACCGCAGTGTCGCTCTCGGTGCGGGCGTTGTAGCCGAGGACCAGCGGGCGGCTGCGCCGGTCGAGCGCGAGCGGCACCACGACGTCGTTGATGCGGGCCGCCTCGAACACCTTGTCCTCCAGGCCCAGCACCACGTAGCTGCGGCGCCCGCCTTCGGGCGGCAAGTACCAGGTGTAGTTCAGGCCCAGGGTGTGGCCGGCGCCGGTGCTGGTGAAGGCGCCGAAATTGCCGACCACGTCCGATCGCGTGTAGCTGGCCCCGACGACCCCGCCCAGCGCGTACAGCGGGACGCGGTAGGACAGGCCGAGCTGCTTCACGTCCGACATGCGCTCCAGCGAGGTGGTCCAGGCGCCGGTGAACTGGTGGTCGCGGTCGAACAGGTTGGTGTGGCCGCCGGCAACCGTCACGCGGTCGCGGCCGGTGGTGTCGGAACCCGTGTTGGAGGCATTCACGGCGAAGGTCCAGGGCCGGCTTTCCTTCACGGTGACGGTGGCGTCGATCCGGTCCGGTTCGTCGCCTTCGCGGATGCCGACCTGCACCTGCTTGTTGGGGTTCTCGTTGGCGATCGCCGTCTGCACGGCCAGCCGCTTGAAGTTGGGCGTGCGGCCTTCCTGCAGTTCGGGCAGCGTGCGGCGCACGTTGTCCTCGCCGTAGATCTGTGCGCCCTCAATGGCCACCTTGCTGACGGTGAAGGTGACGATCTCCAGCCGCACCGTGTCGCCCACCTCCTGCGGCGGCAGCGACACGCGGTGCAGGCCGTAGCCCCGGGCTCGCAGCGCCGCTTCCAGCGCGCTGGTCGCCTGCTGCAGGCTGTCCATGGTGGCGTCGGGCCGCACGAAGGGCGCGAGGATGCGGCCCGTCTCGGCCGGATCCAGCGGGTTGTCGCCCGTCACGTGGAAGCCCTTGATCGCGAACACCGGCTGCGGTGCCGGCGCCGGCACGGCGGCCGGTGCCTGCGCCCATGCGGCGGATGCCGCCGCCAGTGCCAGCGCGAGAACGGCCGGCGCGGCCCGCCCGCCGCGGCGCGGCGCGGCGCGATTGCCCTTGGTCATGATCGTCTGGCCCCTCTCATCGTTGTCTGTCCGCCGCGGCGACCGGCGCCGGGGCGTGGCTGCCCGTGCAGGCTCAGCTGCAGGTGTTCCTCGACTTCACGTTGTTGTCCTGCAGCACCGACTGCAGCAGCGGGTTCCGGCTGGTGGGCAGCGGGACGCTGTCGAAGTCGATGAACTTCGGGATGTTCACCGGCCGCGCCGTCGCGCCGTTCTCGCCGGCGAACCCGGCCTCGCCCCGGCCCAGGTGCAGCACCTCGCCGGCGGTGGCCACCTCGATGTGGCCGTCGCGCACGAACACGAACAGGCCTTCCTGCGCATCGGACACGTCTTCCTTCGCGAACAGCTTGGGCGGCACCGGCACGCCGTCGGGCCGCGGCCCGTCGATCGCCGGCTGGCTGTTGATCGGCACGATGCCGGCGCTGGGCGAGATGAACAGCCCCTGCCCGGCCTGCAGCACCTGCAGCGCGGTCTGCCCCTGCGGCGTCACCACGATGGAGCCGAGCCAGGTGTAGACGGTCAGGCCGGCGTCGTTGCCGGTCGGCGGCTCGCCCGCGCAGGCGCCGGTGCAGCCGATGTCCAGCCCGGTGCCACGCACGCCGATGGTGGCGGTGGCGGTGGAGAAGCCGACGTTGCGGTTGTTGGCTTTGGCAATCAGGCCGGTCAGCGCGCGCACCGTGCCGCGCAGCACGGAAGCCAGGAAGCGCCCTTCGCTGGCGTTCTGCTCGTCGTAGACGAAGTTGTCGACCCGGAAGCGGGTGGACGCGCCCAGCGTGATGCGGGTGTCGTCGCGGAAGGCGATCACCGCCCGCGTGCCGGTGCCGGTCTCGACGACGTCGCCGGGATAGATGCTGCCGCCGTCCACCAGCCGGCGGCGCTGGCCGGAGGCATCGACCGCGTACACCTCGCCCTGCGACTGCACGACCTTGGCGCTGGCCAGCACTGCGTTCGGCCGCGCCTTGTCGGCCACCTTGCCGGACTCGGCGCCGCAGTCGCGGGCGCACAGGCGGGCATCGAAGTCGGTGCCGCGGATGCCGATGGTCGCCGTGCTGGTCTGGACCTTGGCGGCATGCGGCGAGCTCTTGGCGATCAGCCCGGTCACCGCGCGGAAGCCGCCGCGGATCATCTGCAGCAGCATGCTGTTGTCCTGGGCGTTCTCCTTGAACCGGTACTGGGTCAGCACGATCTCGGAGTTGGGCCGCACCGTCATCCGGGTGCCGTCGGCCAGCTTCACGATGGCCGAGGCGCCTTCCGACGTGGTGATGCGGTCGCCCTGCTGCAGTTGCAGCCCCTTGCCCAGCGTGCGCGGGGCCTGGCCGGCCGTCTGCGCGAAACCCACGCCGCGGGCGAACTCCACCTCGCCCGCCGCCTGCGCCCATGCCGTGGCGGCGCCCAGCGCCAGCAGCGCTCCCGCGGCCAGGCGGGCCAGTCGCTTGTCGATGTCCTGCCTCCTCATGGGCGACCTCCGGATGCTCTGTATCCAGATGTTATACCCGCTGAAGAGCTCGCCGGGACCCGCAGGCGACCCCTCGGCCGCGCCGGCGCTGTGCGGAATTCCACGGCGGGGTCGCGGGCAGGCGCCCCCGACCCCGTTTTCAGACCAGAACGCGCTCGATGCCGCCGGCGTTGGCGGCACGGACGTACTGCGGCAGCCAGTCCTCGCCCAGGATGTGGCGGGCCATCTCGATCACGATGTAGTCGGCCTCGAGCAGCCCGTTCTGCAGGTCGTTGCCGTAGCGCGTCAGGCCCTGCAGGCAGCTGGGACAGCTGGTGAGGACCTTGATGTTGTCCTGCGGACCCACCGCGCCGGACGCCCGCAGCGCGGCCTCGTCCATGCGCAGCTGCTCCTCCTTGCGGAAGCGCACCTGGGTGGCGATGTCCGGCCGGGAGATGCCGAAGGTGCCCGACTCGCCGCAGCAGCGCTCGGTCTTGCGCACGTTCTCGCCCAGCAGCGCCTTGACGGTCTTCATCGGCTCCTGCTGCTTCATCGGCGTGTGGCAGGGGTCGTGGAACAGGTAGCCCTTGCCGCCCGGCAGGGTGATGCCCTTTTCCAGCAGGTACTCGTGGATGTCGATGATCCGGCTGCCGGGGAAGATCTTGTCGAACTCGTAGCCCTGCAGCTGGTCGTAGCAGGTGCCGCAGCTGACCACCACGGTCTTGATGTCCAGGTAGTTCAGCGTGTTCGCGACGCGGTGGAACAGCACCCGGTTGTCGGTGATGATCTTCTCGGCCTTGTCGTACTGGCCGGCGCCGCGCTGCGGATAGCCGCAGCACAGGTAGCCGGGCGGCAGCACGGTCTGGACGCCGGCGTGCCACAGCATCGCCTGGGTCGCCAGCCCCACCTGCGAGAACAGGCGCTCGGAGCCGCAGCCGGGGAAGTAGAACACCGCCTCCGTCTCCGCCGAGGTGCCCGCCGGGTTGCGGATGATGGGGACGTAGTCCTTGTCCTCGATGTCCAGCAGCGCCCGCGCCGTCTTGTTCGGCAGCCCGCCCGGCAGCTTCTTGTTGACGAAGTGGATCACCTGCTCCTTGACCGGGGCCGGTGCGTGGGTCGAGGGCGGCAGCGCCATCTGCTTGCGGGCGAAGCCGCGCAGCAGGTCGCTGGCCAGGCGCTGGGCCTTGAAGCCGACGCCGACCATGCCGGCGCGCACCAGCTTGATGGTGTCGGGATTGGTGGCGTTGAGCATGAACATGGCCGCCGCGTTGGCCGGCCGGAAGCTCTTCTTGCCCATCTTGCGCAGCAGGTTGCGCATGTTCATGGACACGTCGCCGAAGTCGATCTTGACCGGGCAGGGATTGGCGCACTTGTGGCAGACCGTGCAGTGGTCCGACACGTCCTCGAACTCCTGCCAGTGCTTGATCGACACGCCGCGGCGGGTCTGCTCCTCGTAGAGGAAGGCCTCGACCAGCAGCGAGGTGGCCAGGATCTTGTTGCGCGGGCTGTACAGCAGGTTGGCGCGCGGCACGTGGGTCGCGCACACCGGCTTGCACTTGCCGCAGCGCAGGCAGTCCTTGATGGAATCGGAGATGGCGCCGATGTCCGACTGCTGCATGATCAGCGACTCGTGCCCCATCAGCCCGAAGCTGGGGGTGTAGGCGTTGGTCAGGTCCGAATAGACCGAGGTCTCGCCCTGCTGGGTGGACGGTCGCAGCAGCTTGCCCTTGTTGAAGCGGCCCTCGGGGTCGACCCTGGCCTTGTAGTCGGCGAAGGGCGCGATCTCCTCGTCGCTCAGGAACTCCAGCTTGGTGATGCCGATGCCGTGCTCGCCGGAGATGACCCCGTTGAGCGAACGGGCCAGCGCCATGATGCGCTTCACCGCCGCGTGGGCGGCCTGCAGCATCTCGTAGTCGTCGCTGTTGACCGGGATGTTGGTGTGCACGTTGCCATCGCCGGCGTGCATGTGCAGCGCCACCCAGACCCGGCCCTTGAGCACGCGCTGGTGGATCGCGGCGACCTCGTCCAGCAGCGGCCGGAACGGCTGCCCGGAGAACACCTGCTGCAGCGGCGCCCGCAGTTGCGTCTTCCAGCTGGCGCGCAGGCTGTGGTCCTGCAGCCGCGGGAACAGCGTGTCCAGGTCGTCCAGCCAGCCCTGCCACTCGCGGCGCACCTCGCCGACCAGGGCCAGCGCCTGCGCCACCCGGTCCTCCAGCAGTTCGGCCGAGGGGATCTCGTGGGCGTCGTCCAGCCGGCCCAGCGGCAGGTTGCCGCGGCGGAAGAAGGCCTCCAGCTCGTCGGCCAGCCGGATCTTGTTGCGCAGCGACAGCTCGATGTTGATGCGCTCGATGCCGTCGGTGTACTCCGCCATGCGCGGCAGCGGGATCACCACGTCCTCGTTGATCTTGAAGGCGTTGGTGTGGCGGCTGATGGCGGCCGTGCGCTTGCGGTCCAGCCAGAACTTCTTGCGCGCTTCCGGGCTGATCGCCACGAAGCCTTCGCCGCTGCGCGAGTTGGCCAGGCGCACCACCTCGGAGGTGGCGCGCGCCACGGCGTCCGCGTCGTCGCCCACGATGTCGCCCACCAGCACCATCTTGGGCAGGCCGCCGCGGCGCGACTTGGTGGTGTAGCCCACCGCCCGCAGGTAGCGGTCGTCCAGGTGCTCCAGGCCGGCCAGCAGGACCCCACTGCAGTCCTTCTCGGCGAACATGAAGTCCTTGATCTCGACGATGCTGGGCACCGCGTCCCTGGCGTTGCCGAAGAACTCCAGGCACACCGTGCGGGTGTGCGCCGGCATGCGGTGCACCACCCAGCGGGCGCTGGTGATCAGGCCGTCGCAGCCCTCCTTCTGAATGCCTGGCAGGCCGGACAGAAACTTGTCGGTGACGTCCTTGCCCAGGCCTTCCTTGCGGAAGGTGGCGCCGGGGACGGCCAGCGTCTCGCGGCGCAGCGGCGTCTTGCCGTCGGCTGCGAAGTACTGCAGCTCGAAGCTGGCGATCGCCGCGTCGTGGATCTTGCCCAGGTTGTGGTCCAGCCGCGTGACCTCCAGCCACTCGGCCTGCGGCGTGACCATGCGCCAGGACACCAGGTTGTCCAGCGCCGTGCCCCACAGCACCGCCTTCTTGCCGCCGGCGTTCATGGCGATGTTGCCGCCGATGCAGGAGGCCTCGGCCGAGGTCGGGTCCACCGCGAACACGAAGCCGGCGCGCTCGGCCGCATCGGACACGCGCTGGGTGACCACGCCGGCCTCGGTCCAGACCGTCGGCACCGGCTGCGAATGGCCCGGGATCGTCACGTGCTCGACCTCGGTCATCGCCTCGAGCTTCTCGGTGTTGATCACCGCACTCTTCCACGTCAGCGGCACGGCGCCGCCGGTGTAGCCGGTGCCGCCGCCGCGCGGGATGATGGTCAGGCCCAGCTCGATGCAGCCCTTGACCAGGCCGGCCATCTCGGCCTCGCTGTCCGGGGTGAGCACCACGAACGGGTACTCGACGCGCCAGTCGGTCGCGTCGGTGACATGCGACACGCGCGACAGGCCGTCGAACTTGATGTTGTCGCGGGCGGTGTGCCGGCGCAGGGTCCTGAGCACCTGCCGGCGCAGCTCGGCCGTCTCGCGGAAGCCCTCGTCGAAGGCGCGCACGGCCCGTTGCGCGGCCTCCAGCAGTTCGCCGACCAGGGCGTCGCGGGCGGCATCGTCGGCCGGCGTGCGGCGCTTGCCGATCTCGGCCAGCCGGTGCTCCAGCGCCTCCACCAGCAGGCGCCGGCGCCGGGGGTTGTCCAGCAGGTCGTCCTGCAGGTAGGGATTGCGCTGCACCACCCAGATGTCGCCCAGCACCTCGTACAGCATGCGGGCGGAGCGGCCGGTGTGGCGTTCGCTGCGCAGCCGGTCCAGCACCTCCCAGGCGCGGGCGCCCAGCAGCCGGATGACGATCTCGCGGTCCGAGAACGAGGTGTAGTTGTAGGGGATCTCGCGCAGGCGCGGCGCATCGCCTGCGGCTGCCGCCAGCAGCTGGTCGAGCTTGTTCGGTGCGTTCATCGTTGCGGGTGGTGCCCCGCGGCCGCGGGGTTGCATGTCAGCCGAACGATTGGCTTGGCGGCTGAGAGCGGATGTTACCGCAGCGCAACCGTGGAGCAGAGCCCGAAGGGCGATGTTCCACGTCCCCGCGAAGGCGGGGAACCAGGGTCATGCCTGCCCTGCTTATGGAAACCCCGGTAGGCACGACGCGGGGAGGCCGGCTCTAATCTTCCGTCACAAATCGACTGTAGAGTCACGCCCTCGTGACCCAACCCGTTCCAGGAGTTCTCATGAAACTGAAGCTTTGTGCAGTGGCGCTGGCCGCCGCCGTCACCCTACCCGCCGCGGCCCAGACCGAAATCCAGTGGTGGCATTCCATGGGCGGCGCCCTCGGCGAGTGGGTCAACGACCTGGCCAAGGAATTCAACGCCAGCCAGAAGGACTACCGGATCGTGCCCACCTTCAAGGGCAGCTACTCCGAGTCCATGACCGCCGGCATCGCCGCCTACCGCGCCGGCAATGCGCCGCACATCATCCAGGTGTTCGAAGTGGGCACCGCCACCATGATGTCCGCCAAGGGCGCCATCGTGCCGGTGGCCCAGGTGATGAACCAGGCCGGCCTGAAGTTCGACCCCAGCATCTACGTGCCGGCGGTGGCGGGCTACTACACGGCCCCGAACGGGCAGATGCTCAGCTACCCGTTCAACAGCTCCACCCCGGTGTTCCACTACAACAAGGACGCCTTCAAGGCCGCCGGCCTGGATCCGGAGAACCCGCCCAAGACCTGGCCCGAGGTGGCCCTGGCCGCGGCCAAGCTGAAGGCCTCCGGCCACAAGTGCCCGTTCACCACCAGCTGGATCAGCTGGACGCAGCTGGAGAGCTTCTCGGCCTGGCACAACGTGCTGTACGCGACCAAGAACAACGGCTTCGGCGGCACCGACACGCGCCTGGCGTTCAACAGCCCGCTGCACGTGCGCCACATCGAGAACCTGGCCAACATGGCCAAGGGCGGCCTGTTCGTCTACAAGGGCCGCGACAACAAGGCCGACGCCACCTTCGTCTCGGGCGAATGCGCGATGGCGACCGGCTCCTCGGCCCTGGCCGGCAGCGTCAAGCGCAACAGCAAGTTCGCCTACGGCATCGGCACCCTGCCGTACTACCCCGACGTGCCCGGCGCGCCGCAGAACACCGTCATCGGCGGCGCCAGCCTGTGGGTGATGGCCGGCAAGAAGCCCGCCGAGTACAAGGGCGTGGCCCAGTTCCTGAGCTACCTGTCCAAGCCCGAAGTGGCGGCCAAGAGCCACCAGCGCACCGGCTACCTGCCGGTGACAAAGGCCTCGTTCGAGCTGACCGAGAAGTCCGGCTTCTACAAGCAGAACCCCGGCTATGACGTCTCGGTCAACCAGATGATCCGCAAGACGACCGACAAGTCGCGCGGCGTGCGCCTGGGCAACTTCGTGCAGATCCGCACCATCATCGACGAGGAACTCGAAGGCGTGTGGCAGGGCAACAAGCAGCCCAAGGAAGCGCTGGACAACGCGGTTCGCCGCGGTAACGAGCAATTGGAGCGCTTCCAGAAAGCCAACAAGGCCTGACGGCCTTGTGTTCGCCTTCTGTCGCGCTCCGCTGCTCGCAGTGGACTGACGGCACCCCCTCCCTGCCCTCCCCCGCCAGGCGGGGGAGGGTGATCGCGGCAGATCAGAGGGACCGCTGCAAGTTGGCCCGGCTCCACCGCGAGTCGTGACTCCAAGCCCCGCCCAGCGGGGTTTTTTCATGCGATCGTCCGCTGCCCCCGGCGCGTGGCGATCCGACCTCAACCGTTCAACGACAATACCGCCCCATGGAGAAGAGGGTCCTGTTCAAGTCGGCGTGGCTGCCCTGGGTGCTGATCACGCCCCAGATGGCCATCATCCTGGTGTTCTTCTTCTGGCCCGCGGGCCAGGCCCTGTACCAGAGCGTGCTGCAGGAGGACGCCTTCGGCGCCCACAGCGAATTCGTGGGCATGGCCAACTTCCAGCGCCTGTTCGACGATCCCGGCTACCTCGACTCCTTCCGGATCACGGCGATCTTCTCCGTGCTGGTGGCCGTCGGCGGCCTGGCGCTGTCGCTGCTGCTGGCCGTGATGGCCAACCGCGTGGTGCGCGCCTCGGGCCTGTACAAGACCCTGCTGATCTGGCCGTATGCGGTGGCGCCGGTGGTCGCCGGCGTGCTGTGGCTGATGATGTTCGCCTCGCCCTACGGCACCATCCGCTACGCCCTGATCGAGATGGGCTTCGAGTGGGACCACGTCCTCAACGGCAACCACGCAATGGCGCTGATCGTGATGGCCGCCATCTGGAAGCACATCTCCTACAACTTCCTGTTCTTCCTGGCCGGCCTGCAGTCCATCCCGCAATCGCTGATCGAGGCCGCCACCATCGATGGCGCCAGCCCCTGGCGGCGCTTCTGGAGCATCGTCTTCCCGCTGCTGTCGCCGACCACCTTCTTCCTGCTGGTGATCAACGTCGTGTACGCCTTCTTCGAGACCTTCGCCATCGTCGACGCGGCCACCAGCGGCGGCCCGGGCAAGGACACCTCGATCCTGGTCTACAAGGTCTACTACGACGGCTTCAAGGCCATGGACATCAACGGCTCGGCCGCCCAGTCGGTGGTGCTGATGGCCATCGTCATCGCGCTCACCGTGGTGCAGTTCCGGTTCGTCGAGAAGAAGGTCCACTACTGACATGATCGAGCGCCGCCCCATCCTCGACGTCGTCTCCCACGCCATCCTGGTCGTGGGGGTCGTGATCGTCTGCTTCCCGATCTACATGACCTTCATCGGGTCCACCCAGACGGCCGAGCAGATCTCCAGCAGCAACCCGATCTCGCTGCTGCCCGGCAGCAACTTCTGGGAGAGCTACCGCTTCGCCCTGTTCGGCGGCAAGACAGCCGCCGGCGCGACCGTCTCCCCGGCCCTGCCCATGATGGGCATCAGCCTGGCCAGCGCGCTGATCATCGCCATCGGCAAGATCGCGATCTCCATCCTGTCGGCCTTCGCCATCGTCTACTTCCGCTTCCCGGCCAAGGGCCTCGTCTTCTGGATGGTGTTCGTCACCCTGATGCTGCCGGTGGAAGTGCGCATCGGGCCGACCTACGAGGTGATCTCCGACCTGCGGATGCTCAACTCGATGGCCGGTCTCACGGTGCCGCTGATCGCGTCGGCCACCGCCACCTTCCTGTTCCGCCAGTTCTTCCTGACGGTCCCGGACGAACTGGTGGAGGCCGCGCGCATGGACGGCGCCGGCCCCATGCGCTTCTTCAAGGACGTGCTGCTGCCGCTGTCCAAGACCTCGATGGCGGCGCTGTTCGTGATCCAGTTCATCTACGGCTGGAACCAGTACCTCTGGCCGCTGCTGGTGACCACCGACGAGCGCATGTACCCCATCGTGATGGGCATCAAGCGCCTGATCTCGGGCGAGGTCTACATCGAATGGAACGTGGTCATGGCCACCGCCATCCTGGCCATGCTGCCGCCCGCGGTGGTGGTCGTGCTGATGCAGAAGTGGTTCGTCAAGGGCCTGGTTGATACCGAAAAGTAAATACCTTTGCGGGACAGACCAAAAGCTCGAAAGAGCTTTTGCTCTGTCCCCAACTGACTAGAGGATTCGCGGGTCAGACCAACGCTCGAAGCGCCTGGGGACCTGCCCCCAACTGACGAGAAATCGATATGGCCTCCCTCACCCTGAACAACGTCATCAAGCAATACGGCAAGGGCAAGCACGCCCTGCAGGTGATCCACGGCGTCAGCGCCGAGATCGAGAAGGGCGAGTTCATCGTCATCGTCGGGCCGTCCGGCTGCGGCAAGTCCACCCTGCTGCGCATGGTGGCGGGCCTGGAGGAGATCTCCGGCGGCGAGATCCGCATCGGCGACCGCGTGGTCAACAACCTGGAGCCGGCCGAGCGCGACATCGCCATGGTGTTCCAGAACTACGCGCTCTACCCGCACATGAGCGTGTTCGAGAACATGGCCTACGGCCTGAAGCTGCGCAAGATGCCCCGCGAGGAGATCAAGCAGCGGGTGGACAAGGCGGCCGGCATCCTGGAGCTGTCGCACCTGCTCGATCGCCGGCCGCGCCAGCTCTCCGGCGGGCAGCGCCAGCGCGTGGCCATGGGCCGCGCCATCGTGCGCCAGCCGCAGGTGTTCCTGTTCGACGAGCCGCTGTCCAACCTGGACGCCAAGCTGCGCGCCCAGACCCGGCTGGAGATCC
>Ga0196972_1000168_pt1 | contig 51099 bp, 39 predicted proteins | sample S1v_2013CmetaG_FD_148618 | JGI IMG/M metagenome (GOLD analysis project Ga0196972, IMG submission 148618) | Soil microbial communities from Anza Borrego desert, Southern California, United States - S1+v_20-13C | ecosystem: Environmental > Terrestrial > Soil > Desert | place: USA: California...
GGGCGCAGCGACACGTGCCTGATTCGATCCGGTCATTGCGCCTGGCGCTGGTCATCGGCCTGATCAGACGTCTGCAACGGTGTCCGTGCTGACAACAAAGGAATTTCGTTTTATGACGCAGTAGTATTAGAGCGCTGCCTCATCCCCGGCGTCGCACCCTGCTGGGCGCCTGTCCGCTCCAACGCTGGAATGCCCTGCGAAACGCCGCTTCGCTGCCGAACCCGAGATGCCCGGCGATGCGGCCGATGGACCAGCCGGTGCTGCGCAGATAGCGCTCGGCCGCTTCATGCAGGCAATATCCGCGCAAGGCCTGATAACTCGATCTTTCCGCCGCCAGCCGGCGGCGCAATGTCGCTTCGCTGATCCCGAGCATGGCGGCAACCTCGACCGGTGCGGGCAATGCATGCTCGCGCGCCAGTGCCGCTTCAAGCAGCCCGCGCACCTGCTGCGCGACGGGCAGGATAACCGGCGGCGCGCCGACCAGCTTGAACGGGAAATCCACCAGAAAAGGTTCCAGCTCGGCCGGCTGACGCAGCACCGGGCATGACAGCAGTGCTGCATCGAAGCGGAACCCATAAGCCGCCTCGCCGACGCTTGCCGGCGCATTGAACAGTGCAAGAAACGGCATCGCATCCTCGCGCCTGGGGTGCGCGAGGAACACCGCATCCGGCCTCAACGGCCGTCCGATCAGCCAGCTGAACAACTGCAGGTAGTACAGCAATCCCGTCAGGTCGACCAGGCAGGCCGCGCCGCTGCGCTGCCGCCGCAGCGAATCCATGCGAAAGCTCGCGTTGGTTCCCTGCACGTCCAGCGCCAGCACGCCCGCGCGCGGATGCAACATCGCGCAGAAGTCCGCAGCGCATCGGATCGCTTCGCCCAGCGTCCGGCAACTAAGCAGGCAGCGGCACATCAGGTCCACCTCCTGCCGGCGCATCGGCGCATGGCCGTCTCCCAGCGCAACCTGTGCCTCCAGTTGCTCGATCGCCGCACCGTACAAGGCGGCGAAGCGCTCTGCGCTTACCGGCTCCGCCAATTCAGCGGCAAGCGGCGCGAGCGTCGGGGCGGCGGCATTGCGCTGCAATTCATCCAATAGTCTTCCTGCCATACCGTGCGTGACACGGGCGGTGGCGCGTTGCCGGAGTGCTTTCATGCAAGTCCCATTTTGATCGTTGCGGTAGCGGTTGTTGACTGGTTCGGTAACGGTTGCGCGCGGTATGCCATCACATAATGCCTTCACTCGACAACGACCCAAAGGCCGCTCATGATCCACATACTCGATGAAATCGTGCTCGATGCTGCGCATGTGCCCGCCGCACTCGCGTTGCTGGAAGAACGTTACCTTCCGGGCAGCGCCGCGCGCGGCCTGACCCTGCTGCATCGCTGGCTGTCGCCGCCGGTTGCCGTCGACGATGCGCCCAACACCCTGTGGTTGCTGTGGCAGTTGCCTGACGCGCCGGCCTATTACCGCATGCGCAGCACCGCCGGCGCCGACGTGCCCGCGTTCTGGTCCGCGCTGGACCAGTTGTGCCGGCAGCGCCGCCGCCATGTGATGACAGACGCCGGTCAACCGCTGGCACAGCCGATGGAGTACAGCCATGCGGCATGAAACGGCCCAACTTCACCTGGACGGCGATGCCGGTAGCGAGGCATTCGAGCGCAAGCTGCACGAGTACGCCGCCTCGCTCGCCGGTCTGCGACATATGCATGCGGCGCGCAACCTGGAAGGTTGCTGGGGTGCCGGCCGCTATACGGTCGACCTGCAGTTCGACGACGATGCTCCCTGCAGCACGGACCTGGCGCAATTGCCGGGTGTGACTCGCGCGGACCATGCCATCTACCACCGCCTCGCGGGTGGCAAGCGCGCGCCCGGGCTGCGCAACGGCATCTGGCGCACGCTGATGTTCCGCGTGAGGCCGGACGCCCGCGCCGAACATGTCGCCGCCCTCGAACGCGACCTGCTGCGCATGCCGGACTACATGCCGGGCATCCGCAACTGGCAGCTCGGACGCATCGTATCGGACAGCGCCTGGACCCATGTCTGGCAGCAGGAGTTCGAACGCGTAGAGGATCTGCAGGGCGAATACCTGATGCATCCCTTCCACTGGGGCAGGGTGGATCGGTGGTTCGATCCGGAGTTTCCGGAGTGGATCGTCACTGCGATTTCTCATGCCTTCTGTCCGCTCGCTTCGAGCATTCTCGTCAATACCGTCGACAAGGAATCCCCATGACTTCCGTCTCTCGCAAATTGTCCGGCAAGGTCGCGCTGGTCACCGGCGCCAGCCGTGGCATAGGACGCGCGATTGCCCAACGCTTCTCCGCAGAAGGCGCGACCGTGGTAGTCTCCGCCCGCAGCCTGGACCATGCCGCGAACCTGCCCGGCACGCTGGCCGAGACCGTGGCGCTGATCACGCAAGCCGGCGGCCGCGCCATTCCCCTGGCAGCCGACCTGGAGCAGGCAGAGGAGCGCGACAACCTGGTTGCACGCGTCGCGGCCGTTGCCGGCGGCCTCGACATCCTGGTCAACAATGCCGGCTTCGCCGAATACGCCAGCGTCGAAAACATGCCACTGGCGATGTTCGACCGCACCGTCGAGCACTACCTGCGGGTGCCGTTCATGCTCAGCCGTGCGGCGGTGCCGCTGATGCGCGCCCGCGGCGCCGGCTGGATCCTGAACCTCGGCTCGGTGACGGCCATGCCGCCGTTGCGTCCCTACCAGGACTTCGACCGTACCGGCGGCATCGCCGTGTATGCGGCCGTCAAGGCGGCGATCAACCGGTTCACTCAAGGCCTGGCGGCCGAGCTGGAAGCGGACAACATCGCCGTGCACTCCGTGGCGCCGAGCACAGCCATCCGCACGCCGGGCGGCAGCCGTTTCATCCCCGACTCCTATCCCGCCGAACCGGTCGAGTACCTGGTCGAGACGGCACTGGCCCTGTGCAGCCGCCCCGCGCGCGAATGCACCGGCATGGTCGCGCACAGCCTGCACTATCCGTTCGCGCATCGCTTGCCGGTGCATACGCTGGACGGCCGCGAGCGCCTGCCGGAACCCGCGATCCCGGCATGGGCGCATCCCGCCATCGTGGCCGAGGGAGGTTGAGCATGCGTGCCATCGTGATCGACCGCGCCGGCGGTCCCGAAGTCTTGCGGCTCGCCGATGTGCCGGCTCCCGAACCAGGCCCCGGCGAAGTGCTGATCCGCGTCGCCTGTGCGGGCGTCAACCCGGCCGACTGGAAATGCCGCGAAGGCTACCTCGCTCGCTTCATGCAGTATCGCTTTCCGTTCGTGATCGGCTTCGACCTGGCCGGCACGGTGGCGGCCGTGGGGGAGGGCGTGACCGGATTCGCCGCCGGCATGCGGGTGTTCGCGCAAAGCGATGTCGGCGCCGGCAAGTGGGGCTCCTATGCCGAGTATGCGGCCGTGCGCCAGGACTCCGTGGTGCGCATGCCGGACAACCTGGATTTCGCACAGGCAGCCGCGGTACCGACGCCGGCCCTGGCCGCGTGGACCGCCTTGTTCGACGAGGGCGGTTTGCAGCCCGGGCAGAAGGTGCTGGTGCATGGCGGCGCCGGTGCGGTCGGCTCCTTCGCCATCCAGTTCGCGCGGCATGCTGGGGCGCAGGTCGCGGCGACATGCAGCGCAGGCAATGCGAATTATGTGCGCGAGCGCGGTTGCGCGCTGAGCATCGACAACCGCAGGCAGGACGTGCAGGCGGTTTTGCGCGAATGGGCGCCCGAGGGCGTCGACATGGTGCTGGATGCGGTCGGCTGCGGCAGCCTGCCGGGGGGCCTGGACCTGCTGAAGCCGGGCGGCATCCTGGTCGCGATCCTGACCCTGGCCGAGGGCGATCCCGGACCGGATCATGCACAGGCGGCGCAGCGCGGAGTGCGCACGGCGGTGGCGTTCAGCAAGATGCCCAGCGGCGCGGCACTGGAGAAGATCGCCGGGTTGCTGGAGCGGGGCGAGGTGCAGCCGCCGCGCATCGAATGCCTGCCACTGGAGCAGGCGGCGCGTGCGCATGAGTTGCTGCAGCACGGTGGTGCGCGGGCGAAGCTGGTGCTTCAGGTTATGGGGTAGGCGGGAGCACATGATTTGGCGCCGAGGGACTGGCGCACATAAATTCATCGTCTGCGGTTGCATGCGGGCGGGGCGGTTGAGTTCACCCAGCCATCTCCCGTCATTCCCGCTAAGGCATGTTTTCACCGGCACGCCAGTGCGGCATCGTCCAAGTGGACTAGGGGGCCGAAGAGTCCTGGCTTGTCAAATCGGCGTAAGACCATTTGTCTCCTGGGGGAGGGCGAGCGTGCCGCATGATCTCGGCTAAAAGCATCGAGGAGCGCGCGGTCGCGTGTCTCGGCTGCGCCGACCATTCGGAACCGATTAATTTCCTCGACCGATACGGCATCCAGATCGACGAAGAGGGAAGCAGTGGCTGGGATTGAGCAGGGAAGGGCCGACGCGTTGTCCGTTCCGCACACTTTGCCGCAGTCAACCAACATGCAGCGCAGCCGGTCCTCGCCCTCGCTTGATGCGGCACAAGACAGCGTGCTACCGGCGCTTCACACTGGTGTCACATGGGCCGCTGGCAACCCCAACCTGGCGGCTGCCGGAGGTGGTCATGGCCGCATCTTTCCCGCATCGCTCCCCGGAAACGGTGAACTTTTTTATCAGCTATACCGCGACCGACGCCCTATGGGCGGAATGGATCGCTTGGGAACTGGGTCGCGCCGGCTACACTTACCGGCTGCAGGCCGAGCACTTTCCCCCGGGATCGCGCTTCATCCAAGGCATGCGGCAATGGCTGGACCGCGCCGACCACCTGCTGGCGATCCTGTCGCCTGCCTATTTCGAGGCACCCTATACGTCGCTGGAAATAAACTCCGCTGTTGCCGAAGACCCGCTCGGCCTGGCGCGGCGCGTGATTCCAGTGCGGGTCGCGGACTGCGTCATGCCGGCGCTGTTTCGTGACCTGGTTTATATCGATTTTGTCGGCAAATCCGAACACGCGCAGCGGCGCGCGCTGGCGGCCGGGGTGCAGGCAGCGCTGCTTGCGACCCCGCCAGCGCAGCGCCAGGTGAAGACGCGCCCGCGTTGGCCCGGCCCCGATAGGGCAGAGAACACGGTCGACGGCGTCATCCCCACGCGCGACACCGTGCAGCGCGACGGCCCGGTGCGCATCCAGTTCATCGCCTGCGACGTCAATCGCGGCCTGGATCTGAAGGGGCAGTATGCGAAGATTCATGCCACCATCGCCGCATCGCGCTTTGGGCAGCAAATGCTGTTCCACCCGGAATTCGACGTCAACGACACCAATCTTTTCGCCAAGCTCAATGGATTCCACCCGCATGTGGTCCATGTGTCCGGCAACCAGTTCGGCGGGGACGTCCTTCTGCCGGCGGCCGACGGCGGCGAAACCGTGGTGTCCGACGCCGCTTTCGCCGGTCTGCTAAGCTCGCTCGGCAGCGCGCTGCAACTGGCGATCATTGACACCTGCCACTCGTATGCGTGCGCACGCCGGATCGCCGAGGTGGTGCCGTTTGCGATCGGTGTCGATGACCTGATCTATGACGTCGAAGCGACGCGGTTCTACGACATCTTTTACCAGGCGCTCGGCGCCGGTCATTCGATCGCCGATGCGCATGGCCAGGCGACGGCAGCGCTGCGTTTCCAGAATGTGCCGGCGTCAAGGATTCCTCAGCTCGTGGCCAAGCCGGACGCCGATGCCTCACGCACCTTCCTGGTCGGTCCGCAGGCGTGACCGTAGCCGTCGTGCTTAGAGGGTGTTATGAACTAGGGAAGGGGTTGCGTTCGGTCGAGAAGGGATGCAGTGCGGGGGGACGCCGAGTCCGCGGCGCGCCGCTCAGGCTGGGTGCCTGTGCAAGCGGCGCAACAACGCAATGCGTCCCTTCTCGATCGAACCCTCCGGGCAGCCCCTATAACCAGCCGTCTGCCGTGTAAGGGGGGACGCCGAGTCCTCCTTGCCGTAGCACCACAACGACGCGTCGCCGCGCCTTGCATAACACCCTCTAGAAATCGCGCGGCAGGCCGAACAGTTCGGAGGTCGGCAACACGACGACACGCATGCCGCGTGCACGTGCGTACTCGACCAGGTCATGCGTGCCGCCCTCTTTGCCCGTGCGGCCATCCCACAGCGCGATCAGCGTGACATTGCCTTTGCCGACATACAAGGCATTGTGGAACAGCCACCGGTTATTGCGCGTCCAGAAATCATAGGCCGGCTTGTCCGCCAGCCACGACGGCAGCGCCTCACTGTCGGCCAGTACATGTATGGGCCGGGTCCGTACCAGGTCGTGGAAACGTTTGACCCAGTCGCGGCCGCCATCGGCTACCGATGCCGCGCAGAACCGCTCAGGCGGCAGCGCAAGGTGCAGGCTGCTCGGGATCCCTAGCACGGCGCAGGTTTCGTGGAACAGAATGTCGCCACCGGATGCCGCACCGGCAATGCCGGCGGTCACGCCGGCATCCCCGGCGAGCGCCAGTTCGTCCAGTAGTGCCTGGCGGATAGCTTCTTGTGCAACTGCTTCCATTGCTCCCGGGAAGCGTGGTTGCGCGCTGCCTTGCGGCGGGTCGATGCGATGCCCGGAAAACAGCACGACGCGAGCTCCCGTCGAATCTTCTTGTATGCGCGGCACGGCGCCCGGCCCCGCGGTACGCGCGCGTGCGACTATCGCCGGCGGAAACGCGGCCAGCGCAGCCTGCACGCCAGCCTCGAAGACGCCCAGCTTCTCGTAGATCAGGAGCTGGCTGGCGGCGGACTCGATCGCCTGCGCCTTTGCATTGGCAAGGGCAACGCGGTACGCATCGGCCACACGCGCCGGGCGCGCGTCCGTCAGCAACAGGCGGTCGGCTTCGCTGATCCCGGCCCAGACGTCCGGCTTGCCGCCGCCCACATTGTCGCGATAGCGCTGCGCAGCGAGCGCACGCGCGACGGCAGCGGCTAGGGTCTCCGCGCGCCGACGACGACCGTCGAGGTCGCTGGCAGCGGTCGTGTCGTCGTCGAACTTGTTCGCCCACAACGCGGGCTGCGCCTCCGCCAGAGCAATCTGCACCTTCAGTAACGCCAGGGCATTAATGCCGGGATAGAATCGATTCAGGTCCTCGCTGTAGGCGGCATCATAGCCCTCGAGTGCCTCGGACAGGTAGGCCGAGCGCAACGCTTCGGCGCGCCACTCGGCTTCCGGACGGCCGGACCATTCCGCCAGCCAGCGGGTCTTCGCGTTCCGGGCGCGTAGCGACAATACCTCGGCGCGCTCGGCGGCTGTCGTGCCGCGCGCTTCCAGCACGCGCACTACCGCCTGGTCGGAACGCACCACGTCGCCCAGGCGCTGGTAGACGGTGCCGAGCACGGTGTTGGCCTCGAGATCATCGGGGCGGAGTTTGCGCACGGCTTCCCAGGTATGGCGTGCGTATTGCCAGTCCTTCAGGTGGAATTGTGCACGGCCGACAACGCGCCATCCTTCGCTTTCCCACTCGAGGTCGCGCACCTCGTCGGCGTACAGGAGCAGGTCGCCGCCGGCCGCCCGCGCTTCGGCGCGCGCGACATCTTCATGGAAATCGCGCGGGATCACCAGGAAGCGCGAGCGATCCTGCGCCTGCAGTTCCGGCAGCAGCTGGAAGACTGGACTGTCTGCCTTCTCCGACGCCAGCGTCTGCGCCACCGCTGCCACCAGCTGTGCGCGGCTGGCATCCAGCCGGTTGGGGTCATAGGTCAGATAGCGGTCGGTCTGCAAGTCGAACGGCCATCGGGCGATGTCGGCGCGCAGCAGCAGCGTGCGCTTGTCGCGTAATGCATGGCGGATCCCCAGTTCGTAGAACACGTTGGCGTTGTGGACCGTGAGGTCGGCCACCACCAGGTCGGCGGTCAGCAGGCGCTGGAACATGTCTACCCGTATGTTCCCGGCGCGCAGGATATCCAGGGTCGTGCGGCCGTCGACTCCGGCCGCAGCAAGCGCCGGCTCGATCAGCGTAGCGCAGATGTGATCGAAATCGATCCCTTCCTTGATGCCGAAAGGCCGGATGATGAATGCGCGCATGGCTGCGTCCTTTTTCGGTCTCCGCTCGTCGCGCCGGATTGATTGGCGTGCGTCAGCGGCGCGTCGTCATCGCCGGTGCGCCCGATCGATCATCCACGGCGTCAGGCAACGTGTCAACCACTGCAGCATCATCTGGTTTAACGGGCGCGCAGTTCGTGCTCGATGAGCGCAAGGTATTCCAGCGTGAGCACGCTGCGCAGCCCGCCACCGTCGAGCGACAAGATGCGCTTGGGCGAAGGGGCGCGGTCAAGGTGCTGCGCCAGGGTCGGTGGCATCGGCATTTCTCCTGTTAGGCCGGCGGCAGCGCCCAGCCACGTTAACACGCCGCCCGTTCGTCCGGGTTGATTCAGGTCCAGGGGCGATGCCGGGGGTTGTCTGCGGGTCACAATGTGCAAGAAATTACATCATAGAGTACGTTTTACGAAGGTTAATTGAATATCTATGAGCGGATTCTTGCGTATTAATCGATCATAGAATAATATTTATGACAAATAAAACGATATCTATGACACCTTCTGCCATGCCGAGAAAAATCTTGCACCGCCATGCCGTGCCGACGCTGATCGAGGAACGGCTGCAGGCGTGGGGCCGCGTGATTCGCACGCAGCGTACACAGCAACGGATCCGCGCGGCCGATCTGTGTGCGCGCCTGGAGATATCCGAAGCCACGCTGCGCCGGCTCGAGCGGGGCGATCCCGGCGCCGGCGCCGGGCTGTATCTGATGGCGCTGCAGGTGCTGGGCGTGCTCGAAGAAATGGCACCGCTACCACCGGTGTCGCTGGGGAGCGGATCGCCTACACAGCGAGTCCGGCGACCGGCTGGGGAGCGCGCGGATGACTACTTCTAGGCCACTCTACGTCTACCTGCAACGTCCCGATACCGGCGACTGGGTGACCGTTGGCCGCTACCTGTTCGACGACGCCAGTCAGACCGGGCGCTTCCGCTATGCCCCGAGCTATGTGGATGCCGGACTGGCGTGGAGCATCGATCCGGTCGGCCTGCCATTTCGTCCCGGTCACGACTGGGTCGCGCAGCGCTACCGCGGCCTGCACGATGCACTGCGCGACGCGTGCCCGGACGCATGGGGCAGGGCACTGCTGCGCCGGCAGTATGGGCTGCCAGAGGAGGCGCCAGACTGGCGCTACCTGGAGGCAAGCAGCAATGCCGAACGATGGGGGGCGTTGGCGGTCGGACGCACGCGCCACGCGTCGGTGGCGCATGTGGCCAGCCCGCGTCTGCCGCAGCTGGCTGTCCTGGCGCAGGAACTGGTAGCACTGGCGCAGCACGCGCCACCGGTCGATGCCAGACTGCGCCAGCGCCTGGTTGCCACCCTGAGCATGGGCGGCGCGCGACCGAAGGCAACGGTGTGTGACGGCGATCTGTACTGGCTGGTCAAACCCTACCTGCCATCCGACATCGCCAACGTCCCATTGCTCGAGCATAGTGCGCAAACCTGGGGCCGTGCCGCCGGCCTGGACTTCGCAACCACCGTGTACCATCCGCTTGGCACCGGCATCGGTGCTGTGCGCGTGCAGCGCTTCGATCGCGCCGGCAAGCAGCGCCTGATGGCGCTGAGCGGTGCCACGCTGCTGCAGACAGAGTACCCCGGTGCCTCCCGCCCTGCGGAATGGAGCTACTCGCGACTGGCCGAGGAATTGCGCCGCATCGGCGCTCCGCCCGAGGACCGGCTTGAACTGTTCGGTCGCATGGTGTTCAACGCAGTCTGCGGCAACGACGACGACCATCCGCGCAACCATGCCGTCGTATTCCGCCCCCAGGAAAACCGCTGGCGGCTCTCGCCGGCATTCGACGTCGTGCCCAACCCCGACCCGGACGTGCCGCCCATGCTGTCGATGCAGCTCGCGCCCGGGCGCACCGACATCGCCCGTGATGCAGCGCTGGGCGATGCGGTTCGCTTCGGCTTCGGCAGCCGCGACGAGGCGGCGACTTACCTGGACCAGCTGCTAGAACGGATTGAACATGGTTTTACCGCCGCCGCCGCCGTACTGACGGACACATTGCGCGCCGTCATGGAACGGCGGCTGAGGGAGAACTTGGCGCGACTGCATCACTAGGCAATCTCGAGGTGGGTGAGGCTCCCGGTCCGAGCGACCGGAGCGTCGGCGGCCGGTCCCAGCTGCGCATTCTAAGCGGATCATCGTACCGGACTGTTCTCGTAGCGCCTGCATCAATCGATCGGCATGGCCCAGTGCTCGCTGATTGCATTCGTGACCCGTGGGCGAGACTGAATGAGTGCCAACTTGGTTTGTGCTTCTTGTTTGCGGATTAGATAATAGTAGCTTTGTTAATGTGAATAACACAGTAACAGCGTCGGCGAATTACTCGCCCGTTTGCACTGGCTTAGGACAACGAACATGACGGCTAACAAAGAAATTGACGAAATAATTAAAAAAACTCTTGAAGAGCGCAAGTCGTCATTGAGCCTGGCGAGCCAGGGCCTGACGACATTGCCGGAAGCTGTCAGAGAGATGGACTGGCTACAGGTTCTTGACATAAGCTCGAACGAGCTGACGGAATTACCGGAGTGGCTTGTTGAACTTCCGATGCTTCGTGAAATAGACGTTAGCTACAACGAGCTTGAGAAACTGCCACAGTCTCTGGCCAGTCTCGACAACTTACGTAAGCTCGTGGTTTCTGCCAACAAGCTAAAGGCTTTTCCCTCGGTAGTTCTCAGCCTATCTGGGCTTGAACAACTCCAATGCGGCAACAACAATATCGATAAAATTCCGGACGATATTTGCAATCTGAGAAACCTGCGGGTATTGCAACTGTGGTCGAATCGGATCAGCGCGATACCGTCTGCAATCGGACAGCTATCAGCGCTAAGCGAACTTAACCTTGGGGGAAATCGCCTAAGCTCACTCCCTGTCTCTCTTGCGGAATTACGCAACCTGCAGATCCTTTATATTTGGGGAAACCAGCTCACGGCGCTGCCTCCGGTGATTTTCGCGCTTGAAGGTCTGATCCAACTGAGTATCCTTAGGAATCGCATTGAGCAATTGCCCGACGAGATCGCACTACTACGCGAACTGCGTAATCTCTATGCGGGAGAAAATCTGATCACGGAGATTCCTGCGGCACTTCGCAAGTTGACGAAGCTGCAGGCATTACACCTATCAGAGAACAAGATCACCGAAATTCCGGCATGGATCGACGAGCTGCGTAACCTGAAGGATCTCTCGCTAGACTCCAATCTCATCCAGGAAGTGCCGTCTTCTTTAGGCAACTTAAAGGCATTGAACCGGCTTGATCTTGGCTCCAATGCGATTTTTACCTTGCCGGAATCCATTACCTCGCTTGATAAGTTACGTTCTCTCCGCATATCGCAGAATGGCTTGACTATGCTGCCCGAGAATTTAGGCAGACTGGCCAAGCTCGAGCTCCTGGACGCCGAGAAGAATAATTTGATTTCGCTCCCTGCGAGCGTGGGCGCACTAGGTAAGCTAGCGGTCCTGAACCTCGCGCGAAATGAAATTGAAGAAATTCCAGACAATTTGCGGCGTTGCAAAGGTCTCAGGATCATCGACATTGCTTACAACAAACTCAAGGCGCTTCCAACTTGGCTCGTAGACTTGTCTCTTCGAGAGTTATGGCTTCAGGGAAATAGGGACCTCGGGCTGTCAGCAGCGGTTACGGGAACATACTTGGAAGCGCATAGACGGCACCAGGTATCCCCAAAACCTGTGCAGGCATTGCTGGACGCCTATTTCGCGCTGAACGCACGCGACGGGCAAGAGCTCAATGAAATTAAGCTAGTACTGGTCGGCCGTGGTGCGGCCGGCAAGACGTCTATTGCGCGTCGTCTGGTACGCGATAAGTTCTCTTTGAAGCAAAAGGAAACCCAAGGGGTCGATATAACCAAATGGGAATTGTCTTGCGGTGAAAATTGCAAGGTTCGCGTCAATATTTGGGATTTTGCCGGACAGGTCGTTACCCACTCGACGCATCAGTTCTTTCTTTCGGAAAGCAGCGTTTACGTGCTCGTTCTAACCGGGCGCGAAGATATGCAGAAGAATGACGCGGAGTATTGGCTTCGTTTGATTCGCGCCTTTTCGACCGATGAAGAAGGAGCTGTATCTCCAGTAATCATCGCCCTTAACAAATTCGCGGCGCATCCTTTCAAAATAGATCGGCTAGCACTTAAGGAAAAATATCCCTTCATCGTAGATTTTGTCGAAACCGACTGTGAAACCGGCCAAGGCATTGCTGACCTTCGTCATTTGTTAGCTGACGTGGTTGGCCAGATGAAAATTATTCGTGAAAAGTTCAAGCTGAGTTGGTGGCAGATCAAGAAGGCGATTGAGCGGTCCCAGCGAAAGCTGAATTACCTGTCGTATGCCGGCTTCCAGCAAATGTGTGGAAAAAACGGTGAGACCGAGCCTGAACGCCAGCGCTTTCTCGCCGACGTCTTTCACGCGCTTGGCGTCGCCCTGAACTATGGAAGAGATGAACGCCTGCGCGATGCCACAGTACTTAATCCGCGCTGGGTAACCGACGGCATTTACAAGCTTCTTCGCGAGGCCGTACCTGACGACGGGTCGGCGCTGCTAAGTATGAATGCGGCACGACAGGTGTTGAACAATGAGCCGGAAGAGATGCAGCGCTACCTGGTTGATCTAATGCGGCGCTTCGATCTTGCGTTTCCGTTAAATGGCAGTGAAGATCAATGGCTAGTGCCGCAGCGTTTGCCAGCTGAACAGCCGGAGCTAAATCCATACTGGAAAGAACCGAAAGAAGCGACCCGCTTGCGCTTTATCTATACAGTTATCCCTGAGGGCTTGCTACCGCGCTTCATTTGTCGAACTCACCCGTTGAGCGAAAACCCGGATGATGAGTCGACGTCGTTGCCACGCTGGATCAATGGCGTGGTGCTGGCCGACCGTGACGCCCGGGCGCTGGTACGCGTTGACCCCGAAGAACGGACGATCAATATCACAGTAAGTGGCGAGCGTGAGGCTAGACTCACCTTATTAGGCGTCATCCAGTCCGACTTTCATACCATCCACGCCGATATTAAGGGGCTTGACCCGCGCGAAGAGCTTGAAATCGAAGACAGTCGCGGCGTATTTGTCCCCGTGCGGACCTTGCTGGCAGATGAGGCAAAGCGCAACCCGTCCTCGGCGTCGACACCGACTGGAACCTTGCAGCTCGATCCGACGAAGGAGCTTAATCGACTGTCCGAGCAATCGGCGCGTTCACTGCATGCATGGCGTCCTCGGGTATTCATCAGTTATAGCAGCGCCGATGCTCGATCATTGGATCAGCTCCTTGTCAGGTTGAAACCTCTCCATGCAACGCATGGCTTGCTTGATTCTTGGTCCGACCGTTGCTTGCCTCCCGGTGCCGATTGGGATGGTGAAATCCGTGAGGAGCTTGAGCGCGCTGACGTCGTGCTGTTGCTTGTCAGTGCACGCTTTATTGCCTCCGACTATATCCGTGGGGTAGAGGTAAAGCGAGCGATGGAGCGCCATGCGAAAGGCGAATGTCAGGTTGTGCCTATTGTGTTGGAAAAGACAGACTGGGAGTCCGAATGCTTTGGGAAGTGCAACTCTTTGCCTAGAAAAGGGTTGCCAATTCGCGATTTTAAACCGCAGGGAAACGGTTGGTTCGAGGTCGGCAAAGAACTCCGGGAACTATTGGAAAGGATTAAGAAAAGCAAATCCGACGGGCGAGATGGCTAGAGGGCGACACGAAGCGCCTTGGGTACGTGATAGGACTCGAGAAACCGTTGCAGCTCCTCCGCTGTCTTTCGATCCTTCGACGAGTAACTGATGAAGGCGCGGTATTTGAATTTCATCGGGACGCGTTGAAACGAGTGTGGCAGGACGTTCGCAGATTTCGCCAAGGCGACGAGCTAAAGAGGTGAACAATGGCTTGGATAAGAGTTTGCTGCGTATCAGGACCAGGCCATTGATACTCGTCCAAGATCAGCAATGGTCGCGCATCATGTAAATCCCGGACTGTCGCTGCGTCTGCTCCAGGGAGTTGCTTCCCGTTGTGATAGCCGTGTCGGCGGGGAAGGGGAGCCATCAGCGTTAACGCGCTTGTTCGTCACTTGACAGTCAGTATCGGCCGCATCTGTCTTGTGTCGATTGTGACAGCAATTCAAGTATGGCAATATGGATCCGCCGTCGCGGCCCGATCTCTCATGATGGATCCGGCAAGCGAGATACTGCTGTCTAAGAATGGAGTGTACCGATGAGCCACCTTCCCGCACACGACGAGATTCACGTGATTTCTGATCTTCATATGGGCGGGAAGGACGGCTTCCAGATCTTGCGCGAGACGACCAGGCTCGCCAATTTCATCCAGTGGGTGGGTAACCAGCGGCCGGACGGACGGGTCGCGCTAGTGCTCAACGGCGACGTGTTCGATACCCTGGCCGAGGACACGAAAGGGTATGTGGCGGTGGACGAAGCGGTGTCGACGCTGCAACGAATCATGGACGACGCTGCCTTTACCGGCATCTGGGATGCGCTGTCCGAGTTTGTAAGGAAAGCGGCACGCACGCTCGTGCTGGTGATCGGCAACCACGATATCGAGCTGGCGTTCCCGCAGGTGCAGCAATTGATTCTTTCGCGCCTGGCCGGGGAAGACTTGTCCGCGCGCGGCCGCATCGTATTCTCCACCGTCGGCGCCGGATACACCTGCACGGTCGGCGCGTCCCGCGTGTTCTGTACGCACGGCAATGAAGTCGATCCCTGGAACTACAACCGCTACGAAGACCTGTCGCGCGTGGCGCGCCGGCTGGCGGCCGGGCGCTCGATCTCGGCGGATGAATGGATGCCGAATGCCGGCACCAAGATGGTGAAGGACATCATGAACGAGGTGAAACGGAAGTTCGCCTGGATCGACCTGCTAAAGCCCGAGACCTCGGCCGCAATCGGCACCCTGCTGGTGCTCGACCCGGCACAAGCCGCAAAAATCCCCCGCCTGCCCGCAATCGGCGGCCGGCTCGCACAGGGCAAGTGGGAGGCGGACCAGCGGCTGGCCGCGGACGTCATCCATCCAACTGAAGCCGACGCAAGTCGGCCGCCGACCGTCGACGAACTGCTCGGACCGCACCTCAAGGCATCGCTGCAGCCATCGGCTGATGCAATGCTGATGGCAGCCGAGGAAAACTACCAACGGCTGACGCCGGGAGCCGATGACGGCACGCTTGGCACCGGACAGCTGATCTGGGAGCGGCTCACCGGCTGGCTCACCGGAGTCAGCAAGGAAGAGGCACTGCGGCGCGCGTTGCAGGACTGGCTCGACAATGACGCGACCTTTCGGATCGACAACCGGGACGACTGCTTCAACGACGTCGTCCCGACCGTTGGATCGGCAGTGGATATCATCGTCACCGGCCATACCCATCTGGAGCGCGCGATCGACATGGGCAACGGCCGCTACTACTTCAATTCCGGCACCTGGATCCGGCTGCTCGAGTTCAGCGAAGCGATGCTGAAGGATGCTGACTCCTTCAACCCGGTGTACCAGGTGCTGATGGATGGTCGCATGCAGGCGATCGACGAGGCCCAGTTCGCCGGCAAGCCGTTCGTCAAGGACCAGTGCTCTGCAGTGTCCATTGGACTGGAGGACAGCAGGGTGGTCGGCCGGCTGGCGCACGTCGATGCCAATGGCAAGCCGCAGGAAATCAAGGCATTCGCGAGGCCGTGACATGAACGACATTCTCAGCATTAAGCTCGAGTTGCTGCGGGAGGGACCCGCGCACAACCAGCTGCTGTCGCCGCTGACGCCCTACCTCGCACTATGCGGGGATGACGGGCCGGTCACTGTCCATATCCCGTTCGAGCACAGGCAGCTGGTCACCCGGCTGCAGCGCTTGCGCTATGCGGTTGACGGCGCGGCAATCGTGGATGCGCAGCGCGAGGCCGAGCTGCGCGAGATCGGCGAGATCATCGGCGGCATCCTGGCCAAGGTGCCGGCGCTCCTGGCCGAACTGAGCAACGCGCACTGCCAGGACAACCGCCTGGTGCACCTGCGGCTGTCGCTGTCGGCGTTCGAACTAGGCATGCTGCCATTCGAGGCGGCGATTGCGCCCGACGGTTTTCCCGGCTCGGGGTCGCCGCTGTTCCTGCAAACCCGCATCCCGATTGCGATCACGCGCGAAATCCGGCGCGGGCGGCCGCTGCCGCTGACATGGGATCGTTCGCCACGCATCCTCTTCGCGTTCGCGTCCCCCAACGGGCTGCCTCCGGTGCCGGCACAGGCGCACCTGGAAGCGCTGCGCCGTGCACTCGATCCCTGGGTCAAGATCAAGGACAGCGCGCTTGAGCGGGTGCAGGCAATCAAGCCGATGCTGACTGTCTTGCCTGATGCCAGCCTGGATAAAATCCGGGACGCCTGCCTGGCCGACGAATACACCCATGTCCACATCCTCGCGCATGGCGACAAGTACGGCCGCGCGGATGACGCACACTTCGGCATTGCGCTATGCAGCGACAGCGCGCCCGGTCAGCGGGACGTGATTGACGGTGACCGACTGTCGGCGGCGCTGCTGGCGCGCGGCTACGACGGCACGGCACGCCATCGTCCCAGTGTGGTGACCCTGGCGACCTGCGACTCCGGCAATGCAAATTCGGTGGTCACGCCCGGCGGCAGCATTGCACACCAGCTCCATGCCGCCGGCATTCCCTGGGTGGTCGCGTCACAATTTCCGCTCTGGTATCGGGCATCGATTGTTACGACCGAGATGCTGTACGCCGGCTTCCTGAGCGGCGCCGACCCGCGCTGGGTGATGCACACGGTGCGCCAGCACCTGCGCAGCGATGCGCCGAATACCCACGACTGGGCAAGCCTGGTTGCCTATACCACGGTGCCGTGGGATTTCGAGGCGCAGGTCGAGTCGTTCCGGGAAAAACAGTTCCGCCGGCAACTGGAAACGCTGTTCGATCGGTTCGACCATCTGGTCAACGTATTTGACACAGCTTCAGTGTCGGAAGGCGGCAGGAGCCGGGCACAGGTTGCGGACGAAATGCACCGCCTCTGCGCGCAGATCCGTACTGCGCTCGCAAAGTGGCGTGACGAGACGGTTAGCGCTGGACAACGGGCGGAGCGGCTGGGCATGAGTGCGGCCAGCGAGAAGCGCATTGCACTCGGCTATCAACTGGTTGGTGACGACGATAACCGCCGCCGCGCGTACGAACAATGCGGCAGCTTCTACCGGGCCGCGATCCGGGAAGAACCGACGAACCACTGGGTGCAGACCCAGTTCCTCTCCATTATTGCTACGCCAGAACTGGCACCGAGCACCGAGGCCGTGGAAGCGCTCCAGCGAACGTACCGGGCATGGTGGGTTGCCGCACGCCAGACGGTACACTGGAAGAAGCAGCGCGCCGCAGGTGTCGACTACGCGTGGACACTGGCCACGCTGGCGGAACTCGAGCTGCTGGGTGCCGTGTACGGAGGCGAGCAGTTCAGTGCGGAGACAGCCAAAGACAATATCGTTCGCCACTGCGCGGCGATGGTCGAGCTCGATCTCCCCAATACGTTTCCAATCGCATCGACCCAAAGGCAGTTCACGCGTTATGTGCGGTTCTGGGACCGGCCGCAGTGGAAAGGGTTGGCCGAGGCGGCATTGCGAGCCCTGAGCGGCTGAGATGGCCGGCGCATGGCGCCCAGGGGAACTGGCGCGCGCTCCAGAGCGGTTTTCCCCAAGTGGCAAGTAGTTGCCCGCTCGCAACGCATTACGACCCGTACCCCGCAAGGTACGCGAGCGGGTTCATCGCCTTACGGATACGTTCGCCGTCAGAGGTGAACAGGCGTTCTCCAATGCGTGCCTTCGCGCCGCCGCGGAGTTTGGCAGCCTTGCAGCCAAGAATTGCCCGTTCGATCCATTCCACGTCCATTTCGCCCGCGCTGGCCTTGTTCTTCCTTTGGCGCCCCGACACATTGCGCCCCGAAATACCGCAGCTGATAGACACGTACAGATCCCGGGCCAGCGACTCCCAGTCAAATTTGGCGACGTCGTCGACAATCTGATTGGCCACCAACAATGCAGTCCGTTCTGTCGCGTTCGGCAGAAAGACAACGAACTCGTCGGCGCGCCAGCGTGAGGAAAACGCGTCGGCAGGCGACGCATGTGCCAGGATCTGTTCAAGCTGCACCAGAATCTGTTCACCGACCGGAACGCCATGCTTGGCGTTGATGTAAGTGAAACCGTCAAGGTCGACAAAGATCAGCGCGCTTGTCCTCTGCTTCATCGCTGCAAGCAACAACTGCTCGTAGGCCGGCGCCAGCTCGCTCGACGAAGCCATCGCGTGCTGCGGTACCTGCTGCGCGAGGATCTTGTCGTGGAATTGCGTGCGTTCCTTGCCCGGCTGGCCCAGACGCAGGCCGGTCGTGGCGATCAGCGATTGAATGCGTGGCGATGAGATCTCTGTCATATCGTGATACTTCAGTCGCGCAAGACTGACGGGAACGTCGCAGGTTTCAATCAACACCGGAAGCAAGGGACGCGTCAGGTTTCCGGGATCCCGGAACGCGGCAGCATACCTTTCCATTCTTGTCCACGCCGATGCAAAGAATGCGGGGCTCATTAACAGCATCATCGATTGCGAGTCCGCGATCGCTTGATCCATCTCCGAATAGCAGTCATGGCCAATGTGGAGCATCCACTCATCAAACCACACGCGGAACCCCGCGTGCTGAAGTTCCAGAGCAATGCGGCGGGCGGCGACATTGTCCTTGCTCGCGTGGCTGAGATAAATATCGTACCTGTAGCGCATGGTTGAGTCTGGGGCTTTCAGCCAAACGACCCGCTGGCCGGCGCGTATCTGTCCGTTATGTACGTTCCGCTTGCCGCTGCAATCTTCCTTCGAGCAAGTATTCGTGCGCGGTGGAATTCATGCGGTCAATGCGGGAACGAGGCACGCTCAAGGCGAGCGCAGTGAACCGGTGGATGCCCGGCCGATTTTAAATAATTGTGATATCGCGGACTTCGCCTATTGCCAAGCCCGCCGTGCATCGCTTTCGAGCAGGATCAAACCGGGTAGCACAGCTCCAGCCCAAGCTGCCTGGCCAGCCAATCAACCTGCGCAACGTTGCGCGCGTGCTCAAATGCCCACTGGCACTGATAACAAAAACACGCGGCGCGCGAAGGATAAATTTCCCATGGTGCACACGAATCGTGCCTCCAAGGCAGGCCCAAGATACCTTGGAGGCTTGCCCGGACGCTTACTTCTTGGGTTCGACCTTCGTCACGGTCAACTTTCCACCGATTTGCTCCGCGGTGAAACTAATCTTGTCGCCCGCCTTGACCTGGTCGAGGATTGCCGGGTCCTGGACTTGAAAGACCATCGTCATCGGCGGCATCCCGAGGTTGCGGAGTTCGCCGTGCTTGATGGTGATCTTCTTGGCGTCCTTGTCAACCTTGCGAACCTCGCCATCGGACATTTGCGCCGGGGCCGTGTCCTTTTTCGACGCGGGCGCGGGATGGTGGCTGTCATGCCCGCTTGGCTGAGCGAGCGCTGCCGAGGATGCTGCCATTGCAAGGGCGATGGCCAGGGTGAGTTTCGTTGCTGATTTCATGCTGCTGTCCTTTCGATTAGTTTGCCGGGTAATGTTTGTACGTGATGTGTCAGCCATGATCCGGTTGTTCATGACTTACCCTTTCGTTACCTTGATCTTCCCGACCATGCCTGCTTCGAAGTGCCCGGGAATCAGGCATGCGTAGTAGAACTCGCCCGATTGCGTGAATCGCCAGACCATCTGCCCCTTTTTCCCGGGACGTACATGTGTCATGTAAGGTTCGTCGTGCTCCATGCCGGGGAATTTCTTCATCATTTCTCCATGCTGCTTGAGCTCTTCCATCGTCCCGAGAATCATCTCGTGCAGCATCTTCCCTTTGTTCTTGATGACAAAGCGGATCGTTTCACCCTGTTTGACCGTAATGTCTTCCGGGCTGAATCTCATCGCGTCCGTCATTTCGATGGTGATGGTGCGGTCTACTTTTTTGGGATCTCCTTCGACGCCGAACACATGTTCGTCCGTCGAGAGCGCCGACTTCTCCTTGCTCTTATGGTGGTGGCCGGCACCTGCGTGACTGTTCGCGGCCGCGAGCGCCAGAACGAGTGCCGTCATCGATGCGAGGGTTTTCTTCATTGGGATTCTCCAGATCTTCTTTGCGTGACTAGTGGCCGGTGTGACCGGAAGGCTTGCGGACGGTCATTTCGATGTTCGAGGGTTTGGTGGCTGCAGGCATGGATTGGCCGCCCACCGAACCGCTTCTTGCCGGGGCGGGGACAGCACCGGTCCATTCGTAAGCCACCGTACCGGCGGGATGCTTGTACCAGCCCGGGTCTTTGTAATCACCCGGCTTCTGGTCTTTCCGCACCTTGAGGACGGTGAACATACCGCCCATTTCCACGCCGCCGAACGGCCCCTGTCCGCCCATCATCGGCAAGGTGTTATCCGGCAGAGGCATTTCCATCGCGCCCATGTCGGCCATCCCGCGTTCGCCCATGACCATGTAGTCGGGAATCAGCTTGGTGATTTTTTCGGCGACACCACGGTGGTCGACACCGATCATCGTCGGCACGTTATGTCCCATTGCGTTCATCGTGTGGTGGGATTTGTGGCAGTGAAATGCCCAGTCGCCTGGTTCCGTGGCGTCGAAATCGATCGCCCGCATCTGCCCCACGCCGATATCGGTCGTGACTTCGGGCCAGCGGGACTCCGGACGGGTCCAGCCGCCATCGGTTCCTGCGACGACAAATTCATGCCCATGCAGGTGTATGGGGTGATTCGTCATGGTGAGATTACCGACGCGGATCCGAACCCGGTCGTTCTGGCGGACGACCATCGGATCGATGCCGGGAAAGACCCGGCTATTGAACGTGAACAAATTGAAGTCGAGCATGGTGTTCACGCGCGGCGTGAAGCTGCCGGGATCGATGTCATAGGCACCGAGCAGGAAGACGAAATCCCGGTCCACCCGCATGAAGTCCGGGTCTTTGGGATGCGTGACCCAGAAGCCCATCATGCCCATCGCCATTTGCGTCATTTCGTCGGCATGCGGATGGTACATGAAGGTTCCCGGCCGCCTCGCGACAAACTCGTAGACAAACGTCTTCCCCGGCGGGATGCCAGGTTGTGTCAATCCGGTGACGCCGTCCATGCCATTGGGAAGGCGCTGGCCGTGCCAGTGCACGCTGGTGTGCTCAGGCAGCTTGTTGGTGACGAAGATGCGGACGCGGTCGCCTTCGACCACTTCGATCGTCGGGCCGGGCGACTGGCCGTTGTAGCCCCAGAGGTTTGCCTTCATCCCGGGCGCGAGCTCACGAACGATCGGTTCGGCGACCAGATGGAATTCCTTGACCCCGTTATTCATGCGCCATGGCAGCGACCAGCCGTTGAGGGTGACGACTGGGTTGTACGGGCGTCCGGTTTTAGGGACCAAGGGCGGCTGGGTGGCGGCATTCCCCATCAGCGGGGCTTCCGGCAGGGTCGCGGCCCCGGCACGGCTGACAAGCCCGGCGCCGACCATGGCTGCCGCGCCTGTGAAAAAGTCTCTACGTGAAACCATTGTTATCTCTCTCAATGTGCCTGCGCGGTCGAGGCTTCTCCTGAAGCCTGTCCGCGCATGAATGTGGAAACACTGCCGGTACCGTTGATCGCGGCCTGCAAGTCCGTTTCGGCGAGCCAGTAATCCCGCTGGGCCTCGATCGCCGCGTTAACGCTGTTTATCTGTGAGCGGGCATCGGCGAGCAGCTCGAATACGCCGACCAGCATGCCGTTGTAGCGAAGGAGCATTTCCTCCGAAATCTTCTTGCGTAGCGGGACGACTTCATCCAGGTAGTGCTTCGCCAGATCGTAGGAGGTACGGTAGGCCGAGTACGCCTCACGAACCTCGGACCGGGCGCGGACGGCAACGTCGGCGGTCCGATGGACAGACTGCATGTAGATCGCCTCGGCCTTGGCGGTTCTGGAGCGCCCCCAGTCGAAGATGGGCAACTCGAGCTCGATTTCGTAACCGTTCTCGCGCGGCTCGTGTGTCACGCTCTTGTTCTGATAGGCGACATGGAACACATTGATGAAGCCGGTCGCCTGGGACAAGCCGAGCGCCTTTGCCGTCGCCTCGGTATCCTGTTTGGCCATCTGCACGTCCAGGCGCTTGAGCATGGCCTGGGACTCCAGATCGCTTTGGACGGACGGGCCTTGGGGCAGGTCAGGCAAACGCACCGGCAGCTTGAAGGCGGTTTGTTCGCCCCATACGCCCATCAGCCGGGCAAGCTGTTCCCGCGCTGCCGTGGCATTGTGTTGCGCCCGGGCGATTTGCGTGGTCGAATCGGCATAAAAGGCTTGCTCACGTGCCTGGTCCAGTTTGTTCATGTTGCCGACCGCGGCCATCCGTTTGGCCAGCTCTGCGCTCGCCTCGGCTGCCGTGCCGACCTGGGCCATGTATTGCGCCGTTTGTTGCGCCGCCACTGCGTTGAAAAAAGCCTTGCGGGTATCCATCGCCAGCCGTACCGCCTTGGCGGCGGCCTGGAGCTTGGCCTGCTCGAACCTGCGGCTCTCGATCTGCGTTCGCAGAGGGATGGTAAGCAAGCCGACCAGGTCGAACCCGATGCTGCGTTCGATTTCGACGTCATGGCCGCCGCGCATGCGGCTGAACGAAAAGCCTGGATTGCGCATGCGTCCCGCCTGAACAAGGTCGGCTTCCGCAATGCCGAGTTCGGCGAGCGAAGCCTTGAGGCCTCTGTTATTCAGGAGGGCTACTTCTACAGCGGCATCCGGAGTGAGCGGTTTGCCCAGCAACTCCGTTACTCGAGCGGTGAGGGCGTCAGTGTCTGTTTGTGACCTTTCGACTTGTACTGTTTGTCCGGTTCGCTCTTTGGTTAATGCCGAAACGGTATCCATTCCGCCGTCGGCGGAGAAAGTTGCACATCCTGCCAGCATGAGTGCGGCCGCACTGATGGCGATCGGCCGCATGGATGAGAAGAAACGATGTGAAGCCATTTTGCCCGTCCTGTCAGTGATGCATGTGTCGACGAACAGTTGCCGCCGGTTCTTGCGAAGCCGGCGGGGCTGCCGGCCTGTCGGCTGACAAATGTCCGGCGTGGCCTTTAAGCCTTCCCATTTCGTCGTTGCTTGCGCGCCAGGTTTTGTCAGGAGTCGCCTGTTCTTCGCTGGATGACTGATAGGAATTGAAGGCTGACTGGTACACGATCTGAGGCACGGTCGCCTCGCCATCGGCCGGACTCGGCGCGGCATATTTTTGCTGTGCGGAGGCAAAAAGGGACAGCATCGCCGTCGCTAGGGCGATTGAGTAATGCAAGAAAGACATGATTTCTCCGTAATCGATTAACTGACCGCGAGATTGCACGCGGAGACGCAAGAGCAAGATCCGAAGGCAAACCGCCCTGGCGGACAGGCTCCTGGCGTTGGTTAAGCGATGACGGGTCTGGGTGGGCGTTCCGGACCGTCCGGGATGAAGCCGGCGATTCGGGATTCAGAGGGAAGGATAATAGTCACAGGCCGAATATCCGGCGGAGACCAAAGTGAAGCCAGGGGTGGTGCGGTAGCGCCGACACAGCACGCAGCGCAGGCGCTGCAGTATGAACTCGTGACCGATTTCGCATCAGAACTTGCCGAAGAGTCAATGGCCTTTTCGTCGGTAGCTGTATCGGGATGGTGGTGGAAGACAGCTTCGCCATCGTGGTGATGATCGTTGATGATGACTGCTTCCGGCGCAGCGTGGTGCCTCGGTCCACACGAAGCCTTCACGGCTGCAGCCACTCCCTGCAAGGGGAGTGTGGCTATTATCAGCCAGAGCAACAAAGTCTTGATGAGGTGAGACATCTTTTTAGTTTAGCACCTGGTGCCTGCCCTCGCTGGGCGGAAGTTTTCTGAACGTGAATCTACTTTAAGGTTTCCCATCGTGGGAATGTCAAGGGCTTTTGTCGCGAGCTATAGCAGTTCGTCGAGCGCTTCCGCCGGCTTGGGCGGCGGCAAGAAGCCTGCTACGAGGTGTCAGGGGAGTTCGACTTTCTGCTGATCGTGAACTCCGCATCGATGGACAGTTACCACGCCTTCACGCGCCGGGTATTCACGTCCATGAACAACGTTCGGAACTTCAAAAGCAACTTCGCGATGAATTGTTCCAAGTTCGAGACAAAGATCACCCTGGACGTTCCTGGCGAAGATCGGTAGATGCGATTGGCACGCCCTAATGCACCGCCGCTCGCAGGAAGTCGGCATAGATCAGCGATGTGTCTTTCGGGGCTTCCATCATTGGAAGGTGACCGATTCCCTGAATCACACGTACGTCCACGTCTTTCACTTGCCTTCTAAGAACATCTGCTCCCGACGCATCGAAGACCTGGTCGTGGCTTCCCCACAGGGCCAGCGTGCGAACACGCAGCTCACCGATACGCTCGTGAAGCATGTGGCGATCTTTCAGTTGTTCGCGCCATAGACGCAAGTTGGATTCCGCGTTCCGGATCGCCCCTTTCTGAGCATCGTTCAGGATGGGATAAGGCAGGAAAGGGCGCTTGGCAAAGACCAGCGACATCATCTCGTCGAACTCAGCTGGCGTGTTTGCGATCAGCGGAGCCTTTCCGGAGTCAATGAGCCGATCCATTTTGCTTAGCTGGGACGAGCGGATCCCGTGTGGCGCACCGATCAGCGCGACACTGGCGGCCCGCTCCGGGTATCGGATGGCAAACATGGCCGCGATTGTTCCACCCATCGAGTTACCCGCAAGGTGAGCACGTTGAATTCCCAGGGCGTCGAGCAGGCTCTTCAGTCGTTCTGTCTGGGCAGCGTAATCGTACCGCTGGCCGGTGAGTCTGCTGCTTTCGCCAAATCCCGGCAGGTCAGGCGCAACGATCCGATAATTTCCGGTCAGTTGCCGCGCAAAATCGACCCAATGATCTTTTTCTGCGAAGATCCCGTGCAGCAACACAACCGGCTCGCCGTCTCCGCCTTCGAGGTAGTGGATCTCATGCGCATCCAGTGTCACCGTTTTTTCGGTCAACCCCGACATGGTGCGGTTCAGCGCAACAAGCGGCTCTTTGAAAAGATGAGGGAAGCTGTAATATGCTGCTGTGATGGCGGCCAGCGAGATGAGGGCCGATACCAGGGCAATGCGCTTCAATTCTGTCTCCTGTTGGGTTTGATGCGTGGAGACTATAGAAAAGCACTGCCGATTTCTTGTACGTTTGGGCTATGCGAGCGACGAATACGCTGACGCTCGGTGAAAACCGTGCCTTATATATCGGAGAACTGCCTGCGACCGGCTGGCATTGCCATGCCTCGCCGGTCCTGCTGATCGGCTTGTCCGGGCGATTCGCCGTGCACACGACAGGGGGAGTGGTTAACAGTTGCCACAGCGCCTTGATCGATGCTGGTGTGGAACACGTGTTCGATCCCTGCGGCGAACGTGTGGCCTTGATGTATCTGGAGCCCGATTCTGTCGAGGCGCGACAGTTGCGACCGCGGTTCAGATGCAATGGACCGGTGATCTTTGATGCGGCGGTGAGGCCTGTCTCGAGCAGCACTTACAGTCGCCACCTGCGCAGCTTCGACCTGCAATCGCTCCTCAGCATTTCGTTGAGCGAGGCAGCAGTACTTGATTGGAGAGTGGAGAATAGCTTGCGGCATTTGCGGGTTCCTCACGGCGCGCCTGTAGGCAGGGAAGGCCTGGCGTCAGCCGTCGATCTTTCGGCGTCGCGGTTCAACCACCTTTTCAGGGAACAGGTCGGCGTCAGCTTCCGTAGTTACCGGGTCTGGTCCCAGGTGCGGGCGGCGATGATGGGCATGGGGGCCAGAATCAACCTGACCGACGCCGCGCTGCAAGGGGCTTTTACCGACTCTTCCCACTTCAGCCGGACCTTTCGCAAGACGTTTGGAATGACGCCTTCAAGCGTGTTAAAGCCGTTGAAGGAACTGACGTTGGTTTAGCACTCAGTCTTGACGCAGAGGGGACTGATCCGATGTCCGTGCGAAGTCCTCGATATGCATCTCGCGAAAGAGCATCGGCGCCATGCCGAACCGGCGGTCGAATGCTTTTGAAAATTGGCCGGCCGTCGTATATCCCGTCTTTACTGCGATTTCTTTCAGGGAAATATCTGTCGAGAGGAGATTTCGAGCCCGGTCCAGCCTTAGCATTTCAATGAAATGCGCCGGTGTCTCGCCGATCAAAGTCGTGAATTTTCTGTAGAAGCTCCGGTCGGACATCGCAGCCTTCGCTGCAAGCGTTGGAACGTCGAGCTTTTGAGTCAGGTTTTCCTTCATCCAGTTGATCAGGTCGGCAAAAGGCTCATCGGCGCGTGCCTGGGCGCTTAGTACGGGGCTGAACTGGGATTGGTGGCCTGGGCGCCATATGCCAAAGACGGCCTGCTTACCGCGTCGGCAGTGTAGGCTCGGTGTCGAGCAATTCGTTCTTGTTCATTTAACGTACCTCTCGATGTCTCCGGAGAGATCCGACGGGCGCGATCGCCCTTGGCATTGCCAGGAGGGCGAAGCCCGATACCATTGGAGTCGTCCCGTCATGCCCCGTTTTTCCGAAGTAAACATCCATATCTATTCGCTTAATCGAGGCTCTTGCAGAGTGTAATATTGCCCCAATCTCTTGCCTTGATCGTCTTTATTCACGGGCGGGGATCCCCGCATCCGGGCCGCATCCGGGTCTTCATAAGGAACCTTAGTGAACCAAAAGCATATTCGTCTCCTCATTTCGGCGATCGCTGCATTTGTCATTTTTGCCACGTTCAGCCAAATGTTCAATTCCAGCGGGCAGGGTACATCCACGCCGGTCGCCTACTCGGAATTCCTGAGCCGGGTGCAGGCGAAGGAAATCCGCGAGGTCGTGATCGAAGGGACCCGCGTGTCGGCCGTCACGAGTGACGGCACGAAGCTGAGCACGAACACCACGCTGCTCGACCGCGGCCTGGTCAGCGACCTGATCGAGAACAACATCAAGTTCGACGTCAGGAATCCGGAGCCGCCGTCCTTCCTGTCCCAGGTATTCTTCTCCTGGTTCCCGATGCTGCTGCTGATTGGCGTATGGGTCTGGTTCATGCGACGCCAGCAGGGTGGAGGAAAGGGTGGTCTGTTCTCGATGGGCAAGTCGAAGGCGCGCCTGCAGGATGAAAATTCGAATACCACCACCTTTGCGGACGTCGCCGGTTGTGAAGAGGCGCGCGAGGAAGTCGACGAGATCGTCGAATTCCTGCGCGAGCCGCGCAAGTTCCAGCAGCTGGGCGGCCATGTCCCGAAGGGCGTGCTGCTGGTCGGCCCGCCCGGTACCGGCAAGACCTTGCTGGCGCGCGCCATGGCAGGCGAAGCGCGCGTGCCGTTCTTCACGATTTCCGGTTCGGACTTCGTCGAGATGTTTGTCGGCGTCGGTGCGTCGCGTGTGCGTGACCTCTTCGAGACCGCGAAGAAGCACGCACCTTGCATCGTCTTCATCGATGAAATCGACGCAGTGGGCCGTGCCCGCGGCACTGGCATGGGCGGCGGCAACGACGAGCGCGAACAGACGCTGAACCAGATGCTGGTCGAGATGGATGGCTTCGAACCGAACTCCGGCATCATTGTGGTCGCCGCGACCAACCGTGCCGACGTGCTGGACAAGGCGTTGCTGCGACCGGGCCGTTTCGACCGCCAGGTCATGGTCGGCTTGCCGGATATCCGCGGTCGCGAAAAGATCTTGCGCGTACATATGCGCAAGGTGCCGTTGTCGCAGGACGTGCAACCCGATGTACTGGCACGCGGCACGCCGGGATTCTCCGGCGCCGAGCTGGCCAACCTGGTCAACGAAGCCGCACTGTTTGCCGCGCGCCGCAACAAGCGGGCACTGGATATGCAGGATTTCGAAGACGCCAAGGACAAGATCATCATGGGCCCGGAGCGCAAGTCAGCCGTGATGCGCGAGGAAGAGCGCCGCAATACCGCCTACCACGAATCCGGGCACGCAGTGGTTGCGAAGCTGTTGCCGAAGGCCGATCCGGTGCACAAGGTCACGATCATGCCTCGCGGTTATGCGCTCGGCCTGACCTGGCAGTTGCCGGAACATGACCGTGTGAACATGTACAAGGACAAGATGCTGGAAGATATTGCCATCCTGTTCGGTGGCCGTATTGCCGAAGAGATCTTCATGCATCAGCAGTCGACCGGTGCGTCGAACGACTTCGAGCGCGCGACCAAACTGGCCCGGGCAATGGTCACCCGGTTCGGCATGTCGGCAACGCTGGGCACAATGGTCTACACCGACGAGCAGGACGGTTTCGGAATGACTGCGCGTACGGTGTCCGAAGAGACCCAGCAGAAGGTGGACGAGGAAATCCGGCGCATTCTCGACGGCCAATACGCGCTGGCGCGCAGCCTTTTGGAAGCGAACCGCGACAAGGTCGAGGTGATGGCCAGCGCGCTCCTGGAATGGGAAACGCTGGATGCAGACCAGGTGAACGACATCATGGCTGGCAGCAAGCCACGTGCTCCCAGGTACATGAGCGAGAAGAAGCCGTCAGTGCCTGGCGATCCGGGGCCGGTGATTCCGGCGACTACGTGATAACTACGTGATATGTAGTGTGGCGCCGTGAGCCGGCGTTGACGAAAGAGGAGGGCGGACTGCTTGCAGTTCGCCCTTTTTTTCTTGTGCGCGTTTTTCAGTCCCGCACGGCGATTTTGCGCTATGGGCGGCCATCGGTATTTCTATGATTTCCACCGTCGCCAGCGCCCGCATCGATTTTGGCGACATTCGTTGCAGAGAAAGTATCTGGCCGCAGCAAGGAAGGCACCTTGGCAAGAACACGCGTCGCAACTGCGCTGTGCCTGCCATAGAATAATGCGCTAAGCGAGACCGCTGCTGCACCTGCTCCGATTATTGGAACGATACTCGATGCCTTGCCCTCGCCGACGATGTTCTGCCCGGCCGTTTCTGCTCCGGCGGTGTGCGCGGAGCGAGTGCCCGGATTCGTGGCGGATGGAGGCACATCGCTGTTTTGCGCGGAAGTGCGCTGGCCTTGCGTAAGCTGATCTATGGTAATGGCCGGATGTTGTCCCGGTACGGTCAAGCTGTGACCGATAGCTCCTTCGGCTGATGGTCGCAAAGTTCCATTTGCCGGGTTCGAGTACTTCTGGGGCGCAGCTGACCGTGTTTCCGCAGTGACTGCATGTCCGCTACGGGCATACATTCCCGGTCCGGGCGTAGTATCAAGCCTTGATGCTTCACCGCGGCTCGAGACCGTACTCGTATGTCCATCATTACCTGAGGAACCGATAGAGTTGGCTGTCCCCGGTTCATCATGGGGACTGACGGCATTTCCTGTCGTCAGGGGGCTTTGTGTTGAATCCGCAGAAGATGACGCGTCGCCATTCGTATTCAATACATCAGATTCCGTGGCACGCACTACCATCGTCCTGGCTATCGGATCGATACTCGTACCGCTATCGGTTATGCCTGCATCATCTTGTACCTGGAATGCAAAACTGACGCGATACTCGCCACTTCTGATCTCAGGCAGGAAGACGAAACGACCAAGATCAATATCGGATCTGTCGACAAACTCGCCTGCTCTTACCAACACGCCATTACGTGTCAACGCGCCCGCGTTCGGTACGGTGACGATTTTCACTGCCTTCATGGCGTGTCCGTCTATATCACTGAATCCAAAATCCGAAGCACTGAAAACATATGGTTCATTCTGGCGCGTCGTGATGGTGTTGTCAGCGCCTGCCGGCGCATCGTTGACCGGGGTTATGTCGAAGGTGATTGTATTTGCGGTGTAGTCCAGATCGACGCCGCCATTCGCGGTACCGCCGTTGTCTTGAACCTGGAAGCTAAAACCGGCTCGGCCGGGACCGTTGAGGTTGGCTGCCGGTGTGAACACAACTCGCCCCAGGTCCAGGTCGTTCTTGCCGATGTAGTTGCCAACCTCGACCGTAGTGCCGTTGACGGTGAGTGTGCCGCCCTGTGGCAATGAAGCGATTTTTACTGCGTATAAAACATCGCCATCGGCGTCGCCGAAGCCGAAGTCACTCGCCCGCACGGTATAGGCGGCGTCTTCTCGTATCGTCACCGTCCTGTCGGTGCCGAATGGGTCTTTATTGATTGTGCCGATCTTGATCGCAATCGAGTTTGGCGTGCCATCCCAATCGATCCCGCCGGCCGTCGTGCCGCCATCATCTCTAACCTGGAAGGTAAATTCGGTATCGCGCACCGGGATCAATACCAGCCTGCCGAGGTCGATATCCGCCTTGCTGATGATGCTGCCTGCGGTAACCGCAACGCCGGTGTTTGTCAGTGTCCCGTGAGAGGGCAGGGTAGTGATTTTCACTTCGAAAAACGCATTGCCGTCGACATCGGAAAATCCGAAGTCGGTGGCAGTAAAGGTGTAGGCAGCGCCTTCCAATGTCTTGAGTACCTTGTCACTACCCGCAGGAGGATCGTTGACCGGGATGACATCGAGCGTCATCGTATTTGCAGTGGGATCCAGATCGGTTCCACCATTGGCAGTGCCGCCATTGTCCTGTACCTGGAAGGTGAAACTCGCAGAACCGTTGGCGTTCGCGGCCGGCGTGTAGACCAGGCGGCCGAGGTCAATATCGTTCTTGCTGATGTAATCGCCGGCATTGACGGTTATGCCGTTAACGGCCAGTACGCCGGAGATGGGCACAGTCGTCATCCTGGCCGCCAGGAAGGCATTGCCATCGGCATCACTGAAGCCGAAATCGGCGGCTGTAAACGTGTAGGGTTGATCTTCCAACGTGGAGACCGTCTTGTTTGCACCGGCAGGCGCTGTATTGCTTACAGGTCCTCCGCTGTTACCCGGACCGGCGGGCGTATCGTTCACATCGGAGACCGTCGTCGTGATGAGCTGGGTATCGTTTCCGCCTTTGCCATCGGACACGCTGATTTGCACAATGTAGCTGTTGTTGTTATCGGCATCGCCCGGTGCTTCGAAATCCGGGGCGGCAATAAAGCTTAGCGCGCCGGTAGTGCTGTTGATGACAAACTTTGCGGCATCCGCGCCGCCGCTGATGCTGAATGTCGGCGTGTCGCCGTCGATATCGGCCGCCGTCGCGGTCGTGACTGCTGTCGTCCCCTCCGGCAGGGAAATGGCGGCGGCATTTCCGCCGCCGTCCGACGTAATGGAAGGTGCGTTGTTGGCCTGTGCCTGCACATCAAGGGCAAACTCGGATGTTTCATTGGTCGTCAGATCCGTGGCAGTTGCGCTGATCCACTCGCCCACGGCGGCGCCTGTTCCTGTGAACGTGAACGTCGCATTCCCGGACGCATCCGAGATGGCATTGACCGATCCAAGATACACCTTTCCCTGCCCATGGTTTGATCCATCGTTCGCGGTGTTGGCGAAAAACTCGAGCCGGTAGGTGCGCGATGCGCTGCTGTTCAGGGTACCCGCAATCATGACGTTGGCCCCCGTCACATAGGCCGATGCGATCAGGGGGAAGTTCTGCATGCCGTTGCCATTGCCTACCGCATCGGCATCATTGGCATCATTTGCGCTTACTCCGTCATTGCCGATGTCGATGCCCAAGCCTGTATTGGAATAAATGGAGTTGCCGAGGATGCAATTACCGGTCACGTTTGTCCATGCGGCGGCAATGCCTTGCAGCGCGTTATGGGCAATAACATTGCCTTGCGATGCAGCGGTGCCGCCGATCAGGCTATTTGCCGCTGCATCATCAAGATAAATGCCTTGTCCTCCATTGCCGAGTCCGCTATCACCGGCGGCGTTCGTGCCGATGTAATTCCCCTGGACGCTGGTACCTGAACTGCCGTTGATTCTGATGCCTGCTGCGCCATTGCCGGCAATGGAATTGGCTTCTCCGGAGCCGCTGCCTCCCACGACATTGTTGTCGGAAGCATTTTCAATCACGATCCCGTTATTGGTGTTCCCGGCTGCGGCGTTACCCGCCGCATTGAGGCCGATCACATTGCCTTTGATCGAATTGCCGGTGCTGCCGTCGATGCGGATCCCATGGCCCAGGTTTCCGGAAATGATGTTTCCTGCACCCGCTGCTCCACTGCCAATGGTGTTGTTATTGGCCCCGTTTTGGAGATACACGCCATGCCCGCCGTTCGGATAAGCGACCGTTCCCGCGGCGTTCATGCCAATCGTATTGCCTTGCACGATATTGTTGCTGCCGCCATTGATATGCAGTCCGTTCAACACGTTCCCGGCAATGGCATTGCCTGCGCCAGCGGCAGTGCCCCCGATGATATTACCCGTGCCCGCCACATACACGCCGCTCTGGCCATTGCCAAACGCACCGGTGCTGGCAGGATTCAGGCCGACGTAATTGCCCAGCACGGTGTTGCCGTTGCTGCCGGATTGGATGGCAATGCCGTACCGGACATTGCCGGACACCACATTGCGCGCCCCGGCTGCCGTGCCGCCTATCGTATTGCCGCTGCCGTCGCTGATTTCAATGCCATCCCGGCCATTGGCCATGCCGCCGGTGCCTGCGGCATTCAAGCCGATGATGTTGCCTTGCACCGTATTGTTGTCGCCGCCGTCGATATGCACACCGCTTAGCACATTGCCGGCAATGGCGTTGCCTGCACCGGCGACCGCACCGCCGATGGTATTGCCGCTGCTGGTCATATGCACGCCGTTCGATCCGTTGCCCAGACCGGCGGTGCCAGCAGCACTCAATCCGATATAGTTACCTTGCACAACATTACTTGTACTGGTGCCGCCAATGACAATACCTTGCTGGCTATTGCCCGAGATGATATTGCGTGCACCGGCTGCCGTACCGCCTATCGTATTGCTGTCGCTGTCGTGTATGTACATTCCGCTCGAGCCATTGCCGAGAGCGCTGCTGCCATCCGCGCCTATACCGACATAATTGCCCAGCACGGTGTTGCTGCTGCTGCCGGACTGGATGGCAATGCCGTACCGCACGTTGCCGGACACCACGTTGCGCGCATTGGCCGCCGTGCCGCCTATCGCGTTGCCGCTGCCATTGGTGATTTCAATGCCATCCCGGCCGTTTGTCATGCCGCTGGTGCCTGCGGCATTCAATCCGATGATGTTGCCCTGTACTGTATTGTTGTCGCCACCATCGATATGCACACCGCTTAGCACGTTGCCGGCAATGGCGTTGCTTGCACCGGCAACTGCGCCGCCGATGGTATTGCCGCTACCGGTCACATGCACGCCGTTCGAACCATTTGCGAGACTGCCTGTGCCGACGGCATTCAATCCGACATAATTGCCTTGCACAACATTGCTTGTACCGGTGCCGCCAATGACAATACCTTGCTGGCTATTGCCCGAGAAGATATTGCGTGCTCCGGCTGCAGTGCCGCCTATCGTGTTGCTGTCGCTGTCGTGTATGTACATTCCGCTCGAGCCATTGCCGAGAGCGCTGCTGCCATCCGCGGCCGTACCGACGTAATTGCCCTGCACAGTGTTGCCGCTGCTGCCGGACTGGATGGCAATGCCGTACCGGACATTGCCGGACACCACATTGCGCGCCTCGACTGCTGTGCCGCCTACCGTATTGCCGCTGCCGTTGCTGATTTCAATGCCGTCCCGGCCGTTGGCCATGCCGCTGGTACCTGCGGCATTCAAGCCGATGATGTTGCCTTGCACCGTATTGTTGTCGCCACCATCGATATGCACACCGCTTAGCACATTGCCGGCAATGGCGTTGCCTGCACCGGCGACCGCACCGCCGATGCTATTGCTGCTGTCGCTCACATATACACCACTCCAACCGTTGCCAAGCACGCCGGTACCGGCAGCATTCAGACCGATATAGTTGCCGGCAATCGTATTGCCCGTCCCGGATGCGATCCGAATTCCATTTTCGCTATTGCCCACAATAACGTTCCGGTCCGATGCAACGGTCCCACCGATCGTAATATTCGTTCCACCATCGATAACGATGCCGGACTTTCCATTGCCGATACTTATTAAGCCTGTTGCATCTGCACCAAGGTAGTTGCCCGCAATCGTGATGTTCGACACGCCAGAAATCGATATTGCTGACCCTTGGAAGGCGTGAAGGATCAAGCCCCGTACGCTGCTCCCGGAGGCCCCTGCAACAAAGGACAGCCCATTTGCACCCGCACCGGCCGCACTTCCGCTGATTGCAATAAGTGGAGCAGAGGCAAAACCGGGCTGCGTCGTGCCATCAATGTCTACGACATCGGTAATGTCCGGCAAAGCGCTGCCTAACCACATCGTCTGCAAACCACCACCGCCAATATTGAAGTTGATGATGTCACTGCCTGCGTTGGCATTCGCGTCAAGGATCGCTTGCCGCAATGACCCGGCCCCGGAATCATTGGTATTGGCAACGGTATAGGTAGCGAGGATGCCATTGAACTGCGCCTGCGCTGCGATACCCGGTGCAATCGCGGTTTCAACCAGTCCTTGCGCATGTTCGAGCGTCCAGTCTCCATTCAGCGCTGTCGCTCCGGTCAGGTTGGTACTGGCGCTGACGTCGGCCCCCGTCAGCTGGCTGAGCGCCAGGACGAAATCGCGTCCCGACTGATCGGCCGCGACATCGCATCCGTAAATCAGGATGTCGCCGTCCGCAGACACGGCATCGCCCCATGCTGAAATGGAGGTGGCATTGGCGAGCAGGCTTTTGCTGTCCAACAGGTTGCTGCCGAGCTTTAAAGCGCCGGACTGGCCATGGGAAATGATATGCATTGCATCCAGGTCGCGATGTGTGCTCAAGATCTTGCTGATCTGGTCGACACCATCACGGCTGGCATCAATGATGAATATTTCCAGGGAACGCTGGCCAGTGTTGTCAGCGGCGATTCGGCCTGCCAGTTCCTCCGCTTCGGTGACCGAGCTGTCGATGAATACGATTTCGCGCCTAAGATGACTCCGCGTTTCATTAGCTGTCACCACCGATTGCATCTCCGCCACGGGCGCCGGAGCGGCTGCATGATCGCTCAATGCAGAAACTTCCGTAGCATGCGCAATGCTTCCGTCGAGAAGAAGAGGCGAGTCAGCGGAATAGAGGATACGCGGCTCAAGCGCCTCGACGATAAACGGTTCAGGGCGGAGTCTGGCGGACATGACGGCCCTCCGATCAGTGATGCCGGCGCTGCCGGGTCATGTCCTGAGGCTGCCGATCGTCGTTCGCTGTCTTGATCACACCGCCTTCATTGTGTTTCCGCACGGAGCCTGCCGCGTCCTTGAGCGAAGCAGGCTGCATTGCACCAAACTCCGCAATGCATCGCAATCCGGCAGGAATGCGATTGTTCGGGTTCGGCAACGCGAGACGTACGCGGAATGTATTGCTGGCGGCATCGATCACGCGGTCGATCAATACCACTTTCGCGGCCATGTACTTGTCACCGGTGATATCGGTCTTGATGCCGACCTGCGCACCCAACTCGACCTGCCCGAACTGGGACAGGGGCAGTACCACCTCGACACGCAAGGGATCGATTTTTGCAACGCGCACAATCGGCTCGCGCTCGATCCGCTCTCCCTCCGTACGGTAACGGTCGACAACAATCCCTGAAAACGGACTGCGGATACTGCGTTGCGCAAGCTGGGAACTGGACAGGTTCAATTCATGTTGAGCGATGCGTTTGGCTTCCTGTGCTTGCGCCACGCGATTTTGCGCAATGCGGGCTTCGGCTTCCGCCTGGTCCACGGCTTCCTTGGAAATGAAGCCGACGGCAACGAGGTCGCGGGCGCGCGTCACTTTCGACCGCGCCAGTTCGTGGGCGGCGATCGCCGCGTTCAAGTCGGCTTCGGCCTGCGCACGGGCGGAGGCAACTTCGACCGATGCGCGTTCGACATCCGCTTGCAGGTATGCCAGTACCTGACCGGCTTTTACGGTGTCGCCACGTTCCACGGTAACTTTCTCTATGATGCCGATGCCAGGAGCGCCGACTTCCGCCACCTTGTCCGGTTCGATCAAGCACGCCAGAGGTTGTGCCAACGCATTCGCTGACGCATACGTGGTAACGGCCAGCATTCCTGTCAGTATTGTCTTTCGCATCTCTTTGTCTCTCTTTCTTGCTTATTCTTTTCTTCAATCGGTTATTCGATTTCACCGGCAAACGCCATCTGCCGTTCGCGTTGCCATTCCTTTACAAACAGATACCATTGCTGCCGGCGTTGTTCGTGCTCCCGCAATCGTTGCGCCAGGCGAGCAAGCAGCGTGAAATACCAAGGCAATTTCATGTACGTCCGCTCCGGAAAAGCCGGCTTCATCGGCAGGAATGCGTCCTCGGCCGAGTACAGATGCTCGACGCTGCCGGGGTCGCCTTGACGGGCGCATCGTCCATATAGCTGGCGGTCCAGCCGGCGGGAGTCGTTCGCCTGGCAGACAATCACATGCAGTCCGCCTGCCGCCGCCACCTCATCGCCAAGCCGGATATCGGTCCCTCGTCCCGCCATGTTGGTCGATACGGTAATCGCGCCTTTTTGTCCTGCTGCTGCGACAATCTGCGCCTCTTCGGCATCGAAGCGCGCATTGAGCACCGCATGCGGCAAGCCGGCCCGGGAAAGACATGCGGACAGTTCTTCAGAATCGCCGACGGAATCCGTACCGATAAGTACCGGCCGTCCCGCGGCGCGCAAGGTCCGCACGCTTTCAATGACGTAAGCCCAGCGTTCCTTCTGGTTCGGGAGTACGCGCGCATCCAGCATCCGCCTCCGGTCCGGCAGGTGCAGGGGAACCCGAACGACCGGCAGACGGTATATGGCAAGGAGCTGCCCGCTGTCTTCGGCCAGCGTACCGCTGATTCCCGATAGATGCAGATAGCGTGAAAAAAAGCGCTGGAACGTCGTCTGTGCCACAGGATTCTGCAGTGCCGTCAGCGGGCAGCGCTCCTTGGTTTCGATCAACTGATGCAAGCCACGCGACCACATCCGGCCCGACGCAAGGCGTCCGGTCGTTTCATCGATGACGACAACCTGCTTGTCGTGAACCAGGTAATCGCGCCCCTTCAGGAAGAGGTGCTGTGCCGCCAATGCGAGGCAAGCCATCTCTTCACACTGGCGGCGAATACGCCATGCGTCGCCCAGATGCATGGACAACGTGTGCACAAGCGCCTTTCCCGCCGTCGTCAGGGTGGCCATGCGCTGGGCATGGTCCAGTTCATAGTGTTCGCCTTCATTCAGCTGCGCGGTCAGAAACAGGGCTTGCCGATAGAATGCCGCTTGCTCTTTTTGAGTAGAGTGGTCGCTCAGAATCAAAGGCATGCGTGCTTCGTCAATGAGCACGCTGTCGGCTTCGTCGACAATCGCCATGCACAGGCCGCGCAGCCTGCGGCCGGACGATACCGGCGCGAACGTTTTGTCTCCGCTCGAAGCCAGGCGGTCCCGCAGGTAATCGAAAGCCAGTTCCTTGGCCGTGCAGTAAGTGATGTCGCAGCGATAGCGATCCGGGCGGCAGGGCTGCGCGGTGTCGGCAGTTACCGCGGCTGCCGTCAAACCGAGCGACTGGAAAACCGGTTGCAGGGAAGCTGCATCGCGTTGCGCCAGGTAGTCGTTGGCCGTCACGACATGCACGGGAATGCCGGCCAGCGCTCCGGTGGCCGCAGCCAGCGCAACGGCCAGGGTCTTGCCTTCGCCTGTCTGCATTTCGACCAGGTACCGGTCCAGCATCATCCAGCCGGCGAGAAACTGTGCGTCGTGCAATGCGATCTGCAGATGACGCTGTGCGCACGCATCGATCAGCGCAAAGACTTCCGCGACCAGTTCCGGCCGCATGCCATCGATAACCAGTTTTGGCCGCAGGCGTTTGGCGCTGGCGGAAATGAATGCGATATCGCACCCGTGCAAGGAAGCACGCTTGTCGTGCACCTCCCTCAGAAAACGCTTCCGCTCCTTTCCAGACGGTGCACTCATGGACAGCATGCGTGCTCGCCATTGTTCGGCAAAATACCATGGCCACGGCGCAGACTTGTGCGTTTGCTCGGGGTAGGCGCCAAACCTCACCCCCGGTCGGGGAATCGGCAAAGAGGCGCGCATCAGTCCTTCTCCATCGAAAACGCTTTGAGGAACAACTGCCGGAACCTCATCCACGCGGTGTCCGCCAGCGGCTGTGCCGGATGCTCGAAGCGCACCCAGGCATGTCCGCCGGCGCGCGACACGCGTCGATCCGTCAATTGCACATCCACGAGAAAGACGGGCTCCAGTGCGCGCATTCCGTCGGGATCGGACGGGTCTGTCAGGACGTCACCACCGCCCTTGTCGCCCAATGCCATGCTCGGAAGCTGACGGGTAGCTGCAGGCGTGATGCGCAAAAGACGTCCATCGAAATACTGGTTGCCTGCATCCGCCAAACTGACGGAGATGCGCTGCACACCGCCTTTGATGCGCCCGATATCGTCCTGCGGGATCGTGGCGCGGACAATCATTGGATCCTGCGCCAGGACATGGGCGACGAGCGTGCCCTTGGCGAGATGTCTTCCCAACATGTCCATTGCGTGCGGCATGACGAGAACGCCATCCGTTCCGGCTCGCAAGGTCAGGTTTTCAATTCGTGCGTCAAGCTGCATCAGCTCTTGTTGAAGACGCGCAAATTCATCGGAGGCGTTGCGGCCCTGGAGCGACACCTTTTGCCATCCGCTGGCCTGCTCGACCTGATTGGCTGCAATTTGCGCCTTCAGTCGTGCTCGCCGAGCAAGCAAAGCCGGTTCTTCCGTCACGACGAGAGGCTGTCCCTTGACCACTCGTTGCCCATCTTGCACGAGGATCTCGGCAATACGGCCATCGCTGTCGGTGCGCACCTGCGAGTGTTCCGGTAGCCAGACGACACCGGCAGCCAGCGTGCTGGACGGCAGCGGGACAATGAACAGAAGCGTCATCAAAGCCGCACCTGCGCCGGCGACCGTCAACAAAACTTTCCACCGTCCCGGGCCGGGGTGAGCCGGTGCAAGAAGCAATTGCACAAGACTCCATGATGGCTTTGCAATCAATGAAAAGCCCAGCCAGGCCAATGCCAACAAGGCGATCGAAATGGACTTTACGGCGATCCATTGCACAATCAGTATCGACACCGACAGGCGATATAACCACGATGCGGGGCTGTACAAGGCCAGCCATAAGCCTTCGTTTCCTTGTGTGCCGAATTCCCGGTGGCTTCCGCTCCCTGAAAGCATGCGGCGCAACTGATGCTTCCACCAACGCTGACTGCGTGTGGCGAGATTGGGCAGTTCGAGGAGATCGCAAAGAATGTAGTACCCGTCGAAACGCATCAGGGGGTTGGCGTTGAAGGTCACGGTGGACAGTGCGCCGATCACCATGACGGCAAACGCCGTGTCGCGTACGGCGCCAGATTCAGATGCCGTCCAGACCAGAAGCGCGACAGCTGCGAGCAGGAGTTCAACCGCGATTCCCGCGGAGCTTACCGCCACCCGCTGCCATTTGCTGGGGAACGCAGTTGCCGCGGACGCATCGACATAAGGCGCTGGAATGAACAGGAAAAACGCGATGCCCGCCTCCTTGACCTGGCCGCCCCAGTGCCGCACGGCCAGCGCATGTCCCAATTCATGAAGCGCTTTCAGCACCGGGTAAACACACCATGCCAGCACGAGAAATCGTGGTGTCAGGAGGTTGACCGCCGCGTAGGCGCGAATGGCATTCCATTCCAGAAGCGCATGAAATACGCCCCAGCCAACCAGTGCTGCCCAAACGATCGCAGCAGCAGGACGCCAAACGATCGATTGCCAGGGCGCCAGTTTGTCCAGCAGTTTGGCCGGGTTGAACAGTTTCAGGCGAAAGGAAAACAGGTTCAGTTTGGAATGGCGCTCACGCCGCTGCTGCATCTGCCGTTGCTGTGTCAGTACCGCGCGATCCGGCATGGTGTCGGACTGCAGCAGACCAGCGTCCATCAGTTGAGAGAGCGTAGCGATCACTTCATCTTGCGTCGGCAGTTCGTCACCCGATGCGCGGTGCAGTGTGTTCCAAAGGGCGTCCAGCGTGCGCTCGCCATCGAGGCGCGCGACCAGCTCATAGGTCTTCCGATTCAATCGGTAATGGCGACCGCTGACGGGATGCGTGAACACATACCACTCTTGTCCTCGCAGTACTTGCGGCTGAATGCGAGTCCCAGGTCGAAGACGTGGCTTGAGCGTCGCCACCCGATACCAGTTGGTACTGCGTAGCGTGCCGTCGGTCATCATCCCAAATTGCTCCAGACAATGAAGGACAGCTTGTGCCATGCCCGTGTCAGCCAATGCCAGCCCAAGGACTTGTCATCCGTGGTGATCTTCGCGACGCCCTTGAGTCCGGGTACGAGCCTGGGAGCGTTTGAGTCAAGCGCGGCCTCGACTTCGAATACGTTCTGGCCGTCCGATGACACTGTGGCGACAGGAGAGACCCTTGCTATCCGTATGCCGAGTTGTTCGGCCGGCATGGCCGACAGTACGAGTTTGCCGCGCTGCTCCGGCCTGATGTCATCGATCTCGCGCTCGGGTATCTCGACAATGACACGAAATTCCGCACCGCGGGAAAGCGTCAGAAGCACGTCGCCGCGTTTCAGCGGTGAGTCGAGCAACTGCGTCAGGTCGCCCTTGATGACCACACCGTCGAAAGGCGCCAGCAGTTGCGTATGCTGGAGTTGCTGCGCCACGAGATCCTTCTGTGCCAGGATTTCATCCAGCTTTGCGCGCCGCAGTGCGACCTGGGTCCGGTCTGTCTTCACCATTGCATCGGCCAACGCATTCTCCTGTTGCACGGCTTCGGCTTCCAGCTTGCGATACTCGGTGCGCAGCAATTCGTCGTTCAGTTCGGCCAATACCTGTTGCGCCTGCACCTTGTCTCCGGGACGCACGCGGACTTCCTTGAGGTAGCCATCGATTGGCGCGCTGATGACACGTTGTACCATGGCGTCCAGACGCGCCTCGCCGGCAACTTCGTATGGAGATGGAACCAGAAGGAGGGCGGCAGCACATATGACGGAGACGGCAACTGCGAGCAGCCGCATGCGGTGCGACTTGCTGTTGTGATAGCCGGAGAAGGTTCTCCGCAGGGCCGCTATGCAGCGCACCGCAAGCGGCTGCTCCATCGACCATCGCAGTTTCAACAAGGGCGCCGCATGCGATGCAAGCTGCTCGACCATCCATCGTTGATCGGCCGTCAGGACTTGCGGCTTCCTGCATTCCAATGTAATGGCACCGATCAATTCTTCCCGGTGGCCAAGCGGGAAAGTCAGAATGCTGGATGACGCGTTGAGACGCGCCAGTTCAGCATGTGCAATGACAATATGGGGAAAATCATCCGGCGCAAGCGGATAGGCAAGCATTGTGTCCTGCCGAATGCTTTCTTCCATGGCAGCCGCCACTTCCGGCAATGCAGGGCTGGCTATCGGCTGGTAATGCTGCGATACAGCGCAGATTTTTACCGAGCCATTGACGACGAAGCCGAGACAGGCGCGTTCGCATCCGAAAAAATGCGCAAGCCTGGAGAGAAACTCCGGAGCAAGGACACCGAACTCTTCATGGAGCAGAAGCGGTCGTGTCAAATCAAGAAGCACGGCATCGTGATCAACGTAGTGCCTTGCAGGTGCGGTGTCGTCAGGGCTCATGGCGAAAGATCGTGCCGATCCGATAAGCAAAAACGCTCTGATGTAACGCTGCCTGGTCGTTGTGGCAGTCGTATCAGTGTCGTTCCATGCTACACCGCCAATTTCTCCAATGCATTAGTGGGAGCCGTTGCAATTTCTCAAGAATTATGACGAGCCATGATTTCATTGGGCTGCCACAACGAGTTCTCAATGTGAGTTACGCCGTTTTCCGGTAATGCCGCGGCATTCAGCAATTTGTCCGGTAGGCGCCAGCCGTCGTCTTCTTTGACCATGCCTATTCCCGGGGCTGCCCGGAGGGTTCGCCCCGTGCGGCATTCTGTTGCGTCGACTGTTCCATCTGCGACACCGCATGATTGATCTGGCCGATGCCGACACGCTGATCACTGCTGGAAGTGCTGATTTCGTTGATCAGTTGCGTGACGCGGCGGATGCCCTCGATTCTTGGCATTTGATCAACGTCGACAAATGCAATCGGGAAACCCATGCCGAAAGGCTGTTCACACCCGCAGGAATTCCGTCCCGGATACCGTTGGGCCTGCGCGCAACCTGTCCCTTAAGCCAAGCCTAATTCCCCGTTTCGGAAATGTGAATTGTACGGTTTTGCAAGATCGGACATTCTACGTCCATATCAAAACCGCCTGACAAGACGCACATGACGCTCGACATCCAGCATTTGCAGCAGTGGATCGGCAAGACGGAGCACAGGACGGACCAGGTGACGCCTGTGCCATATGCCGCGCTGTCGGCCGTGCTTGACCGCGATACCGGGCTGCTTCCGGCAGGAATGCCGCTCCCGCCGCTGTGGCACTGGCTGTACTTCCTTCCCTTGCACAAGCAATCCGAAATCGGCGAGGACGGCCACCCCCAGCGGGGCGGCTTCCTTCCACCCGTTCCGTTGCCGCGCCGCATGTGGGCCGGCGGCCGGCTGAAGTTTCTCCAGGACTTGCGTGTCGGCGACGCCGTCGAGCGTACTTCGCGCGTGGCTAACGTCGACGTCAAGGAAGGAAAATCGGGCCGCCTGGTATTCCTGCTGGTCCAGCACGAGATTCGGACCGCGTCCGGTACTGCCGTCATCGAAGAGCAAGACATCGTTTACCGCGACATGCCTTCGCCCAACGGACACCAGCCTGCTCCGCAGTTCGCACCGGCACTCAGTGAGTGGGAACGGCAGGTGACACCCGATGAAGTGATGCTGTTTCGCTATTCCGCGCTCACCTTCAACGACCACCGCATCCATTACGACAGGAAGTACGCGACCGGAACCGAAGGGTACCCAGGACTGGTCGTGCACGGACCCTTGATCGCGACGCTGCTGCTGGATCTGGTGCGCCGCCATCGTCCAGAAGCGGTTGTCCGCGAATTCAGCTTCCGCGCGGTGCGTCCGTTGTTCGATATCGCCTCCTTCGATGTCTGCGGCATGCCCTCGAAAGACGGAAAGACGGTCAGGCTGTGGGCAAAGGATACCGACGGATTCCTCGCGATGGAGGCAAGCGCGACGCTTGCGTGACACCAACCCCAAGAAGACAGAAAGGTTTTCGGATGTTGAACACCGCCGACAAATACCAGGAACTGCGCGAGGCGCTGCGTGACCTGTGCGCGCAATTCCCGGCTGAATATTTCCGCAAAGTCGACGAGGAGCGCGCCTATCCGGCAGCCTTCGTCGACGCTCTCACCAAGGCCGGCTGGATGGCGGCGCTGATTCCACAAGAATACGGCGGTTCCGGCCTGAGCCTGACGGAAGCGTCCGTCATCATGGAGGAAATCAACCGCTGCGGCGGCAATTCCGGCGCCTGCCACGGCCAGATGTACAACATGGGCACGCTGCTGCGCCACGGCTCCGAAGTGCAGAAACGCAAATACCTGCCGAAGATTGCGACCGGCGAACTGCGCCTGCAATCGATGGCAGTGACCGAGCCGACTACCGGCACCGACACCACCAAGATCAAGACGACCGCGGTGAAGAAGGGCGACCGCTATGTGGTCAACGGCCAGAAGGTATGGATCTCGCGCGTGCAGCATTCCGACCTGATGATCCTCCTGGCGCGCACCACGCCGGCATCGGACGTACAGAAGAAATCCGACGGCATGTCGATCTTCATCGTCGATCTGCGCGAGGCGATCGGCAAGGGCCTCACCGTGCAGCCGATTGCCAACATGGTCAACCATGAAACTAATGAACTGTTCTTTGACAACCTCGAAATTCCGGCGGAAAACCTGATCGGCGAGGAAGGCAAGGGCTTCAAGTACATCCTCGACGGCCTCAACGCAGAACGGACGCTGATCGCCGCCGAATGCATCGGCGACGGTTACTGGTTCATCGACAAGGTGGTGAAGTACGCCGGCGAGCGGATCGTGTTCGGCCGGCCGATCGGCCAGAACCAGGGCGTGCAGTTTCCGATCGCAAAAGCTTACGTGAATATAGAGGCAGCCAGCCTGATGCGCTTCAAGGCGGCGGAACTGTTCGACGCGCACCAGCCCTGCGGCGCGCAGGCGAACATGGCCAAGATGCTCGCCGCCGACGCGTCCTGGGAAGCGGCCAATGCCTGCCTGCAGTTCCACGGTGGCTTCGGCTTCGCCTGCGAATACGACGTCGAACGCAAGTTCCGCGAAACCCGCTTGTACCAGGTGGCGCCGATCTCGACCAACCTGATCCTCTCGTATGTCGCAGAGCATGTGCTCGGCATGCCGCGCTCGTTCTAGAACGATGCATCCGGAAGGAGTAAGGAACACGTCATGCTGCCCGCTACGCTGCAAGGAAAACTCGAACTGCCGGTGATCGCTTCGCCGATGTTCATCGTCTCCGGTCCGGAGCTGGTGATCGCCCAGTGCTGCGCCGGCGTCGTCGGCTCCTTCCCCGCGTTGAACGCGCGGCCCCAGGAAGAACTCGAGCCATGGATCGTACGCATCAAGCGGGAATTGGCGGCCTTCCAGCAAGCGCATCCCGACCGCAAGGTCGCGCCATTCGCCGTCAACCAGATCGTGCACCACTCCAACGTGCGCCTGGAGCACGACATGGAAGTCTGCGCTCGGCAGCAGGTGCCGGTCATCATCACCTCGCTGCGCGCGCCCGACGCCGTGGTCCGGCAGGCGCACGGCTATGGCGGCATCGTGCTGCATGATGTCACCAACGTCCGCCATGCGGAAAAGGCGCTGGAGGCGGGCGTCGACGGACTGATCCTTGTCTGTGCCGGCGCCGGCGGTCATGCAGGCACGCTCAGCCCCTTCGCGCTGGTCAACGAGATCCGCCGCTTTTACGACGGTCCGCTGGTGCTGTCCGGTTCCATCACCAACGGCAGCGCCATCCTTGCCGCGCAGGTGATGGGCTGCGACCTGGCGTATATCGGCACGCGCTTCATCGCGACGGAGGAAGCGAACGCTGCCGAGGAATACAAGCAGATGATCCTCGATGCACGCGCAGCGGACATCGTCTACACGCCATTCTTCTCGGGTGTACCGGCCAATTACCTGCGTCCAAGCATCGTCAAGGCCGACCTCGACCCAGACAAGCTTCCGGACGCCGATCCGTCCAAGATGAATTACGCCACGCGCCACGACAAACCCAAGGCCTGGAAAGAGATCTGGGGCGCGGGGCAGGGCGTGGGCAACATCAACGACAAGCTGCCGGTCGCGCATCTCGTCGAACGCATGAAGCAGGAGTACCAACAGGCGAAGTCGCAGCTGACGGCCGCCTGATCATCATCGCAACAAGGAAAGAAACAAGCATGCGCCCACTTGACGGCATCACCGTAGTCACCCTGGAACACGCGGTCGCCGCGCCATTCGCCACGCGCCAGCTGGCCGACCTCGGCGCACGCGTGATCAAGATCGAACGCCCCGGCGTCGGCGACTTCGCCCGCGCCTACGACAACCGCGTCGACGGCATGGCATCGTACTTCGTGTGGATCAACCGCTCGAAAGAAAGCCTCACCCTCGACGTCAAGAATGCCGAATCACGCAAGATCCTGTCGCAACTCGTCGGCAAGGCGGACGTGCTGGTGCAGAACCTCGGACCGGGCGCGGCGGCTCGCCTCGGGCTGTCCGTCGACGCCTTGCGCCCGGCGCATCCCGGCCTGATCGTGTGTGACATTTCCGGCTACGGCAAGGACGGCCCCTATCGCGACAAGAAGGCCTACGACATCCTGATCCAGGCGGAAGCCGGCCTGCTTTCCGTGACCGGCACGCCGGACGACCCGTCGCGTGCCGGTGTGTCGGTCGCGGATATCGCTGCCGGCATGTACGCGTATTCGAGCATCCTCGCCGCGCTGATCCAGCGAGGGCGCACCGGCAAGGGCAGCCATATCGAAGTGTCGATGCTGGAAGCGCTGGGCGAGTGGATGTCCAACCCGATGTACTACGCCTTCAAGGGCAACACGCCGCCGCCGCGCGCCGCGTCCAGCCATCCGACCATCTATCCCTACGGCCCGTTTCGTACCGGCGATGGCAAGACGGTGCTGCTCGGGATACAGAACGAACGCGAGTGGGCGTTGTTCTGCAAGGAAGTGCTGCAGCAGCCCGAGGTGGCTACGGACGAGCGCTTCAATACCAACGTGCTGCGCAACCAGAACCGCGCGGTGTTGCGCGAGTTGATCGAAGACATATTCAGCCATCTCGACGCCGCGCAGGTGACTGAACGGCTGGACCGCGCCAGCATCGGCAATGCCAACATCAACACCATGAACGCGTTCTGGGAACACCCGCAGCTCAAGGCCCGCAAGCGCTGGCGCAGCGTGCAGTCGCCGGTGGGCGAGATTCCCGCGCTGCTGCCGCCAGGTATCAATGACAGCTTTGACTACCGCCTCGACCCGATTCCCGCACTGGGCGAGCACACCGCGTCCATCCTGCACGAGCTGGGATACGCCGATACCGATATCCATCGCCTGCGTGAGGCAGGTGCTATCTAGAGAGTGACATGATGACCGAGCAACACAATCCCAGCGCCGCACTGGCGCGCTTTGCGGCAGAACTGCAGTACGAACAGATTCCCGAGGCCGTGCTGCGGCGTGCGGAAGACCTGATGCTGGACTGGTTCGGTTCCGCGCTGGCCGGCAAGGGCGAGCGCGCGATCCAGATCATCAACCGCTATGTGGCGGCGATGGGACCGGCGGACGGCCCGTGCGAGATCCTCGGCTCGACTCGCCGAACCACGCCGCTGTTCGCGGCGATGGTCAATGCCGCCTCATCGCACATTGCCGAACAGGACGACGTGCACAACGGTTCGGTGTTCCATCCGGCGACCGTAGTTTTCCCTGCCGCACTCGCAGTGGCACAGGCGAACGGCAGTTCCGGCAAGGAGTTGCTTGCCGCATCGGTAGCCGGGTATGAAGTGGGCATTCGTATCGGCGAATTCCTCGGCCGTTCGCATTACAAGGTGTTTCACACCACCGGCACGGTCGGCACCGTCGCGGCCGCCGTCGCCGCCGGCCGCCTGCTCAAGCTCGATGCCGCGCAGATGCTCAATGCAATCGGCTCCGCCGGCACGCAGGCGGCGGGCCTGTGGGAGTTCCTGCGCGACGCCGCGGATTCCAAGCAGTTGCATACCGCACATGCGGCGGCGAGCGGACTGACGGCTGCCTATCTGGCAAGAGATGGCTTCACCGGTGCCAAACGCATCCTCGAAGGCTTGCAGGGTATGGCCGCGGGCATGTCCTCCGATGCCGACCCCGCAAAGCTCACCGACCGCCTGATGGAACGTTGGGCCACGAGCGAAACCTCGTTCAAATTCCACGCATCCTGCCGTCACACGCACCCGGCTGCCGACGCGCTGCTGCAAGTGGTCAGGGAGCACAAGCTGCAACCGGAACAGATTGCGCGCATCACCGCGCAGGTGCACCAGGGAGCGATCGACGTGCTCGGACCGGTCACCAATCCGGTCACCATCCACCAGGGCAAGTTCTCGATGGGTACGGTGCTCGGGTTGATCGCCGTGTTCGGCAATGCCGGCATCCTCGAATTCGAGCATTCATTCAAGGACCCGCGCGTGGTGGCGGTCCACGACAAGGTGCGCATGGTGCTCGATGCGGAAGTGGATGGCGCTTACCCGGTGCGCTGGATCGGCAAGGTCACGGTCGAGACCACCGACGGCAAGACGCACCACGGGCGCGTGGATGAACCCAAGGGGGATCCTGGCAATACATTGACCCGGACCGAACTGGAGGACAAGGCCTTGCGGCTGGCGCAGTTCAGCAAGGCCGCGACCGAGGCCGAGATGTGCCGCGCGTTCGACCGGCTGTGGACGATTGCCGGCGCTGACCGTATCGGACGCCTGCTGGCCTGAGGAAAGAGGATGATGGCCGCGCTTCCACGATCCTATCTCTTCGTTCCGGGGAATCGCCCGGAGCGTTTTGCGAAAGCCTGCGCGAGCGGCGCCGGCGCCGTCATTGCCGATCTGGAAGACGCGGTAGCGCCGGAAGACAAGGCTGCGGCCCGTGCCGCCGTCGCATCCGCGCTAAACCCATCGCAGCCGCTGCTGGTGCGCATCAATGGCGCAGATACGGCATGGTTCCGGGATGACGTCGCGATCTGCCGCACGAAAGGCGTCGCAGGCATCGTCCTGCCGAAGGCCGAACGTACGGAAGACATCGCATGGATCGCGGAACAGGTCGGTCCCGGCGTGCCCATTCTGCCGCTGATCGAAACGGCGCAGGGCATGTGGAATGCGCACGCATTGGCCTGCTGCAAACAGGTCGAGCGGCTGCTGTTCGGCTCCATTGACTTCCAGGTCGACCTCGGGATCGATGGGGAAGGCGAGGAATTGCTGCATTTCCGTTCGCAACTGGTGCTGGTGTCGCGCGTGGCTGGCATCGCCGCGCCGGTGGACGGCGTGACGACGGGCATCGACGACCCGGAACGACTGCGAGCAGATGCGATCCGTGCGCGCAAGCTGGGCTTCAGAGGCAAACTGTGCATCCATCCGCGCCAGGTCGAAGAAATTAATGCCTGCTTCCGCCCGGACGGGCAAGCAATCGCGTGGGCGACGCGTGTGCTGGAAGCTGCCTCCACCGCCAACGGGGCGGCCATCGCGATCGATGGCAAGATGGTGGATAAACCGGTACTGCTGCGCGCGCAGGCAATACTTGCACAGGCAGGATGATCGAATTTCATTGAGAGGGATAGTAGAAATGACAACGCAGAACATGCTCGAAGGCAAAGTGGTGGTCGTCACCGGCGCCGGCAACGGCATCGGGCGCGACATTGCCCTGGCCATGGCGCGCCAGGGCGCGAAGGTGGTGGTCAACGACATCGGCGCCTCGCTGACAGGCGACGCCACCGGGATGAATCCCGGTCAGCAGGTGGTCGAGGAGATCAAGGCATTCGGCGGCCAGGCCGTTGCCAACGGCGACAGCGTGTCTGAGCCGGATTCGGCACAGCGCATCATCGACACCGCCGTCGAGACTTTTGGTCGCATCGATTGCGTGGTCAACAACGCGGGCATCCTGCGCGACCGCATCTTCCACAAGATGAGCGTCGAGGACTGGGACGCGGTGGTCAAGGTGCACCTGTACGGCGCGTATTACACGAGCAAGGCGGCTGCATTGCATTTCAAGGAGCAGGGCTCGGGCAGCCTGGTACATATGACCTCGGCATCCGGCCTCGTCGGCAACATGGGACAGGCCAACTACTCGGCCGCCAAGCTCGGCATCACCGCGCTGTCGAAATCGATCGCACTCGACATGCAGCGCTTCAATGTCCGCTCCAACTGCATCTGCCCGTTCGCGTGGAGCCGCATGACCAGTTCCATTCCCACTGACACGCCGGAAGAAATGGCGCGCGTGGAACGGCTCAAGCAGATGACGCCGGACAAAATCGCACCGCTGGCTGTCTACCTCGCCAGCGATGCCGCCGCCGACGTCAATGCGCAGGTCTTCGCGGTGCGCAACAACGAAATCTTCCTGATGAGCCAGCCGCGCCCGCTGCGCTCGGTGCATCGCTCGGAGGGTTGGACGCCTGAGACCATTGCCAGCCATTGCATGCCGGCGCTGAAAAAATCTTTCTACGACCTGGACCGTTCGGCCGACGTGTTCAGCTGGGATCCGATCTGAGGAAAAAATGAAAGTACTTGTACCTGTCAAACGCGTGGTGGACTTCAACGTGAAAGTCCGCGTCAAGTCCGACGGCAGCGGTGTGGACATCGCCAACGTCAAGATGTCGATGAACCCGTTCGATGAAATCGCGGTCGAGGAAGCCACCCGCCTGAAGGAAGGCGGCAAGGTCACCGAAATCGTAGCAGTGTCCGCCGGTGCGACCCAGTGCCAGGAAACCCTGCGCACTGCGATGGCGATCGGCGCCGACCGCGGCATCCTGGTCGAGACCGCCAACGATCCAGCTTTTGACCTGCAGCCGCTGGCTGTTGCCAAGCTGCTCAAGGCTGTCGCCGACAAGGAGCAACCGCAACTGATCATCCTCGGCAAGCAGGCCATTGACGACGACTGCAACCAGACCGGCCAGATGCTGGCAGCCCTGCTGGGCTGGCCGCAAGCGACCTTCGCCTCGAAGGTCAGCATCGAAGACGGCAAGGCGGTCGTAACCCGCGAAGTGGACGGCGGCCTCGAGACCGTGTCCTTGACGCTGCCGGCCGTGGTCACCACCGACCTGCGCCTGAACGAGCCGCGCTACGTGACGCTGCCGAACATCATGAAGGCCAAGAAGAAGCCGCTGGACACCGTCAAGCCGGCCGACCTCGGCGTCGACGTCAATCCGCGCGTGAAGACCCTGAAGGTCTCTGAGCCGCCGAAACGCTCCGCCGGCATCAAGGTGCCGGACGTCGCCACGCTGGTGGAGAAGCTGAGGAATGAAGCCAAAGTCATCTAGAAGGGGAGGGGGCGAAAGCGCACAGCCGAGCAAGGAGCTGATCAGGGAATGGCCGGTGTCGCGGCATTTGCACCGAAAGCCGTTGCCGAACCCGGAGGTGATTCGTAGCGAGCTCGGTTGGGGCGAGATGGAAGACTCGATCCGATCGAGGCATTCCACACTTGGCCTTATAGCATTCGATTAAGCCCGACGGATAGGCAGGAGCCGGCATTTCCATCGCACGCGTTTGCCAATCCCTCCGTCATTCCCGCGAAGGCGGGAATCCATAGTGAGTTTGTCCCATCAACCGACTTATGGATTGCCGCGGGGCCGCCGAGGCCTTCGCAGGAATGACGGGGAAAGGGGAGGGCGTGGCGACCGAATCAGCCCGCATGCATCTGAACAATGAACAGGAATCCATCATGACCGCACTCGTCATTGCTGAACACGACAATGCTTCGCTGAAGGGAAGCACGCTCAACACCATCACCGCTGCAGCCCAGGCTGGCGGCGACGTCCACGTCCTGGTTGCCGGCCACAATGCCGGCGGCGCAGCCGAAGCCGCTTCCAAGATCGCCGGCGTGTCCAAGGTGCTGCTGGCTGACGCAGCCCACTTCGCCGACGGCCTCGCCGAGAACGTCGCCGAGCAGGTGCTGGCGATCGCCGGCAACTACTCGCACATCCTGGCGCCCGCAACTGCCTACGGCAAGAACATCCTGCCGCGCGTGGCCGCCAAGCTGGA
>Ga0196972_1000169_pt1 | contig 50846 bp, 46 predicted proteins | sample S1v_2013CmetaG_FD_148618 | JGI IMG/M metagenome (GOLD analysis project Ga0196972, IMG submission 148618) | Soil microbial communities from Anza Borrego desert, Southern California, United States - S1+v_20-13C | ecosystem: Environmental > Terrestrial > Soil > Desert | place: USA: California...
TTCGTCGTCAACAACATGAAGTCCGACATCAAGGGCGTGTTCTCGGGCAGCGTGCTGTACCTGAAGCTCGCCGGCGTGGTGTTGGGCGGCTGGCAGATGGCGCGTGCAGCGCTGGTGGCGGAGCGCAAGCTGAAGGCGGGTGAGGGCGATGCTAAGTTCTATCAGGCGAAGATCGGCACCGCGCGCTTCTTTGCGGACCACATCCTGTCGCAGGCGTCCGGTTATCGCACGGCCATCGTTGAAGGCAGCGCCGGTGTGATGGCGCTGGAAGAAGAACAATTCTGACGTTAGTCTGTTTCGAAAGTTCGAAAGGCAGTCCGGCGCAGGCCGGGCTGCCTTATTTTTTTGTCCATTGGTGAACTCTCAGCACTTTTTTCAATCTGCCGTATACTGACTTAACAACTCCTTGTTTCTGGTCGGGAGGCGATCATGAAACGGTTACTGGCGACGGCAAGCCTGCTTGCCGGGCTCATTGCACCATGGTGGAGCAGTGCGTGGGCGATCGACGACATCACGACGGCCGACGCCATCGCGATCCACGAAGTAGTGCAGTCGCAGCTTGAGGCATTGTCGAACGATGACGCCGTCAGCGCATTCGAACTCGCAACACCCGAAAAGCGGATGCTGATCGGCAGTCCGGACAATTTCCTGCGCTTGATCAAGGAAGAATACAACCCGATCTACCGTTACCAGCGCGTGATCTTCTCCAGGCCGGAAGTGATCAACGGCGACGCCATCCAGGTTGTTCGCGTCACCGACGGCTACAGCCGGGTGTGGCTCGCCGTGTTCTGGATGCAGCAGGGCGAAGACAGTATCTGGCGGATCGATGGCTGCCAGTTGCTCCAGACCACGAGCGTGTCTATCTGACGGTTTCAGTCGCCGCCGATCATCCAAGGCACATTTCGATCCAGATCAACGGTTGAGCGCATAGTATCTTGCGCAGTGTTCGTTCGTCTTGTGGGGCCTTTGCCTCGAATCTATAACAACATTGTGCGGCGCACCGCTGCACGCTCGCCTGCCATCCGCAGGCGCAGCTTCCACATACTCCAGTCGAGGAGGCAATGATCATGTCTCGCAAGTACGTCGATTGCCGTGAATTTCCGAGCGAAATGAACTGCACGGTGGCGCTGTCCGCAGACAGCGATGAAGAACTCCTGGACGCAGCGGTTCAGCATGCTGTTGCCGTCCATCATCACGAAGACACACCAGAGCTTCGCCAGCAGATCCGGCAGCTCTTCAAGGACGGGACGCCACCGGTCGAACATCCGCTCGCACACACGTGGAGCGCGGGATCGGCTTCATCAACCATAGGCGCCGCCGGTAAACAATAAGTCGAACGTGCGCGCAATCGCCGCAATCACGGCGGTTGCGCCGCCGCCAAAGGTCAGTACCAGCAGGATGACGAGAAGCCAGCCGGACTCTGATTTCCGGCCGGAGTCCTTGTTGCGAGTCTCATCCCATTTGTCATCGGGCGTGAGGCCGATGACCAGCGCCTCGATGAAGCCGGCGAACACTGACAGCGGAAAGAGGAGGACATGCACCCACGCCCACTTGTCCATCTTCCCCAAGAGGTAATAGCGATGCGCGCCGAGCCCGCCGAACACGGCGGCGAGGAAAGTGGCGAGGGTTTTGTTCTTGTGGCGTACGGTCATGGATTACAGTATCAAAAATTTCTTTTTGTTAATATTTTAGGTTTCGGACGCATTGGGACGCCCTCTTTATCGGGAGCGTAGTGTGCATGAGGAGCGCCCGCTGCGCAATTTGCCCGGTTTTCCCTCGTTGTTGCATTACCAAACTTGCAGGAAAGCCGAAAAACCAGCTATAATTCCCGGCTTTTTCCGCCTTCGAACAATTTTTGGAAGCACATTATGGTCGTTATTCGTCTTTCCCGCGCCGGCGCCAAGAAGCGCCCGTTCTACAACATCGTTGCCACCGACTCGCGTAACCGTCGCGACGGCCGTTTCATCGAGCGCCTGGGTTTCTACAACCCGGTCGCCGAAGGCAAGGATGAAGGTTTCCGTATCGCTGCGGACCGCCTGGCTCACTGGCAAGGCGTTGGCGCACAACTGTCCCCGACGGTTGCTCGTCTGGTCAAGCAAGCCGGCAAGGCTGCTTGATTCAGCTTCAAGGTAGTCGCTGAATTTGTCAGTCAAGACGGTGTCAGGGATGCAGATCCCTGAAGATCTGGTGTTGGTCGGTCATGTGACCGGCGCCTACGGCATCAAGGGCTGGGTCAGGATTAGGCCCTATTCCGCAGACGCGGACGCGATGCTGCATGCGAAGACATGGTGGCTGGACAAGCCTGTCCTGCGCGATGTCGACATGATGCAGGCGAAAGTGCACGGCGAAGACGTCGTCGCCCAGTTGATGGGCGTGGCGGACCGCAATGGGGCAGAAGCGCTCAAGGGCGCAGCCGTGCAGATCCGGCGCAGCCATTTCCCGCCGCTTGATGACAACGAGTATTACTGGGTCGATCTGATCGGCTTGGCAGTAGAAAACCTGCAGGGCGAAGCCCTTGGTGCGGTCGCCGACCTGATGGACAACGGCGCGCACCCGATTCTGAGAGTCGTGGCGCCGGTCGTGGCGGTGGATCAGAAACCGAAAGAGTGGCTGATTCCCTTCGTCGACCAGTTCGTCAAGGCTGTCGACCAGGCAGGAAAGAAAATTACGGTGGATTGGGGGCTGGATTACTAGCCCGGTTTTGGGGATGAGTCGAGATGCAATTTGATGTCGTCACGCTCTTTCCCGACATGTTCACCGCGATCACGCAGTCTGGTATTACCCGACGCGCGTTCGAGCAAAAGAAGTGCAGCCTGTCGCTCTGGAATCCGCGCGATTTCACGACCGATAACTATCGCACCATCGACGACCGGCCTTACGGCGGTGGTCCCGGGATGGTGATGATGGCCAAGCCCTTGGAGGCGGCTATCGGTGCGGCAAAGGCGCGCCAGACGGAACAGGGATTGCCGGCGCCGCGCGTAGTGTATATGTCGCCGCAAGGTAAGCAGCTGACGCACGAGCGTGTAATGCAGCTGACGACGGAGCCGGGACTGGTGTTGTTGTGCGGTCGGTATGAGGCGGTGGACCAGCGGTTGCTGAACCGTTGCGTCGACGAGGAAATCAGCCTCGGCGATTTCGTGTTGTCGGGCGGCGAACTGCCGGCGATGGCGTTGATGGATGCCGTGATCCGGCAGTTGCCGGGTGTGCTGAACGACGATGTGTCGGCAGTTGAAGACAGCTTCGTGAACGGCTTGCTCGATTGTCCGCACTACACGCGGCCGGAAGTGTACGAAGGCGTGACGGTGCCGCCGGTCCTGTTGGGCGGGCACCATGCGGAAATTGAAAAGTGGCGGCGCGAACAGGCGCTGCTGGCGACCGCAACGAAGCGGCCTGACCTGATCGTGAGAGCGCGCCAGGCAGGATTGCTGACGCGGGCTGACGAAAAGTTTTTGAGCAGTTTGAAGTCGTAGTTTGTAGTAGAGCGCGGGGCAACCCGCATTTGTAAAACCCCATCCTCTACCGGGCACACAACTCACCAAGCGCCGGCATGATGGTTCAAGGAGCTGAAAATGGATCTGATCCAGAAACTCGAGCAAGAAGAAATCGCCCGCCTGGGCAAGAACATCCCTGAGTTCGCACCGGGTGACACCGTTGTCGTCAACGTCAACGTGGTTGAAGGCACCCGCAAGCGTGCACAGGCCTACGAAGGCGTCGTGATTGCACGTCGCAATCGCGGCCTGAACTCCAACTTCATCGTCCGCAAGATCTCTTCCGGCGAAGGCGTGGAGCGTACCTTCCAGCTGTACTCCCCGCTGATCGCTTCTATCGAAGTCAAGCGTCGCGGCGATGTGCGTCGTGCGAAGCTGTACTACCTGCGTGAGCGTTCCGGCAAGTCGGCACGCATCAAGGAAAAGCTGCCGAACCGCCGTGTAGCGGGGCAGGCTGCAGAGTAATCGCGGATTGCTGCAAGCGAAAAGGGCACCTGTGGTGCCCTTTTTTCTTTTCCGCGTTGCGTCGTGAGCGTCAGCGCCAAAGACGTTAGAATCGTTATCGGATCATCCGCACCGTCAAGGAACAGATTTGTCCAAACTGATATTCGATCCCGAATCCCTTCCCGTTGAATCCTTTGCCGGTGAGCCCGCGGTGGCTCCCGAGCGCCTGAACGAATCCTGGTTGCGTGAGCGTTTTGCGAATCCGCCCGTCTGGGAGCCTGAGAGTTTCGAGGAGCGGCTGATGCGCAAGCAGACCGGCGAACTGACGCCGGCGTCGGTGTTGATGCCGATCGTCGTTCGCGACGACGGATTCACCCTGTTGCTGACCCAGCGTACCGCACACCTCAACGACCATGCCGGCCAGATCAGCCTGCCGGGCGGCCGCGTCGACGAGTCCGATACCTCGGCCATCGAAACCGCGCTGCGCGAGACGGAGGAAGAGGTCGGCCTGCATCGCCAGCATATCGACGTGCTTGGTACGCTGCCAGACTACTTCACCGGCACCGGCTTCCAGGTTACGCCCGTAGTGTCCCTTGTGCGACCGCCATTCGACTTGCGCGCCGATCCGTTCGAAGTTGCAGAGATCTTCGAAGTCCCGCTTGCCTTCCTCATGGACGGTGCAAACCATCAGCGGCGCAGCTTCGAGATACCCGGCATGGGGCGGCGCGCTTTCTATGCGATGCCTTACGATCGTTTCTTCATCTGGGGGGCGACTGCCGGTATGCTGCGCAATCTGTTTCATTTCCTGCGCGCTTGATTGATGAGGGGCAAGCAATCGGTTTGATTCCGGCTTTGCACTGCGTTATCGTTACGGCTACTTGATTCATTCGACAACCCGATGACCTTCCTTTCGATCCTCTTTGCCCTGTTGTTCGAACAATTGAAGCCGTTGCGGGCGGACAATCCGATGTACGCCGCGATCAAGCAACTGGCGGCGCGCATGGAAGCATCGTTCAATGCCGGGCAGGAGGGGCACGGCCGGCTGGCATGGATCGTGACCATGCTGGCGCTGTTGGTGCCGACACTCCTGATTTACTGGGTGTGCGCGAAGGTCAGCCCGCTGCTTGCGCTGGCTTGGAATGTCCTGATGGTCTATCTGACCCTCGGTTTCCGCCACTACAGTCATTACTTCACTTCCATCCAGCTCGCGCTTAATAGTGGCGACGAAGCAACGGCGCGAAGCCTCTTGGCGGAATGGACCAAGCAGGATACGACCGCCATGAGCGTCAGCGAGATTTCGCGGGTGGCGGTCGAAAACGCGCTGGTGACCACGCACCGCCACGTATTTGGCGTGTTTTTCTGGTTTGCCATGCCCTTGGGGCCGGCAGGGGCCATCCTGTATCGCGTGGCTGAATTCCTGGCGCGGGCATGGAACGAGCCTGAGCATCTCAGGAACGAGGCATTCGGCCGCTTTGCGATGAAGGCCTTCTACTGGATTGACTGGATTCCTGCGCGCCTGACGGCGATTGCATTTGCGGTAGTGGGTAACTTCGAGGATGCGATCTATGCCTGGCGCAACTTTGCCCATCGCTGGCAGGATGAGGCGATCGGCATCATCCTCTGCGCTGGCGGCGGCGCGATGGGCTTGCGCCTCGGTAGTGCGCGCGAAAATGCTGCCGACCTGGCGGTCGCAGACGCGACCACGGTGGACGCTGCCGGCATCGAACCGGAAACGCCTCCGGGGGAAGAGGCTACCGTCCGTGCGTTGCAGAGCACCGTCGGCCTGGTCTGGCGCGCGTTGCTGCTATGGATGCTGCTGCTCCTGCTGCTGTCGTTCGCCGTCTGGCTCGGATGATTCTTTACCGCCGGCCGGAACGCCGGCGGCTTCCCTGAAATTCCTCCCGATTACTGCTCGCATTCGTGACTTCATGCGGCGAGGCGACTATTCTTCACTTCATTGTTCCCGGTCTGCTAAATGCGGGCGGATGTGTCCGCTATTGCGTGCTGGAATGCGCTCCGCTATGGCCTCGACCGCGGCGGAAGAGCGGTGTGGCAATTTCAGAAATATTGTTATTTTTCACATTGCGAGATGTTGTTTCACTTCAAGTCTTCTATAAGATATAATATGCAAGAACTCTGAAAGCTTGGCGCTGCATAATGGCGCCGAGCCGACACAGCCGGTTCGCCCATTCCGCACAGCGCGAAGAAGCAGCGCCGCTATTTGAAAGAAGCCGAACACATGGCCGATTCCACCACTCCGAAGACCGTTGCACGCGAGTTCTTCATCCAGGGTCTTACCAGCGACGGCAGGCAGTTTCGCCCGAGCGACTGGGCCGAGCGCTTGTGTGGAGTCATGTCCTGCTTTCGTCCGGAAGGCATGCGCGGGCCGGGTGCCCACCTGCGCTATTCCCCCTATGTGCGGCCGACTGTGCTCGGCGGCGTCAAATCGGTGGTGGTGAATGAGGCGTTGCGCGAAATCGAGCCGCTGGCGTATCACTTCGTCGTGAACTTCGCCAAGGACAACGACCTGCAGATCGTCGACGCCTGCCTGTTGCCGGAACCGGCGGAGAAAAAGGCCTGAGCAGTCCGAGCTCCGCGCCCTAGTCTCACTCTCAGCATCTTCTTCAGCTGCCTTCCGGCAGTTCCCCGAAATATGCTTCGACCAGGCGCACATCGAGCCGCCGGGCCAAGCCTTCTCCGCCGCTGCGCATCAGCGCATGGTGGTTATTGGCGAATATCGACTTCGTGAGCGGTGCGACCGCATTCATCCATGCCTTCGTGGTGCGGACTTGCCACTCGTAGCGGACGGTCGTGACAGCTTTATCCTGCAAAAACGTCCAGCGTCCCCAACCGGACAGATCGCCCTCGACGTCAGCCGCGAGAAGGCACGGATCCTCGATCTGCGTGGCGCGGGCAACGAAGGTGAGCGTGTATGGCAGCCTGCCTTTCCAGACATAGCGCCGGATGCTTCCGATGCCTTCTTCATCGCCGGGATCGAGCTCTTCCACCTGTTCGGAACCGGGCCACCAGGAGGGCCAGTCGAGCGAGTCGCGGACGGTGTCGTATACCTGCTGCCGCGGCGCGGCGAGCTTCCAGAGGGTGAGCAGACGATACTCCATGGCCGGCGAAATTGTTATTCCTTTAATTAAATATAGTCCGGCAGGGCAGCAGGCGTATTGCGTGGCCGCAGTGACCGGGATGCATAGGGTGTTGAAACAGAACCACACCGGCTAGCCGATAGCTGCCAATAAGGCGAAAACCTTAACTCACTATTTCCCGCAGGCAATAAGTGCGCTACCCTATGCGGGGTTCGACATTCCGGCTCGTTTCGCCATTTGACCTACAGCGACGAAAGCCATTTCTTACCGGAGTATTCATGCCGCGAGGTCGCTTGCCGTTCAATCTGTCCGCATCCGCCGCCCTGGCACTTGCGGCGGGTTTCGTCTGCACCGCGGCCCTGTTCGTCGGCATGCGGCAGCTCGAGCACGACAAGGCGGACCTCGACTTCCAGCAGCGCGCCGGCGCGCGTGCCGCCACCGTCCGCCAACAGATGACGGACACGGTGCAGGTCTTGAAGGTCCTGAACCAGTTGTTCGCCACCGTGGAGACGGTCAGCCGTGAGCAGTTCCGTGTGTTCACCGGCCCCCTTCTGCAACGCCATCCCTACGTCCAAGCCTTCAATTTCCACCGTATCGTCTCGTCGGACGAACGCTACGTCTATGAGGCGCAGATGCGCCAGCTGTATCCGGATTTCGCCATGGGCCGGCTCAAGGACGGACAGCGAGTTCCCGCCGAGCCGCGCGAACACTACCTCGTCGTGGATTACATCGAACCCATGCTCGGCAACGAAACCGCATTCGGCCTTGACGTGTCCCACAATGCCCAGTTGCTGGAAGCCGTCCAGCGCGCGATCGATACTGGCAAGGTGACATCGACCGGGCTGCTGACGCTGGCGCAGGGCGGCGGCAAGTTGCGCGGCTTCCTGATGCTGTTGCCGGTCTATCGCCACGGCATGCCGCTCGATACCGTGGAGGCCAGGCGCAAGGCCGCGGTTGGAGATACCGCCGTCGTGTTCAATGCAAACGACCTGATCGAGAAGATCCTCGGCGCGAACGGCTTGCTTGACGATGCGGATATCGGGATCAGCGTCTATGCGGCGGCCAGCCTCGACGACCGGTATCTGGCATTCCGCAAGGGGCCGGCGCCTTTCCGGCAAGCGGCATCGTCGTGGCCGCCGCGCTGGCTGTTCTACGACCAGACGGAGGCGCTGGTCCATAACTTCGATATCGCGGGAAGGACCTGGCGCATTGTCGTGTCGGCCGAGCCCGTGTTCTTTACGCAGCGGCATTCCGGTTCGCTGAACGGATTGATTGCCGGGGCGCTGTTCAGCATCCTTCTGGCCGCCTTCATGCAGGTGCTCTCGTCACGCTCGCGCCGGATCCACAAGCTGGTCGAGCAGCGCACCGCGGAGCTGCGGCACGCAAACGAACTGCTCACCGAGGACATCGCGGCACGCAGGCGCGCGGAAGAGGGGCTGCAACTGCGCCAGCGTGCAATCGATGCGAGTGCGAATGCCATCATCATCACCAGCGCATTGCCGCCGCAATACCCGATCGAATACGTGAATCCTGCGTTCGAACGGATCACCGGCTATGCGGCGGCCGACGTCCTTGGGCGCAGCTCCAGCCTGCTGTGGGCGGAAGACCGCGACCAGCCCGGCATCCAGGAGATCCGTGCCGCTGCGCGCGATAAGCGGGAAGGGCATGCGCTCCTGCGCAACTACGGCAAGGACGGCAGGCTGATCTGGTCCGACGTCTACCTGGCGCCGGTGCGCGACGACGCAGACGAGGTGAACCATTTCGTCGTCGCGTTGTACGACATCACTGCGACCAAGCGCTACCAGGCCGAACTGGAATTCCAGGCCAATCGCGACACGCTTACCGGCCTGGCCAACCGCAACCTGCTGCAGGACCGGCTGCGCCAGGCGAGCGCCTATGCGGAGCGCTACGGTCATCCGGTCTGGGTGCTGTTCCTGAACCTCGACCGCTTCAAGTTCGTCAACGACACCCTCGGCCACCGCGCCGGTGACCAGCTGCTGACGATTGTTGCGGACCGCCTGCGGGAATCGGTGCGCGAGTCGGACACCATCGCCCGCCTGAGCGCCGACGAGTTCGTCCTCATCTTGCCCGAGCGCAACGAAGAGAACCTGTCGCCGGCAGTGGTCAAGCGCATCATGGACGCGATTGCCCGGCCGATCGTGCTCGAGGGTTATGAATTCGTGATGGGATGCTGCGTCGGCATTGCCGTCTGTCCGTCGGACGGCAGCGATGCGGACACGCTGATCAAGCATGCCGGCATCGCCATGTACCGCGCCAAGGAAATGGGGCGCAACAACTTCCAGTTCTACACCTCGAGCATGAACGACCGCGCGATGGAGCGCCTGCGCCTGGAAGGCGACTTGCGCAATGCGCTGGAGCGCGAGGAATTCGTGCTGCACTACCAGCCGCAGGTCGACCTCGGTACGGGACGCATCCTCGGCGTGGAGGCGCTGATCCGCTGGCAGCATCCGGTGCTCGGCATGGTATCTCCCGCACGCTTTGTGGGGCTGGCGGAGGAAATGGGCTTGATCGTGCCGATCGGTTACTGGGTGTTGCGTACCGCCTGCCGGCAGAGCGTCGAATGGCTGCGCGCCGGCCACGGCCCCGTGCGCGTGGCGGTCAACCTGTCGGCACGCCAGTTCTACCAGCAAGACCTGGTGTCCTCGATTCAGGAAATACTGGAAGAAACCGGCATTGCTCCACACCTGCTGGAACTGGAGCTGACGGAAAGCATGATGATGAACGACGTCGAACAGGCGGCCGCCATCCTGCACGGCCTGAAGGCCATCGGCGTCCACCTGTCGATCGACGACTTCGGTACTGGCTATTCCAGCCTCGCGTACCTGAAGCGTTTCCCGATCGACGTGCTGAAGATCGACCGTTCCTTCGTACGCGACATCACGCTCGATCCGGACGATGCGGCCATCGTCCTGTCCATCATCTCGCTGGCGCACAGCCTGCGCCTGAAAGTCATCGCCGAAGGCGTGGAAACCGAAGCGCAGTTGGGTTACCTGCAGCGGCACGGTTGCGATTTCATGCAGGGCTATTACTTCAGCAAGCCGCTGCCGGCGGAGGAATGCGAGTTCCTGCTGCGCAGCCGCCGGAAGCTCCAGTTGCCCAGGGATGCCATCAATGCGCACGCACAAAGCCTGCTCATTGTCGACGACGATCCCGGCATGGCTTCGGCGCTCAAACGGATCCTGCGGCTGGACGGCTACCATGTGCTGGTCGCCATGAATCCGGATGATGCTTTCGAGTTGCTCGGCCGCTACCAGGTGCAGGTAATGCTGTGCGACCAGCGCATGCCGGAGATGACCGGCAGCGAATTGCTCGGGCGGGTAAAGACGCTTTATCCCGATACCGTGCGCATCATGATCTCCGGCCAGGCGGCGCTCGATACCGTCATCGACGCCGTCAATCGCGGCGAGATCTTCCGTTTCTATCCGAAGCCCTGGGACGAGACGCAACTGCGCGAAGGCATCCGCGAGGCCTTCCGCCACTATTGGATGCTGCGCGGTGCCAGCCTCAAGGACGCGCTGGCGCCCCCGATCGCTGATGTGGGTACCTGAACGCCTCCCAGGCGCGTGCTGACCAAAACCGCCTTCGCGGTTAACATGTGCGCATATTGAATACGGGGGAAAACTCAATTGAACGCCATTCACCTGGACACGCTCGCGATCATCGTCAGCGCAGCGCTGTTTATCTCCTATTACCTATTCCTGATGGCGCGGGTGCGCCGCAATCCGGATTTCACGATTCACGCGATCAATCAGAAGGCGCGCATGCTGTGGGTTGAAGCCGTGATGCGCGATCGAACCAAGGACATCATGGCGGTGCAGGCGCTGCGCAATTATGTGATGGCGGCGACCTTCAAGGCGTCGTCGGCCATCCTGCTGATCATTGGCACACTCACGCTGTCGGGGCAAGCGGAAAGCCTGGCCCGTACCTGGCATGCGCTCAACATCGGCGGCTCGCAGGCGCCCGAATTGTGGATCGTAAAGATCCTGTGCCTGCTCAGCGCGCTGATCGTCGCCTTCTTCGCCTTTGCGATGACGATCCGCGTGCTCAACCACGTGGTATTCATGGTCAGCTTGCCAGCTGCGGATGCGCAGGGGCCGCTCGCGCCCGAATGGGTGGCGCAGCGGCTGAACCAGGCGGGCGCGTTCTACACTATCGGAATGCGTGCTTACTTCGTCACCGTGCCGCTCGCATTCTGGCTGTTCGGACCGGCACTGCTCGTGCTGTCCACGCTCGGACTGGTCCTGGTGCTGTATCGTATCGATCGCAGCCCGTACAGCTCGTTTTTGCAGGAAGGATGAACATCGTTTCGACGGCGAAACTTGTCGCACGGATTCCTGAATCACATCCGGAACGCGGACGTCGATTACCGATCAAACTTCACACGTCATATGGGAGTGAAGAATGAATGCAACGAGAACCGAACGCGACACATTCGGGCCGATCGAAGTACCGGCCGACCGCTTGTGGGGCGCACAGACCCAGCGCTCGCTCGACTACTTCAGCATATCAACGGAGCGCATGCCGCGGGAACTGATCGACGCGCTTGCTGCAGTCAAGCGCGCATGCGCGGTTGTCAACCGCGACCTCGGCCGCCTCGATGCCGTCAAGGCGGATGCAATCATCCGGGCTGCCGACGAAGTGATTGAAGGGTTGCACCGGGATGAATTCCCGCTGTCCGTGTGGCAAACCGGCTCGGGCACCCAGACCAACATGAACATGAACGAGGTGCTGGCCAACCGTGCATCCGAGTTGCTGGGCGGTTCGCGCGGCCAGGAGCGCCGCGTGCACCCGAATGACGACGTCAACCTCGGGCAGTCGTCGAACGATATTTTCCCGACGGCGATGCATGTTGCCGCTGCTGCCGGGATCACGAACGGACTGCTTCCTGCAGTGCATGCGTTGCGCGCCACCTTGGGGCACAAGGCCGCCGAGTTTGCCGATATCGTGAAGATCGGCCGCACCCATCTGCAGGATGCGACGCCGCTCACGCTCGGGCAGGAGTTCTCCGGCTATGTTGCCCAGCTCGATCACGCGCGTTCGCTGATCGAGAGTTTGCTGCCTTCGCTGTGCGAACTGGCAGTCGGCGGCACCGCAGTGGGTACTGGCCTGAACACACATCCGGAGTTCGGTGAACGCGTCTGCACAGAGCTCGAAAACAGTAGCGGCCTGCCGTTCCGCAGCGCGGCCAACAAGTTCGCCGCGCTGGCCGGACATGATGGAATGGTGGGCGCGCACGGCGGCCTCAAGACGCTGGCCGCTGCGCTGATGAAGATCGCCAACGATGTGCGCTGGCTTGCCTCCGGTCCGCGCTCGGGGCTGGGCGAAATCACGATACCCGAGAACGAGCCGGGCAGCTCCATCATGCCGGGCAAGGTCAACCCGACGCAATGCGAGGCGATGACCATGCTTTGCACCCAGGTGTTCGGCAACGATGTCGCCATCAACATCGGCGGCGCGTCGGGCAACTTCGAACTCAATGTGTTCAAGCCTGTGATTGCGCACAACTTCCTGCAGAGCGTCCGCCTGCTCGCCGACGGCATGCGCAGCTTCGATGCGCACTGCGCGCGCGGTATCGAGGCCAACCGCACACGCATCGGCGAACTGATGGAACGCTCGCTGATGCTGGTCACCGCGCTTGCGCCGCACATCGGTTACGACAAGTCGGCGCAGATCGCCAAACATGCGCACCGCGAAAGCCTGACGCTCAAGCAGGCTGCGCTCGCATTGGGCTTCGTCACGGAAGATCAATTTGACCTCTGGGTGAGACCGGAGGGCATGACGAGGCCGGAATCGTAGCCTGCCAATCCGCCAACTGCACGCGTTGTGCGGTTGGCGGATTGGGCACGAACGTTCGGTTAATTGGTTCAAGTCATGGGCTTGCGGTCCGTCGATTGTAAGCGCCCAGTAATTTTTCACCCTCATGATCGACGGCTCCGGACACGCCCGGATCACGCCAGTTGCCGTCGGCGATACCACTCGCTTTCTCTGCAATGCATCAGGCCGGCCATAAACCGGCTTTTCAGCCCTGCCTTTGTGAATGGATGCCGCCGCACGTACGGTATTCCGATCGGCTCAACGAGGAGCTTGCACGAACGGCATTGCGGGAGCGCAACAGTAGATCTTCAAAAATACTCACCTGTCTTGCCAGGCGGTGTTTTGCCTTCAATCGACAGTATGATGAAAGGCATCTCGCTCGAGTCATGCGATGGTTGCGCCCGCACCTGACATTCCTCGTTGATCCTGTCATTGCGGTCGCATTACGCGTTGATCTCACTTTGATGAAAGAGTGGCAAAGATGCAAACTCCGTTGTTACGAAATCTGTTTCTGCTTGCCTGTGCGCTTGCGGTGAGCGCGCTGCTCGCCGGCGTCGAATCGCTGGCTGGCATCGAGGTCAACCCATTTACCGCCGGATTCATTGCATGCGTAGCCGGGATCGCGGTAACGATGCTGGTCAACGCCAGCGGGGCGAGCGGCAACGACGTCTTCGCGCAAAAAGTCGGTGCGGAGATCGACCACCTGATGATCGGCTCGGCCGAGACCTCGTATTTCGTCGATTCGATCAAGAAGAAGGTCGATGTCGACTTGCAGACGACGCAGGACATCGTGGGTGCGGCGGCGCAGACTGCGCAGGCGACCGAACAGATTGCGGCCAATGCGGAACGGGCATCGAAGGTTGCGGCCGATGTGCGCGCGGAGAGTGTGGCCGGCCGGACGGAGGTAGACCAGGGCCTGCGCCAGATCAGCAATGCGCGCGAGGACGCGCAAACGGCATCCGGCATGATGAGCAAGCTGCAGGACAAGGCGCGCCGCATCCATGTGATCACCGAGGTGATCAACGAGATCGCCGCGCGCACCAACCTGCTGGCGCTGAACGCCGCCATCGAGGCAGCACGGGCCGGCGAGCACGGTCGCGGTTTCGCGGTGGTGGCCGGCGAAGTGCGTCAGCTGGCGCAACGCACGAAGTCGGCGACCGACGACATCGGTGTCATGGTGAGGGAAATCAACGAGGAAGCGGAACGTGCCGGCGCCGGCATGGGCGCGTTGACGGGCAAGGTGCAGGAAGCTGCGCAAAACGTCGAGAAGGTGCACGGATTCCTCGGCAACATCGAACGCCTGGCAGGCACCTCGCAGGGCGAGATCGAAGAGATCGCGGCGGCCTCGCGCGAACATGTGGAAACCACGCGCCGCATTGCCGAAGCGATTTCGCACATCCGCGACGGCATGCTGTCCACCGAGGCGGAGCTGCCGCTGGCGTCGAAGTCGGCAATGGACCTGACTGAACGTGCGGAAGGCCTGTTCGATGCAGCGACCGAATGCCATGCGAAAACCGCGCATGACGAGATCCGCGAAGTCGCGCAGCAAGCGGCGGGCGACGTCGGCAAGCTGTTCGAGCAGGCGATTGCGAGCGGCCAGATCACCGAGACGGCACTGTTCGACCGCACCTACCGACCGATCCCCAAGACCAATCCGCCTAAACACAAGACAGCTTTCGACGATTTTACCGACCGCGTGCTGCCCGCCATCCAGGAGTCCATCCTCGAGCGCATGCCGCAGATCGCCTATGCGGGCGCCGTCGACAACAACGGCTATTTCCCGACGCATAACCGGAAATTCTCCAAGCCGCTGACGGGCAACTATGACACCGACCTGGTAAACAACCGGACCAAGCGGATCTTCAACGATCGCACCGGTTCGCGCTGCGGCTCCAATACCCGGCCCTTCCTGTTGCAGACCTACAAGCGTGACACCGGCGAGGTCATGCACGATCTCTCCGTGCCGATCTACGTGAACGGCAGGCATTGGGGCGGATTCCGGATGGGGTATCGGTCGAGTGCGCCGGTGAATCAGCCGGCCAGCCCGGCTGCCGTCGCGCAGTTGCGGCCGGTATTGGCCGTGCCGTCTCCTGGCGGCAGGACGTCGGTGGCGAAACGGCTCGCCGGATGATTCTGCTTGTGCCGCCCGCGCGTCGCCGGGCGGCGGGCTTCAGCCCTTCTTTCGTGTTTTTCCGGATTTCGTCAGGTGATAGCGCGCATAGTCCTGCGCGACCACCAGCACGAAGTTCTTTCCTTCCTCCGTCAGCTTATCCAGCGCGGCACTGATTTTTTGCGCGTATGGGTCGGCATCCTGCGGCGCGCCCGCATCATTTACGTATTCGAAGAAGGCGGTAACAGGGACTCGCAGGACATCGGCGATGTCCACCAGTTTTTCGATGCTCGGCGTACGCTGGCCGTTTTCAAAGCGGGATATGGTTTCCGACTGCAACTCGACCGCTTCCGCCAGTGCTTCCTGCGTCATGTCTGCGATCTTGCGCTGGGCGCGTATCGCCAGGCCGATTTGTGTCGCCAGTTCCTTGTTTGTCCGCTTCGTTCTTGCCATACGCCACCTGTCCGAGTGGCTTGCATGGTCAGCCCATTCATGCCTGAGAAGAATGACTTGAATGTCATTGTGAATTTGACTTTAACGTCAATGTTGAGGTTTAATGAAACATGAGCGAACAGCGGCAGGTCCCTCGTTGCAGGAAGCCGGAGATGTGCCGCTTTTCTTTTCCTGTCGAACAGCCGCGCCGGCCATGACAAGCGGGAGGTCTTTTTCCATGCTCTCCGAGTTTCATTTCCTTGTTGTCGATGACATGCCCACCGTACGGTGGATCGTCTCTTCCCTGCTGAGGGAGATCGGTTGCATGAAGGTGTCCGAAGCCGAAGATGGAGAGCAGGCACTCAAGCTCTTGGCGCGTGGCTGCACATTCGATAGCCCGATCAATTTCATCGTCACTGACTGGAACATGCCGGTCATGAGCGGCATGGCGCTGCTACGCGCGATTCGCACCACGGCCGATCTGGCGCATCTGCCGGTGTTGATGGTTACTTCCCAATCGGATGACGAAAGCATCGCCGCTGCTGCGGAGGCAGGCGCCGACGGATACATCATCAAGGCGTTTCTGAATGCTCAAACCCTGAGGAACACGTTGGACTATATCCTGAGGGAGAGACGATGCGAGGCATAAGACGCCTGCTGGAAGAGGTGTCGGGCGGGTTGCTGATTATTGCAGGGATTTGTCTGTTCCTGTTTTGCGTCTGGAACGTGGTGACAAGTCTTGGGGAGTTTCTTTCCTGATTTTGCCTGTTCTACCGTATCGACTCGATCACCTGCTCCCGCAGCCACCGGTTCGCCGGATCGTTGTCCACGTTCGCATGCCAGTAGAGAAAGACATCGAAGGCCGGCACTTCCAACGGGAAGGGCAGGATCTGGTTGCCGAACTGTTCGTTGGCGATGCGCGCATAGCGGCCTGGCATGGTCAGCACCATGTCGCTCTGGCTTACTACGCGGCAGGCGGCGAAATAGTGCTGGCAACGCAGGCGGATGCGCCGCTCGAGTCCGAAGCGGCTCAATTCGAAATCCTCCAGACCCGGCCCGCGCCGGCGTGAGCTGGCGAGAATGTGGTCCTGCTTCAGGTAAGTGTCGATGTCGAGCTTGCCGTAGATGTGCGGATGTCCCTTGCGAACCACTACTACGGTCGAATCCTGGTAGATGCGGGTGTGCATGATGTCGTTCGGCAGCGGCAGCAGCACATCGATCGCCATGTCCAGCGTGCCGGCCGCCATTTCGCTCTGCAGTTCGCGCCGGTCCACGTGGCTGGCCGCGATATCTACCAGCGGCGCACTTTCGCTCACTCGCAGCATCAGCGGCGGCAGGATGGTTGCTTCCAGCACGTCGCGCAGCGCGATGTTGAATTTCTTTTCCGTCGTCGCCGGATCGAAGGCATGCACGCCGTTGAGCGTCACTTCCAGGCTGCGCAGCGAGGCGCGGATCGGGTCGATGATGCTGCGCGCCAGCGGCGTCGATACCATCGCATGTCCCTGGCGCACGAACAGCGGGTCGTCGAACATCTGCCGCAGCCGCCCCAAAGCATGGCTGATCGCCGGTTGGGTCAGGTTCAGCTTCTGGCTGGCGCGTGTCACGCTGCCTTCGGTATAGATGGCTTCGAAGACGGTGAAGAGGTTCAGGTCGATCCGAGAAATATGCATGATATTTATAGAATTAGATAATAACTATTCATTTGATCGATTCTAACCCCGGCGATATGCTTTCCTCAACCCGGCAATCATGGAAGGCAAGCGATGGGACAGATCTACCTGGTCCGCCACGGACAAGCATCCTTCGGCAGCTCGAACTACGACCAGTTGTCCGAGCTCGGTGTCGAGCAGGCGCGCCTGCTGGGCGAGTGGTTTGCCAATTCCCGTCAGAAATTCAACCGCGTCGTCACTGGCAGTCTGAAGCGCCACCGCCAGACTGCAGACGCTTGCATTGCGGCATTGCCCAAGGCCCACCGCGTCGATACCGACTGGGAGACCGACCCCGGCTTCGATGAGTACGATCACCACGAAGTGCTGATCCGCCACCGCCCGGAATGGGATGATCCGGAGGAGGTGAAGCGTTTCCTCGCGTCCAGCCCCAAGGCCAAGTATGCCTTCCAGGACATTTTCCAGGCGGCGATGTCGCGCTGGATGAGCGGCCAGTACGACGGCGACTACCGCGAACCCTGGCCGGTATTCCAGCGCCGCTGCGTCGACGCGCTGCAGCGCCTGGTGGAAAGCGCCGACAAGTCGCAGACCATCATTGTGTTCACCTCCGGCGGCACGATTTCGACGATTTGCCAGCACGTGCTCGGCCTGTCCGACCGCCAAGTGGCTGAACTGAACTGGACGCTGGTGAACTGCGCGCTGACCAAGCTCTTCTACCAGCCGGGACGCGTCACCCTGAGCTACCTGAACAACTACGCCCACCTCGAATGGCTGGGCCAGCCCGAAGCCATTACCTATCGTTAGAGGGTGTTATGAACTGGATTGGGGGTCGCGTTCTTGCGAGAAGGGATGCAGTGCTAGGCGCGGCGCGCCGCTCAGACTGGGCGTCTGTGCAAGCGTCGCAACAACGCAATGCGTCCCTTCTCGCAAGAACCCGAAGGGCAGCCCCGAGAACTGGCCGCCTGCGGTGTTGCAGCTCCTTGCCGTGGAACCACCACGACGCGTCGCTGCGCCTAGCATTCGGCCGGTTCTCGGGGCTGCGCGACCCCCAATCCAGTTCATAACACCCTCAAGGACTATCAGCATGAGCAACGCCAATCTGTTCGACCTCTCCGGCAAGATCGCCCTCGTCACCGGCGCCAGCCGCGGCATCGGCGAGTCCATCGCCAAGACCCTCGCCGCCTACGGCGCGCATGTGATCGTTTCCAGCCGCAAGGTGGAAGGCTGCGAAGCCGTTGTTGCCGCCATCCGCGAAGCGGGCGGCTCTGCCGAAACGCTGGCTTGCCACATCGGCGAGATGGCACAGATCGAAGCGCTCTTTTCCGAGATCGAAAAAAAGCACGGTCGTCTCGATGTGCTGGTCAACAATGCCGCCGCCAACCCGTATTTCGGCCACATCCTCGAAACCGATGTGTCGTCCTTCCAGAAGACGGTGGACGTCAACATCCGCGGCTACTTCTACGCATCGCTCCAGGGTGCGAACCTGATGAAGAAAAATGGTGGCGGCAGCATCGTGAATGTCGCCTCGGTCAATGGCGTCATCCCCGGGGACATGCAGGGCATCTACTCGATCACCAAGGCGGCGGTCATCTCGATGACGCAGGCCTTCGCGAAGGAATGCGCGCAATACGGCGTGCGTGTGAACGCGCTGCTGCCCGGTCCGACCGATACCAAGTTCGCCGCAGCACTGGTGCACAACCCGGCCGTACTTAACAAGATGATGCCGCACGTGCCGATGCGCCGCGTAGCGCAGCCGGACGAGATGGCCGGTGCGGTGCTCTACCTGGCATCGAACGCGGCAAGCTACACCACCGGCACCTGCATTAACGTCGATGGCGGGTATTTGCTCGGATAAGTTTTAGCAGTGAGAGTGGCTGGAGATAGAAGCGGTAAATACAAGAAACGGCAGCAGGGCGGGCGATCCTCGTCCTGCCAAGCCTCCGCAAAACCCACAGGGAGCGCAGGCAACTAGCCAGGAGAACAATGATGACCACATCCATGCAAGCGTCCAATCCTGCTTATGCAGAGACGCTCCGCAGTACTGTCCTCACGATGCCGATGGCCAAAGCCGTCGGTTTGCAATTCGCCAGCATCGCACCCGGAGAAGTCGAAGTTGAAATCCCTTACCGCGACGAGCTGAGCTTTCGTCCCGGGCAGATGCAGGCGACCGCCATCTTCGCCGCGGCCGATTTCGCTGCAATCGCCGCCGCCGGCACGCTGCTGCCGCCCGGATGGATCAACGCCAGCATCGATTGCACACTGAAGATCGTCGCCCCTGCCAACGGCGAAAAGCTGGTCGCGCGCGGCAAGGTCGTCAATGCCGGCAAGCTCATTACCCTCAGCAGCGCCGACGTGTATTCGGTGCGCGACGGGCAGGAGACGCTGTGCGCGACCGCGCTGGCGACTGCGCGCAACATCGAGCCAAGACAATAACAAACACATATCCAACCGCAAGCTACAACAACACCAACCCTCGCGTGCACCATTGCACACTTTCATGGAGCAACAAATGGATTTCGAGTACAGCAGCAAGGTCAAGGAACTTCAGAAGCGCCTCACCGCGTTCATGGATGAACACATCTATCCGAACGAGGACGCGTTCTTCAACGAGATCGAGGCGAACCGCCTGAAGGGCAATGCCTGGATCCCGACCAAGATCATGGAGGAGCTGAAGCAGAAGGCCAAGGCGGCCGGCCTGTGGAACCTGTTCCTGCCGCAGTCCAAGAACGGTGCCGGTCTCACCAACCTCGAATACGCGCCGTTGTGCGAAATCATGGGCCGTGCACTTTGGTCTGCGGAAGTATTCAACTGCTCCGCGCCCGATACCGGCAACATGGAAACGCTGGAGCGCTACGCCAGCGAGGAACTGAAGGAAGAATGGCTCAAGCCGCTGCTGGCAGGCGAGATCCGCTCCTGCTTCGCGATGACCGAACCGGCAGTCGCTTCTTCCGACGCGACCAATATCGAAAGCCGCATCGAGCGCGACGGCGACCATTACGTGATCAACGGCCGCAAGTGGTGGTCGTCGGGCGCCAACGATCCGCGCTGCAAGGTCTTCATCTTCATGGGCAAGACCGACCCGAACGCCGAGCTGCACAAGCAGCAGTCGATGATTGTGGTGCCGCGCGACACCCCCGGCGTCACCGTCCTGCGCCACCTGCCGGTGCTCGGCTTCGACGACGCGCCGCACGGCCATGGCGAAGTGCTGTTCGAGAACGTGCGCGTGCCTGCGAAGAACATCCTGCTGGGCGAAGGCCGCGGTTTCGAAATCGCCCAGGGCCGCCTCGGCCCCGGCCGTATCCACCATTGCATGCGCCTGATTGGCCTCGCCGAGCGCGCGCTGGAAAAGATGTGCAAGCGCACGCTGAACCGCGTCGCCTTCGGCAAGCCGGTGGCAGAACAGACCGTCACGCTGGAGCGCATTGCCGAAGCCCGTATCCTGATCGACCAGGCCCGCTTCCTGGTGCTCAACGCCGCCGACATGATGGATAAGGTCGGCAACAAGGCCGCGTTGAAGGAGATCGGTATGATCAAGGTGGCGGCACCGAACATGGCCTGCCAAGTGATCGACTGGGCGATCCAGGCGCACGGCGGCGGCGGCATGGCTGACCCGGTGCTGGCGCATGGTTATGCAAGTGCACGCTCACTGCGCATCGCCGACGGTCCGGATGAAGTGCATCGCAACCAGATCGGCAAGCTGGAACTGAAGAAGTACAAGTAATATGAGGAATACCGACGCACCGGTTCAAACGGTGCGCGGATTTCCCCAAAATCAGACAGACGGACACTATGAGCAATCAAGGATTTACAGGCAAATCGGTATTGGTGACCGGCGCAGCTGGCGGCATCGGCCGCGCCGCTGCCATCGCATTCGCGCGTGAAGGCGCGCGTGTGGCAGTCGTCGACGTCGACGCGAAAGGCGGCGAAGAGACCGTCGCGCTGATCGCGCAGGCAGGCGGCGAAGCCTTCTTCACGAAGACGGATATCTCAAAGGCGGACCAGGTCGACGCGATGGTCGCCGGCGTCGTCAGGCAGTTCGGACGCCTGGACTGTGCATTCAACAACGCCGGTATCGAGATCGAACACCTTCCGCTGGCCGAAGCCGACGAAGAAACCTTCGACCGCCTGATGAGCGTCAACGTCAAGGGCGTGTGGCTGTGCATGAAGCACGAGATTCGCCAGATGCTCAAGCAGGGCGGCGGCGCGATCGTCAACACCGCGTCGGTAGCCGGACTGGTCGGCGCGCCCTTGCAGCCGCTCTATGCAGCCAGCAAGCATGCGGTGGTCGGCATGTCCAAGACCGCGGCGGCGGAATACGGCAAGGCCGGTATTCGCATCAATACGGTCTGCCCGGGCATCATCCGCACCACCATGCTCGAGCGCGCGCTGGAACGCGAGCCACGCCGCGAGAAGATGATCGTGAAGGTGCATCCGATCGGCCGTCTCGGCGAGGCGGATGAGATTGCCAATGCCGCTGTGTGGCTGTGTTCCGACGCGGCGTCCTTCGTAACCGGACATCAACTGGCGGTGGATGGCGGATTGACTGCAATCTAGAGCGGATTGAGGGCCGGTTTTGGGGGCGCGTTCGGTCGAGAAGGGATGCAGTGCGGGGGGACGCCGAGTCCGCGGCGCGCCGCTCAGACTGGGCGTCTGCGCAAGCGTCGCAACAACGCAATGCGTCCCTTCTCGACCGAACCCTTCGGGCAGTCCCGATAACCGGCCGCCTGCGGTGTTGCAGCTTCTTGCCGTGGAATCACCACGTCGCGTCGCTGCGCCTAGCATTCAGCCGGTTCTCGGGACTGCGCGCCCCCAAAACCGGTCCGCAATCCGCTCTAGGTACAAATTCTTGACGAAGTCTCCCGCACCGCGCCGGACTTGGAAGCCCGTACAGCTTCCTTTCCGGGGCGGTTTTTTTCTTTTGAATAAAGGAACAGACCAGGCATGAAGCGCGACATCCAGTTCCCGTGGACCAAAAACTACCCGCCGGGCATCCACTGGGATGCCGAATTGCCGACCTCGCCTGTGCAGCAATTGCTGGATGACGCAGCCGCGAAGTGGCCGAATAATGCGGCGCTCGACTTCATGGGCCGGCGCATCACGTACCGGGAGCTGCAGGACCTGGTCAATCGCGCTGCCAAGGGCTTCCAGCAGCTCGGTGTGAAGCCGGGTGTACATGTCGGCCTGTACTTGCCGAATACACCGCATTACGTCATCAGCTTCTTCGCCGTGCTCAAGGCCGGCGGCTCGGTCGTCAATTACTCGCCGCTGGATGCCGAGAAGGTGCTCGAGCACAAGGTCGGAGACAGCGAGACCGATATCATCGTCACGCTCGACCTCGCGTTGCTGTATCCGCAGATGGATCGCCTGCTCGACTGCACGCGGCTGAAGCGGCTGGTGGTTGGCAATATCGCCGAGATGAGCGGCAATCCGGAAGCGGTGCACGCCCACATGCAGAAGACTGGCCAGCTGGTCGACGTGCTGCAGGACGACCGTCATGTCAGCTTCTCGCACCTGATTGCCAACCATGGCGCGTATGAGCCGCACGCGCTCGACAACCTTGAGGATGCGGTCGCGGTGCTCCAGTACACCGGCGGCACCACCGGCCTGCCCAAGGGGGCGATGCTCACGCATGCGAACCTGACGACGGCAGTCAGCCAGATCTGCGTGGTGACCAGCGGCGAAAACCGAGTGCTGGAAGAGGGCAGGGAACGCGTGCTGGCCGTGTTGCCGCTGTTCCATATCTATGCGCTGACGGTCAACATGCTGTTCGGCGTTCGCATGGGCGCGGAGATGGTGCTGCATACCAAGTTCGAGATCGATACCGTCATCAAGGACCTCGCGGCGAAGAAGATCACCGTCTTCCCCGGCGTGCCGACCATGTACACCGCCATCATCAACTATCCGGGCATCGAGAACCATGACCTGAGTTCGCTGAAATTCTGCAACTCGGGCGGTGCACCCTTGCCGGTAGAAGTGAACCAGAGCTTCCAGCGCCTGACCGGCTGCTGCCTGGTGGAGGGCTGGGGCATGACGGAGACCTCGCCCACCGGCACCTTCACGCCGGTGTATGGCATGCAGAAGGTCGGTTCGTGTGGCATGCCGACGGTCGGCGTGATGTTCAAGTTCGTCAGCGTCGACGATCCTTCCGTCGAAGTGCCGCCCGGCGAGCGCGGCGAGATGTGCATCAAGGGCCCGAATGTGATGAAGGGTTACTGGAAGAACCCGAAGGCGACCGCTGCCGCGATGACGCGCGACGGTTTCTTCCGCACCGGCGACGTGGCGTGGATGGATGACGACGGCTTCGTCTTCATCGTCGACCGCACCAAGGACATGATTCTGTGCGGCGGCTTCAACGTATATCCGCGCTTGATCGAGGAAGCGATCTACGAACATCCGTCAGTGGCCGAGGTCAGCGTCATCGGCGTGCCCGACACCTACCGCGGCGAGTCGCCCAAGGCCTTCGTCGTGCTCAAGCCCGGCGCGCCGCCCTTCACGCTCGAAGAACTGAAAACCTTCCTCAAGCGCCGCCTGGGCAAGCACGAGATGGTGCAGGCGCTGGACATTCGCGACCAGCTGCCGAAGACGCCGGTGGGCAAGCTGTCCAGGAAAGAGCTTTACGACGAGGAAGAACGGAAGCGTAACAAGATGTAGCATGCCAGAACCTTTCCGGCAGTCTGTATTCAAAAAAGTAAGATCTGTTGTTCTAAGGTCTTGCTTGTGACGCGATCTGCTCAAACGGGGTAGGCATGAAGAAAACGAAGAATAGTCGCAGCGCGCTGGCTTTTGCACTCGCTTTATGCATGAGTGCACCAACCTGGGCCGAAACGCCCGCCGGCGGCACAAAGGAAACATCGGCATCCGCGAAACAGAAGAAGCATACGGTCGACCTCTCCGGCAAGGCCCGTAAGGGCAAGGCTTCTTACTACGGAAAGAAATTCCACGGCAAAAAGATGGCCGACGGCACGCCGATGGATCCGAATGCCAACATTGCCGCCAGCAAGACGCTGCCGCTTGGCACCAAGGCCAAAGTCACCAACCTGGAAAACGGGAAGAGTGAAATCGTCGAGATCCGCGACCGCGGGCCCTACGTCGACGGCCGCATCGTCGACGTGACGCCCAGGGTCGCGGAGAAACTCGGCATGAAGAAGGACGGCGTGGCGACCGTCGAGGTCAAGCCGCTCGAACTGCCGGTTGGCGGGGCCGGCAAGCAGGTATTGGCTGCCGACGAGACGATGCATAGCTCAGGGCAGTAGGTTATAGCACGCCAAGAGATTGCAGGCACTTACGGACAATCACCTGGCGTTTTGCCGCGTCCTCGTCCTTGTAGATGTCGATGTTCAGCGCAAAGGCATACACCTTGCCTTCGCGCTCGACCCAGCCAACCAGCCAGCCAAGCTCGGCGGGCTTCGATCCTGAATTTGCAGGTGTATCTGCGAACGCCCATCCCGTCTTCGAGAACATCGCGTACGTCGCTGTTTCCTCCTGCTTGATAATGTCGCGCACCACGGCCTGACTGCGTTCGCTGAAAGGAAGCTGGCGGCGGGCGAGGCGTGCGACGAACTTCGCCTGCTCGATTGCGGAAATCGCGAGCGGACCGTCGAGCCAGAAGCGGTCGACGATATCCCCGATATCGGCATTGCCGTACCCGGCAAGCCTCACGAATCGTGACATGCGTTCCGGTCCGACGCGCCGCGCGACTTCCTGGTAGATCGGCACGTTGGAGACCTTGATTGCCTCACGCATTGCCATGTCCTTCTCCCATTGCTTGAAGCGTTGCGGCTTGCCGCCGTAGGGCAGGATCTCGTTTTCATCCTTCACTGCGCCGGTTTCGAGGGCGATCAGGCTGTTGAGGATCTTGAAGGTCGAGGCCGGCACGAAGCGTCGCTGCGCACGGCCGGCGTTGTGGACGCTGATCCGGTCGGCGGCAGTGTCCAGCAGGACGAGGGTGCCTTGTACGCCGCTGGAGGTGAAGTGCGTGGCGAGATCGGGGCGGTCGACCATCTCCGTGGCGGACGCGCCCAGGCTGATGAACGAGGCGGTTGCTGCAAGCACGATGCGAAATAGTTTGTTCATGTCTTCTCCTTGTCGTAAAGGCTTGCATCGTAGTGATCGGCACGCGCATACGGCAAGGCGGCTGCATGCGGCGCCGGTAACGGGTGTAACGCCTGTCACATCGCCGGAACGTGGAATGAATTTGGGCAATAATAGGCCGTTCCTTTGTCCTTACTCCGATGCCACCGCCGCTCCACATCGAACTCACCGGACCGCAGACCGTCGACGGAAAACGTGCGCCTTACCAGTCCTTGTGGTTCCTGGTGCGGCTGTACTATGCGCGCCGCTTCGAAGCGTCTTCCGGCATCGTCCGGCTGGCCGAACTCCGGCAGCAGTTCCCCGATGCACGCAGCCTGCGCATGTTCATCAGTCGCGCTTTCAAGGACTTCGTGCGCTGGGGCGTGCTCGCCGGCTGGGGCGAAGACACCGTGGCCGATCCGCGCTTCCTGAGTCAGGACCGGCGCAGCCAGGGACCGTTCTGGCTGCCTGCCGGCGTAGAAGAGGGCATCGCCTGCACGGTCGAGGGAAAACCGGCCACGCAGGCGGAACTGCTGGGTTTTCTCGGCCGGCGCAGCAAGCCGGAGAATTCGCCCGCGCCGGCCAGCTTGCCGCTGCGTGCCGACTACTGGGTGGCGTTCGCGATGGCGCAGCAGGACATGCGCCAGGGGCGACTGCTGTCCGCGCTCGGCGAGGGGCAGGCGAGCGGTGCATTGGCCGGGTTCAAACGGGCTTCGACCCTGGCCGGTAATCCTCTCCAGCATGCGCTTGCCGCTCTCGGCGAATCGCAGGTATGGCGCCGTCTCGACGACCTGGACGCGGCGCGCAAGGCCTTGCGGCAACTGCGTCGCGCGATCCGGGAAGGGCGCACGGACGAGGGCGGTTATCTCGATGCGATGGAACAGATCCTCACCGCATGGTGCGCTTACAGCGAACGGGACTGGACGCTGACCGAAGCACTGCTGGAGGCGATGTGCAGGATGGAACCGCGCGCAACGATCGTGCGCTTTCATCCGCGTGTGCGCTTCGAGTGGCATAACCTGAATGCGCTGCTCAAGCGCGACCGTGCGTTGGAAAGCAAGGAATTCCCGGAACGCCAGGAGGTGATGGGCGAGGCGATGAATCATTTCGCGATCGCACTCGACGCGGCCTTCGAACTGGGATCGTTCGATGCGGCGCAACAGGTCATGGCGAACATCGGCATGGCGACCTGGCTTTCGGCATGTGAAGGCGTGGGCGGCGGGAACCTGCCGGACATGCGGGCGGAGGCATTGCGCTGGCTGCTGTCCAGCGAATGGTTGTGCCATTGTGCAGGCCTTGCCGGGCAATCGGCATGGAATGCGATTTTCCTGATGCGTATTGCGCGCGGTGAGCATCCGCATACGGCGCGGCCGTCGCTCGCGGCGTTTCGCGCTCTCGAGGTCTTGTCCCCGCAAGAAGCGGCCTCGCAATGCGCACGTTCCGGCCTGTCCGGCGCGCTCCCGCCCCTGGCCGTCTCGTGGCGAGCGCTTGCCGAACAGTTGCTGGCGCGCCAGAAGCGCGGCGAGTTCCGCTACGGTGTGCTGCAACGCTGCAGTCTCTGGTTCGAGCATGCGTGGTATGCCGCGCACGAAGGTGACATGGTTGCCGCCAGTCGCTCACTGGCACAACTGGATGTGGAGACGTCAGGACTGCCAGCGCGTGACAGATCGTTTTTCAGCAAGTCGCGCGAGTGTCTTCCGACAGAACTGACGGCCTAGGCACGCGCCTTCTTGCCGGAAGGCCGCACCTTCGCCGCATCCCTGTGGAAGGCCTCAAGCTGTCGCCGCACGATTTCCTGCCCATTCTCGACCACGAAGTCCTGGAATGCCGCGGCGACTGTCGGGATATGCTGGTCCGCGAGGTGCATCACATACCAGTCCGCTTCCACCGGGTTTTCCGCCATCGCCAGCTTGCCCATCAGGCCGGCCTCGAATTCCAGCGTGCAGGCATGAACGGACAGGAAGGCGACGCCCAAGCCGGCCACCACCATCCGTTTGATCGCCTCATTGCTCGACAGCTCGGAGCCGATGCGCAATGGGTAGCCTGCTTCCTTGAACAGCCTTTCGATGGCAGTCCGGGTACCCGATCCGCGTTCGCGCACCAGCAGGTTCGTGTCCATGATGTCGGCCAGCGTGACCTTCGTCTTCTGCATCAGCGGGTGACCGGGGCTGGCGACAAATGCCATCGGGTGGCGGGCGAAGCGTGCCGCATTGGTGCGCATCTCGCGTGGTGGCGTTCCCATGATGGCGAGATCGATTTCATGCTTGCCCAGCATATTGAGGATGTCGTTACGGGTGCCTACCTGCAATTTGATGCGCACGTCCGGCCGTTCGGTGGTGAACTGCACCAGCATCGGCGGCAAAAGATACTCTGCGGTGGTGACGGCGCCGATGCGCAGGGTACCGGAGATCACGCCCTTGAGCGCGGAGACTTCATCGACCGCCTCATCCCACAGGCGCAGGATGCGTTCTGCGAATTCCGCCATTACCTCTCCCGCCGCTGTCAACTGGATGCCACGGCCGGCCTTTCTTGTCAGCGATGTGCCTGCTGCTTCCTCCAGCATCCTCAGCTGCAGCGACACTGCCGGTTGCGTAACGTGCAATGCATCTGCAGCACGTGAAACGCTCTCATGGCGCGCCACCATCAGGAGCGCCTGCAATTGTTTGAAGCTGGCGAGATGCATAAGAATTACCTTATCAAATGTGCAGAAAAATTAATTTTTCTTTTGGATTGCTTGCGCTTATATTAACAGCCAACGAGACAACAAACAGCGTCAGCGCAATAACCCGGCGCTCTATTTATCAGGCGGAATGACATGGGAATCGAAGCAATCACACTCGCGCTCGACGGCGTGATTTTTGACACCGAAGACGCACACCTGCGGGCATGCAATGCGGCTTTCGAGGCATGCGGCCTCGACCTGAGCTGGTCCTTGCAACAGCTGCGCGCGGCGGAGCGGGTGTGGGGTTCGGCCAACGCGCCGGCTTCCATCGCGGAGAAGATGGGCATCCCGGTGAGCGACGAGCGTGTTGCGCACCTGGTGCAGGAGAAGAACCGGCTGTTTCACGAGATGGTGCTCGGCAGCCACCCTGTACGCAGTTCCGGCTGTGCACAACTGATGGCCGATGCGCTGGAGAGCGGCTGCAAGCTTGCCGTCGTGACCGACATGCCGGTGCAGACGGCGACGGCGCTGCTGGACAACGCTTTCGGCAACGCGGTTACCAATATCTTTTCCGTCGTCGTGAGCGGTGCCGATTTCTCGGTGGCCGGCGGCAACGGCCCGTATGACCTCGCGCTGCGCACCATGGGCGTGGAAGCCGGCAGCTGCGTCGCGATCGATGCCGCCGTTCCCGGCCTGAATGCCGCTCGCCGCGTCGGTATCTGGACCATGGCGGTGACGCCCTACGAAAAGGACATCGCTCGTATTTCGGCTGCGGATATCTGGTGTCCGCAGATGCAGGAACTGCGCGACATGATCGAACGGAGGAACGCGCCGAAGGCATGGCCCGCGCGCTTCGTCACCTTCGATGCACTGCGTTCATTCAAGACCGGCCGGCCAGTCATGCCGGTCGTGATGAAACCAATGCAGGTACCTGCAGCCGTCTGATCATGCAAACCGATTTTTTTGAATCTTTGTTTACGCTGGAGGCGCAAAATGGAAACTATTGCCATCGTAGGAGGAGGTGCCGGCGGGCTTGAGCTCGCGACCCGTCTGGGAGACAGTCTCGGAAAGGCCGGTCGCGCCAAGGTCGTTCTCGTAGATCGCTACCCCACACATTTCTGGAAACCCCTGCTGCATACCGTGGCGGCGGGCAAGCTCGACCCCCAGGTGCACCAGGTTGAGTACGCGGCCCAGGCGGCCGACCATGGCTTCCAGTTCATCTGCGGCGAGGTGCTGCGCGTGGATCGCGGCAATCGCATGCTCGAAATTGGTTCCCTGCGCGGCGATGACGGCGCGGAACTGCTCCCGCCCCGCAATGTGCAATACGACAAGCTCGTCCTTGCCTGCGGCTCCGTAACGAATTTCTTCAATATCCCTGGTGCGGCACAGCACTCGCTGACCCTCGACAACGTGCAGGATGCGGAGTTTTTCCGCAAGCGTTTCCTAGCAAGCTGCATGCAGGCAAGCAGCCGGTTGCAGGCCGGCGGGCAGCGCGGTGCGGCGGTCAACATCGTGATCGTCGGCGGTGGCGCGACCGGCATCGAACTTGCCGGTGAGCTGTGCCATACCGTGCGCACGCTGGCCCGCTACAACGTCCACGCGCTCGACCCGGCACGCGACGTGCGCATCCGCATCATCGAGCGGGGCGAGCGCTTGTTGCCTCAGCTGAACGAGCGACTTTCGTCCCGCGCGGCACGCTACCTGCGCCGCCTTGGGATTGAGGTGTGCACCGAAACCACCGTGGCCCGCGTCGATGCCGATGCCGTGCATGACAGCGCAGGCGTGCGCCATCCCTCGGACATCACGGTGTGGGCGGCGGGTGTGGAGGCGCCTTATATCTGCACGACCCTCGGCTTGCCGTTGAACCGCCTGAAGCAGATCGTCGTGACGCCGGAGTTGCGCACCCAGGCCGATCCTTCGGTGTTTGCGATCGGCGATTGCGCGAGCTACGTCTGCCCGGTCAATGGCGCCGCCGTACCGCCCCGTGCCCAAGTGGCGCACCAGCAGGCGGTGTACCTGGCCGATGCGCTGTTGCGCGCGGCAGGCAACCGGGTGCCGGAATTCCGCTATCGGGATTATGGTTCGGTGGTGTCGCTCGGGCCCTTCGCTGCGATGGGCGTGCTGAATGGAGGCACCAATGGAGGCGCGAAGAAGCGCGAGATGCTGATCGGCGGTGCGGCAGCGCGACTGTTGTACCGGCTGATGTACCAGAAGCACATCATGTCGCTGCACGGCTTCGTGCGCATGGCGGCGCAGTCGCTGGCGCATTGGATACGCGGGAAGTTTACGCCGCCGGTGAAGCTGCATTGACAGGGCAGGCGGGCATTGCCCGCTCCTGAAACGCAACAGGCGCGAAACCCGGGAATCGGGATTCGCGCCTGTTTTTTTATCTACGTATGCCGGAGTGGTAAGCCGGAGGAAGTGTCTTCAGTTGTCTTGCGTTCCCGCCTAGCGTGGTGTGCCGCGGCGCAGGAGGTTCACGATCGCCAGCAGGATAACCGCGCCCAGGAAGGAAACCAGGAGCGATGAAATGCTGAAGTCGCTCTGGTTGATGGTTCCTGTGCCGAACAGCGGGGCGAGCAGCCATCCGCCGAGCAGTGCGCCGACGATACCGACGACGATGTTCAGCAACAGGCCCTGCTGGGCATCCGTACGCATCACGAGGCTGGCGAGCCAACCGAGGATACCGCCTACAACGATCCAGATAATGAAGTTCATGGTGTACCTCCTATGTTGACAAAGTGGCTATTTCAATAGACTGGCTGTCTGGGGAATGGTTCAGCTCAGGACTTGCATGTAACGGGGGTGAATGTCGAGTGAATTCCAATCAGCTGCGCGGCCGGCGGATGCTGCCATTGTCGTTGGTCGGGAGAGGTGAAAATCCCTCTTCATCTTCGACCAGGACAGTCGCGTCTCGTTTTGATTTCGTCAGTTCAGTGGCATACGCATAGGCATCCTCCTTATCGTCAAACGAAGCAAGCGGCTCGTCTTGCCCCTTTTCCGACACGTCCCATCGTCCGTTCAGGCCGGGTGACACGCAGATGACCAAGGTGCCTTGCTGATCGGATCCCATGTCGGTTTCTCCTTGCCTTCAGGCCGGACCGTCCGCGGAAGGGTTCTGCTCGGGAAGTCCGGGATGTCGGACGGTGTGCTGGTCGGGTAGGGGGCTTTGAGGAAAAGAATCGGCTGTCACCACCGGCCGGAACCGGACCCGGCAGGCGGCGTGTCCGATCAGTGGAGCGTCCTTTCGAAGCCCTGGATCTGCTTCTCGGCCTCATCTCGGCTGATGCCGTAGGCCTCCTGGATCTTTCCGACGAGCTGGTCACGCTGGCCTGCGATCATATCGAGCTCATCGTCGGTCAGCTTGCCCCACTGTTCCTTGACCTTGCCTTTGAACTGTGTCCAGTTCCCTGCGACGGTATCCCAATTCATGACAATCTCCTTTGTGTCAAACGAGAAATGCTTCTTTGGTGCGACAGAGGCGGTGCAAATCCTGTGCCTGTCGTCGGTGACGGGTATGAACCGGTGCGGCACTGTCCTGACGTGGGCGGAATTCGCTTCGCGATATCCCCCAATCGAGGGATTCGTGCGATTTGGCAGTGCCTGCTTGTAAATGTTCCAGTTCGTTTGAAAACAATACAGCGGCGATGCCAAAGGGGGATGGCTGGGCTGAAACCGGGCGGGCCGAAGACGGGCGTCCTACCGCAGACGCGCCCCGAATTCTGCAGGGCGGGCTGGTGAGGACGGCGGGCGGAGTGGCTACTTGCCTGTATCAATAAAAATTCAATAAATGCTGTTGTTTTTGGAAACTTAATTGAAGTCAAGGTGTCATTTGTTACACCTAAGTACGATGAGTTGAATTTTTATCAGGAGCCAATCATGACCGAACACGCGCTATCCAGCCAGGAAAGCTATGACCCCAATCGACTTCTGGATACCTTGCTCGAAAGGATGAATCTGAAGAACGATGCGGCACTTTCCCGCATGCTTGAAGTGGCGCCCCCGGTGATCAGCAAGATCCGCCACAGGAGGCTGCCGATCGGCGCTTCGCTGCTGATTCGCATGCATGAATGTACCGGCATGAGCATTCGCGAGCTGCGCGATCTGATGGGCGATCGCCGCACCAAGTATCGTCTGAGCGATGCCCAGGGCAAGCCGAAAGCGCCGCCGGCAGCGGAACCCGCACCGAGTGGCGGACAGCCCAGCCATTTTCACTGAGGACGGCAGGGCGCCTGTCCACCTCCTCTGTTCTTCACCACGAAGACCGCGAGGAGGTGCGGTGCTCTTTGCGATAACCGCTGGCGGGCTTTGCCTGAAGCCCGCTTGGCAAACCAGCCATCATTTCGATGGCGTTCGTCCTGCTGTGCTGTGCATCCGCGCTTGCCTCGGGACCACACGGCTCCTTGCTTTTCCCAGCGCGCATGCGCGCCCGCTTCTCCCTCCCGTCTTTTTCCGCGCCAGGATCGATTCGGTTCGGCTATTTCGGACCTCCGCAAAACTTGACCACGATCAATGATTTTTGCGTTTCCAACCTCTATGCTCGGCAGAAATTGTTGACTGGTATCAACTTTCTTTTCCTGAAGATCAGTCACTAATCGACTGCCATGCATCCGGATGAGGCCGCGTGCAGGCATCCCGGCGCGTAGCGGGCGCCGGTGCAACCAGAGACGACATGCGAAGCGGGACATGTACAGGACGGCCCCGGTGAATCGCGGATAAATATCAGAGGGCTAGGACATGCTCAAGAATCTCAGTATCAAGTCGCGCCTGATCTTCGTGGTCGGCTTCCTTTCGCTCATGTGCGCTTCGGGGGCGATCATCGGCCTGACCAGCCTTTACACGGCCAATGAGACGCTGCACATCAGCTACGAGCACCGGCTCGTCCCGATGGGCGGGCTGGACCAGGTGATCCAGCAGTTCCATCACAACCAGATCACTGTCGCCCAAGCCCTGACCGATGAGCCTGCATCCGTCGGCAGGGAAATGGACGGCGTGGAAAAGCGCATCCAGGACATCAACAAATCGTGGGAGCAGTTGATGGTGGACATGCGCGACGAGATTTCGGAGGAAGAGAAGGCGATTGCAGCGAAATTCGTCGCAAGCAACCAGAAGTTTCTGGACGAGGGCTTGAAACCGGCGGTCGCTGCATTGCGGGCAGGCGACGCGACCAAGGCAGGTCAGCTTGTGCGCGGCCCGATGAACGAGATGGCTGTACCGGTAATGGACACTGCCAACCAGCTGATGCAGTACCAGAAAGAGACGGCGAAAAAGGACTATGAGAGGAACCGCACCATCTACGTCTGGGTACGCAATTCCTGCATCAGCGGCATGCTGTTTGCAGTCATGCTCGGCACTGTCATCTGCATCTGGCTGCTGCGCGCGATCGCCCGGCCGCTCACTGACGCGGTGGGCGTCGCCAAAGCGGTTGCGGCAGGAGACCTGACGAAGCGCATCGAGGTCAAGACCTCCGACGAAACCGGCCAGCTGCTGCAGTCGCTGAAGGACATGAACGAGAGCCTGGTGCGCATCGTCAGCGAAGTGCGAGGCGGCACTGAAACCATCGCCACCGCATCACGCCAGATCGCCGCAGGCAACCTCGACCTGTCGGCACGCACCGAAACCCAGGCCAGTTCGCTGGAAGAAACTGCATCCTCGATGGAAGAGCTGACCTCGACCGTGAAGCAGAATGCCGACAGCGCCTATCAGGCGAACCAGCTTGCCGCTTCGGCATCCGAGGTGGCGGTCAAGGGCGGCGCCGTGGTGGCCGAGGTCGTGCAGACCATGGGGTCGATCAACGAATCCGCGAAGAAGATCGTCGACATCATCGGCGTCATCGACAGCATCGCCTTCCAGACCAACATCCTCGCGCTGAATGCCGCCGTCGAGGCGGCGCGCGCCGGCGAGCAGGGCAAGGGTTTCGCGGTGGTTGCAACGGAAGTGCGCCAGCTGGCGCAGCGTTCGGCAGCCGCGGCCAAGGAAATCAAGATGCTGATCGACGACTCGGTCGAGAAGGTCGACACCGGCGCAAGGCTGGTCGACCAGGCCGGCGCGACGATGAAAGAGATCGTCGACAGCGTCAAGCGCGTGACCGACATCATGAGCGAGATCTCGGTGGCCAGCAAGGAACAGACGGACGGCATCCAGCAGGTCAACCAGGCGATCAACCAGATGGACGAGGTCACGCAGCAGAATGCCGCGCTGGTCGAGGAAGCCGCGGCTGCGGCATCGTCGATGCAGGACCAGGCGGCCAACCTGTCGCATGTCGTCAGCGTGTTCAAGCTCGATGGCGTCCGGCCGCAGAAGGTTGCACCGACACAGGTTCACGGTGTGCCGGCGAACGTGCAGCCCCTGCCTGCGAAGCCGGCTGTCCCGAAAGCGCCCGCCGTGCCGACGAGCGCCAGGCGTATTGCCAATACACGGCCGGGGAACGATGAGGACTGGGAAGGATTCTGATTACATTGGAATTGCATCGAAAAGGGCCGCTGATGCGGCCCTTTTTCTTTGTCTCTTTTGCACGGCCACCACAGACGAAGGCGGGATAGCGCAGCGATTTCCAAGTGTGTGGGCCAAGCTTGACCCAGGTCATTCATTGCCCGCGACGAAATCCCTTACGCTGGAATTTAAATCCCCTTCACGGGATTCCAGGAGATCAAAGTGAATGCCAGCAGGCCTGTGAGAAGCAACATGGTCTCGTCCACGACATCTCCCAGTAACCGCCTTCCTGCCGATACCGGCCCAAGTACCCATTCAGGAAAATTCCATGCCGTACAAGCACGTTGTCATCTGGGTCGACTATGACCAGGCCTGCGTCAGTCGCTTCAACCGCGAGCTTATCCGCATCGAAACGATCAAGACATATGAGCCCGCGCCCGGTACCGCCGCCACGCGCAACCTCGAGGCACCTGACACTGCCCGCTACTTCAACGATATCGCCGAAGCGGTCAGCGATGCGGACGCGATCCTGATCCTCGGCCCGGGCTTCGAGCGTCTTGAACTGCTGCTGCATCTGCGCAAGCACTTTCCGCAGGTAGCGGACAGGATCGTGGCGCTAGAGGCTGCGGATCATCCATTCGACGACGAGATGGTGCCATGGGCAAGGAAGCATTTTCTCGAAGCCGCGTGAACGTCAGTGATACCCTTCGCCGGGCTTGAGCTTGCCCCGGAACAGCCAGAACACGAACACGAAATACACAAGGATCAGCGGTATCAGGATCGTCGCGCCGATCAGGAAGAACACCTGCGATGACGGATGTGCCGCCGCCTGCCAGAGCGTGACGGATGGCGGAACAAGGTAGGGCGCATTGGAGATCACCAGGCCTGCATAGGCGAGCAGGAACAACCCGATCGCCGACGCGAAGGGCGTGATTGCATGGTTCTTCCGGATGCCGCGCCAACAGAGCCAGGTCAGCAGCAGCGTCGCCAGCGGCACCTGCGACAGGAAGTAGAAGTTCGGAATGCTGAACCAGCGCTGCGCGATACGCTCGATCTCCAGCGGCGTCCAGATGCTGACCAGCACAATGAATCCGAGCAGGCCGAACAGCAGCGGAATGCCCATGCGCCGCGCCTGCAATTCCACATTGCCGCTGGTTTTCATCATCAGCCAGGTCGCGCCCAGCAGTGCGTAGCCGACCACCAGCGCGACTCCGCACATGAGGCTGAACGGCGTGAGCCAGTCGAGAGATCCGCCGGCGAACGCGCCGTTCTCGACGCGGATTTCCTGCAGCAGCGCGCCGAGCACCGCGCCTTGCGCAAATGCGGCGATCGTCGAGCCCGCCGCGAACGCGATATCCCATTTGCGGTGCCGCGGCTTTGCCACCCAGCGGAATTCGAAAGCGACGCCTCGGAATATCAGCGCCAGCAGCATCACGATAACCGGCAGGTAGACGGCCGGCATCACGATCGCGTAGGCCTTGGGGAAAGCGACCCACAGACCGGCACCGCCCATCACCAGCCATGTCTCGTTGCCGTCCCAGAAGGGCGCGACGGAATTCATCACCAGGTCGCGATCCGCTTCCTTCCGGTAGAACGGAAACAGGATGCCGATCCCGAGGTCGAAGCCGTCCAGCACCACATACAGCGCGACAGAAAAGCCGATCAACAACGCCCAGATCACGGGCAGCGTGTATTCGAGGTTGCTCATGCTGGTCCTCCATCGGAGCGCTGGACCACCGACAGCGGCCGGTTCGGCAGCGCATCCGGCGCATGCGGAACCAGCGCCGGGCCCTTGGCCAGCATCCGGTATACGTAGACGATGCCGACTGAGAACACGACGCAATAGACCAGCACGAACAGCAGCAGCGACAGGGCGATGGTGGGCGCGGCGACCGGCGAGGTGGCTTGGGCGGTGCGCACGAGGCCGTACGCCACCCACGGCTGGCGGCCGATTTCCGTCACCATCCATCCGGCCAGAATGGCGATAAAGCCGAGCGGCCAGCAGCGGGCCACGAAGGACAGATAGCGACGGCTCTCGAACAGGCGCTTTCTCCACCACAGCAGCGCGCCCCCGAGGCCGATCACAATCATCAGCAGGCCGATGGCGAGCATCAGACGGAAAGCGAAAAATACCGGCACCACCGGCGGACGGTCTTCCGGCTTGAAGTCGCGCAGCCCGGGGAACAGGCCCTGCGGATCGTGCTTGAGCACCAGGCTGCCGGCATGCGGGACCGACAGCTCGGCGATATTGCGTTCCGCCTTTTCGTCGGGCCACGCAAAGATCACGAACGGCGCTGGCTTGGAGCCGTCCCAATGCGCTTCGATGGCGGCTATTTTCGCTGGCTGGTGTTCCAGCGTGTTCAGGCCGTGCAAGTCGCCGACCAGCAGTTGCAGCGGTGCCATCACCGCCACCATGCCCAGGCCCATGTGCACCATGGTCCGCGCCTCGCGTTCGAAGCGGCCGGCCAGGAGATAGCGCGCGCCGGTCGCCAGCACCACGAGCGAGGTTGTCAGGTAGGTGGCGATCATCATATGGGCGAAGCGGTACGGAAAACTGGGATTGAAGATGATCTCCGACCAGTCGACCGGATAGGCGATGCCGTCGCGCATCTCAAAGCCCGCAGGCGTCTGCATCCAGCTGTTCGCCGAGAGTATCCAGAATCCCGATAGCGCGGTGCCGAGCGCGACCACGATCGACGACAGCATATGCAGCCATGGCGGCACGCGGTTCCAGCCGAACAGCATCACGCCCAGGAAGCTGGCTTCGAGGAAAAACGCCGTCAGCACTTCATAACCGAGCAGCGGTCCGATGGTATTGCCCACGGCTTCCGAAAAGCGGCTCCAGTTGGTGCCGATCTGATAGGAGAGCACGATGCCCGACACCACGCCCATGGCAAAGGATACCGCAAAGATCTTGGTCCAGAAACGTGCCAGCGTGTGGTAGTGCGCCTGGTCGTGTTGCTGGCCGCTGCGCAGCCACAGGACTTCCAGCGTGGCGATGAAGGCTGACAGGCCGATGGTAAAGGCGGGGAAGATGATATGGAAGCTGATGGTGAAGGCAAACTGGATACGCGCGAGCAAAGTGGCGTCTATCCCGGCGACTGTTTCCATACGGGAGGTCTCCGCGAGATGGGCAAGGGATAGTAGTACCATCCCGCGCCCGGCATGTGATGAGCTAACGCAAGGCGTTGCTCAACATGACATCAGCACCGGCACCGTCATCGATGCCAGCACCGTTTCCGTGACGCGCCCGAGCACGATCTCCCGGAACCGGGTGTGTCCATAAGCGCCCATGACGAGCAGGTCAGAACCCAGTTCCTGCAGCAGGGCAAGCAGCGCGTCGCCGATGTCTTGCTCCGTGCGCCGCCGGAGCACTTCGACCTTGATGCCGTGGCGCGCAAGATACTGCGCAATGTCGGCGCCCGGCCGCGAGCTTTGCAGCCGCTGCTGCACGCCGGCATTGAACAGCACAAGGTCGACCGTATGCGCGCGGCTCAGCATCGGAATGGCGTTCGTGATGGCGCGGGTGGCTTCCATGCTCGCATCCCAGGCGACGAGGACGCGCTTGCCGATATTGTCGAACTGCCCGGCATGCGGCACGACCAGGACGGGGCGACCGCAGTGGAGCACGACGTATTCGGGAAAGTCCGGCATCACCACAGGCGATTTTTCTTCCGGGTCGTTCTGTCCGATGACGACCAGGTCCGCATATCGCGCCTGCAGGCAGATACCGCCGCCGGCCTCGTCGTCGACCAGGTGCTGTTCGAAGGAGGGCAGCCCGAGTACTTGTACCGCCGCTTCGAAATCGGCCAGGCCGCGCATGGCGCGATCGTGAAGGAAGGCGAGGTGGGATTTCAGGTTGGGATCGAGTTCGGCCAGCATGCGCGTCTGCAGAAGGTAGCGCGAGGCGCCGGTTACCGCCGTTCCGATCAGGTGGGCATTTTCGGCCATGGCCATGGCGGCGGCGATCTTGATGCGCTCGCTCGCGCCGCCGGATTCGTCCACGTGCACCAGGATAGTCTTGAAAGGCATGTCGTTTTCTCCATCTCGCTGAGACATGGAGATTAGAGGGTGTTATGAACCTGGGAAGGGGGCTGCCCGGAGGGTTCGGTCGAGAAGGGACGCATTGCGTTGTTGCGACGCTTGCGCAGGCACCCAGCCTGAGCGGCGCGCCGCGCCTAGCACTGCATCCCTTCTCGACCGAACGCGCCCCCTTCCCAGGTTCATAACACCCTCTAAGTTAGACCGCCATGGAAGCGCACGGCAGGGATGCCTGCGCGGAAATTTGATGAGCATCAAAGCCGCAGCGCAGCGAATGCCTGAATGCGCAATCAAACACGTTGAGACAGGTCAGCGATGAGCTCGTTGCCTTGATTTCAATCGTCCCTTTCTTAAAATGAGCTTTAGCTGTGCCCACAGGCACGCACCGGGAGAGAAGTAATGCTGGAGATTCATGACCATGTATCCAGGGCAACCCGTGCCAGCGTTTCACGGCAACTCGATACCGGATTGATGCTGGGCGATGCTTTGATGGATGTGGTTCGGCAATACGTCGACCTCAACCTCAATATGGCAAGGGCAACACTGGAGCAGGGCAATCTGGCCGCCCGGCAATTGATGTCGGCACGCGATTCGAACCAGTTCATTTCCCTGGCCGCCGCCCAGATCCAGCCCAACGCCTTGCGCACCTTCGACTATGGCTATTACCTCAGCGGCATCGCTGCCGACGCGCAGACGCATGTGATCCGTGCAGCCGGCGGAGGCATTGCCGAGGCCAACCGGGAATGGATCGAACTTGCCGGCAAGGCCGGGGAAGGCGGGCCTGCCGCATGGGAAAGCGCGATGACATTCTTCCGGGACATGGTGGAGAGTGCAATGCGGCTTTACACCGAACTGACGGCTGCATTCCAGCCCGTATGGGGCGGCAAGCCGGCACGGGCAAGACCGCACCTCGTGCTTGTCGGCCGGACAAAGACATATCGCTGACGCCTGTATCGTGGCAATCGCGCATTTCCGCTTTTACGCCGAGCTGAACAATTTCCTCGCGCCCTGGCATCGTCAACGCACATTCAGCCATCCCTGCTCGCGCGATGCGACGGTCAAGCACATGATCGAGGCCCTAGGGGTGCCGCACACCGAGGTGGAGGTGATTTGTGTCGACGGCGTATCGGTCGATTTCTCCCATCGATTGCAGGACGGCGAGCGCGTCAGCGTGTATCCGGCCTTTTCCTCGATCGACGTCACGCCCTTACTGCGGTTGCGCTCGCCGCCCGAGGTGCCCGGGCGCTTCATCGCCGACGCGCACATGGGTCTGCTCGCCAAAAGCCTGCGCATGCTGGGTTTCGATGTGCTGTACCGGAACGACTACAGCGATGCCGAAGTGGCACGCACGGCGGCGGCAGAGGATCGTATCGTCCTTACCCGCGACCGCGACCTGCTGATCCGAAAGGAAATTGTGCGTGGCTGCTACCTGCATGCGGTAGACATCGACAGGCAGATGGTGGAGGTGATCGGCCGCTACAAGCTCGTCCCCCTCGTGCGCGCCTTCACCCGCTGCCTTACCTGCAACGGCGAACTGCGCGCGGTGGACAAGCAGGACGTCGAACACAGGGTGCCGCACCACAGCCGCCAGTTCTATGAGCGCTTCTATCAGTGTGCGGGTTGCGAGCAGGTGTATTGGGAGGGATCACACGTCGCCCGGATGCGCTTGCGGGTGGAAGAGATGCTGCGCAACGCCGGAGTGGATTAGCGTGTGCTCCCTTCTGGTGCCTGTTGGTGCTGCACGCGCACCGCAGCGAGCCATGTTGCCCTTTCAGAATGCATTGAGTGCGCTCTTGTCAGGTATTTCAAACGCCGGCCTTCTTGCTGCCGCGTGGCATGCTTCGTGCTTTCCGTGTAGAAACACATCTTCCTTCGGAGGTTCGCAATGCCACCATTCGATGCCGTTCCTGCACACGCCAGGCAAGTCCCGGCCGGTACCGTCAAACTGAGCGGAGAAACGTTCAGCATGCTGATCAACCTGTCCGGTCGCCGGCGCTTTACCTCGCAGCGCCTGGTGCTGTATGCCGTGCTTGCAATCAGGTCCGACCGCGGTGCAGTCGGAATCGCCCGCGATGCACTGAGGCTCTTCAGCGAGGCGCATCATATCCTCGTCAAGGGCAACGATGAAGTTCCGGGGGTATTTTGCGAGGAACTCGAGGCGGTGTACTTTGGCGCCGAGCGCGGTGACGCGCGCATTCGCCAGTTTATGGAGCATGCGGAGATGGCGCTGAACGCCATCGACCGCGGTGAACCGAACGCAGGTCCGCTGGTTGACGAGCTCGTTGGATTTGCCACGCCCTTGCTTGCCCTGCTGAACCGCATCACACAAGTGTACGAAGAACTCTCCAAACGGCACGCGACACGCGTAAGGAAGCAGCTGGTCGGCATCATGACGGACATCGAATCCATCGCCAAGCAGGCCCGTATGGTCGCATTCAATGCGCAGATCGTCGCCGCGCGCGCAGGCACGGCCGGACGCGAGTTCTCGGTGGTTGCCGGCGTGCTTTCCGATATCACTGGCGAGATCGATGCGCTGGTGAAAGAGGCGATGAGCGATTCGGTCGTCTAGAGCGGTGTGCCAACGCATTAAAGGGGGCGATCTCGGGCCTGCGATGCTCGCCGTACATCATGTACGGCTGCGCTTCTCGATCCGATCTCACCTCCCTTGAATGCGTTGTCAAACCACTCTAACAGCCTGCAGCTGACGGCTTGCCTGCCAATCAATGCAGGTGCAGGTTCGACTGCACCCGGATCAGGTCTTCAAAGTTTTCCGCCGACATGGGCGCGCTGAAATAGAAGCCCTGAACCGTGTCGCAATCGTTATCGCGCAGGAAGTCGAACTGCTGCTGCGTTTCCGCACCCTCGGCAATCACGCTGCATTCCAGGCTGTGCGCGAGATGGATGATGGCTTTCGTGATCGCCGAATCGTCCCGGTTGTAAGGGAGGCCCTGCACGAAGGACTGGTCAATCTTGACGGCCCGGATGGGGAAACGTTTCAGGTAGGCGAACGAGGAATTCCCGACGCCGAAATTATCGATCGTGACCGAGATGCCGCGGTCGCGCAGCTTTCCCAGCACGCCAATTGTCCGGTCGGGATCGGACATCACGGCACTCTCGCTGATTTCCAGTTCCAGGTATTTCGGGCTCAGCTCGGTATCGTCGAGGATGGCATCGATGTTCTCGATGAGCCTGGTATCGAGGAGTTGCTTGGCCGAGAGATTGACGGCGACGCGAAGCCTCACCGGGCTGGTGTCCTGCCATTGCTTGTTCTGCGCGCAGGCAGTGCGGATCACCCAGTATCCGATTGAACGGATCAGGCCGCTTTCTTCGGCGACCGGCAGGAAGCGTTGCGGCGCGACCAGCCCCATGATGGGATGGTTCCAGCGCAGGAGCGCTTCCATGCCCGTGATGCGGTTGGTCAGGATGTCTATCTTCGGCTGGTAGTGCAGCGAGAACTGGCCGAGGTCGATGGCACGGGCGAGTGCGTTTTCCAGTCCGAGGCGCTCGGTCGCGCGCAGGGTCATTTCCTCGGAAAAATAGCAGTAGCTGTTGCGCCCCATTTCCTTGGCGCGATACATCGCAATGTCAGCCTTCTTCAGCAGGGTTTCCGCGTCGGCGCCGTCGCTCGGGAAACTGCTGATGCCGATGCTGGTGCTTACGGAAAGCGGCTCCTTGTCCCGCATGAACGGCGGCACGAAGGCCGCGATGATCTTTTCGGCGATGATGCCGCCGCGGTGAGGTTCGTCGACGTTTTCCACCAGGACCACGAACTCATCGCCGCCCAGGCGGGCGACCGTGTCCGATTCGCGCAGGATGCCTTGCAGGCGTGATGCGGCTTCCTTGAGCACCATGTCGCCGGCCGCATGGCCGAGGGTGTCGTTGATATTCTTGAAACGGTCGAGGTCGAGGAACAGGATTTCCAACGACCGGCTCGGCCGTTCGGCGATCGTCAGCGCATGCTCCAGGCGCAGGTAGAACAGCGTGCGGTTCGGCAGGCCGGTGAGGGAGTCGTAGTGCGCAAGGCGGGCCATCTGCTCGACGGTTTTCTTGCGCTCGGTAATGTCGCGCATGATGAACAGCGAAGCCAGCTTGCCCTTGTGCATGAACGGCGATGAACTGACCTCGACATCCACCTCGCTGCCATCGATGCGGACGAACTTCTCTTCGCCTGCGGTCGACGATGTGCCGCGCTGCATTTCCGCGATCCGTTTGCGCGCAAGCGAGTGATAGTCGGGGTGCAGGAAATCGAACAGCGACTTGCAGATGATGTCTTCCATGCGATCGGCCTTGAGCATGCGTACCGCCGCCGGATTCGCATACACGAAGGCGCCGTCCTGCTGGACGAAGATGGCGTCGGGTGACAGTTCGACCACCTTGCGGTAACGCTCTTCCGCCTCGCGTAACGATGCTTCGGCACGTTTCGCTTCGGTAATGTCCTGCACTGTGCCGACCATGCGAACGACGTCGCCATCCGGGCCGCGCAGACCCTCCCCGCGTGCCGCGACGATCCGGGTGCCGCCGTCCGGGAGCCTGATCCGGTAGTCGGCCCGGAATGGCTGTCCGGTCTCCCGGCATGCGCGAGCGCACTGACGCAGCATCGCAACATCTTCCGGGTGAATCAGTTTTTCAAGGTTTTCACGTGTGATCGCGAAGGTGGCACGGTCGGCGCCGAAGATCCGGTACATCTCGTCCGACCAGGTGATCTCGTGCGTAACGAGATCCCAGTTCCAGCTGCCCAGTTGCGCCAGGCGCTGCGCTTCGGCCAGCTGCCGCTCGATGCGCTTGCGTTCCTCCAGGTCGCTGATCAGCGAATGCGTCCGCAGGAGGACGTGCTGTTCCCGGTCGTCTCGCTCTTCCCGCAGCAGGGATTCGACGCTGCTGCGCTGGTAGACAAGATTGGCCATCACCAGTCCCATGGTGCCGATGACGCAGACATATATCAGGACGAGCAGGAGCGACTCGCGCAGGTTGTCGCCGGCGAACGGGCCAAGGCCGTGGGCCGTATTCCAGGCTGCGATGGCACAGGCGAGCGCTGTCGTCCAGGTGACGGCAGCGAGATTGAAGCGGATGGCGGCCCACAGGAAAAAGGGAATGAGCACGTAGGCGAGCGGCAAGCTGCCGAAGGCGCCGCCGAAAATGATTTGGGCGACAACGAGCAGCAGCGAAGTGTAAGCGGCGATTTCCAAGACCTCCCGGGTTCGCCATTTCATCCCGGCAGCGATGTTCCACGCGAGGATCAGCGGCACGCCGACGATCATTCCGGCCGTGTCACCTATCCACCAGGTCAGCCAGCTGACAGCGAGCACTTCCACCGGCAGGTTGTGCGCGATGGCGATGCCGGCGGTGCCCGTGGATGCGCTGATCATGCTGCTTGCCAGCGCAACGGCGACGAAGAGGAACGGGTTGCCGTGATAAATGAAATCGGTCCGGGTCTGGTAGAGGCGCCGGATAAGCGACGCCGCGGCAACGGCCTCCAGCATGCAGCCGGCGGCGACGACGCCTATTGCCGGCAAAGGCAAGCCCATATGAAGGAGCGCGAGGACCGTGCCGACGCCGATCGCCGGTGCAACGCGCGAGCCCCAGTACAGGCACCCGCAGAGCCCGATGGCGGACGGCAGCCACAAGGGGCTGACGATGCCCGGCAGGATGGCAAAGTTCAGGGAAAGCCTGGCGGTAATGGCGTAGGCGGCCGCGAGGAGGCCAAATTGCCACAGGTAGGGTGCGCCGTGGCTCGGGTGGCGCAGCCAGCGAAGACCGCCTGATGGTGCAAAGAAGTTACTGTGGAGCCCCATCCCCAAGGCCTTTCGATAACGCGCGGCGCGCTTTGACTGACAAAGAGCCTGTTCAGTATCTTTTTGGTATGCGCATTCGAACGAGAAGGGCTCGGCGCCCCCGGATTCAGTGCTAGGCGCGGCGCGCCGCTCAGACTGGGTGTCTGAGCAAGCGGCGCAACAACGCGATGCGTCCCTTCTCGTTCGAACCCTCCGGGGCTGCGCGCATGCCAAAAAGATACTGAACAGGCTCTAAGGACTATGCCAGCATCCGCCGTTGTTCCCGTTGAACATCGTCAAAGAGACTAGTGGTCCGTCACGTTTCGATTTTCTGGTTGCGTCGTCTTGCGGGCTGATACGGTGGCACGCCGAGTGGAACGACGGGGTACGAGATCTGAAAATTCAACCTACTCCCCCGCAAGCAAGCGCAATCCGAAAATCAAAACGTGACGGACTACTAGCGGGTGTCTTTCGGAGTTTTCGTAAGACCGATGCCTGCGGCGCGCGGTTCCGGCCGGGAGCTCCTTCGCCGGCCTTGAAGCGGCCCGATCCGGCGCTTCGCGAGGGATGGCGATACGTTTGCCGCAATACAACAAACGTCACTCGCGCGACAATTTTTCCATTGTCAAATGGAAAACTTCTTTGATGTAGAGCAAGGGCCTGCGCTATAGTTACTCCTTGGAAAAGCTGTAAAAAGTTGTAACGACAATCCGCCCAAAAAAACGCAGTCTATCCCCGGCAATTTTCACAACATGAAATATCAACTCTCGCGTCTGGTTGCCGGTGCGGCGTTCGCCGTCGCGGCATTTCCCGCATTCGCCGCCGACGAACAGGATCCCATCGGCCGCTTTGAAATCACCCGGTTTGCTGTTGAAGGAAACACGCTGCTGCCGGTGCAGGACATCGAAAAGCTGCTGGCGCCCTACGCCGGCAAGGAGCGCAACTTCGGACATGTGCAAATGGCGCTCGAAGCGCTCGAGGCGGCCTATCATGCGCGCGGCTACAACGTGGTGCAGATTGCGTTGCCCGAGCAGGAGCTCAACCAGGGTGTGGTCAAGCTGCAGGTTGTCGAAACGAAGATCGGCAAGATGCGGGTGGAAGGAAATACTGTCTTCAGCGAAGACAACATCCGCCGCAGCGTGCCCGGACTGGTGGCAGGGCAGACGCCCAACCTCGGCCGGGTATCGTCCAGCCTGAAGCTCGCCAACGAAAATCCGTCGAAGAAAACCACGCTGCAGCTGCAAAGCGGCGACAACGACGACGAAGTCAATGCCATCCTGAAAGTAGACGACGAAAAGGCCTGGCGAATCGGCGCCAACGTCGACAACAGCGGCAGCCCGAACACCGGCAAGACCCAGCTCTCCATGCAGTTCCAGCATGCCAACATCCTGGACCGCGACCATGTGATGAGCCTGCAGTACACCACCACACTGGAGAACCCGAGCCAGGTAAGCGTGTATGGCGTCGGTTACCACATTCCCTTGTACGCGCTGGGTGACTCGATCGACCTCTTCGCCAGCTATTCGGACGTGGATTCCGGCTCGGTGCTCGCCGGCATCTTCAACCTGCAGGTGAGCGGACGCGGCACAGTGTTCGGCGGACGCTACAACCAGCTCATGCGCCGCGTCGGCGACTATGAGTCCCGCTTCACCTATGGTCTGGATTACAAGGAATTCCAGAACGACGTCGCGCTGCAGGGCGTCCAGCTGGGCAATGACGTCACCGTCCATCCGCTCAGCGTCGCCTATACCGGCATTCTGGGAATGGCAGACAGCGAGCTCAGCTTCACCGTCACCGGCATGCGCAACCTTCCCGGCGGCGACAAGGGCAAGAGCGCCGACTTCAACCGGGTGCGCGCCGGTGCGCCGGCCGGATACAGCCTTGTCCGCGTCAATGCCGGCTACAGCCATGCCTTGCCCGCCGATTTCCAGTTGCGTCTCGCCGTTGCCGGCCAGTACACCAGCGATGCGCTGATCCCCGGCGAACAGTTCGGTGCGGGCGGCGCCACCACCGTCCGAGGTTTCGACGAGCGCGATGTTTCGAATGACAAGGGCCACCTGCTGAGCGCCGAAGTCTATTCGCCGAACCTGTGCTCGACGCTCGAGACCGTCGCCGCACAATGCCGCGCCCTCGTGTTTTACGACACGGCGAGCGTGCGACGCAACGATGCACTGCCGGGCGAGATCGCGAAGGCATCGATCGGCAGCGTCGGCCTCGGCATGCGCGTCGCCGTCGACAAGTACATGACGCTGCAGATGGACTACGGCCACGTGATCGACGGCGGCATCAGCCAGCAGAAGGGCGACAAGAAATTGCATTTCAGGCTGGGCCTGATGTATTGATGACTGGAAGCAGGAAATGGGAATGAATATCAGCGACGCCGCGCGCGAGGTGCGCGCCGCGGGGACTCAGGCGAAGTTGCGGCGGCGGATGCTGCCGGTGCTGCTGGCCGGTTGTTTCGGCACGGCAGTAGCCAACCCGCTGGGTCCGCAAGTGGTCAACGGCCAAGCCGGTTTTACCAGCCAGGGCAACCTGCTGTCGATCACCAACACCCCGGGCGCCATCATCAACTGGCAAAGCTTCTCGATCAATCCGGGCGAGATCACCCGCTTCATCCAGCAGAACCCCAACAGCGCAGTGCTCAACCGGATCGTCGGGCAAGACCCGTCGCACATCCTCGGGGCGCTGCAATCGAACGGCCGGGTGTTCCTGATCAACCCCAACGGCATCCTGTTCGGGCAGGGGGCGCAGGTCGACGTCAACGGCCTGGTGGCATCGACGCTCAATATCAGCAATGAAGACTTCCTCAAGGGAAAACTCGATTTCAAGGCCGGCGACAAGGCAGGCAACCTGAAGCACCAGGGCGCCATCACCACGCCGTCCGGCGGTCAGGTGGTTCTGATTGCGCCGAATGTGGAGAACAGCGGCATCATCACCTCGCCCAAGGGCGACGTGATGCTGGCAGCGGGGCACAGCGTGCAGCTGGTGGATACGCTCAACCCGGACCTGCGGGTGGTGGTCAGTGCGCCGGAGCACGAAGCGCTGAACCTGGGGCAGATCATCACGCAGGGCGGCAAGACCGGGATTTACGGCGCGCTGGTCAAGCAGCGCGGGGTAATCAATGCCGACAGTGCGGTGGTAGGCGAGAACGGCAAGGTGGTGTTGAAGGCAAGCCGGGACACGCTGCTGGAAGCGGGCAGCCGGACTTCGGCGCGCGGCGCGGGCAAGGGCGGCGAGATCCAGGTGCTGGGCGAGCGGGTGGGCTTGACCGGCGACGCCAAGGCCGATGCGAGCGGGCAGCAGGGTGGCGGCACGGTGCTGGTCGGTGGCGACTACCAGGGCAAGAACCCGGAGGTCCAGAATGCCAAAGTCACCTACGTCGGCAAGGATGCGGAGATCAAGGCCGATGCGATCGACCACGGCGACGGTGGCAAGGTCATCGCCTGGTCGGACGACACGACCAGAGTGTATGGATCGGTCAGCGTCAAAGGCGGTGCACAATCCGGCAACGGCGGCTTTGTAGAAACCTCGGGCAAGCAGTTTCTCGATGTGACAAGCGCTCCCGACCTATCCGCGGCATACGGAAAGAGCGGCACCTGGCTGCTCGACCCCGATGCCATCACGATTTCTTCCGCCGTGGGCAGCAACATGACCGGCGTTTCGCCTTTCACGCCTAGTACGGCAGGGACAGTGTCGGTGTTGAACCACACGGTGCTTGCCAGCGCGCTTGCCAGCGGCGGGACGGTGACCGTTGATACGACAAGCACCTTGGCGGGTAATGGCAATATCGTCGTGGATGCGTCCGCGACCGATCTGAATACACTGAACTTGAGTACAGGCGGCACCCTGAACTTGTGGGCTTACAACGACATTTCGGTCAATGCCAATATCGTCAATGCCGGAAGCCCGCTTGAAATCAACATGGTGGCAAACAAGTACGGAACAGGCTCGACGGGAACGATCAGTATCGGAAACGGTGTCCAGCTCAAGTCCAAGGACGGCAACATCAGCATGCTGGCAAAGGATGCGATCAACCTGAATGGCGCTGGCGTCGACGCTGGTACAGGCGGTGCGGTCAAGTTCCTCTCACGCGGATCGATCAGCCTCCTCAACTCGACGGTCGACACGACTGGCGGCGCGTCAATCACGATGATCGCCGGGTGGGACGGCAATACCGCGACCCCCGCGGTGGGGGCAAGCGCAAGCGGCGGCATCACACTGAATGCCTCGCGGGCCATCACCAACGGCAATAATATCCTCAAAGCGGGTACTGGCGGCATTACAACCACTGGTACCGGAGCCGGCGCTTCCGGCATGTTCCTGCAGGGCTCGCCGGTTGTACTTGATGCCATTGGTTCCATCACGGTTACCGCGCTCGACGGCAACGTCATTGCGCGAACCACCGGCGACGGGACCGGGGCCATCAGCCTTAGCGATGTGGGTGCACTGGTTGTCGGCAATTCCACTGTATCTTCCGTCCCCGCGGGCATCACCACCACGAACAGCAATATCACGCTTAATGCAGCTGCGGTTCTCTCGGTTCAATCGGGCTCGTCAATCGATGCCGGAACAGGTGATGTGTCGTTGAATGCAGGCGGCTCGTACGATGCCCAACTGTACGGGACCGTTACCGGAAAGAACATTGCGCTCAGTTCCAACGGCCTCTTGACGGTCACAAACTCCGTCACTGGAGGTTCTGCGAGCGGAACCGTCGACCTCGCCGCAGCAAACATTACGCTCGGAAACGGGGCCGCGATTACCGGTCGTGAAATCGGACTGCGGGCGAAGCAAGCGACCACGGGCATGATTGCTACCGCCAGCGGCGCGACCGTGAACGTGGGGACGAGCGCTACGACCGGAAAGATCGGCCTGAAGGCGGACAACGTCGATTTCTCGCAGGCGGCGCCCACGTTGACCGCCACCCAGGCGATCCAGTACTCGACGCTCTCGGACGAGCGCGATATTGAAGTCAATGCAAACTTTACCAATGCGAGCTATGACGCACCATTCCTGATCATCGGGAACGATACCGTCGCCGACACGAATACAACGAAGAACATCAGCTTCAGCAGTGCGATCAATCGAGGAACCCAAGGCTTGGTCCTGTTGGCCGGCGGCCTCGTTTCCCAAGCCGCGGCGAGCACGATCACGGCGGGCAGTCTGGGTGTTCGTGCCGGAACATTAAGTGCATCTGCCGGCACGGTAAGCCTGGGCGAGGCGAATAGCGTGGCGACTTTTGCTGCCGATGCAAAAGGTGCGCTCACGTTTACAAGCGGTCACGCGCTTTCTGTCGGAAATGTGACTGATGGAACGAATTCAATCAGCGGCATCAAGACCAACAACGGTAACGTGACCGTCAACGTGAATGGCGCGAATACCAATTTATCGGTTGCTGCGCCGGGTATCGACTCTTGCTACACAACCGCCGCCGGTACCTGTGCCACGATCGTTACGCTGGATGCGACTGGATCAATTACCGTTCCTCTCGTCAAGGCGGGAACCAAGGTGATACTCAATGCCGGCACCGATGTGATCGACGGCGACGGAAGTGCGAACAATATTGTTGGCGCGAATGGTTCCATCGAACTTGGCTATACGGTCGGCGGAACGATTAACCTGGACGCATGGGGAGCGACGACCAGTTCCGGATCGACCGCCACTACAAATCAGATCCGCTTTGTTCAGCCCCCGAGCAGTAGTGGCGGAACATCCGCCCCCCCGCCACCGACGGTGGACCAGTGCACGGCGAACCCGTCGCTGTCGGGCTGCAGCACGGTACTGCCGTCGCTGAGTACCTGCACGACGGCGCCGACCACGGCCGGCTGCAGTGCGGTGCTGCCGACGGTGGATGCGTGCACGGCCGATCCGACGAAGGCGGGCTGTACTGCCGTGCTGCCGACAGTAGACGCTTGCACGGTCGACCCGACTAAGGTGGGTTGTTCCGCCGTGTTGCCGACCTTGTCTACCTGCACGGCCGCACCGACAACGGCCGGATGCAGCGCTGTGCTGCCTACAGTGGATGCCTGCACGTCCGATCCGGGCAAGACTGGCTGTACCGCCGTGCTGCCGACGCTTTCCACTTGCACGACTGCGCCGGCCACGGCCGGTTGCAGCGTCGTCCTGCCCTCGCTACCGGCATGCGTGGCGGATCCGGGCAAGGCAGGCTGCACCGCGGTGCTTCCGACGGTCGATGCCTGCACCAGCAATCCGGTACAGACTGGCTGTGCTACGGTGCTGCCGAAGCTGGACACCTGCATCAGCACACCAACGACGGCCGGCTGCAGCGTGGTGCTGCCCACAATGAGCAGTTGCACCAGCGACCCGACCCAGGCTGGCTGCACCGCCGTGCTGCCGACGCTGGCGCAGTGCTCGGCCACGCCGACCCTGGCAGGCTGCTCGGTGGTGGTGCCGGCGGCCAGCAAGTGCGTGACCAGTCCTGCCGCGCCCGAATGCCGGACGGTGCTGCCGACCACCGAAACCACCAAGACGACCACCACCATCACCGAAAAGGTGACGGAAACCACCAACACCGTGGTGAGCACCTCGGTGCAGGCATCGACGACCAAGGTGCAGGCAGGCAGCGGCAGCTCGTCGGGCGGCGCCAGCGGCCGGCCGGCGGAACAGTCGTCCGAGAGCAAGGGCGACGACAAGAAGGACGACAAGAAGACCACGTCCAAGGCGGACGACAGCGGAGCGAAGAATGAGAAGCCAGCCACAAAGATGTATTGCAACTAAAGCGCTGCTGTTCATGGCGGCGCTGCTGCTGGCAGCGCAAGCATGGGCCGCGCAAGTGGTG